>Ga0182030_10013370_pt1 | contig 16339 bp, 16 predicted proteins | sample 812S3MmetaG_FD_121299 | JGI IMG/M metagenome (GOLD analysis project Ga0182030, IMG submission 121299) | Permafrost microbial communities from Stordalen Mire, Sweden - 812S3M metaG (Illumina Assembly) | ecosystem: Environmental > Terrestrial > Soil > Wetlands > Permafrost | place: Sweden...
GTGAGTCGGGCATTCTGATGGATGTCCATTCGGTCTGACCTCGGAAACTGGATTGCTCGTCACAATCAGCTTCTCTGGTCCCGATCGAATGGACAACGTCTTGAAAGATCACAGGTGCCCCACGTTTCGCGCTTTTCGAAACGTGGGATTCAGCGGCTCTCACTGATTCCCGTTCGCCGTCGTGATTTTCCCCACAAAAATATCTGAACGCGGACATGGTGGCTGACTCCCGTTTGGATAGTAGCCAGCCTGTGCCAAACATGACACCGCAGTAAACGCATATCCTCCGCTGGCTGTCGTCGCAACGGGCGTCGCCGCAAGATTCGATGGCACGCCAGCCGCATTCGTCACGCTGCCAGAGAACGTTGTGTAAGTGTCATTTGTAGCGCTGTTGATTGCCAGCGTCCCGCCCGTACTTGTACACCCTGCCCCGGAGCAGGTGCCGCTCGTGCCCGTCATCTTGATCGTCTGGTTAGCCCACGAGTACGCGGACGGGAAACCGGACAATACGATCTGTTCGGGTGTCGTTCCACAACCAAGAGCGTAAGTTGCCTGGTTCGGAGGCGTTCCTGACACGTACAAATGCTGTGCCGTCCCCGGCGCGCAGAACTCATTAGTCGTGCCACCCGGCAGCGTAACGGTCAATATTGGCGGCGTGCTGCCATCAGTCGAAATCGTGACCGAACTTCCCGTAGCAATGGTGCTCGCGGCAGGTCCGGTGGCGATATAGCTTGTCCATGGAATCGCTGTGCCATCATAAGCTCCCAGTGAATCCATCATGGTTGAAGTCCATGCCATGAACTGGCCGTTAGCCGAGACATTCCCCGGATTAACACGGGCGTTGAATACCGGACTGGTGTTCGGATTGAACGTGTGAAACATGCGATAGACGCAGCCCACAACCCCACTTCCATAATTGCATTGCTGGTAGTTAGGATTGGTGCCGACGTTCTGCATCATGATTCCTTCGCCCTCCCACGCACCGCCCGCCGTGAATGGACTGTAGCAGGGATTACTTTCTCCGCCGCTCGCCGCTCCGCATTCATGCTCCAAGGTTGTGCCCACCGGCGGCAAATCCTGTGTCCCGTGATTGAAGTAACTTCCATGATCGTCCTCGGGTAATGGAAGCGGCAGCAGGGAGATCAAGTTTGTAGCCGGACAAGGTGTCGCGAACAACGGCGAGGCGTTGCACGGCAAGGATGGATTTACAAGGTTGAACCAGTCGTAGTTCGGCCCTCTCGCGTCCCCTGTGTAGCCAAGCGCGGCATGGCCCTGCGCCTGCCCAGACAATGCCGTGTTGATCGTCAGCCCGCCAACTTGCCAGTAATTCCCCGTCGCCATGAACGTGTATCCGCCGATGAATCCTATGCCGTTGGGATTTACCCACGCCGAAGACGACGATTCGGAATCCGTGTAGGCTGCACTCCCCGGAGTCGAGATAACAAGATTACTCGCCGTTCCGCCAACCGTGCCCGTGACAATTGTCCAGACCGGGCAGTTGTTCGACTCCAGGATCGGGTTAGCTTGGTTGTAACTGCAATTCAGGCCAGTGTCGTCAGCGCCCGTTAGGCCGTAAATCGTGATCTGTTGACCGGCCGAGTAAGGTGGATTGGAACTCATTGTAATAGTCGTTTCGCCGCTCGCCGGATAATTTCCTTGCACGCTCGTGGGGTGCGCCTTTGCCACCCCCGCCCCAGACACCACGTTGCAATTCGGATTGAAGCAAGTGGTCGAATCATGCTGTGGAACCGGATAATAGTAAGGGGCAGACGAAGGAACCGCCGAAGGAGTGAACGAGATTGTACCCGAACCGTTGCTGATATCGATCCAAGGATGAACGGCGTCCGGAGTTCCAGAGAACAAATACCCGACTTTGATGCTGGTCGGCGTCGGCGAACCATTCACACTGCAAAAGTATTGATTGATACCGGCACTCGGAGTGTTTGAAAGATAGTTTCCACTGCACACATACTGCGTATTCACACCAGTAACTTGTTGTTGAAATTGATCCCCCGGCATAGGCGCTCCGGTCATCGCTCCCGTGATGTAGTTATGCTGGCCATCCTGCATTTGCCCGGATGGACCCCAATCGCCCGTCACCAAACTGGTCCGCGTATTAAAGACGCGGCAACCGGAACCGGCCTTGTAGTTCGCGCGGAAAACCGCCCCATATTTCCCCGCGCCGTCATTCCACGACCCATCCTGCCCGTCATCGCTAAAACTTGCCCCGATCAGTGTGTCGTCGTCCGAATTCAGAAAGGCCCCATTCCACGTGGCGGCAAAGCCGGCAGGCAGACAGGAGGATGTGGAAGTCGGGAAATACTGGCTCGCACCGGCCGGAACGCCGGCGACATAGTTAAAATTGAAAAGCAAGGAATAGTTAATGACCCAGTTTGCTGCATTGGCAAAGGTCGCTGGAACAACAGTCCCTCCGGCCAAGGCTTGCACGATCCCTTGATACAGTGTGTTCGCCCCCGCATAGGCGGTCGGAGTCGCCGTCGCGGTGAACACGCAGCCGCTCGTTCCTCCGGTCCAGTTACTTCCTGTGGGCGTTCCGCCCGTTACCGCGCCGATCTGCATCAGCGCTGTGGAATTCATGGCAAGCAGCGCTGCCTGGCCGCCCCCGGCGTTCGTCATCGTCTCATTTGTCAGGCAAGACCCACTCGATACCGAGCCGAATACCGTGCTCTCAAAGTCCGTGTTTACTTCCCATAGAATGTTCCCATTCGTCGCCGACCACGTATACGCGCCGCCGCCGAGTGAGTTAGTTCCGTGCAAGCTCGTCGCTGAAACGAATGCTCCGTTGCAAAACGATGCGGGGTTGAAAGCTACGATCGCCCATGCCCCGCCTGCATTCTCCACGAGCAACTTACTCAAATCGGAGGACCAGAGGCGCAAAGTTCCATCCGAGCCGAGATTAAAGGACGCCCCATTCTGCGCCGACATCGAATAGTCGGTCAGTCGCGCGATCTGTGTGCCAAAATCGGGATCGGTAAAGCAAGTCCCCATGCCATAAAGATAGGATGGTCCCGATCCGCTCCCGGCAATTGGTAGCCCGTTCGTTCCAGGAACTCCCGGTACGGGGTAATTCGTGAATATCATTGGCTGCGCCGACGATGGCCCACTGCATGACGGGCATGCGGAGGATGTAGCGCAACCGAGCGGTCCCGCCTCCGTTCCTGTTTCGCAGGTATCCGTCCGCGCCCCGTAAGTCAGCGGAGCTCCACTAATTGCCTTTCCGGTAGCTGTGAATCCCGAAGATACTCCGGCCCCCGAGTAACTCGTCTGCGAAAATCCCGCCCCGCAAACCAACAACGCCATCAGCAAAATAACGGTAGCGCCGGTGTTTCGCCGACGGCTCCGCAGGCGCCCCGCCCGCCGCCTAAGGGTCGCCAAGACAGCAGCCGCATCCCGAACCTCCGTGCCCTCCGTGGTTAAGCCTTTTCCCCAACCAACAAGACGATGAGGGGCCGCGCAGCTCTCCGCCGCCGCAATAAACGCCTCGCCCTGAGTAGCTACCGTGGTAAACACTCCACCCATATGTCCGTGCGTCATCGTCAACTCCGTCGCCGCAATCTCCGGCTTCGCTATAATGTTTGTTTGCTCTTATCCCGCCGACCCGGCGGTTCTATGGAAAGGGAACTATGCCGACTGAAGTAGTCATGCCCCAAATGGGCGAATCGATTTTTGAAGGAACCATCACCAAATGGCTCAAAAAGCCTGGCGACAAGGTCCAGCGCGACGAGCCGCTCTTTGAAATTTCCACCGACAAGGTCGATGCCGAAATCCCCGCTCCCGCCAGCGGCATCCTCCAGGAAATCAAAGTCTCCGAAGGCAACACCGTCCAGGTAAACACCGTCGTCGCCACAATCGGCGAAGGAGGCACCGCCAGTGCGGGGACTGCAAGTCCGGGAACGGGCATTCCCGCCCGTCCAACCGAGCGCAACTCAGCAGAGTCCGCCGTAGGGCCTGCGAAGGATCGTAGTGCCGCACCGACGCCCGCTCCCGCCGCCCAACAGGAACCAGCCGACGATGACTCCGACGTCCGTTCCTCCCCACTGGTCCGCAAGCTCGCCCGCGAGCACAACGTCGATCTCTCGAAAATCCATGGCACTGGCGCCGGCGGCCGCGTCACCAAACAAGATGTCCTCGACTTCGTCGAACACCGTGGCGAAGCCAGCGCCGAGACTGCCAGTGTGGGGACGGGCACTCCTGCCCGTCCAGCCGAGCGTAGCTCGGCAGCTCCGCGCCCCGCCCCCGCCGTCATCCCCGGCGATCTAGTCCCCATGTCGCAGATGCGCAAAATCATCGCTCAGCGCATGATCGAGTCCCGCCGCACCAGCGCTCACGTCCATTGCATGTTTGAGGTCGATCTCACGCGCATCGTCAACCTTCGCAACAAACTCAAGAACGGTTTCGAGCAGCGCAATGGCGCGCGACTCACTTTCATGCCCTTCTTCGTTCGCGCTGCCATCATTGCCATTCAGCAATTTCCCATCGCCAACGCATCGCTTGAAGGTGACAGCATCCGCTATCACAAGCACGTCAACGCTGGCATTGCCGTCGCGCTCGACTGGGGTCTCATTGTCCCCGTCCTAAAGGGCGCCGACGAACTCAACTTCCTCGGCCTTCAGCGCGGCATCACCGATCTCGGCGAACGTGCCCGCACCAAGAAGCTCATGCCCGCCGATGTCGAAGGCTCGACTTTCACCATCACCAATCCCGGCCAGTTCGGAGCCGTCTTCGGCCTCCCCATCATCAACCAGCCTAACGCCGCCATCATGGGCGTCGGCGGAATCACCAAGCAGCCCATGGTGATCACCGACAAGGATGGCAATGATTCCATCGCTATCCGCAGCGTCGTCCACCTGACCCTCGGCTACGATCACCGCATCATCGACGGCGCAGTCGCCGACCAGTTCATGCTCGTAGTCAAAAAGGCCCTGGAAAACTGGACCGAAGAAGTAGGCTAAGTAAGTTGTATTAGATACAAATTGTAGAAATACCGAGGAGGCACCCACTCAAGCCCGCTTTTGGCTTGAGTGGGCTCCGCCGGCCAACGCTTTAGGAGGATTTCCTGAAAGCCCGGTGCCCCAGGTTCGCGCCTGTCTTTTAGGCGCTAACTTGGGGTGTTTTTTCCTTGTCTTCCTGAGCGCAGAGAGGCGGAGCCGAACGAAGTCGAAGGATCCCTACTCGTCCGCCGGTGCCCTAGGCCCACTCACCACTTCGTCGTCACCCTCAATCCTTCCAGCTGCGCAAACGTCACCGGAGTCCCCTGTACCGCCAGCAGACTCGTCACCGCCGCTTCTATGTTCGCAATCACCGCCGGCGCCACTCCACCCACCTTGGCTGCCGAAAGAATCGATTGCAGCAATGCAAGAATCACACTTACTAACGTCGCCGCTCCCATTAGATTGCTCCTTTGATTTCCAGTGTCAGCGTCGTCGCATTCGCGATCGCCGCTTCCAGCCCTGCCTGCGCCGAGTTCACCGGCACGCAAGTCGCCGTCTTATCCGGAGGCGCCAGTGTCGGCGTCCACCCGCAGTAAGTCTCAATCGCCGTGATCAGCGCATTTTCGCCGGCCACGCCTTGATTGATAAGTTGGCAAACCTGCTGGTCCCCGTTCGCCGCGCAACTCGCCTGATACTCGCCCTGCGCCGCCACAATCGATCCTGAAAGCGCTGCCGCGGTGTCCCGCGCTTTGCTCTCCACCGGGCTGCATCCCACCGTTGCCAGCAACCCCAATATCATGACTCCGATCGTTAGTCTGTTCATGCCTGACCTCCTTTTGCTACAAAGATTGACGGCAGCGCCGAATGCAACAACTGCGCCGCCGCATTCACAAACGCAAACGCCGCCGGATGTGCCCCAATGAATGCAGGTGTAAAGATAGCCGCTCCGATCGTTCCAGCAAGCGTGCACGCCAATGGTCCATACTGCTTAAGTAAGTTCATAATGACTCCCCAAAGTGTCTTCCAACTGCTGTGTAACTGAACTTGATTCCCTCTGTGCCCCCCTGCGTCCTCCGTGGTTGCACTTTTTCGTAGGTTCACCGTGGAAACAAACGGTCGTGCAGCGCAATAAGTGCGCTCACGGAAAACGCAATCGCTGCTGTCACAATCCGGTCGTATACATTCCGTTTGATATCGTTCCGTTCCAGAGCCATAAGTCGATCCTCGGCCAGACGCATTCGCCCAGGCTGCCCGTTACCCACAATCATGTCCATCTTCGCCTCCAGGCACCCGAGTTTTTCCAGCACTTGCAGCTGAAAGTCTCCCGTTCTCTGCATAAGGCTGGGCAGGCAACTCCCGGGACACGCCTTGTCGTCGTCGTTAGTTTTCATATGATCCAAGCTCTTCCCCGAAACCGGCTCACGAAGCGCTCATCGCTCCTATGTCAGCGGATAATCGACGTGCAGTGATGTTGAGTACCGCGAGTACTTCGGCGGAACGCTGTTGTCATAACTCCTAAAAAAGTAAGTCTGCGCCCGCACATAACGAGACAGCGTAATGCTGCTCGTAACGAATCGCCCAATCAGATTCCCCGCGTTGCCTGTCCCCCACCCCGTGTCCGAATACCGCGCTTCGATTCCCCAGCCCGCAGGCGGCGTCCATCCCGCATCCACCGTAACTGTCGTGGAAGTCACATTCGTGACCTCTGCACCGGTCAGATCTGCCAGGTACACATTACCGAGCTGACTTACTTCGATCGCCGTAGGCAGTTGCGATTCCTTCACCAGCGCCGTCGCAAAAGTAAAAGCAAGCGACGGATCGCCGGCATCCGTAAACGTCAGCGTGTAGCGCAGATTCTCACCCCCAATGTCGAATAGCTCAATAGCGACCTCGCGCACAATCGCCAGGAACGTCGCCGCCCGCGATGGCACATTCACTGCTAACCCATCTCCGGCGAAGATATCCTCCGCGTTTCCCGGCAACAACTTACTCCACGTCTGGTATTTCCCACTCCATCCCGGTCCCGCGTCGTCAAGCAGCGCCAATGCCGCGTTTTCGCAATCCGAGTCCGTGCGCGCAACCGGTGCCGCAACCTGTCGAAGGCCTCCACGCACCCCGTTGTCGGCTCCGTTCAGGTGTGCCGCAATGCTCGCCGAATTCAACACTCGCGCCATCGCATAGCCGCGGCTGCGATAACTTACCTCAATCGTCTGGTTAGCTACCGGCACGTATTCGGGATAGAACTCGAGCGTGGGTGTGTCGGAAACCCGGCACAGCCCCCCCGCCAGCAACGCCCCGGTTTCCTGCGTCTGCGTATTTTGTCCCGGTGCCGTGCTGCGTACGAGAGCATCAATTGCCAGATAAACATATGTGAATCCTACGGAGCACTGCATGTTAGCCGCATTAATCAGCGCATAAGTACAGAACCCCGGCGCATTACTAATCATTCCGTCATACAGAACCGTCGCGGGCGCAACCTGCGTCGCTGGATTTGCTGGATCGATATCCTGTACTTCCAGCACGACTCGCACATTGCAAGCGACTGCTGCACCCCCGCGTGCGTTCCCGCTCGGGTGCTGCGACGAGTGATACACCTGTTGCATGCGGTAGATCTCGCTCGGATACACCTGAGTAGTAAATACGTAGTAATGTCCCGGTTGCGTCGCCAGCGCCGCTCCCGTCAGCGCGCCGCTTACTAGAGCCTGTATGTTGCAGTTTGTCCCCGATGGCGTGACTTGAAATCCAGCCAGGCAATTCGCAATCGATACTGTCCCTGCATAAAGGCCGCCGACTACCCCCTGCGACGCTGCGCTGAACGCGATATCGCCGTGTTCAAGAACTGTGTTTCCGCCCAACTCCACCTGTTCCACAAACTCCAGGCAGGTCTGCCCGTCGACTCCACTTCCGCCCGCTACTTGTAACTGTCCCCCGCTCACCGTGAATATGTTGGCTGCTCCCGTTACCGTCCAATGGGTAACATCGAGGTCCGTGTATTCCTCATCGAGAATTGTGCGGTTATAAAGTGGAATCTCGCTTTTCCGCGTAAACGGAATCTGCGACAGATAGAATGTCGTCGTCTCTCCATCGCCGACAAAATAGTCCTTTACGTGTGCACGCGGTTCGAGCTCGCCAAGCACAGTAAGGTCGTTCACCAATCGGTTGACGCTTTCGACTTGCAACCCCTCCGGCGAGAACCAGGCATCACTCTCCGCCAGCGAGTAAGTGTTCTGCCCCGACGGCGTAAACAACAGCTTCCCGCTGTCGTCTCGATAACTGCTCCGCCCCAGCACCGCGATCTCTGCGGCCGACGCCGACCACTTCTTCGTAGGATCTACGCTGAAGTACGGTATCGTATCTCCTGCTTCCACTCCCGACAGGTCAAGCCATCCCGGCACAATATCTTGTGTCAATTGCTGCAAAGCGCTCCCCGCCGTTCGCGCTACAAATGAAGGGTGTGGAGGTGTCGGTTTCAGGTCCAGCATCATCGCATCGCTCAGGGCCATCAGCTCGTACATGTACTGCGGCCCCGCGTCTGCGCAACCTAGATACTGGCAAGACGGTGCTGTTGTGACATATCCCGTGAATAAGTCCGTGCCGTCGTCCCGCAGCAGCGTAACTCGCGCTCCCATCACTGGTACGACAAATGTCGTTGTCCCAGAGACAACACTAACTCTTAAGTCGGCCGGCGCATTCAGCTTGCGCACAAGAGTGGCAGTCTTACCCGGCGTCAAGGACGCGGTGTAGTCCTGTGCTCCCCGTCCATCGATATTGTCAATTGTTAGTTTCATTCCTCTGTGACCCCTGTGTACTCAGTGGTTGACGCTTTTTGACGGTCCGTAGTAGCAAGGCCGATTACCGGCCAGCAAATTAGGTTCGGTCGCGACATGTTACACAACGTGTTCCTGACTCCGTGCCTTCAATAAACTGCCGCGCCGCTCGCCGGAAAGTAACTCCGATAGCACAACACCACCGCCCCATCGTTTAAATCGACTGTAGGCAATGCCGTAAACGAAGCCATCAGCGCCATCTCGCCAATTGGTTTTTGGACCAGCACCAGCGTCTCCCGCTGCCATATCTGCTTCGCCGTAGTCGGACTTAGAAGCGGATAGAAAAAGCACACCCGTCCTCCGGACTCCTCTTCCATCACGAATAGCCCGGACCATTGCTGCAAAAACGTCCCGCCCTCCCGGTCCACGAAAGCGATCACCTGTTGCACCGATGCGCCCGCCGACGGTGCCCCACCAGGCAACTCCTGAGCCAGCACTAATGACGTTGCTGTGACTTGCGCAACGCGACCCACGTTGAAACTAACTCGCCGCACATAGTTAGCATCTTGCTGCACATTGGCGGGAGCCTTCACATACGCCGCCGCAATTCCCGTGCCCACATATCCAACTTGTTGCTGGTAGTCGATGTCGCACACTACTAACTGTCCCGCCTGAAAACCAGACACCGCTGCGCCCAGCACTAACTCCTCCGCTGTCGACCCCGCTAACACCGGAACTGCCGAAAGGGGAGCCCCGCCCGATGCCGCTGCCGACGCGCTCGCATTCGTGGCCAGCACGTTCATGTGCTCCGCGCCTCCCGCAAGCGCCATCTGCAGCTTGCCCCAGTCTCGAAACTCAAATTCCACACGTGCGCCCAGCGAGTTACGCGCCTGCGCCGCTACCGCACCCGCTGCTCCGCCCGGCACGCCTTCGATTTGCGACGTACTCATTCGTTGAAAGTTTTCAATCCAACCCAGATCGATCCATGGTGCCGGTGGTGAATCAAGCGCGAATCCCGCATTTTGCGACGGATCGAAAACGGAGGTCGTTCCATTCACGCGGTTCACCCGCGCGAAGTACGCGCGAGTCTGCCTCGTAATCGGCCTCAAGCCCTCGCGCGTCATGCCTCGGCCTCCGGCAAGAAGAAATAAATGCGTAACTGCGCATACCGCATTACTCTTCCGTCGCTCGCGCTTTGCTGTTGCTTTGCGATCGGTACATCTCCAGGCGCGTTCCCCTGCTCCGGTACGGTCCAAAACACGCCGCATCCCGCATCCGCCGCGGGCGTCTGGCTATAATCGAGCATCTCTGTGTGCGGTGGCATGCAGATCCTTATTAGTTCATCATCCATCTCCGCCAGCATCCGGCCCCGATCCACTCCCGTCCCGCCCGTTGTCCCCTCGCTCGCATACCAGATACTGCAATCCATCCCCAGCATAGGTCGCGTACTTTCCGCGATTAGTAACTCTCCAAAATCGATGTAAAATGCTCCCGCCTGCGCTTCCTTAAATCGCGGCTCCATGTTTTCACGCACGACAATTCCCGGAACTGTTACTCCATCGATCGCCATGGTCCGCGCCGGATTCAGTGCCCCCAGCCGCGCCCGCAGCGCCATATAGAAACTATCCTTTGCTGCCTGCATATCTTTCTCCAAAGTCAAAGTGTCGACCTAAGACCGTTGTTGCTTATGGCCCTGAGGAAAACGAACAATCTGTGCCACGCACTTGCGGCGCATGTCCTCGCATTGCCCCCTGGCAGTTTGCTGAAAGACTCGATTTTGGTCTTGCTTTTGGGTGGCGCAGCGGTTCACCGCTACGATAACCGTCTCTTTTCAATGCCGGCTTTAGCCACTGAGGGAGGAGCGTGGCGTGCACCGGAGTTTTTCAGCAAACTCCTACGCCATCGCTAACACGCGATACAAATAAGCAACTCCCGCAAACCGTTCCACCGCAAATCCCTCAATGTGAAACATCTCACCCTGATAAACAATACCGAGCGCTGTTTCAAGCAGAACATCCGCCGACTCCACATTTCGCTGACTAACTGGCTGCGCCATTGCCGATCGCCCAATTACTAACTCAATCCGGCGTCGCGGCCCGTTGTTTTCCGTCGCCAACTCATTCACAATCACAGGAGCAATCGGTGCCTGTGCCAACCCCGGGTCCACCAGCCCTAACTCTGCTCCTGCTTCCGCCGGCAGGCCCGCCGCCGCAAACAACAAAGTCACTTCGGTGCCACCCATCGTTCTCAGCATGGCGTCCGCCGCCCGCGCCGCCGCACATCCGGAGATCCCAGTCATTGTTATCCAACCTTCTGCGCCACGAACGGCGCCAGCAGTTCCTGCACGGTATCGTTCATCAACGTGTCGGAGAAGTACCACAGTTGCATTTTGTCGATTACGCCCTTCTTCACATTGAGAGCCGGCATCGCCTGTGCATTCTTCACAAGCAGCGCGCACGCCACTTGCACCGCATTCGGAATCGGATCCAGCCCAGCTGTATACACAATCGACACCTCCGTGAAATCCCATGTGAGCACATTCAGCGGCAGAGTAACTTCCCCCGTGGCCGCAAATACATCCAGGTCCGTCACATTCAGATTCACCCACGTTCCTGGTATTCCAAACACCAGCGCCGCATCCCATACCAACTGGTCATACGGGACCTCGCCCCGCCGTGGCGTCGCATACCGCGCCTGTGCCGACACAATCGCAGACGCCGCCGGCGCTACTGCTATAAGTGGTAAGTGGGTCAATCGCACGGGCCGAGCTGCCTCTTCTACGCGTAGGCGCTCTGTATACTGACTTACTCCAAGCGTCGGCCTGCGGCAGTGCGCGTCGATCATTGCCGATGCCGCTGTCACCCAGGCAGCATCCGTCGTCGCTTCCAGCCCATATGCCTGATAATCAGTTGGATCGAGATAATTCATGACGCCATCCTTAGTCGTTGTCGGAAAGTCGTTGTTGGAAGAGACCGGTTCTCACTCTCACGGAGAGACTGAGAACTGAGAACCGGTAACTGGGAACTGCTCTAACGGCTCACTAGCACTTCATAGTGCGCATATGACGCGCCCTTCACCACCGGCGCCCCGAATTTCACCACCACGCTTTGCGTCATCAGCGTGCTCGGCAGCCCCAGCCTGAAGATCCGAGGATTCGGATCTGTCAGCCAGTGGTACTCGATCAAATCTTCCGTCACGATGTACGCCGGCAACACTGCGCTGCCGCTCCCTGGCGTTCCCGTGTACGAAAGCGCCCACTCCGGAATCAGTGGTAACTCCCCTGCTTGTGTACTAAGCGCCTTCACACTTAGCCCGCCGGTTATCTCCGTTGTCGATAGCACCACGTTGAACTCCGTTTTCATTTCGCGGTCAATCAAATCCAGCAGCACCGGATTCGCGTAGATCGCCGTTGGCCGCACTTCAAACGCGGAATTCGCCACCATCTGCGCGATTGTGCTCTTCAGTCCGTCCACAATGCTCGCAGTTGCCGCGATTGTCGTTGTGTTACCGCCAGCCCCGATCTGCCCAATCGCGCCACAATATTGCGCGGTCGTCGGCGTTGCCAGCGAAGTATCGCTTCCGTTCCACAGCGCCACATCGTGCGCCCGCAACAGACCCTCCACCGAATCCGTCAGGTCCTTTGCTTGTAAGTACGCAAACTGGCTTTGCTGCGTTCCTACTTCCATGTCAAACAGGTTGTAATTGATCTGCGACACCAGCGCCTTTAGCGGCACGCTTCGCTCAACTCGCGTTGGCGTCTGCAATGTCGGCTGAATATTGCGTGGATCGACAAATGCCTGGGCCGCTGTGGGTGATGGAATCGCCGTTTCCTCAAAGTACCTCGATGGATGCCCCGTTGCCGGTACCTGCTTGATCCGCTGTCCAAACACGCCCCGCCGGCGCACGATATCGAGAATTTCCGTTTGATAACGGTCGACTTCAATCGCACCCGGCCCAAGATAGTCCGCTGCCGCATTCAAATCTAAAAACTGTGCTTTCATGTGTTCTCCTAAGTTAGTAACTAACTGTCTGTGCGGACGTTAAGTAACGCGGGAAAGCTGAAGCGCTTTTTGCCCGCGACGGCCGCTCCAAAACAAAAGAGGAGCGACTCCGGATCGCGCCTCTCAACCACTCATGCTTTTTTACAGCTTTACTCAATCACTCCCGCACGCGCCAGTTCCGACTTAACCGCTACCCGCTGCTCCACGCTTAGCGCCGACAGCGTTCTATTCAACACCGCCGGATCCATTCGTTCGCCTTCAATCTCGTTCTTTCCAATCAGCGCCGCCACCACTGGAGAGATCGTTTTACGCGCCAGTCGCATCGCTTGCGCCTTTAAGTCGGCATTCGATTTCTCCAACTCTTCCACGCGTTGCTGTAAGTCTCCGCCGCCCGCTTGCACTTTCTGCGGATCTCTCACTTGCGCGAAGTTGTCCTCCACCGCGGCCACAATCCGGTCCACCTTCGCGTTCAGCATCTCCTGCTGCGCATCCAGTCTCCCCAAGACGCGCTCCAGCGTCTCCGTAGCAGCGGCCAGACGCTCTGTCGCCGCCATCATCTGTGTTACCATCTCTTCATTCATTTCGGTCTCCATTGTTGTGTTTTGACTTACGCAGCCCTTAATCGTGCGTATTACACCCTGACTGTTTGTTTGATAAATACAGCTGGCCTGGCTTTCCCCGCCGTGGAACCCCGTGTACTTCGTGATAAACGCTCTGTTGAGGGTGCGCGAGAATATATGTGTGCGGTCGCGTCCTGACTTTTGCCCTATTGTGATGCGTCAGATCGACATTTGCGAGTCGCTGGATTTCTCTGCGATCCACTGTGCCCTCTGTGGTTAAGCTTTTTGATTTCCTCGCCTGACACCACCGATCACGCGGATCGACGCACACTATTTAACGGTCGTTAACTCCGGCGCACTACCCTAACTCAATCCATGTCGATCCATAAGCAGCCTTATCCCGCCGCAACACGGCCGCCCCTGTGAAAGTAACTCGACTAAGCACCCACACTGTGGCCTTGATGTCCTCCACCACCGCGTCTGCAATTTCATACGACATTCCCAGCACTGCCCTTGTCGCCCCGCGGCCCATGTCGGTTGAGTTGCTTACCTGTTTGCCACTTACTCGCTCCATCAGAACCCCGTAGATCTGCCTGTCTTTGGACTCGTTCTTCCTGATAACTGATGACTGACCATTGAGCGCTGTCTTTCCGATCTCCGCCACAATTTCCGGAAAATCCCGCCCATACAAGAATCCGCCAACCGCAATCTCTCGTCCCACGATTTCTGCCCGCGTAATCACGCCAATCTTGCGTCGGGTGTCATGCGCGTCCAGTCGCGGAGAATAATCGAGCGCCATCCCCAACAGCGACGGAATCGCCGCCTCTGCCGCCTTTCTTTTCAGCATCACCCGATGGCCGCGCGCGCCCGCCGGTGCCTTGTCGGAAGCCACATCCACCACTGTCAGCACTCCGCGAAACGCAATCCGGTTCGGATGTCCAAACACCGCCGGCATCTCAATCGCCATCGACTCAATTGACAATTTCATCCCCGTCTCCCGACTTATTTGCATTGTTTGTTATCCTGAGCGCAGCGCATCCAAGCGAAGCGCAGCAGTCGCGCAGTCGAAGGACCTCTACTCTTCTGAGTGCACATTGCCGCTTCCAGGCATTCTTTTTGCGTTTCCGTGCTGCAAGTCTGAATAGCCGGATACTTACCTCTGCACTCTACGCTTTGACTTTAGATAAGTTCCGCCAGCCCTCGCGCTCGCCTTACTTCATTAACAGTTACAACGCCGTTTTTCAGCAGTATCTCGTCGATCTGTGCCTGTGCCATCTCATCGCTTGCATCCACGTCTGTGAATACAAACTCCAGATCTTTCCAGCCGAGCTTTTTCCCGATCGCATCCCGCGTCAAATACTCCGCCACCAGCCGCGCCGTGGGCACAATCGCCGACCGGAATGCCATTTCGTTCATCGCATCGGCGGTCGCCCGGTTTACGTCGCTGATAACTCCTAAAAACTGTGCCGGCAGGTCGAACGCATCCGCGATCACGCGCAGCAAAAACTCCTGCCACGCCAGCCGGAGGTCCGCGTCCGTCCCTGCCCCGAACCGCAACACTTCCGGCTTTGACTCCACTGACATAATTGGCACGCGCCCCGTGCCCTCAATCTCGTCCTGCCACCACCGTATTAGTCGCTCATGATTTGTTGGCGTCAGTCCCGGTAACCACAACGCATACTGCACAACCGAGTTGGAGGCTAGTCGTCCTGCATATCGATGCGCGCCAAGAAAGGCATTGATCGTCTCGAATGCCACCTCTACCCGTCCCAATCCAAACGGAGTATGCGTCCGTGGATTCAGTCGTATGTAACTCAACTCATCGTCGTTGAGTACCACTTGCCCATTACTCCCGCTGAGTCCAGTTACCTGCACATATCGCGGAGAATCCGCTCTGCCATCCCAATCTGGCAGAATCCGAATCGTGGCCCCATCCACTGGCCACATCACCAACGGTCCCTGTCGCGATTGCATGTGTTGGGAGGACATCCCTGTCCGCCCAACTACCGCCTCGCTCTGGGCACTTGCTTGGCTTTCCCGACCACTGACCACTGGCCACTGATCACTGCTTTTCTCGATCAATCGCTCCAAACCCGCCAACAATTACATCCTCCAGCACCTGCTCCAGCAGCGATCGAAACGAATCGTCCGGATTCGGCGCTTCAAAATTTTCCGTCAGCTGCCGTATCCGCGCCGCTCCATCCGGAATCTGCTCCAGCGACCTTCCATTTCTTACCTGGATCCGCCAGCGCATCCCCGAAATGCGATCTTTAATTACATTGATCGCCCGCCGAGCTATCGGGGTCTCCGCAAATCTTCGCAAATTCACCGGAGTAGGCTTCGGAACTGCCGAGCGTAGCGCGGACACTCCTGCCCGCCCGCTCGCCCCCGGCAACAAAGACGCGGGGAAACCTGCCATCGTGAACGGGGCCAGGTTCGACCCCGTTCCCGCCGTTCGCCGTGTGGTGCGTGCGCCCACGCCCGCGAAAACTCGCGCCATTGAACTGGCCGACAAGCCAAGTAAGTTCGTTGATCGTGCCCATAGCTTCGTCGCGCGCTGCTTCTGACTCGAAAGCCAGTTCCGCGCCGGTACTTCTTCCGCCCGCCCCGCCGCGCCCCGTACCGCTTTTCGAATGTTCATGATCTCTCCTGCTTGTGTGGAGACGGGGCTCTCCCCCGTTCATGTGGCGCGGGCGCCCTCGCCCGCGAAAACTCTTCTATGCAATGAATTATTTTTCAGAAACAGCGGCCGTCAATCCAATTTCAAGTCGCTGTCGCACTCGTAATCTCTGTCAGAGTAACTGTGACTTATCGTGCCATGCCGCTGTCTTCCTGCGCGCAGTGAGGCGAAGCCGAACGCAGTCGAAGGACCCCTACCTCGTCGATACCACTCGCGCCGCCGTACCCCCCGCTGAATCACTCTGCTTCAGGTTTTTGCAGCTATTCAATCGGAATCACGGAAGACCACCGTTGGCGTTTCCTCCCAAATACAAACGGCGCAGCTCGCGCCGCGCCGTCTACATATTCCACCTAACTCACCTCTGCAATCAGACCTCTAA
>Ga0182030_10013372_pt1 | contig 16336 bp, 4 predicted proteins | sample 812S3MmetaG_FD_121299 | JGI IMG/M metagenome (GOLD analysis project Ga0182030, IMG submission 121299) | Permafrost microbial communities from Stordalen Mire, Sweden - 812S3M metaG (Illumina Assembly) | ecosystem: Environmental > Terrestrial > Soil > Wetlands > Permafrost | place: Sweden...
GCTGATGGTGGTGCCGCCGCTGTAAGTATTCGCGCCGGTCAGGATAACGGGCTGCGCGCCAAGCTTGGTCACGCTGTAGCCGGAGCCGCCGTCGGTGATCGCGCCGCTGATGGTGCCGCTGCTAGTGTTTTGCGCGCCAATGCTCGCGTTGCCAAGCAGGTTGACCGCCCCGCTGAAAGTGGCGCCGGAATCCACGCGCAAGGCACCCCAGTTTTCGGCGTTGCCAAGACCGGAAACATTTACGGCGGCCGGCACAACCACGCCGGTGCCGCCGACCCAAATAGTTCCGCCGCTGGCAATATTGATGATGGCGCTGGCATTCAAGTTGATGTTGCTGCCGCTGATGTCGCCTTTGGCCGTGGTGGTGATGCTGGGAGGAATATTGATGGTGCCGTTGAAGCCGGACATGGAACCCGGTCCGTTGAATTTAACTTCCTGATTCTGCGGCAAATTGATGATGCCGGAACCGGCAACAATGTTTGTCACCAGCACATACACGGGTGAGCCGCCGCCGTTGGTGATGTTCAAAATGCTGTTATCAATAATCGGCCCGCTGCCGACGGCCAAGTCCGGCAGTCCGGCGGTGGCATTGGTGAAAGCTAGTTGCAGCGTGCCACTGTTGATGACGGTGCCACCGCTGTATAGATTGCTGGTGGTCAAAGTCAGAGTGCCAGTATCATTGTTAGTCAAGGCCATCACTCCCACCAACTGGCCCGCGCCGCTGAAGGTATAATTCTGCGAGCCGTTCACGGTCATGCTCGCCGGTGCCAAGGTCGTCGTCAAATTGACGGCGGGTGTGGCTGAACCGGTGTTGTCGAAGATCACGTTGTCGAGTTGATAAAAGACATCCAGATTTCCGGCGTTGACCCAGTTGGTGGTAGTTTGAAGATCCCAATTATTCGCCGTGCCATCGCCCACCCAGGTCAAGTTGGCGCTGCCGCTCCCGGTTACGTTCAAGGTCAATGCGGTGGGACCAACATTCAATGTGGTGCCGCGCGGGGCGACGAGCACTAAGTTGAAACTGTTTGTAACCACCGACGAGTAGGTCATCAAGGTGTAAGTGCCGGCACTTAATGAGCCATTTAGCAAATTGATCCAGATCGTCGCGTTGGCGTTGAGGGTAAGCGCACCGCCGAGATTGATTTGATCGTTGCCGCCGGTCGGACTGGAACTCAAATCAAAAACGAGGGTCTGACCGTTCAGAGTAAGATTGTTGCTGAAGGTCAATGTGCCCGCCAGACCAGCGCCGCCCGGAATGATTTGTGAGCCGGTGTTGGCATTGACGCTGCCATTGATGCTGCCGTTGCCGGTGAGATTCTGGCTACCACTCGCGCCGAGCGTGAAAGGACTGAAAGCTGAAACATCAAAAACTGCATTGGACGCGACATTGATCGTCGGAGAGGTAAGCGAGCCGCTGCCGCTAACAATCAGCGTGCCGTTGCTGATGACGGTGCTGCCGGAATAAGTATTCGCGCCGGATAGCGTCAGCGTGTTGGTGCCGGCCATGATCAATGCGCCGTTGAAGGAATTATTGCCCGCCAGTGTCAGCGCGCCCGCGCCAACATCCGTCAGCGTGCCGGTGCCTGTAATTGCTGAATTAATCAAGCCGGTCTGGCCGGATGAAATGTTGAACTTGTGCGCGGTGGCCGCCCCAGCCTGAACTAAGTTGATTCCGCTGATGGTCAAACCGCCGCCGGAAATATTGCCGATGGTTCCGTCGCCCCATAACACTTGCGCGGTCGTGATGGACGTGCTGGCGTTCGCGCCCAGCGCAACCGTCGTCGCGTTCAGCGTCGCCCCGTTGGTCAGGCTGACCGTGGCCGTATTGGTCAGGTGAGCGGTGCCAAACGGAACCAGGTTGTTGACTCCAAGAGTCAGGTTCGTGATGTTGGCTGTGCCGCCATTGGTGATGCTGAACAACGCCGTGATGGTGTAGAGGCCATTGGTGCTGGTGGCTTGGGAATTAATTTTCCCCAGCGTCAGGCTCGAAGCGGTCAGGGTTCCGGCTCCCATCTTGAACGACGACGTGGCCGTGACCCCGCGGCCGCTTCCGGACGCCGGACTCAACTGACCAATCGTCATGGCGCCAAACTGAGCGGTCAGCGTGCCGGCCGAGACGTCAAATAAATCCACTGGTTTGTCGGTTAATTGAAAAGATTCGTGCCCGGCAGTTGCGAACGTCGCCAGACTGCCTCCGCCGGCGGCTCCGGCAATCGTCAGCGTCCCGTTGGTGATGCCGCTGGCAAACTGGATTGCATCCCCGCCGCGCCCGCTGCCGAGGGTGATGGTGTTCACGTTGAAAGTATTGTTGGTTCCCAGATTTAATGTGGTTACCGGAGTGGTGCTGGCCGGACTGTTGCCCCCCACACCAAGAGTAGCCGCCGTGATAAAATTATTTCCTCCAGCCAGCGTGACGGTGGTCAGACCGCTGGCAGCGATGCCGCTTGGAGAATTCAGTCCAATTTCCTCCGTGATGGTTCCACTGCTATTGTTATAAGTGAATGAACTCAATCCCGCCATGTTCAAGTTCAGACTGTTCGTCACGCCATTGCCCGTGAGCAGCAGCGTCGCCGGTGAAACGGTCAGAGCCGAACCGCTCGTGCCGGTGATAATATTCGTGGACGCGCCAAAATTGGTGAAGTTCAAGTTAGCCAGGGTTTGTGACAACCCCTGGATGTCGAATGTTACCGGGGTGTTATTGGTTGCGCCGTGAAAGTTGACCGTGCTGGTGGAAGGCAGCGCTCCGGCGGTGGTGAGCCGCACCGTGCCGTAATTGATGGCGAGGCCGCCGGTGAAGGTGTTGACACCGGACAGAATGTTGATGCCAGTGCCCAGCTTGGTGAGGCCATAACCGTTGCCACCATCGTCAATCACACCGGCCAGCGTGATGTTTCCGGTGCCTGCGTTGATCGTTTCATTGCCCTTCAATGTCAGGTTGTTGCTGATAACCTGGATGCTGGTGCCGCTGTTGGTGATGCCGCCGTTCAGGCCGATGGCATTGCCGACAAAAGTGAACGCATTGCCGGTGCTCTGGTAGGTAAGGCCGTTGAAAATAGTGCCGGCGGTGAAATCATTGGTTAGCACCAAACCGGCCGATCCGGCGAAGCCAAAGAAAAGCAGGTCGTTGGGCTGCGGGCCAAGGCCGCTTAACGGCGACCAGTTGTTGGTGTTGCCCCAATTGGCTGGAGCATAGGTGCCGATCCAACTATAGCTGCTGGCTTGAATGTTCAGGGCGGCCAGCATGGTTGCAATGAGCAAACCGACCGGCAGATGCAGGGCTTCACTTTTTTTCATGGCATTGGGATTTGATGCACCCAACCGGAGTTTGGGTGGCTTAATGTTTTTACTTTCAGGCTGATGTGGCAATTTAACTCAAAGTCAAAAAATTGCAAAGCACATTGATATGCACTTTATTGCTCTTTGCTTGCGAAAAATATGTGCATTTTTTCAGCCAAGATCAATAATGCCAGGGCACTCACTGACTCCAGAATCGGTTAATGTCCCGCTGCGCAGAAACCTGCGCAGCGGGCTTGATTTCAGATCACGGATAAACCAGACGATAGAATTCCGTGGGCTTGGTCGCGTCAATGGGAATGGACATATTATTGGTGCTGGCGGAGCCGGCCACCGTGCCCCAGTCATTCGTATTTGAGCTGATGCCGGCCGCCAGGTGGTTGGTTTGCGCCAGCAAACGCCAGCCGGTGTGATCCGCCGGCCAGCTCAGGTTAAGATTTGAACCGCTGACAGCAAAGGTGATGTTGGTCCGGCTCGTGTTCACAGCCACGCCGCCGGTCACATCCAGCGAAAGCACGCCGCCGGTGTTGTCGAGCACGGCAGTCGCGCTGTTAATGAGACCGCCACCAGTGACCGTCACTAACGGCAGGAAGTCGGACACGGTCACCGTGCCGCCAAGATTGGTCGTGATGAGCAAATAAGTGCCGTTGGCCAAAGGCGCACCGGTATTGTTGACCTGGAAAACGGTCGTGGAAGCCAGCGTGAGCGTGCCATTGGTGACACTAAACGAGGGCGTTCCCGAAGCGTAAGTCAGCGACAACGAACCCGAACCGGCGTTGATGTTGCCGTTAAGAATCGCCGTGGAAGTGCTGTTGCTCAAAACCTGGCTGGACAGCGACAATGAAGTCGCCGAAACATCCAGCGTCGCGCCGCTGGCAACGACGATGTTCGTGGTGTCGGCGAAGGAACCTGATGGGTCCAACGCCAGCGTGCCGGCGTTCACAATGGTGTCGCCGGTATAAACATCCGCGCCGTTAAGGGTCAGCGTTCCCATTCCGGTCTTGGTCAGGCTGCCGGTGCCATAGATCGGATAGCTGAGGTTGGCACTGAAGCCGTGCGTGTCAATCACGCCGCCGCCATCGCCTAGATAAAAGTTGACGACCGCATTGGTGGTAATGTCGGCAACCGTGGCGGAGAGCCGGAGAATACCGCCATTCAGCAGCTCGACAAAACCATATCCAGTCGAGGGAGCCGTGGTCTGCTCAAAGCCGGCGGAGGTGGTGAACACTCCTGAAATGTAGAGCAGCCCATACCCGCTGTTGCCAGAAGAGCCGTTCACTTGGACAGTGTCGTTTCCGGTATAGGTAAAACTTCCGCCAGCGGTGACGTTTAACTCCCCGCTGTAACCGCCCTCGCCGGTGATTTGCATGTCGCCGTTCTGGAGCCAGGTGCTGTTGGTGTTCAGCGTGATCACAGAGGCGCGCATTGCCTGCAGCAAGCCGTTGTTCGTGACCGAACCAGACACATTCAGATAGCTGTAACTCGAACCCGGTCCCGGAGTAACACTGCCGACCTGAATTTGATTAGTTACGCCGGCATTGTTGGTGACAGCCACCGAAACAATGGCACCGGAGGCAATCGTCACGGTTCCACCGTAGCTCAACGGACTAAGCAGCAGCCCGCCACTGGCGCGGCTCTGGTCGCCCTGCAAAATAACCGTGCCGTTGCTGACCGTGGTGCCGCCGGTATAAGTGTTGGTGCCAGAGAGCGCGAGGGTGCCTGGCCCAGCCTGCGTTAGACCGTAACCAGCACCGCCGTCACTGATGCTGCTGCTGACGGTCAGCGTGCTGGCACCGTTCGCGGTAATCTGACGGTTCGTGATCAAGGTTATTCCGGGAGCACCGATGGTGATTGCCTGATTGCCGCCGTAGGTCAAATCAGTGTTCCAAGCCTCGGCGTTGGTGACGTTAACCGGGCCGCTGCCGGAGTTGTCAATCGCGCCGCCATTGATGCTGAACAGGCCGGTGCCCAAGGCTCCATTGTTGTCAATGTCAAGCGTGCCGGCGGAAAGGATGATGCCGCCGCTGAAACTGTTGGAACTGTAAAGCGTCAACGCGCCCGTGCCCTGTTTGGTCAGGCTGTTGGTGCCGACAATGGGACTGCCGCTGATGGAATAGTTTTTTATACTGTTGTTGACAAAAATTCCCTTGGGTTTGACGGCAGCCGTGACCGTCACGGTCGTGTTGCTGCCAGTATCATCGAACTGCACGGTGTTACCGTCGGCATAAGTGGCGGTCGCACTGTTGAAAATCCAGTTGGTCGTGGCGTTAATATCCCAGTTGCCGTTGACAACCCCCGTCCAATACTCAATGGCGACGGCGGAAGAAACATTCAACGCAATGGTGCTGCCATTGGTGACCACCGTGGCGGTGACCAGCGGCGGCAAAGTTCCCAAAACAAAACCGCCCGAACCGCTGATGCTGCCGAAGGAAATGAGCGGATAAACGTGGCCGGCCAGGAAATTGCCGCTCAAGATGTTGACCGTGACCGGGCCGTTGACCACAAGGTTGGTGGCATTGATTGGAGCTGTTGTCGTGCTGGCCAAGCCAGTGAATTCATTCGTGACCGGGCCGACGCTGTTGCCAAGCGTCAGCGCGGCGGTGGGCATCGAATTGAGACCGGCAACGGTGACACCCAGACCGGTGCCGTCGTTGACCGTGATCGCGCCGCCGCCGGTTTGTCCGCTACTAACCACCAGCTTGCCACCACTGATCGTGGTGGTGCCGGTGTAGTTATTAGTCGCGGTTAGAGTCATCGTGCCGGCACCGGTCTTGTTTAAGTTGCCTGCGCCGCTAACGACGCCGTTCAAATTGAGCGACACGCCGCTCGCCATGGTGAAGGTCGGTCCGCCGCCGGTGTCACCAAGCATATTGACCGGGCCGACAATGGTGCTGGCTCCGCTGGAGGCGCTGACGGTCGTATTATCATGCAGGACAATTTGTTTGTTAAGTGGAGTGGCGGCCGCCCAAAAGTCAAGCGAGGCTCCGTTTTCCACCGTAAGCGAGTTGGTCGGATTTCCCAAACCGGTGGTGCTTAACTCATAGCTCAGGGTGCCGGTCTGCACGTCAATATTAGCCAGCGCTGAATCCACGTTGACGCTCACCAACGCGATGAAGTTAGCCCCGGCCTTCACGAGGTTATAGGCATTGCCGCCGGTCGAAAGGTAAGCGGTGGAATTCGCGCGGATGTCCCAGCGGCCCGTGCCGCCAAACGCGGTGTCGCCGGTCATGGTGACAAACTGCAGGCCTTGTGTCTGCGCGGTGGCGGAAGAATTGATAATGGCCCCATTCGTGGTGCCGCTGTTGGCGTTGAGCACGGGGTCACCCATGCCTTGAACCACCACCGGTTTGGTGCTCATGGTCTGGGCGTTGAGATCCAACTCGCCGTTGTTGATGAACACCGGCGTGGTGAGATTGACGCCGAACCAACCGACCGTCGGAATTTTCAGAATGCCGCCGAAGATGTTGTTTGTGCCTTCAAACACCTGCTGGTAGGCCGAGGTTAGTGTGCCTGGGCCGGTTTTAGTAAAGGTGTTGGGGCCGGAGTTCATGCCACCGCTGGTGTTAATGCTTTCAACGGCTCCGGGAGTATCAATCTGCAGTGTGCCACCATTGGGGCCGACGCTGAAGTCGCGATATGTCGTCTCGCCTCCGCCGGTGATTTCCAAGGTGCCGCCGTTGAGATAAAGGTTGGCGAGGCCGTTCAAGGAAGCGCCCACGGGACTGGCGATGTTGGTCGTGCCGAGCTGGGGAATGACGAGCGTGCCGCCGCTGACCGTGGTGCTGCCGGAGTAGCTGTTGTTGAGGTTATTGGTCAATGCGCCGGAGCCAGACTTGATCAGACCGTTGGCACCCGCAATGGTTCCGGAACCGGTGAAAGTGTAGTTGCTGGTTGAGTTCACCATGACGAAACCCGGAGTGACCGTCGTGTTGAGGTTGACAGTAAGGTTGGTGGAACTGTCGTTGAACACCACGGCGTCGTTGTTGTAAAATTCGTCCTGACTGCTGGTGCCCGGGTTCCACCAATTGAAAGTGGTTGTGACATCCCAGTTGTTAGCCGAGCCATCGCCGCGCCAGACCAGGTTGGCGGGAGGAGTCCCGGTGACAACCAAGGCGATGCTGGTCGGATTGGTAACCACATAGCCGCCCACCGTGCCGCGACCGCCGGTCGGAAAATTGGCCACGGTAAAATTGGTGGCAGCGCCGGTGAGCGTTCCGCCGAATTTTATGATGGGATAAGTTCCAACCGAGAGAACGCTGCCCGGATTGGCGCCCAATGAAATGGTGCTCACATTCGTGACGGTCAGGTTGCCGGCCACCACCAGCAGATCATTCGGCGTGCTGACGCCGGTCGGATCAGAGGAGAGATTCATGTTCAACGTCGCGCCGTTCAGCGTAAGGTTGTTGCTGAAAGAGAGCGTGCCCGCCGTGAGGGATGCCGCCGATGTGTAAAGCGCCGGAACTTGTCCGGGCGTAATCGGACAAGACGAAATAACATTGCCATAGATGATGCCGTTGCCTTGAAACGTCTTGCCAGCCGGCATAGTCCACCCGCCCGTCACGGCGGAAACATCCAACGAGCTGCCGGAAGCCATGACGATGGGCATGTTCGAAATTGAACCGTTGGGTCCCAACGCAATTTTGCCGTTTTGTAAGTTCAGATTTCCAGTGGTAAGATTGGTGCCGTTGAGCGTCCAAGTGCCGGTGCCGTCTTTCCAAATGGTGAACGAGGCGCTGCTCGGTCCGTTCGTAATGGCACCGTTGACCGCGCCGTTGCCTGGGCCGTTAAACTCGACGCCGCGGGAGGTGATCGTCGGGCCAAGATTGCCGGCCAGGATTAGCAATCCGCCGCTGGCCTTGAAACACTCGCCGTTGCCGCCGGAGCCGGTGACCTGCAGCCCGCTCAAGATTGTGTTCGTGCCGGAAAGATTTTCAATGCAAGGCACGGTCGCATCGCCCAAAGTGGTCGTGGAAGAAAAGCCGGCGAAGCTGTTGGTGATGGTGTTCACGCCCGTCAGACCCAATTGCAAATAGCCGTTGAAAACAACGCCCGCTTTGCTGATCGTGACGGCACCGGTGCCGAGCGCGTTGGTGTTGCTGACCTTCACAATGCCGGTGCTTGCGGCAATCGTCGTGCCGCCCGTGAAAGTGTTGTTGGTCGTGAGAATCAGCGTGCCGACGCCGCCTTTGGTCAAGCCAAACGCGCCGCTCAACACACCATTCAGGGTCAATTGATCCGCCGAGACGGTGATGGTTCGCGCGGCGGTCATGGGCGTGTTCACATTCATCACATTGGTGCCGGCGGTGCTGGTAATATTGCCGCCCAACCAGACCGGATTGCCATTCAAAGTCCAGCCGCCATTGGCGAAGGTCATGGTGTTGGTGATGGCCGCATAGTCATTGGTCATGTTCTGGTGCGTCGCGGTGGTAAAGACCAGCGTATCGCCGTTCGCCGCCGGGGCACTGGGATAAGTGTCCCAATTGGTGGCGCTGGACCAATAGTTATTCGTCGCTGCGCCGGTCCAGTTGCGCGTGGTGGCATAGGAACTGGCTGTCAGCAGGAAGAGGCCGATGACGGCGAGGGTGAGGGATTGTTTGATGGGTTTCATTTAGTTATTTGGGTTGGGTTTTCAGGAGGCTATGCTATGCGCGGAGAATTAATTCAAACCAAGAAGGTCAAAAATCATGGCGCGGGATTAAATGCCAGCGAGGTAAGCTGGGCGGCTGGAATGGTTGAAAGATCGTCCTGATAAAAATACCACCAGTAAGCCATGTTGCCCCAGCCAGTGATTTCATACATTCTTTCCACCTTCACCCAACTGACTGAACCATCACAGATCAACTGGTTACCACCATCGGGAAAACCGGCATTTTTCCGTTTGTGAACCGGATTCGCGCCCCATGAGGTGGTGTAGGCAACGACATCTGCTGCAAGCGTCCACGAAGGCTTGGCCTGGGTCAGTTTCACGGGACTGCACGAAGGATATGGTGACTGTGAGCTATGGTTAATCCAGTTCTTGATGCCGCCAAAATATTGGTAGCCAATTGTCCATTGGGGAGGATTAACATTCGGGTCATAAACCGCCACGCCATTCCCCCATTCGGGGCAGGACCAAACCGAAGCGCTGTTGGTCTGGGACGGATCCAAGTTGATGGTCTTGGAAGCGGTGGACGCATCGGCGTTCAAAGCGTTCTGATTGGCACCAGTGCCGACGGGTCGCGCCTGAACGACATAATCATTGCTATCACCGGCATACATCGTCATGCCCACCCCAATCTGCCGCAAATTGTTCAAACACGAAATGCGCTTCGCCCGCTCTTTGGCGGAAGCCAGCGCCGGCAGCAGCATCGCCGCCAGAATCGCAATGATGGCAATGACCACCAGCAGTTCAATCAAAGTAAAAGCCCGCGCGCGTGATCCGAAAAATCTGATTCCCCCGGCATTTCCAGATTTTGAAACCGCTATTGCATTTTTCATGCTGCCAATCTAACAGCATCCCAAAATCCGGCTAGGGCATGAATATGCTCCATCCTGATAAGGTGCATCAGTTGCCGGAAAAACAATTCTGGCTCCTCAAAACGGTGCGCGGCTCAAATACAGCTTGTAATCTTTGATGCGGCCATTCGCCGAATCCTGGCGCGGCAGCAGCCGCACGCCGGAAAGGTCCTGCTCCACGCCGAGATCAATCACCAATGTGTGCGGATGGCTGGTGTGCGGCGCGCTCCAGAGCGAATGCCAGAATGTGTCGCAGTCGCCGTCAAACACCATTTCTGCCTGGTCGCCTTCCGAGAAGTTTTCTTCACTATCCACATAAACCACTTTCCAGTTTTTGCGTGAAACCGTTTTGCCGGCGGCATCCAGCGCATTGAGTTCCGCGAGCGTGGTGAACTCATCGCCGTTGTGCGACGACAGCGCCTGCAAACCAAGATAACGCGCCTTTTGCGCAGGGAAACTCACCGTCTGCTCGTCGTCGCTGTCAGCGAGCGCGCCGGCTTTCACGAGCGCTGAATCTGAAAATTTCGGCGCCACCATCTTGCCGCGCACCACCACGGGCGCGGGCTTTTTTTCCTCCTTGGCTGGAGCGGCGGACGCGTTCTCATCCTTTTTGAGCTGATCGAGCACCGGCGTTTTGATTCCGGCGAGCGGTTGAATGCCGTCTTTGATTTGTTCAAAAACCATGATTTCATTTTTGCCTTTTTTCAGCCAGACGCCGGGACAATAAAGTGTCTGCTGCGGCCCGATATACCAGTAGCGACCGAGATTGTGGCCGTTGACAAAGACAATGCCTTTGCCCCAGCCGCGCAAGTCGAGAAAGGTGTCGCCAGTTTCCGCAAGCTCAAACGAGCCACGCGCCACGAACGGCGCGGTGTCCGCGTGGCTGGAGGTCTTCACCTTCGGCGCTTCGTCGAATGGCAGCTTGAACATTTCCCAGCCGGTCAGTTCGCTGTCGCCCAGCGTGACGGACTCGGTGATGCCTTTGCGATTATCCAGAATCTGCCGGCCATAATTGATGCGCCCGCCGTTCTCCACCAAAATGTCCAGCGTCGCGCCGGCGTTGGTGAGCACCAGGGAGTCCTGCCGGTCGCGGCGGTCCAGCGTGGCGATACGCTTGCCGTCCACGAGCACGACGGCGTAGTCGCGCAGCTTGTTGATTTTGAGCGTCGCGCCGGCGGCGTTGGAAATTTTTGTGCGATACAAAACGTAGCCGTAGCCTTGATCGAGATCTTCAAAACTCAACGGCGTTTCCGATTTCACCGGCTTGCCGAGCAGGTCAAACACGCTCGCGGCCACCGTGAATTCGATTTTCGGAATTTCAATCACCGGCGTCGTGGCCGGCACGTCCGGCAAGGTCTCACCCGGCGCGAGAAATTTTTTCAGCACGTCGCGCAGCGCGAAAAATTTGTCCGTGGGCCGGCCCATTTCGTCCATCGGCGAATTGTAATCGTAGCTCGTCGGCTGCGGCTGAAAATTGCCGCCGTAATTCGCGCCGTTCATGAAACCGAACGACGTGCCGCCGTAAATCATGTAATAACAAAATGAGACGTTGTTGGTGAGCTTCCACTCGGTTTCGCGCGCGAGGCCGCCGAGGCCGACCTTGGCGTGCGGCTCGCCCCAGTGATCGAGCCAGCCCGGATAAAATTCGGGCACAAACCACGGCCCGGTCGGACGATACTTGCCGACTTCTTTCATGGTGTTTTTGCCGCCGCCATTGAGTCCGGGCAACGCGTCGTCGAGATGCCCGCCGGCCATCATGTTGCCGCCGCCGTCGGCGGTAAAGAACGGCACGTCAAAACCGGCGGCGCGATCCATGTCGCGGATTTTGCCCATGTAAACGTGGTCGGCGCCGTAGCTGCCGTATTCATTTTCCACCTGCACCATGAGGATCGGCCCGCCGTGCGTGATTTGCAGCGGCGCAAGTTGTTCGCCGAGTTTCTTCATGTAAGTTTCCGCCGCCGCGAGAAAGCGCGGGTCCTGGCTGCGCACTTTCAAATCATGTTCCTTGAGCAGCCAATACGGATAGCCGCCGAATTCCCACTCCGCGCAGCAATACGGGCCGGGCCGCAGGATGACCCACAAACCTTCCTTCTGCGCGAGCCGCACGAACTGCGCGATGTCCGCATCGCCGGTGAAATTGAATTCGCCCACGCGCGGCTCATGGACGTTCCAAAAAACGTAAATCGAAACGGTGTTCAATCCCATCGCGTGCGCCATCCGCAAACGGTCGGCCCAATACTCGTGCGGCACGCGCGACGGGTGCATTTCGCCGGCCTTGATGAGGAACGGCTTGCCGTCGAGCAGAAAATCCTTGTCGCCGACGGTGAAAGTCGCAGCCAGCAACGACGCCGCGTTTGCGAGCCAGAGAGCAGCGCCCAAAACGAGCGCCGCAGTAGTAGTGATATGTTTCATTGGTTCTTTATTATATTTTTTACAAAGCAATTGCCAAAGTTAATTGTCGGACAGCCGCAATTGAATCGTGTCCGAAAGTTTTGCGCCCGGATTGAGCGGCTTCCGTTCGACCGCGAAGTGGGTGCTGAAAAATCCATCGCCGCCGCCGGTGTGGAAACCGGTGACGAGCAGGCCGGTGCGCCCGGCCTCAACAAATGCGCGCACGGACTGATGGCCGTCGGAGACCACCGAAATTTCGCCGCGCGTCGAAGCGAGCGACGCCTCAAGGATTCCCGTCTTCGTGCTGGAAAAATCGTTCCCGCCAAGTTCCGTCGCGTCCTGCGACCACGCGTGATCCGGTTTCTGCGTGGCGTATGGTTTTCCGCCGGTGGCGACGCGCGCGATGGCGGTTCCAGTTGGCCGGCCAATGTGATTCGGCGGATAAACCGTCCATTGCGCCTGACGATTCCACGCGAGCTTGGTAAAATTCTTCGGCGCGAAAAACACCATGCCCCACTGGCGCGGATTCTCTTTGATGCGCGATTCAAAGTTGTAGCTGACCTGAATCTGCCCGGCAGCATCCAGACGAATAACATATCCACCGGTGGCTTCGTCGCTGGAACCGCTGACGGCCACTTCAACTTCGCCAGCGGCCATTTCTTTCGCCGTCACCGATTCAGCGCGCCAATTTTCGCAGACGCTATTCAGCGGTTTCCAGACGCCGAGGTCCACCGGCTCGCAGGCTTCCGTTTGCAGCGGCAAAATCATCAGCGCCGGTCCGCCGGTGAGAATAGTTTTGCCGCGAACGATGCCGCTGATGAATTGTCCGGTCTTCCGGTCAATGACGTAATTGAAGTTGCGCCCGCTGATCTGGATTTGTCCGGCATCGTCCGTGATCGCAAGTTTATTAGCAGATTTTCCAACGGTCGCGATGGGCGCTTCGCCAGATGTTCCCAGAACAATTTTTTCTTCGTCGCAAACAAAGCCGCGCGGATCGGTGAAAACCAAATGCAACGTGTCGCCGGTTTTGTGCGCGGTCAGCGACGGAATCACCAGCTCCCCACCATGCCGCGCCAGAATGTCCGCAACCAATTTCCCGCCGCTGCCGCCGATGTCCCATGCGATGCCGACTTCGCTCAAGTTCGCAAAGTTGTAGCGGTTCTCAAGCGGAACGTGGATGGCTTCGCCGCTCGCCGGCAGCGGCAATTCCTTCACGGTCACGCGGACGGGCGAGTAGGTTTTCTTGACGTGCCAGAACTCCGGCTTCTCGCGCCGCCAGCCGTCGCAGATGCTGCCCCACATGCCGTAGCCGACAAATTTTCCGTTCGGGAGGCAAAACACGTCGTCAATGCCCGCCCAGATCGCGCCGCCGAGACAGCCAGCGTGCGGATACATCAAATCGCTCATGCGCGCGAAGCCGCGGCCCCAGTCATCGCGCACGCCGGGATCGGTGGCGAGCTCGCGGCGGTTGTAACATTCGACGTGGCAGTATTCGCCGAACAAAACCGGGCGGGTTTCTTCGTCACACTTGGCCGGGCCGTTCTCGCCGGGATAATGATAGACCGCAATGTCCGCCTGGCTGCGGGCGTTGTTGTAGCCGCCCCAGCACTGGTCGTGGAAAGAAGTGGGCCGCGTCGCGTCGGCGAGTTTCACGCGGCGGTTCACCTCGGCGAAGAGCGGACTCCAGCGCGATTCGTTGGCGAGCGACCAGATGATGACGCAGGGATGATTGCGGTTCGCCGCGAGATTTTCCAAATTTGCGCGCAGGAGATAAGGGAAAAACTTTTGATCCTGATAATTCCACGCACCCCAGACCGAATTTGCACCGTGCTGCACCCAGCACAGTGGCGCTTCGCACTCGACAAAAAATCCATATTCATCGCACAAGTCCAGAAATTCCTCGGCGGGCGGATAATGGCTGGTGCGGATGTAATTCACGTTCGCCGCGCGAAAAAGTTCCGCGTCTTTCTTCCAATCGTCCGGCGTCAGGCTGCGGCCGCGCACGGGATCCACCTCGTGCCGGCACACGCCGCGCAGCTTGACCGGCGCGCCGTTGACGAAAAGCTGGTTGCCGCGCACTTCAATCTGCCGGAAGCCGACGCGCTGTGAAATTTCTTCCGTGACTTTGCCTTCGGCGAGCAATTCCGTCTTCAGCAAATATAAATTAGGATGCTCCGTGTCCCACTTCTTCGGCGCGGCGATGGGAAATGAAATTTCCGAATCGCCGGCAACTATTTCGCGCACAGTAGTCGCAACAACTTTTTCTCCGTCCAGCAAGGTTGCGCGGACGGAAACTGGCTTGCCCCATTTCCCCGCCGCTTCATCGGCCACAGACAATTTCAATGCCAGCGTCGCGTTTTCAAAATTATCATCGAATTTCGTTTCGACGATCTGCCCGGCGAGATTGACCGGCGGCAGCGCGAAAAGCTGCACCTTGCGCGTGATGCCGCCGAGCTGGTGCGCGGCGTATTGCGTGGCGCTGGCGAGCGTGTCGGCGGTGGATTCGTTTTTGACGGCGAGCGCGAGCGTGTTGCGGCCCGGCTTGACCAGGCCGGTGATGTCCAGTTCAAACGCGGTAAAACAGCCCTCATGCGCGCCGGTCTCGATGCCGTTCACGAACATACGGCAGTCGCTGTGAACGGTGTCGAAGCGCAGCTTGACGCGCTGGCCGCGCCAGTCGGCGGGAATGTCAAACTCGCGCCAATACGCGGCGGCGGCATTGGGCTTCACCGCGAAACCCGCCATCACCCATTCGCCGGGCACTTCGATCTTGCTCCACTTCCTCGTCTGCGCCGCGTCCAGTTTTTCAAAACCATCCGGCGGCGCGGGATTGAACTTCCACGTTCCGCTCAACGACAGCATCGGCGTTTTCACGCCGGCCACGGTTGCCGGGCGCGGCGACAGGCGCGGCGGCGGCACCACCATTTTGCCCAGCACCTCGGCCAGCGGCGGCGGCGCGGCCAGCCGCGACGGCTGGTCGGACAACACTTCCAGCCGTGAGAGCACCGCGTTTGCGCCCGTGATCCGGCTGATGCGGATGACCAGATCACCACCGGCCAGCGCGGCGGCGGGCACGGGCCATTCCTGTTCGAGCACCCGGCCATTGGGCAGCGAAAGATTTTCCACCAGCACCCGGCCGTTCACTTCCAACCGCAACGCGCGGCTGTCGCTGTCCGAAAGAAACGCCGCCTTGATTTTGTAATGCGCGCCCGGCACCATGCCGCGCCAGGCCAAAGCCAGTTGCCCGCCATAAACCACCTTGCGTTCGCCGCTGTCCGCCGGCAGCGCCGACACGGGAATTTCCGCCGTGGAATAACCATATTCCGCCGCCCCGGCCACTTTGGTCAAATCGTCTGCCTTGGCCGCGTCAAACGAAGCCACCACCGACCAGTCCGCCGCGTGCGCGGCCGGTGCCAGCGCCGCCAGCACGAACCACCCGGTGGCCGCCAAGCCCGCCAGCCGTCCGGTGATGGATGGTGTTCTCATGGTCTGAATTACTGCGGATGTTAAGCGCCGCCGTGCCGCCGCGAAATACCACAAATGGGTGGTAACAAGTGCCGGGTAAGCCCGAAGGAATTTCATCCATCAGCCCGGCGTTGGTGCGACATTGCGTGTTGCCATAATGCGCCTCACGCAATAAAAAGCAGTTTTCCAGTCAGGAATTGTCAGGAGTTTTCCCCTGGCGTCACCGGACTGAAGCTTGCACTTGATCGGGGCCAGACAAACGCGCCGCTTAATTACACTTCATTTTCGCCGACTTCAGTTCCGTTCCATTCCGCTCCGCCGGCCGCAAACCGCCGAGACCGTCAGCAAACGTCGTGCGCCCCAAGATTCCCAAAGCCGCGAGGTTCCGCATAGCTCAATTAATTCAAGGTTCACCAGTCTGGGCTGACTTTTTTTTGGCCGGCTTTTTTTTCGCCGCCTTGGCCATGGCCACCACCCAGGTCTTGAATTCATCCAGCGATTCGCCGGGGATTTTTAGGAACTTCAGCCGGTCGCCCTTGGCCTGGACGATATGCAGATACCGGCCCCATTCATTTTCCCGGAGCTGGAAGGTGAACGATTTCGTGGCCAACTGCATCTGCCCCTCTTGCAAGAGCGGATCTGCCGACGGCAGCCTGGCGGGCACCGCCGGTTCGGCGAAGTCCGTCACCGA
>Ga0182030_10013373_pt1 | contig 16336 bp, 16 predicted proteins | sample 812S3MmetaG_FD_121299 | JGI IMG/M metagenome (GOLD analysis project Ga0182030, IMG submission 121299) | Permafrost microbial communities from Stordalen Mire, Sweden - 812S3M metaG (Illumina Assembly) | ecosystem: Environmental > Terrestrial > Soil > Wetlands > Permafrost | place: Sweden...
ATAGGCTGGATGTGAAAGTGCAGTAATGCATGAAGCTTACCAGTACTAATCGCCCGTTCGGCTTGACCATAAAATTTACTTGGCTACACGTGTTACCCCATCTCGCGCAGAAACTGGTGCGCTATGGGAAACCCCGTGCATCCTGGAGAACTTGCCAGGTTGCGGAGCTCGACGGAGCTCCAGCCTTAAATTTTTAACACTCGCTTACGAAATTCCTGATGCTATTCAGTTGTGAGAGATCGCCCGCGCGTGGGTGGTTGGTGGAGCAGACCTTCGGGTCGGCGCTTCAGCCAGGTGGAAGAGCAGGCCTTTAGGCCTGCGTCAACCGCAACCCACTATCGGGGCTTTAGCCCCGGCGATAGCGGAGAGTTCTTTACAAGATTGGCGCTCGAGGTTCTGCGTGCAACCCACGCCTGGGACCGAGCTGCAAGCGCAAGCTTGCACGCGCCTGCGAAGCCGGTGATCTTACCGCGGGGGAAACACCCGTTCCCATCCCGAACACGGAAGTTAAGCCCCGCTGGGCCGATTGTACTGCACGCGAAAGTGTGTGGGAGAGTAGGTCGTCGCCGACATAAATAACGGCCATCAGGAGAGATCCTGGTGGCCGTTTCCTTTGCGCGGATGGATTGCAAAGATGTCCCGGAGGGTGCTACAAACGAAGCGATGAACAAAGCGATCGTGACCTACGACAGCCTCGAAGAAATGAAGGCTGAAGAATTGCGCGAGTGGCGCGCTTTGCCCCCGCACGAGCGTCTGCGCGCGGTCGCTGAGATTACCCTCGCGGCCTACCGCATGAAGGAACCCACGCAAGATGTTCGACGAATTCAAAGAACTCTTGTCCATCTTCAACGCGCGAAAGGTTAGATACCTGGTGGTCGGCGGATACGCTGTCTCCCTGCACGCCCAGCCCAGGTCGACGCAGGACATCGATATCCTGATTGCATCCGAACGCGGAAAACGCGCGCGCGGTTTATGGGGCGTTGCAGGAGTTCGGCGCGCAACTTGATGCCGCAACGTCCATCCGCGATTTGGCGGCGTTGCCTGGAAACCGGTTCGAGACCCTGTCGGGAGACCGCAAAGGGCAGTTCAGCATACGAGTCAACGATCGGTGGCGAATTTGTTTCGAGTGGCCTGATGGCGATCTGGGCCCGTCGAACGTCGAGATTGTGGATTACCATTAGGAAAAACTCATGGCTGTCAGGTTGATCCATCCCGGAGAGCATCTAGCCGAAGAGCTCAGAGAACTGAGCATGAGCGCCGCCGAGTTGGCGCGCAACTTGAACGTACCCACTAACCGCATCACGGAGATTTTGCACGGCCAGCGCGCCATCACCGGGGACACGGCGCTCCGCCTGGGCCATTTCTTCGGCACCGCACCCGAATTCTGGCTTAACCTGCAAAGCATGTATGAACTGCGCCTTGCGCAAAACAGGTCAGGAAAATCGGTAAATCGCCTTCCCAAGTTGAAGCATCGGGAACGCATTCCGGCTTAACCAGCCTTCAATATCACCGGGCAAGCAGGCAACCGCCATGGCAACCACCACACAGACACACATGGCCCTATAGCTCATTCGCAAAACCTCCTCGTTGTTGAGCAGGCCGACAGTCTAGCCCATCCAGCCGTTTCGCAACAGAATCAAATCACGCTGACAGTGTGTCCCGGCCGATGTCGGCGGGCGTTCTCCCCTGAATGGGATCAGGATCCCGCGTCATTTCTTCTGGCGCTTTCTGATTACCGCATAGCAGATGGCATACACGACATAAGCGGACCCGAGCACGACAAAGAAAATCGGCTGGCTCAAAGTGATGGCAAAGGCCACGACCGACGCCGCCATGACCCACATGAAGGCTTCGCCGAGAAGACCGTCCCTCCAATTTGGGGTAGCCCCGCCGGACGGCAACTGGGGCCGCAATCCCGGCAACAGTCGCGGGACGGCCGCGCAATACGCGCGATAGCTCTCGCCCTGGCTCGCGGAGATCCCAGCTTCCTCGCGCAGGATCAGGCGATAGTTGAACACGAATATTCCCAGCACAAGGATGCAGAAACCGATTCTGCTGGCCATCAGGCCAAAGCCGAGGGCCAGCAGAATATTGCCGAAGTAGAGCGGGTTGCGCAGGTAGCGATAAGGGCCGTCGGCAACCAGGCGGGTCGTGTGCAGTCGCATGTCGACCATGACTTCAGGGTTGAGATAAGCCGTTCCCCAGGTGCGGACAGCAGCATTGGCGATGCAGAACAGCGCAGCAATCGCAAAGATCGCGTGATACGCCCAGTCAGGAGCAGGCACACCGCGCAGCCGCGCAATCCAGTCCACCAAGGCCGCACCGGCGTTCTGGTGGTCGAAGGAGTAGCTGAAGAACGCGATGCCAAATATCGCGCCGAAAATCCAGAAGCGAAATTTGAACTCGAAGTCGGTGGCTGCCAGAATCCTGCCTCCTGCCGGCGGATGCTCACGGGGCTTGAAAATAATACTCCAGCCGCACGCGGTGAGTATCCCTCGAAGCAGCGCCGCCTGGGATTGCGGAGGTGACTGCACTTCCGAACAGGGCAGAACAGTCGCTGCGTCCTGTCCTGAATTGCGGCCACAGGCCAGTAGCCGTAAGCCGGGCGACGTTCTACTGTGGAATTCAGCTGAGAAAGTAGCCATGGACAGTGCACCGATGGCGGTGACTCGGAGCGCCGCGAGTTAAGCGGCGCTCCGGGCAAACGAGTTCAGTTACCGGTTTTCCGGTAGCTGAAGTGGGGCTGGCGAGCTTAAAAGGGGGAGCCCGCTGGCCCTTTTGTTTTAAGAGAAATAAGTAGCGTTGACCGTGAAATGCCGGGTACTCACTAGTCCCCTTTTTGCTGTACTGCACCGCACCGGCTTAGCGGGGTCCACCCTCTATTGGTATCGCAGGCTTTCGATAGGATCGAAATGCGCGGCGCGCGCGGCAGGGGCCGTTCCGAATAAAACGCCAACCAGGCTGGAGACCAGCACCGCAATGATCACCGACCACCCCGAGATGGGAACGCGATAGTTGGTAATGAAGCGTACCGAGAGTGGCAGCGCCAAGCCTAGAACAATCCCAACGATACCGCCACCCAGCGAGATAAGGATCGCTTCTACCATAAATTGCGCGCGTATTGCGGAATTGGTGGCGCCCACGGCCTTGCGCACGCCAATCTCGCGGATGCGCGCGTTGACCGTGGCCAGCATGATGTTCATGATGCCGACTCCGCTCACGATCAGGGTAAGCACGGAGATCAGCAGCAGTACCTCGGTCAGCGTGTCGGCGGTCTTGGCGGCCACTTGCAGCAGTTGGGTCAAATTGTCGACCCGGTAAACCGACTCCGCACGATGCCGCGACTGCAGGATGTCGTGGATTTGCTGCGTGGCGCGAGGCACCTCGGCAGAGTCGGACACCGAAAAGAAAAGCTGCTTCACTTCGTCGCTGTTGGTGAAGTAGCGCGCCACGGTATTGGGAATCAGGAGCGTGTCGTCGGTGATCTCGGACTGGCCAAAGGTATCCACGCGCTCGCGAAACGTCCCAATCACGGTGAAGGGAAGTCCGTTGAGCTTGATCTCCTGGCCCACCGCTGAATCCACCGAGCCAAGCGCCTCGGCCAGTTTCTGGGTTATCACCGCGACTTTATTGCGCGCCGCGGCGTCGCTGTCGTCGAAGAACCGGCCCGAGAGTATCTGCAGATTGCGCACGTTGAGATACGGGCGGGAGACGCCGAGCACGATGACCTCGCGCTCTTTGCCGCCCGGCACCACGATGCGGTCATGAAACTCGATCATGGGCGAGGCATTGTTGATGCCGGGAACCTGCTGGCGAACCGCATTCAAGTCGTCGAGCGTGAGGAAGTCGCTGGAGGCGTCGCGGCCGTAGATGCCGCCCCCGGCGTATTCTGCGACCATCATGTTGGAGCCGATGTTTTGGATCTGCTGTAGCAGATATTGCTTGCCCGTGAGCCCGATGGTGACGACCAGGATAAGCGACGCCGTGCCGATTACCATGCCCAGCGAAGTCAGGATGAACCGCACCTTGCCGATGCGAAAGGTCTGGAGCGCGACGCTCAGGGTATCGCTGAAGACGAACCTGGGAGAACGGCGTCCTTTGTTTCCGTTGGCGGCCATGCCTGCGCTCTAGACTACTCGTGTCGACTTGCGCCTGCAATTCGCGCTGCCCGATAGGACGGCAGGTTTCCTGCGAGGAGATGTTGGCTCACCAGAAACTCCCTTGCCACCGCACCTGCATCTTTCTCCTCGCCGTCAACGGCGTAATTCATCGCTCGCATGTCATCGGCGGTGATGCGGCCTGCGAGGCGCGTGAATGCAGCTTCAGCCTGCGGACATTCCTGGGAAAGGGCAGGCCGCACGATCGGCACGGCATCATAAGGTGGGAAGTAGTGTTTGTCGTCCTCAAGCACGATCAGGCCGAGCGCGGCGATCAGGCCATCCGTGTTGTTGCCGGCAACGATGTCGACCGACCGGCTCTGAAGAGCGCGATAGAGCAGCCCCAGGTCCATCACGCGCGGAGTTTCGGCAAAGCGTAGACCATATGTCTTGACCAGCCCTTGATAGCCGTCCTGTCGCTCCAGGAACTCGTAACCCACTCCCAGCCTCATATGCTGAGCCATACCCGGGAGTTGCGAAAGTGTCGTCACACCAAGCCGCCGCGCGTCCGCGCCTCGCATCACCATCGCGAAGGTGTTGTTGAATCCCAGCGGCGGCATGACATCGAGGTTGAAGCGGCGCTTGTACTCCTGCCGCACGCGCTGATAAACGCTGGCTGCATCGCCGGCGAATGGCTGCTTCAGGATCGCCGCCAGCGCCGTGCCCGTGTACTCGACGTAAGCGTCAATGCGCCCAGCAAGTATTGCCTGTTGGCAGATGTACGTTCCGGCAAGATAGAAGCGGCCATCAACGGGCATGTGGCAAACGCTTTGCAGATATTGCGTCAGCAGCTCGCCCAGGATCAGCTGTTCGGTAAAGTTCTTGGAGCCGACGGTCAGCGCGGCCTTGCGGGACACGCAGCCGCTGCAAATGGTCAGGGCCAGTGCGGAGAGGAATGTGCGGCGGTTCATCGTCAGCTTCGGTGCCGCACCAGCAGCTTCTCGACGCCGCTGAGCAGCAGATCTGCGGCCAATGCAATCAGAGCTGCGGGGATTGCACCCGCCAGGATCACCCCGTTATCCACCATGGCGATGCCGCGAAAGATAAATTCCCCCAGCCCTCCTGCACCAATTGCGGCAGCGATAGTGGCGACGCCAATTGTGATCACCGCGGCAACGCGAATTCCCGCCAGCATGACCGGCAGCGCCAGCGGCAGTTCGACGCAACGGAGAAGTTGGCCTGAGGTAAGCCCCATCGCAACCGCCGCCTCCCGCACCGGCGGACTGATGCCGGCGATGCCGACATAGGTGTTGCGTACGATGGGAAGCAGCGCGTAGAGCGCCAGCGCGACGATCGCCAGACGATCGGCCCGCGCCCCCAGCCATGGCAGCGGTAGCAGCAGTCCGAAAAGCGCCAGGCTGGGAATAGTTTGAATGACGTTCGTGCTGCCCAGCACCACTGCCTTCCACTTCGGCCTGCGGGTTAGAAGGATTCCCAGCGGCACGCCGATGGCGATCGCCAGCAACATCGAGACGCCTACCAGCCAGAGGTGTTCGGCGGTGAGCGTAGCGACCTCGCGTTTGTGCGTGAAGATGAAGTTCAAGGAGGCTCCGCTCGATCGGACGCTCTAACCATTGGAATTCTGAAACACCTGCTGGCGCGTGCGAAACACGTCCACATACGCCTTCACCGAAGGGTCGGGCGTCTCCAGAAATTCCTTCGGGCTATACACTCCGCGTAACCTGCCCTCTTCCATCAGCCCAATCCGGCTGCCCAGCAGCAGGGCTTCGCTCACATCGTGAGTCACGAAGACAATGGTCTTTCCCAGCTTCTGCTGCAGCTTCTGGAATTCGATCTGGATCTCGGCCCGGGTGATGGGATCGAGTGCGCCGAAGGGTTCGTCCATCAGCAGTATCGGCGGCTCGGCTGCCAGGGCGCGCGCCAGTCCAACGCGCTGCCGCTGCCCGCCGGAGAGCTCGTCGGGGTATCGGCCGGCGAATTCGCCAACCGGCAGGCCCACCAGCGCCAGCACTTCCTCCACGCGGGACGCGATCTTGCGCCCGTCCCATCGTTCGAGCTTTGGGACCAAGGCTACATTTTCGAACACGGTGTAGTGCGGAAAGAGTCCGACGTCCTGGATGGCATAGCCGATGCGACGCCGCAACTGGACGGTGTCCCATCGGTTGACGGCGGTGCCCTCAACCCGGACCTCACCCGAGGTTGCGGTGAGCAGCCGATTGATCAGCTTCAGCGAGGTTGTCTTTCCCGATCCGCTCCGGCCCACGAGCATGAAGGTCTCGCCAGCGTGCACGGCAAGGTCGAGGCTGGACAGGAGGGTTTTTCCTTGCGGCAGGCAAAAACCAACGCCGGCAAATTGAATGGCATTGCTGGAATCGTCGACCATGGGGAACGGGGAAACGCCGCTCCAGCCTATCAGAGTTGTTTCTGGTTGTGGAATTGCGGGGCGGAAACACAAATGCCGAGGCAACGTTGTGCCCCGGCATGAATGTCCATCTTCGAATTTGTGCTGCTCAGACGAGAGAGACTAGTAGCGTCCCCAACCGCCGCCGCCGCCACCACCGCCCCCACGGCCACGGCCACCACCGCCGCCCCCGCGCCCGCCACCGCCACCTTCGCGCCGGGGCCGGTCCGTCTTGGGACGGGCTTCGTTCACGGTGAGGTTGCGTCCGCTCAGGTTGGTGCCGTTCAAGGCTTCCATCGCCTTGCCGGCGGAATCATCGTCCGACATTTCGACAAATGCGAAGCCGCGCGATTGCCCGGTGTCGCGATCAGTCACAATGCTGACCCTATCGACTGGGCCATACGCTTCAAACATCGCGCGTACCTGGTCTTCAGTCGCATCGAAGCTTAGGTTCCCCACGTAGATATTCTTCATTGGTTCCTCGCTCTTAGATTAGGCCGCCTGCCGGCCGATCCTTTGGCAAGCCCTACGCGGCATGAATTGGGGTGATACGACCAAAGACTCAATCGCCTTCTCATCGTTGCAAATAGCAGAGGGCAGCATGCGCCACCCTCGCTTCCTGCTTCTTGTTTACAGAACCTGTACGTTCTCAGCCTGCCAACCCTTTGCGCCACGCTTCACGTCGAAGCTCACGGCTTGACCTTCCTGCAGCGAGCGGAATCCGTTCGACTGGATAGCGGAGAAATGGACGAAAACATCTTCGCCGTTCTGACGTGAAATGAAGCCAAAACCCTTGGCATCGTTAAACCACTTTACTGTTCCTTGTTCCATTTGTTTCTTGATTTTCCTTAATGTTGATGTTGCGTTTGGTGAATCGGAAGGTTACAGGCAGGAATCGCTCGAGACAAAAGGAGGGATGGCTGCTAAACACGCCGTTCGAACACACGCAAAGCCAGTATACAACAAACTACGGCTCCAAGCCCACAGAAAAGCGATGGGCAATCTAAGCCGCCGTTCCAGGCCCATTTCGTGGGCGGTGCCTCCGGCATCCAGAGCTAACTTTCGGCCTTAACAAAGGCCTCTGTTTCCTTCAGGATCTGCGCCACAAGCTCCGCCGATGCCGCCTCGCAATAAACGCGCAGCAGCGGCTCCGTGCCGGAAGCGCGGACCAGCACCCATGCTTCAGCTCCATTGCCGTAGGTGGGCGCGTCCAGGAAGAACTTCACGCCGTCCAGAGTCTCGACCTTCTGTACGCCAAAGCTGCCGATCCTGCCAGGTCTGGCCTGGACGCGCCGCATGGCTTCATCCTTGACGTCGTTGCTCAGGTGAAGGTCGATGCGGCCATAGTGGTGCTCGCCATATTCCTTTTGGAGATCGCGCACCAGTTGTCCCAGCGGCTTTTCTTCTTCCGCCATGATGTTGGCCAGCAACAGCGAATTCAGAAGGCCGTCGCGCTCCGGCAGATGGCGCGTGATGCCGATGCCGCCCGACTCCTCGCCTCCGATCAGGATGTCGCGTTCCAGCATGAGATCGCAGATGTACTTGAAGCCGATGCCGCACTCGTGCAGCTTGCGCCCGTACTTGGCGGCGATGCGGTCCAGCATGCGCGTTGTGTTGAACGCCCGTACAATCTCGCCCGGCCATTGCTTGCGCTTCAGCAGCCACTCCAGGATCACGCAATAAATCTTGTGCGCATCCACAAAGCTGCCGTCTTCCGCGACTGCGCCGATGCGGTCCGCGTCTCCGTCGGTCGCCATCCCAGCCTGGCAGTGCTCGCGTATGACCGTCTCCTGCAGCATCGCAATGTGCGGCTCGATTGGCTCGGGATTGATGCCGGGGAACAGCGGGTTGAGTTCGCCACGAATCTCAAGGTGATCGATACCGCTGTCGGCGAAGATGTCTTTCACCACGCCGCGTCCAGCGCCGTACATCACGTCGATTGCGAACTTGAAACCGGCTTTCTGAATCAGCTTCAGATCGACAAAATTCTTGATGGCTGCGATGTACGGAGCCTTGAAATCGGTGACGGTCACGCTGCCGCCGTTGCGCTCAAGCCGCGGTGAATCCAACTCACCCTCAATCGCCTTCATGATCGCCGGTGTGCCTGAGCCGCCGTAGCCGGCCTTGTACTTCACCCCATTCCAGTTGAAGGGATTATGGCTGGAGGTGATCATGACGCCGCCGGCCGCGCCCAGGTTCTTCACCGCGTAGGAGAGCGCTGGAGTGGGCGTGTAGTCGTCGGAAAGTCGCACCGCGATGCCCGACGCGGCGAGAACTTCGGAGATGATCTCCGCCGCCCGCGGGGAAGCGAAGCGCGTGTCGTAGCCGACAACCAGGCCTTTGCCGGCGTCCTCATGACTGTCGACGTAGTGCGCCATCGCGTTGCCGACGCGGCGGACGTTGTCGAAGGTGAAGTCGTCGGCAATGATGCCGCGCCATCCATCGGTGCCGAATTTGATTTGAGTTGCCATGGTCGAATTGAATGTTGGGGCTCTTGGTTCTTGGCCATTAGCTCTTAGCTTCTCGCCTTAGCTAGTTGCTAATTGCTAGTTGCTAGTTGCTGTCCTCACACCAGCCGCTTCAGTTTCTTCTCGTCAAGGTACTTCACCACTTTGCCGACGTCCTGTGCGTGCTCGCGGGTGGTAATCAGCAGCGCGTCGTCCGTCTCCACAACAACAAGGTTCTTTACACCAACGACGGCGACGAACTTGTCGGCCCGGCAGTGGATGAAGTTTCCTTCCGCATTCAGGTTGAAGGACTGCTCGGCTGCGATAACGTTGGCGCTGTCTTTGCCGCCGGCATTGCGATGCTCGTAGAGCGCCGTCCAGGAGCCCAGATCGTTCCAACCAAAGCCGGCTGGAATGCAATAGATGCCCGACTTGCCTTCGCCCTTCGCCGAACGCGGTTCCAGCAACGCGTAGTCCACGCTGATGTTTTCGCACTTGGGATAGAGCCTGGCGAACGTCTTCCCGAACTTGCGCGTCCCATAGCTTGCCGCAATCCCTTCCAGCAGCGGAGCGGTTTTCGGCAGATGTTCGCGCAGGGCGTCGGCCAGGGTGCGTGCTCCCCAGACGAACATACCGCTGTTCCAGAAGAAATTGCCCGCCTTTACGAACTGTTCAGCGACCTCGACCGTGGGCTTTTCAGTGAAGCGTCGAACTTGCAACACGCCTTTCTGCGACTCGCTTCCAGCCTCGATGTAGCCGTAGCCGGTTTCGGCGCGCGTCGGCTTAATGCCGATGACGACGATGTTCGATCCTTTCGCGGCGATCTCAGCCGCACGCCGGATGTCGTCGCGAAAACGCTTCTCATCGGCGATCACGTGATCGGACGGGAACATGCCGATCACCGCGCCAGGATCGCGCTTCTCCAGCAGAAAGGCTGCCAGCCCGATTGCGGGCGCGGTGTTTCGCCCCGCAGGCTCGGCAATGATCTGCTTCTTGTCGAGCTTCTTCAGTTGACGCAGGATCGGAGCGCGCAGGTCTCCATTGGTGATGACCCAGAAGCGTTTTGGCTTGGCCAGCGGCAGCAACCGCTCGACCGTCTCCTGGATCATGCTTTTCTTGCTGTTCAGCGGGAGCAGTTGCTTGGCCATACGCTTGCGGCTGAGAGGCCAAAAGCGTGTGCCGCGACCGCCCGCGAGAATTACGGGATAGAAATTATCGGCCAAGTCTTTTCACCACAGAGACACCCTTCGGCTGCGCTCAGGACAGGCTCCGAACACAGAGAACTGCGAATTCTTGATTCTACTGAAGAATGACGCGGTGCGCGACGCGAGAGAGGGCCGGGTACTGGTTCAGTTTGCTCCGGAAGCCCTCTTGCGTCCAAGACAAATCAAAAAAACTGAAACCAGTACCGAGAGCCGGTCGCATTCGGGCGAGTATTAAGGGTTTCCGAGGGCTGCGCTCTGGATTGGTTATAATAGGGCTTGGCGCCAACACGTACCGGCGGTGTACTGTGCCTTGTGCCCCAAGCGGGGGAATCATGCCTCGTGAAATGCTGAGCGTTCGATACGATTCGCGTCGATGCTTGAAGTGGACGGGGATATTCGTTCTTCTGCTGACCGCAGTCCTCCCACTCTGGGGGATGGAACATCCAGCGAGGATTTTCTTCGGGGATGCCAAGCACCCTGTCGTAAGCGGTGAGGCATGGCTGATTGCGAATCGCTGGAGTCGCTACCAGGCCGTTCTGGTTGGCACTATCCGAGAGGGCAAGTTCGAGCAACGCAAGAACATCGAATTCCCGCAATACTGGGAGCAGGCCTTCGATTACAAGCTCTTGCTGGCGGTTTCAGACGGTCAGGTTGAAGCGCCCAGTTCATTTGAGACCGATAATGCTTATACCTTTAATTTTGCCTCTGGTGCTGATCCCTGGCCTGAGTATTTGAAGCAATACAAAATTATTTATCTTTCACCGCCGATTCCGAAGGACAATCTAGGTAAGGATTGGGAAACCGCTCTCAAGGGCCTTGGTCACCTCGCCGGCGACGAGTTGGTGCTGCCGCGCCCTTCGCAACGCACGATTCGGTTTCTCTATCCGGACGGAAAGCCGTTGGCAGGAACGGAGGTTTGGGTCTCACTCTACGGCTCCAGCGAGAACCACTGTGGGGTAGCCGTAGGGATACGGCTGGGGGAATTTGTTACCAATGCTGACGGAGAGATAAAGGTAATCGCACCTGACTCTGCGCTGGTATTTGGCTTGCCGCGTGGCCCGGGGGATTTCAAGGAAGTTGCAGGTGGTCCCACCGGCACGGCAATCGTGGGTGGAGATGACCTAATTGTCGGCAGCGAACAAAACATTACAGTCAAAAGGTTGTGGACCCTACCTGAGCATGACTACGTCCTGAAGCTTCGGACGGCGGAGAATCAGCCCATCGCTCATGCTCATCTTGAAGGTTGTTGGATCGACCCGCCAGGGTGCGTGGTGCCGTCGTGTCAGCCAATCCGGGTCCCAGAGGACGGGCCACTCCACCCCCCAGAGTCCGACGGGGCGGGCGCCATGGGATTTCGACACGGTGATCTGCGCCAACTCGAGAGCATCACGATTATCGACGCACACGGCGACAAAAGAAGCCTGACGAAATCGGAGATGCGTGAGTTACTGACCACCTACCGCCTCAACCTTGTTTGGTAGGTAAGCGGTGCATGTCTTGAATTCTTCTTTTCCAACATATTAGCGAAACTTGAGGGCCCCGCAGATCGTAACGGTTGCAACATCCCCATATCACAACTGACCGTTATCCACCTAACTGAGACGGCGAAACTCGATTGCCTTTGCCTCGGCGGCTGAAGCTATTCGCGCCTTGCGGCTCCGAATTGCACGCCTGAAGGCGCGCTCCATCCGTTATCCTCCAGTTTCTACCCACTATTCCCTGTGGCTCTGTGGTGAGAAAAACTACTTTGCACTGACCGATTGCGGCAGCTCGGTCAACGGCTCCGCGACCGCTCCTGTGGGCAGCGACATTCGCATCACGTCAAGGTCCCACTGCGGCCGCACGATATATTCACCAACACTGGCCGGAACCACCACCGCATCGCCGGTGGCGAAGCTGATCGGCTCCATCCCTTGCGATTCCACGATGCCGGCGCCGCTCACCGCGACCAGGATGTGGGGCGAAGCCGGCGTCACCTTCGAGTGCAAGGCATCGCGCAGCCGCATCTTTTCCACCTGAAAGAACGGCGAGCGCACCAAAACATCCGGCTCGTCGGACGAGCGCCGCACAACTTTGCCGGCATTCGTGTGCAGCTTGGTTGCGGCCAATCCTTCTGCGATGTGAAGTTCGCGCGGGCGGCCATAATCGTAGAGGCGATATGTAATGTCCGATGTCTGTTGCGTCTCTACCAGCACCATGCCGCCGCCGATGGTGTGCACCGTCCCGGCGGCGACGTAAAGCATGTCTCCGGCGTAGACATCGACCCAGTTCAGCAGCTTCTCCGCGCGAGTGTCCTGAATCGCCTGCTCGAATTCCGCAAGCGTCACTCCCGGTTTCAAACCCAGCGCAACTTGCGCGCCGGGATTCGCCCGCAGCACGTACCAACACTCAGTCTTGCCGCATGGCTGGCCAACCTTACGCGCTTGTTCATCGTCAGGATGGACCTGCACCGAGAGCTTGTCGGCGGGAAAAAGAAACTTCACCAGCAGCGGAAAGCGGTTGTCGTAGACCGCGGACTGCCCTACCAGATCGCGCCCAAACCTCGTCGCTAGATCGCCCAGGCTTTGTCCGGCTAGCGGCCCATTGGCGACGCGATTGTCTTCCCAGGTCAGCCAACTCTCGCCGATCGGTTCCTTCACGATCCTGGTGTAGATGGGGCGCAGGTCGAGGCTGCCCCAGGGCCGCTCGTCGAAGATGGGGATAACTAGAAATGGATAGAGTTCCGACATTAGCTACACGCTTGCGAAAAAGTCGCGCATGCGGTCCAATCCGCGCGCCAGGTTCTCGGGCGACGTCGCATACGAGATGCGGACGTGATCTTGCGTTCCGAAGCCTTCGCCGGGAACCACAACAACGTGCGCCTCATGCAGCAGTCTGCGCGCAACATCGGAGCCGGAGTTCATTCCGCCGCGCCCAAAATAATTACTGACATTCGGATAGGCATAAAACGCGCCATTTGGCGCGGCGCACGTGATCCCGGGAATCGAGCGCAACCCGGCGACGACCTGGTCGCGAAGACGGACATAGCCCTCCAGCATCTGGCGCACGCAATCCTGCGAGCCACTCAGCGCCGCCACCGCGGCCTTCTGCACAAGCGACGTCGGGTTGGAAGTGCTCTGGCTTTGCAGCTTCACCATCGCGCTCACGATAGGCGCGGGTCCCAGCGCGTAACCCAGCCGCCAGCCCGTCATGGCGTAGGTCTTTGATAACGAGCCAATGATGATGAGGCGCTCCTTGACCCCGTGCATACCGCCCGCCGATAACCGCTTGCCGGTGTGGTTCAGGTAGACGTAACACTCGTCGGAGACGACGTAGATACCGCGATCGTGCGCCAGCGCGAGCACGGCAGTCATGTCCTCAGGCTTCATCACCGCGCCGGAGGGATTGTTGGGCGAATTCAGGACAATGAGTTTCGTGCGAGGCGTGATGGACCGCTCGACCATATCAGCAGTCAGCGCGAAATCGCGCCGTTCGTCGGTGGCAACGTAGGCCGGTTCGCCGCCGGCATAGCGCACGATGTCCTTGAAGGAAACCCAATAGGGCACCGGCAAAATGACTTCGTCGCCGTGGTCGACCAGCACCTGGATGGCATTAAACAGCGCATGCTTGCCGCCGACGGAAGCGATACAGTCTTCGCGCTTGTAATCGGAGCCGAAGTCAGCGGCGTGCCGCTGGACGATGGCATCGCGCAATTCAGCCGTGCCGCCTACCGCCGTGTACTTGGTGAAGTCATTGTGGATTGCCGCGATGCCCGCTTCCTTGATGTGCTCGGGAGTGGGGTAATGCGGCTCGCCCGCGCCCAGATCGACCAGGTCCGCGCCGGTGGCGCGAAGTTTCTCGGCTTCGCCGGCGACCGCCATGGTGGCGGAAATTTCGATGCGCTGAATCCGGTTGGTGAGAAACGAAGCGAGTTGCGTTCCGGCAGCAGTCATGGCCTGCCCTTCATAAGAGATGTTTCCCGGTGGCTGAAATATGTCTTCCTTGCTTGATCCTCTGGCGCACGCGCTGCTCCACCATTTCCGGCACCAGGCCGTTCAAGGGCCCGCCGAGCTTGGCAATCTCGCGCACAATCCGCGAGCTGAGGTAGGAATACTGTTCGGCGGGCATCATGAACACGGTTTCCACGCGCGGTTCCATCTTGCGATTCATCAGCGCCATTTGCAGCTCAAATTCGTAATCGCTGATGGCGCGGATGCCGCGTAGCACAGCGTTCGCGTTCTTTTGGATGCAGTAGCTCACGAGCAGGCCATCGAAAACGTCGATGCAAACATTGTCGAGCTGTGAGGTCATGGCGACCAGCATTTCCTTGCGCTCTTCCATCGAGAAGAGCGACTCGCCCTTGTCGAGGTTGCGCGCGATGGCCACGATCAGCTTATCGAAGAGTTTGCTGCCCCGGTGAATCAAGTCCAGGTGGCCGTTAGTCACGGGATCGAACGATCCGGGATAAATAGCGACGATGTCCTTCAAGCGTCCTCGGAAGGCTGGGATTTACGCTGCCTGATTTTATTCTGGCTGGCGGCGGCAGGCAAACAGGAATCCGGTGGGGAGCGGACCAGGGCGGAGTGATACCGCTGGACGGTTGTCGGACCCGCTCGTGGCTGGCGGGTCCTCTCAACGTTTGGCGATGTCCGTTACTTACGTCCCGCGGGGCCTTTCGGCTGCGCAGCCGGGGAGGCCTCGGCATTGGCGACTGCCGCTTGCGCCTTGTCGGCCGTCGAAATCAGCCCCAGCGCCTTGCGCACTTCTACTTCGATTTTTGCCGCGATGTCCTTGTTCTCCTTCAGGAACGTCTTGGCGTTTTCGCGCCCCTGGCCGACTCGCTCACCCTTGTAGCTGAACCACGATCCTGACTTCTCGACCAGGTTCTGAGTCACTGCCAGATCAATCAGGTCACCCTCGCGCGAGATGCCTTCGCCATACATCATGTCGAACTCAGCCTCGCGAAACGGCGCGGCAGTCTTGTTCTTGACGATTTTCACGCGGGTGCGCGAGCCCACCACCTGCTCGCCGTCCTTGATGGCGCCGATGCGCCGAATGTCGATGCGGACGGATGAATAAAATTTCAGCGCGCGGCCACCGGTCGTGGTTTCGGGATTGCCGAACATGACGCCGATCTTTTCGCGAATCTGGTTGATAAAGATGAGACAGGTGTGCGACTTGGCTACGATGCCGGTGAGCTTGCGCAGGGCCTGCGACATCAGGCGCGCCTGCAGGCCGACGTGGCTGTCGCCCATCTCGCCGTCGAGTTCGGCCTTGGGCACCAGCGCGGCCACCGAATCCACCACCAGCACGTCGATTGCGCCGGAACGCACCAGGGCCTCGGCGATCTCCAGGGCCTGCTCCCCGTAGTCGGGCTGCGAGACCAGCAGGTTGTCCACGTCAACGCCGAGCTTCGCTGCATAGATGGGATCGAGCGCGTGCTCGGCATCGACAAAGGCGGCCATGCCGCCTTGTTTCTGCGCCTCAGCGATCACCTGCAGCGCGATGGTTGTCTTGCCGGAAGACTCCGGCCCGAAGACCTCGACCACGCGTCCGCGCGGGAAGCCGCCGACGCCCAGCGCCGCGTCGAAAGAAATGGCGCCGGTGGAGATCACGGAGATGGGAACGACCGCGCCCTTGCTCCCCAGCTTCATGATGGAGCCCTTGCCGAACTGCTTTTCGATTTGCGACAGCGCCAGGTCGATGGCCCGGCCTTTTTCCGTTTTCTCGTCCGCCATAAGTGCCGCTCCTTGGACTGCTCCGTCCCGGCCCAGCATCGCGCGGGAGGACAGGTTAAAGATTGATTGCTATGGGTCAGTGAGGCAGGCGCGGTGAAAAATAGGCGATTCGCGATGAAGAGCGCATGGATAACTGACGTTGGCAATTATACATGGAGCTGAGGCTAAAAAGCGAAGAAATAGCGAAGTAGGCCGGAACGAAAGTACTAGAACTTTCGTGTCTCACACAGGCTTGTGATGGCCGTTACCGGTACGTTGTTCTGCGAGCATCTGCTGCGGATTCCCTCGTTTCGCTGCTTTGGCAGTTCCCATCGGAGTATTAACGTTTCAGTAAATCCACCGGCTCGCGAACATCGGTCACGCGGAAATATTTCGCCAGCGAAGGATAGCGCTGCGCCACGGCTTCATACATCGCGTAGGCCACGTTGCGATAGGAAAAATGTCCGGC
>Ga0182030_10013374_pt1 | contig 16335 bp, 11 predicted proteins | sample 812S3MmetaG_FD_121299 | JGI IMG/M metagenome (GOLD analysis project Ga0182030, IMG submission 121299) | Permafrost microbial communities from Stordalen Mire, Sweden - 812S3M metaG (Illumina Assembly) | ecosystem: Environmental > Terrestrial > Soil > Wetlands > Permafrost | place: Sweden...
ATTAACTCGCGCTCCGATTTTCCTCGTAGGACGCCATAATGCTCCGAGATGCACTGTACCCATCGGTTCCGCACAAAGGCGTAGGCCACTCCGGCATCATAAGGGTCATAGCGAACGGATACGAGCGTGCACTCGACTTCAGGGTTCCGCAACGCTGCGGCCCAGTAAAATGCGCGGTTGACCTTCACTCCTTTGCCGGGCACAACGCGTGCGTGGCCCCGCACGGTTGTGGGTAAGGTCCACAGCCGGAACTCCTCGTCATAAGCGATCATACGGTGAGGACGAATTCCACCTTGTGCCAGCCCGGCAGCGAACGCCTCACGCGGCGTTTGCCCGAGGGCAGGGTGGGAGATGGTGTCGTAGACCTCGTAGGCCCATTCGCACAGGCCTTTATAGAGCTCGGCGAGCGTCCACTCGGCGTGCCGCTTGGGATTCACGCTCCGCGTAACTTGCCGAATATTTTTCATGATTTGGGTGTTGCCGGCCAGATTATGAATGAAGCGGGTGTTTGAAGTCCCGAATAGCCTCTCACAGACCGAGCCGAATCGTGCTTTTGCCGGCGGGCGTGTCTTTTTGGTGCACTCGAACCGTGCGAGGAGGGTGTCGAAATAAACGCTTCCAAATTCCTTGCCGCCATCCACGACCAGGCTCTGGGGAAGCCTCCCGTGGCGGCGGACACACTCGCGAAGCACCATCATGCAGGAACGATAGCTCGGTGGATCGAAGGTGAGAAAAATCGCCAACAGCCGGCGTGAGAATGCATCCGTTAACATCGTGTACCAGGGCCGCCCCAAGTTCTGCCGAGTGCGCGAGCAGACCAGTTCGACATCGAGCTCCGTGTGGTCGATATGACAGATCTCAAAGGGGCGGTCACCGTGGCGGGGAGTCTTCAACTCCAGTTCGAAGTAGAAGGGCTCCTGAGAGTAGGCCGCTCGATGACCCTTGCGTTTCGAATTCTGATCAAACCCATCCCGCTTGCGCACCGCTGTGCAAAAGGTCATATAGCTGGGACTCCGCGCGCCCTCCTGCTCACAAGCGCGCCGGAGCCAGATCCAGCAGGCGTAGCGATTTTTCTGCTTCTTCGTCTGGTACTCGGTCTTGATGACTTCATTCAGGAGTTGGGCCGATTTTTCTGATAGCCTCGGGGCACAATTACCGGGCCGAGGTTGCGGTAAAAGCCCCACGTACCCAGTACCCCAGAAACTTTTAGCGCCGCGATATGCCGCCAGCCAGCGCCGCAGTGTGCGAACGGGAACTGGCCGTGCTGCCGGTGGCGGATCTCCGTTCAGGTGATGGCGAACGATCTCTGATCGGTCGTTGGCCACCCTCAAGTCATCTTCGCTGGCATCGAGTAATCTCTTGATGACTTCGGAAGCTGCCGGGTTCGGAGTTACCAATGTGCTGGCGCCGGAAATCTGGAGGGCTGGATCGCAGGAATTCTGGCTTGGCCGCTCCTGGGGCGGGGGGCATACGAGCGCGGCATCCCGGCAGCTATATACCCGAACGTCCCCGGGTTCGGCCAAGGCCGCTGCCGCTAGATCCACATACAGGTGACCTGTGGCGATCGAGGAATAAATGTCATCGGGGGCTGCGATCCCGGCACTGTCTTCCAGAAGTGCTCGCAAGCTTACTCCGGGCCAAGCCAATACGTAAGCGCGTACTCTCTCACGAGCCAGCGAAGAAGTCGGAACCGGATCAGAACGGAGGTAATCTTCCAAAAACTGCATGTTCCTCTGAAACACCCAGTTGATCTCACCGGAAGACCGGACGCGGTAATACAACCCCAGCGAACAGGCATGTTTTTCCCCCGGCGGACATCTCCAGCAGTTGCCATTCTCAAGCCGATAGCGATGAGGGCTCTTCTGAGCGAGCCGGACCAACTCTTCTTCCGTCTTCCATTCTTCCCATCCGGCTGCATCCTGGCGAATAACGAAGAAATCTGGAGTGTGCAGCACACCTAAATGACGACCCTCTGCGCTGAGATAATCCAGCTTAATAGAAGGCGGTTGGTCGTAGAACTCTTCTACCGAATCGTCGTGCTCCATTTCGTAAATGCCGGCGAGTTCGACGCGGTGGCTTTCAAACTGAATGGTCATCCCCATCTTCCGACTCGGATAGCGACCGCTCACGTTCCCGCGGCCCCCGCCCACGCGCCGAGCCGGCTCCGAGGACCGCACGCGGTCGATCACCGAACGAGTTTCTGGTGAAAAGTTCAGCCGCTCGTACCAGGCTGTGAGTTCTTCCGAACTCAGCATCGAGTCGCTCCTGGCGATTCCTGCCGCATCGGCGAGAGCCCCCTGTTCCTACCCCTTTGATTTCGGCTCTGTCTTCAGTGCCGCAACGTATCGTATGCCCGCCTCGTTGATCAACTCATGCAAGCGGCGACCGTTTCTAATTGCTTTGCGCACCTCGGGCACCAGCTTTTCAGGGACATACATGGAGAACCGTCGGCTCCCTCGCCGGCCATAGAGCGCGTAGTTCGTGTGAAGTTTACCGGCCGCGCAGGCCGGACAATTCGGTCGAATACAGCGGCCTCTCCTCAAGGAGAGCGATCCGATGGCCACGGGCCACATCCGTCGGATCGCCCCGGTAAACCAAGACCGTACACGTTCTGGTGTCTCACGCCTCATGAACGCATGTTAAAATACATTTGTACATCAGGTTTGTCAAACACTTTCTGGCTTCCGCAGGGTCGTTGCGGAGCCGGGCGTGCCAGATCGCAGTCGGCGAGAGGAGCTCGATGACCTCGCGCCTGTGGTAGGCTTATCGGGAGTTCCATGGACGTCCAAACCATCCTCGCGCAACTCGAACGGAACGAGGGCCACTTTCCCAAAGCCGCCATTGGTGAAGCGATCGAGCACCAAAGCGAGATCATCCCGCCACTGATCGAGGTTCTTGAGGCCGTAGCCCGTGATCCTCAATCCTTCACCGCCGACCCGAAGCGGATGATCCATATCTACGCCATGTATCTGCTGGCTCAGTTTCGGGAAACGCGGGCCTATCCGCTCCTGGTGCGAGTCTTCTCCACGCCTGGCGAGCTGCCCATGGACTTAGCTGGCGACACTGTGACCGAAGGGTTAGAGAGCATTCTTGCTTCGGTTTCAGACAGAGACATGAGCGGCATGGCCTCGCTCGTAGAGAACGAGCAGGCCAACGAATACGTCCGCTCAGCAGCCCTGAGGGGTCTGGTCGTGCTGGTAGCTTGCGGCAGGCGCAGTCGCGACGAGGTGATGGCCTACTTCAAAGGTCTGTTCCGCACCCTGGATAGGACCCCGGGCCTTGTCTGGGGCAGCTTGGCCAGTTGTTCCGCGGACTTGTACCCGGAAGAGGTCGTGGAAGAGCTCCGCATGGCCTTTGATGAAGGACTGATTGAGTCCTTGCTTATAGGATGGGAGAACATCGAAGACGCACTCAAAGCTGGCAAGGCAGCCGCCATGATGAGACTCACGCAGCGTTATCCGCTCATTGATGATGTAGAGAAGGAGATGGCTTGGTGGGCATGCTTCGAAGAGAATAAAGAACGGAAGTGGGACCTGCCGAAGGTTCGATTCGTTCCACCGCCTGTCAAAGCTCGGGCCAAAATAGGGCGGAATGAGCCGTGCCCGTGCGGGAGCGGGAAGAAATTCAAAAAATGCTGCGGAAGGCAGGGAACTTAGGGCCGATACTTCACCTCCACCTTGCATAAACGCGGGGCGGATTCAGTTCAAGGTCGCTCCTGCGAGACAATGTCGTACTCCCGGCCAACTCATGCTTTATTTTAGGTTCCCGGCCGAATCCTTCTGCTGTGGGCATGAATGCCTCTCACTGATAATAAACAACTTGTTGCGGTGCACGCCGGCCAACTTATGCTTTAAATCCGGCCAACTCATGCTTTAAGTGACAAAGCGGATCAGGACTCGCCGTTTCAATGGCTTACGGTAAGGAGTGGTGTTGCTTATGTAAGCGTGCGCTGGTCCTGTCTCATTGACGTCGGCGAGACGGGAGAACTGCTTTTTTCTTGAAACCAGTTATTCTGACGGTTGCCGATCAGAAGAAATCTGGATCGCGCAAGCAGCGGATCTGATCTGCGGAGAGCTGGTCCGGTTGCGTACCAAGTGGAACTTCCACGACCCGCACGGCCAACTTGGTGGCGAGACGGGCGGCGATCACGGGACCAGCGCGGCGTCCCGCATTATCACCATCAAGCATCAGGGTGACCTGTCGGAAGTGGTGTTGAAGAAGCGTCTCCTGCCGGTGCGAAAGGGAGCATCCCATTAGCGCAACAACGCACGGGAATCCGGCCTGATATACATTGAAGCAGTCGAAGAACCCTTCAACTACGATAACGGCCTTGCCGTGGTGAACGGCGCGGTGCAGATTGAAGAGTACGTGTGACTTGCGGAAGTGAACCGGGAACTTGTACCTCGGTTCGGTTTGTCCGAGGCCCCTTCCGGCGTAAGCCACCAGGATTCCGTCCTCGTTGTGAATTGGGATGATTATCCGCCCTTCCATCAAGCCCTTTTCCGAGTAGAAGCCTGTGCCGAAGTAGGCGGCGGTGTTCGTGCCCACGCCGCGCCCGGCGAGGTAAGGGTGATGCGGGTCGATACCCTGGAGTGTGAAGGCCAGAGGCTTGTTGTTTTCTTCTGGGGCAGTCAATGTGGACGGGTAGGCCTCTGGGGTGGCAGAAACAATCTGTTTCTGTTCCCTCGCGGTCGGCGTGACAGAAAACCAGTTCTGAAGTTTGATTGCCGCGTCATGGACCGAGCAGCGTTCCATGGCGGCCACGAAATCGAGCACGTTGCCGCCGCTCCGACCTCCACGGGATGCCACACAAGAATCCGAGTGGCAAACCCACGCATTCTTCTCAGTGTTGACGATGAAGCTCTGAGTGCTGCTCTTGGAGGTGTGAGTTGGGAGCGGACAGCGGCCGCGCAGGTAGGGACTATGAATGCTGCGGAGCATCACGCCGTAGTAGGCAAGGGCCAACTCCACCGAGACACTCTGCTTGATCGCCTTGAAGTCCACCCAGGGCATCCTCATCCCTCTATCCGCCGCAACTTCGGCTCTGACCGCTCGGCCCGCAAGCGCCAGTTCAGCATGTCCTCATTCAACTGAAACCACTGCTCCTGAAGAACAGCGTGCGCTTGCTCCATCGCGAGAAGACGGCCGACCAATTCTGACTTGTTCAGTTTCAGGTAGCGATAGCGAACGCGGGCTGCATCGCGATCCGCCTTGATTCGCGGGAGGACTGTTACTGCGTTGGGCTTGCAGGGTGTCTGTCGGCTCCCGGACGTAACTTTCCAACTGCGATGTTGCTCATAGTAGATACGGGCTTGCTCGTTCTTGAGAATGGCGCTTTCAGAGACCCCCCTGCCGCCAGGGTCGATTTCCTTTGATCGAGCAGAGACCGCGGCGAGGGAAACCCGTTGCCGGTCCTTCATCAAGGAATCGACGCTGCTTTTCGCGAGCTCGACCGTCCGTCGCCGTCTGGGCTCATATACCTTCTCTTTCAGCCACGGCCGGTGACTAGATTGGCGGCTGGAGCTGGATGTTGACTTCACGTCGCTCATCTCTCCGGGAGCACTCGATCAGGTCCATTTCCGTCAGTTCATTGTCACAGTCCCGAATGAGTTGCTTCATCCGTTCGGCCTCAGGAAGTAAACCTTCCTGCGTCGCGTAATCGACCTGGAGTGAGGCCCACTGCTTATGCTTCTCAATCTGATACCGCTTGGCGGGATCCGGCACCTTACCCGCACAGCCCACACAAGCGAACTTGGCCGCGCAATAGCCATGGCTGACACACTGGCCGCCAATCACGTCGGCCAGCGTTCCGGCCTTGCCGCGGGCCTCTTCGTAGAGTCGTCCCAATTCATCAGGTGACCGGAGGACGGCTTCGCTTACATCGATGTGGGCGGCAACTCGCGACAGAAACAGGTCCGAGGCCTCCGCGACCATGCTCTCGGTGGGCTCAGAATAGTAGTCGGTGATCGCCAAATTCTTCTGGTGCAGCCAAGCCCCGACTACATCGATCGGAATCCTTTCAACCTGTACAGCGTGGGTCGCGAAGGCGTGGCGAAGCAGATGGGCTTTCAATACCACCACCTTCCCTTCGTGGGTCCTGAAGACCATGCCATGCAACAGGAACCGCATGCACGAGCTGATCGTGTGATCCGACAGGTGGCGGCGACCATACTGAAACAGGTACGGCGCCTTCCCGAACCGGTGGGCGCGGCCGTTGATAAGGCTAAAGTCCACACTCGGCAGAGCCTCTCCAGGCTGCAGTTGATAATGCTCGCCCAGCATTTGCGCGACTCTGACCAGTAAGCGCTTGGTCTCCACGCTTATGAAGTAGTCCTGCGGGGTATTGGTCTTTTCGCCTTTGGGAACCAGTCGTAAGACGTACCGGACGCGCGGTGACGTATCTTTCGATCCTGGCGGCGCTGGCATCTCCAGACGCACGATGCAGTCCTCTGTCAGGCGGATTTGCATCACCTCATTGATACGCGCACCCGTCGTGGTGAACAGATCAACCGCCAGGAGTCCAATCGTGGCGGCCGCATAAATCGACTCGACAGGCAAGAGCAGACCTTTGGTTCGGCGCTGTGCCGACACCATCCACCTCCCCTCCGCAAATGACCAACTGAGCAGTCCAGCCACCGCGGCAAAGAAAGGTGTGCGGCGGTATCCCCAGGATGCCAGCCAAGCTTGCTTCGCCTTCACTTCTTCCACGGAGCCTACGGACGAGTTGAGTCCCAACACACCGAGCTTAAAGAGATCTTCAAACCAAAAACCCTCTGGCGGCGCATCTCCGATCAGGCGCTCTGCCCTGACGAATTCCAGGAAAACTCTATTGGACTTATCCGCGAAAGCGCCCGTATGGTGGCGGGCGGCTGCTACCGGGCTGGTCGAATACTCCTCCGCGTGTTTCAGAACAAAACTGCGGCGGTCCCAGATTCGAAACCATAGTCGCTCGTGGGGAGGAATACCGAGTTCGCTCTCCCCACCTTCCTCATACGAAAAGCTCACTGGGAAATCACGCTCTTTCCCGCTCAAGCTTTGCAGTGCCTGGTGGCAGGCCCGGCGCAAACGTGCGATTCGGTTGTAGCGCAAATGGGCTTCGGCTCGGATGGCGGCAAACCTCGGCACGACGGCATCGGTTTCGGCCTTGCGCACCTGCCGCTCATGCTGGGTCACCTCTTTGTGTCGGCTCAAGCTCTCCATGAAAAAGCGAGAGACACCAGGTAAGACAAACTTTTGGTAAACCTGCCGCTGAGACTCGGTCAGACTTCCAAGCCAGTGCGCCATCAACTTGGTGGCGCTGTTATAGGCCACCCAAAACCTCTGGCGTACAGTCTGAGAATCATCTGGGAGTACCTCAGCTTTCAGATACTTCGGGATGTGCCGGGCAGGGTCCCAGTCTTCTATTCGTTCGAGCCCGAGAACAGAGAACAAAGACGTGAATCGCAAATGAAGTGTGCTGATCTTATGGAGGATGCTGGTCATTTCGAATCGTCGTGCGACCATAATCAAGACCAGCAACGCCATCGCATCTGTCCAAGGCTTCGCCAGTACGTTCCTTTCCAAGTAGCTGACAATCCGGCGAGGAACTTCCGGCCGGTGACCTTGATTCTTTGGATCGCCGCCTGTTCTGGGCGCTATCAAGACCTCCTGGGCGATTCTTCCGCGGAGCCGCCGCCAGGGGTTACGCGCGGTTGTTGTCAACGCCACGCTTTCCTCCTAGAGCGAGCAGATATTCGAGATCGGAATCGCATTCGTTGCTTGACCTGGCAACTTCCGCTTGGCTGGCGCTCGTCCTGGATGCCTGCGGCTCTAATCCTTGACCAGCCCGGTATTCCAGCTCATCTTGCAGGGCTGCATTCAGCCGTTGGTAAAGTTGATCCTGCATCTCGGCGTGTCGTTGGGGGTCGAAGTAATGCTGGTACGCCTGTAACGTTTCCCATCCACTCCTCCATTTCATGTACTCGATCAACTCGCGCAGCCGACGATCGACCTCGGACTGCGTGTGTGAGGTTTCGTATATGCTCCGCATCATCTGCGTGACGTACCAATGGCGCGCCTGATGGACATCGGCCACGATTCCGGCGGCGTCGCAGGCCGGATGCCAGCAGCCCTCGCGATATCCCTTGGCCGTTACTTGTTTTCTGCGGCGCGAAAGAAAAAGGGCCACCTGATTCAGATTGGTGCCGTGTCCTTGGGACTGCTGGAGGTACTCGTCGAGCGTGTAATGGTTGGAATCAAGTTGACGTCGTTCGGTGTCAAAGTATCGCCGGAGCAACTTGGCTGTCGCGGCGGAGAAGCGAACGAACTTGACCCGCCTTTCGTGACTTCCCTTGCTAAATGCCTGTGCCTCCTGCAGCAAGCCTCTAGCGGCCCAGTCACCCAAGCTCAGCCCCACCACTTCTGAGACACGGCATCCTGATTCGAATAGAATGCGAGTAATGCACTGTTCTGCCAGACGCCAGCCGATACGACGGCCGCCGCTCAGAATCCGCACCGGGAGCTGAGGGTCATCAATGACCTGTGGAATCCAAGACTCGCCGACGAGCCTGAAGTAGCTGTCCGTGAGCCGACGCTTGCGGGGTGCGACAACCCCGCTGACTTCGGGTATTCGCGGAAGGGAGATGTCGCCGCTGATTTGCTCCTCGACTTCGGCAAGCATCGCGGACGGTCCATCAACCAAGGGGTTGGCGTGGCCGTATCGATTTTCGCCGTGCATGACCCGGTAAAAGAGCTTGAGGGCCGACAAGAAAACACGCACGGTCGTTCGGGCACCGTCGGTCAGAGACACAAGTTGGAAGCCGGCATGATGTTCCCTCACTTTGCACTTCAGGCGTTCGACCAAGTAGTCCTCGACTGCTTGCCGAATGGCTTCGGGCGGGTCGTCCCAGGTCCGATGGACGGCACCGTCAGATTCGTCGGCATCGAGCGAGTCGAAGAAGGGGATTAGCGTGTTGAGGTATAGACGCGCCGTGCTTGAACTTGAGCGCTTTACTGCCTCGCTGGCAAAGACGGTCAGCGGGAAATGGAGGTTATTCCGTCGGTCGAAGACCAAAACTCGCCGCTGGCCAGGGCCCGTCCGGGTAACAATGCGAGAGCTAGACTCCATGCGCCCACCAAAGGTCCTCTCGTGCCGTTGCGACAACCACCAAACAAGCACTGCTCCCTTGGACGGACCACCCCCAAAAAGGAGAGCCTTGAGGAACGAACTGGTTTCAAAAAAACGAACTGGTTTCAAGAAAAAGATAAGCGCTGGTAGCCCCTATCGCCGCTCCGCTCTGTCAGAGGATTAGCGGGAAAGAACTGCAACGGCACTTACTTAGAGGAAGCATAAATTGGCACCAGTCGGGTCTTCTCACGCCTCCAACTGGCGTCAGCACCATGATCGTGAGGTGGCTATGCTCCGGTTTTCATTGGAGTTGAGGCTTGGGAGGAGATGGGGAGATTTCACTGCGACCGAGTAAGGTCTTGTCTTGCGGCCTTTACGGCTGAGTCCAAGGCTTTCCATTCCCTGAGCGTGGTTTTTCCTAACAAGCCCGTCACTCGTGTCACGCTGGGAAGCTTACCCTGACGATGAAGCTCTTGGACAATCTGTCGAACCTCAGCACGCAGCGCGTCTTTGCGATGTTGCGAGGATTCGCGACGCCCGCGCAGATACCGTGATCGGATCGCCTCGGATAATCGGGGGCAGACTTCCCCAAGCGAGGATCTCGAAAGGCCGATCCTTTTGCAAAGACTGGCGAATGATGGGGCGGGAGATTCCTTCAGCGCAAGCTGAAGTGTTCTTCTCAGTTCCGCAATCCAGTGTTTACGCGCGACGCGCTGGCGTGCCTGAATACGGCGATAAAGGTCAGGAAAGTGGCTCCGCAGCGTATCTGTGCTGACACACCCGAGCCGCTTCGCTAGCTCGTGCAGTGTCGGAACAGGACTTTCCCGCAGCGCCTCAACCAGTCCCGTCTTCATTGCCGCGAGGCGTGCGATTTTCTGTACTGCAATCTTTTGCCGGATCGCACGACACAAGGCAGGGAATCGCTGTTGAATGTAGCCATCATTACTATAGCCGAGCCTGGCAGCAATGTGGTGCGCCGAAACCGGCCGCTCTGCGGCAAGCGATTGCTCGAGCAGCCTTCGGATCTCGGTTCGCTCGCAGATCCTGGCTGCTCCGGGTTTCCGCCACCAATGGCTCCTGCCTGACTGACGATATTTGACTGCGATCCGTTTGCAAAGGTCCGCGTCCACTTGGTAAAGACGCTCTACGCCCCGATAGTCCAATCGCTGAGCGATCTCCGACAGGGATGGTGGGGGTTGCTCACAAACAGCCCTGTCAAGAACGCCGCGTACGTGCTCAGCGGTTCGGGACAGAGGACGCTTTCGACCTGCTTGAACTAACCGTTTCGCTCGCTCCCAAAGGGCAACAGTGCTGGCGGGATCGTTTTCCAGAAAGGCCGTGACCGGTATTTGCAGGTGGAAAGAAATCCGCAAAAGAGTACTTATTTGCGGTAACGCCTTCCCTGTCAGGTAACTACCAACAGTAGAGCACCTAACCCCGGCGGCCCGTGCAAAAGCGCACTGATTGCCTTCTGCGACCGCGTCCACACAAGCCCGAAAGTTCGCCGTGAATACTTTGCCCAAAGAGGGAGAACTTACACGCTGGGCGGCAGCGAACAGTTCGCCGATAATCTTGGCCTGCCACAACGCCGCATTGTTCTCCGTATCGAAGGGAGTCAAACACTGAGACGACCGAATTTCTTTGTTGCCCCCGAGCCATTGCTGACAGCGCGAGCAGTAACCGGGACGCGAGTGCACCGCAATCGGCATCGGCCGCCCATGGCAATGTGGGCAAATTTCTTCCAGAGCGTGCCGATGAAGCTGGCAAACCGCTACCGCGGCGATGGCCCAGAGGAGGGGTTCATATACGACACCACCAGCGCCCCGCCAATGCTCGTAACATTCAGGACACCAAGCACGGGTGCATCGGAACAGCGACATGCCAGAAAAGAGGCCTGCCAAAGGTAGCAGTGTAAGGAGCCGCAAGCCTGTCTGCAGCGTGGCTTTTTCAAGGGCGTCAACCCACTTTCTGGGTCTGTCTCCAAAACCGTTAACGGCATAAGCCTGCGCGTGAAACCCATGGGAACCCGGTCTGTTTCGCCTCAGGAACGGCCCGAACGGCAGCAACGGCTTCGGTGCGAAAGTCGAAAGCTCCCGGCCCAGCAAGTCACCCACTGAAACCGCATGAGCATCAGCAAGCCTGCTCACGTACCCAGTAAGGCTTTCCACAAATGGCGTGCCGATCCCGATGGGCGTTAGGGCATACAGTCGGCTTCTCGGCGGCAGCGGTGGCGGCCTGCAGTCCCAGGAATTAAAGAGTGGCGACACTCGCATAAGGAGCCTCTGTGCGACCGACAGGGTCACGCCCAGGCCGCCGTCGCCCTGGCACTCTCCGTACCTTCCGCGGGGCCGCCTCGGCGGTGACAGTCATCGCTTCGCCGACTGTCGAATCTATCGCTTTCCGTCCTGGAGGAATCAGACCAAGCCGAGTCCGCAGTCGGCTGCGCTGCTCCGCGCTCTCCGCCAGTCTGCTCTCTCCCTCCAGCGCTTCTGACAACAGTTTTTCACACTGTGGTACGCTTAGCGCGTGTTCCTGCAAGTCTCTGGGGGTTAGAACAGGTGAGTTTCGTGCAAGCACTCGAGTAAGGGCTCGGACTAGCCACTCCTTTAGCACCCCCACACAGCCGATGCTCCGCTCGTACAGGTATTCCCACTCATTCACCAGATCCGGCGGTTGCGCGAGAGGAAGATGTTGCTCAAACGACCGCAATACGGTCAGAAACATCCTCCGATCACCGGAATCATCAGCTCGATAGCGCTGGAAGTGGATGTCGATACTCCGCCGGCTCAGCTGCGCACTCAGATTGCGGAAGGCGAGAAGTTCATAGGTGCCCAGAAGCACGTGGATCGTCCCGGTGCGGTTGGCAATTGATTTAATGACATCCAATTGGTCGGACAGTCTTCGTCCCGAACCCATTCTTGCCAAATGCTGGGCCTCGTCAATTAGTACAGCAACGGGCCGCCGAAAACGAAGGGCAAGCTCAACCGCGTAATGGTATTCCGATCCCGCCGCTCTCGCACTCGGCAAAAACTTCGCGACTCGATTGCCAACCCGAACTGGCGCATCTGGATTCATCTTGTAATCGACCAGGGGCTCTTCCATTTCGAGCAAGAGTCGCCGAAAGTGGTCACGCCAGCTGAAGGTGCCTGATTCCGGCGCGATGCATTCCACGCTCACAACGGGGAGCCGCCCGGGATCAGCCCTGAGGTCCGCCAACATTTCGGTGATCATGAGTTGCTCGATTTTCAACCGCAAGGTGGTTTTCCCCACGCCGGTTGGTCCCAAAACCAGAATCAACGAGTTCGGCGCCCTTTCGTGAATGGCACCTACAAGGGCATCGCGAGCCGCCACCAGTCGCGGGTGCGCTATGGTGTAATCCCTAAAATATTCGAGCCTTGCCCTCCAAGGCTGGGTCAGAAGTTCCCGCGGAAATCCGGTGGGCGGCGCATCCATCAGAATTCTCCGTATACTTCGCCAATTACAAACACCTCCGGCGGTCGGCTGTCCACCTCCGCCGCTGACAGCTTGGAGCAATGTTGCACCGGCTCCCGGCCCCCATCGCCTGCTATATTCGTGAGCGTTAGCCGGATCGTCCTGCTCTCCAGGTCGCTCAGGCGCTGGGTCAGCAGAGTCTCTTGGGCTTCAACAGATTGTAGGAACTCGGCGAGTTGCCGGGCCCTGACGTCAAAGGCAGCGGAGTGATTGTGGTAACGCTGGCGCAGCTCTTCAGTGGCCAGCATCATCTCTCGCTCGGAGTGGCCCTTCAAAATGGGGTAGTGCTCGGAGTAACATTGAACCCATTGCCTGTGCACAAAGGCATAAGCGATCCCAGCATCAAACGGGTCATAGCGAACTGCGACGAGACTTCCCTGGACTTGTGGTTCTCGGAAGGTTTCACACCAGTAGTACACATGATGAATTTTTACACCCTTGCCTGCCACTACTTTGGCGGTCCCCCTGTTTGTCGTAGGCAAAGTGAAAATCAAGAAGGCTTCATCATACGGAATCATTCGGTGCTGGCGCTCACCCGTATCGGCCAGCCGGGAAAGAAACGCTTCCCTCGGACTCCGTCCAAGCGCCGGGTGCTCGACCGTGTCATAAATCTCGTACAAGTATTCACAGAGCCGGTCATAAAGCTCCGTGAGCGACCAGGTCGCGAGTCCCTCAGGATTGACGGATTTTGTGACCTGCCGGACGTTTCGCATAATCTGGGTGTTTCCCCGCAAGTTGTGCACGAATTGGGTGTTACTCACCTGAAATATGCGCTCGCAAACGGACCCGAACCGTGGCTTTGCGCCTGGTCTTACCTTTTTGGTGCACTGGTAGTTGGCGAGCAGCGCTTCGAAATAAGTGCTTTCGAATTCCTTCCCTCCATCAACCACCACGATCTGAGGAAGCCGCTGGTGGCGGCGCACGCACTCACGCAGGACCATCATGCACGAACGATAACTTGGCGGATCGAAGGTGAGATAAATCGCAGGCACTCGCCGGCTGTAAGCGTCGATCAGGAGGGTCATCCAAGGGCGGCCCAATACACGCCCCGTCTGCGAACAGACGACCTCCACATCCAGTTCGGTGTGGTCGATATGTCCGATTTCAAACGGCCGGTCTCCGTGCCGGGGTGTCTTCAGTTCAAGGTCAAAATAAAAAGGTTCCAGTGCGTAAGCACTGCGCCGGCCTTGTCGCTTCAACTTCTGGCGATAGGGGTCCCGCTGGCAGGCGGCGATCGCAAACGTCTTATAACTGGGCGGTGCTATCCCCTTTTCCTCACAGGAAAGCTTCAGCTTGATCCAGGATGCGTACAGTGTCTTCTGCTTTGTCGTCTCATAATCTTGCTCGAACGCTTCCGTCATTTCGCGCCGTGCTGTCTCGGGCAGCTTGGGAGTGCGGTTGCCTTTCGCACCGTGGTCCGACAACAAGCCTAGATACCCACTTCCATAATCTATTTCTGCTTGGCGATACTGGCCAACCCAGCGGTAAAAGGTGCGAAGAGGCACGTGGGTAGCCATCGGAAGAGATCCTTCGTGAACATAGCCCATGACCAAGCCAGAACGGTAATTGGCAGTTCGCAGGTCCCTTTCACTGGCTCGGGACAGTCGTTCGAGGATGCTCGATTCGGAGACTCCCTTGAGGTCTTCGGGGGCCAACTCAATCCTCTTCTGTTGGGCCAAGGCTTCAAACGCCGTCATCGGCAACTCGGCTAACTTCTGATCCTCGGAGAGCAGGCTAATTGAGGTGCTCCCGACATTAAGCACCTTCCAGAGGCGAGTATCCCAAATGAGACTGTTCCCGCAGTGAAGCGAGGAGGAAGATATGCGCTGGGGTTCTACCGGGCCACAAGGACTGGCTGGGGAGGCAACTTCCGGGGAAGAGTAGACTTTAACCCGCGAGGGTTCGGCAAGGGGAGCAGCGTGGAGATTCACGTACAGGATATTCGCCGCAATCATGCCGAAGATCGCGTCCGCTGAGACACTCCCCTTGGTGAACTGCAAGAGTCTGTCGAGAGTGATGCCAGGCACCGCCGATACATAGGCGCGCACTTTCTCGTGGCCGGTTGCGCCGTCAATCGAAAGGTCAACCCGCAGGTAGTCATCCAGGAATTGAATATTCCGTTGGAATGTCCAGTCGATTTCTGCCGAAGACCGAACGCGATAATAAAGCCCGAGTGGCTCAGCGTAAGCTGCACCGGGGGGACAATTCCATCCGCCCTGAGCGCTGGGGAAGTAGCGGCTTGGATTTCTGGATTTCAGGCGCTGAAGCTCTTCCTCTGTTTTCCATTCTTCCCATCCAGCCTCACGATCACGGATGACAAAGAAATCGGGAGTGTGCCACACCCCCATTCGCCTTCCTTTGGGACTTGCATACACCAATTTAATCGGCTGAGTCTGATCGAAGTATTCCAGGACCGAACCGCTGTGCTCCATCTCGTAAATGCCTGCCAGTTCGACGCGGTGGCTTTCGAACTGAATGGTGACTCCCATTTTCTTGCTGGGATAACGGCCGCAGACGTTCGAGGATCCGCCGCCAACGCGGCGGGAAGGGCCTGAAGAGCGAATCGCGCTAATCAAGGATCGCGTTTTATCCGGGATATGGTTCTGCTGAAACCACAACTCCAAGCCATCTCCCTCAAGCACCGCAACCTCTCCTTTCTAGCGGCCCCCTCCGGCAATCGCTTCACTTTTTCTCTTTCAATTCCCTCTCCTGCTTGCGTGCCTTGACATAACGCAGGCCGGCTTCCTTCATCAACTCCTGCACTTGCCGACCATTCTCGATTGCTTTCTGCACTTCCGGCGCCAGTTCGTCCGGCACATAGATTGCGAACCTCCGGTTGCCTTGGTAGCCGGATAGAGCGTAACTGAGGTGACCCTTGCCTGACGCGCAGGCTGAGCAATTCTTTCGGATACAAGGGCTCTTACGTAAAGAGATTGATCCCAATGCAATCGGCCACAAACATTTAGTGGCTTTCTCGAACCATCGCAGAACGTCTTGGGGCAGCTCTTTCTTGATCATGTACAGGCGTTATATAACACACATACCACTGTGAGGCAAGAAGTTTTTTCGGAAAATGTGAAAGGCGGAGACAGCGCTATTGTGGCGATCCCGCGACTTTGTGCGACTTCCGGGGACCAATGGTACTTACTGCCACTTTATGCTTCCATTTTGCACTTAGAGCTTATCCGTAAATAAGTATTGAACTCATGGAGGGTTTAAGGCAAAATAGTGGCCCAAGATGCCACAGATAAAATCTTGGGAAGTCTCCGATGAGTTTTGGGCGAAGGTTGAGCCCCTGATCCCCATTCGACAGCGCTCTGCCAAGCGCCAATATCAACGCCAGCCAGGAGGCGGGCGGAAGCCGATGCCACCGCGCCAGGTCTTTTCCGCCATCGTGTATGTCCTACGCACCGGATGCCAGTGGAAAGCCTTGCCGAAGGAATTTGGCAGCGCCAGCGCGATCCACCTGCACTTTCAACAATGGCACCGGGCGGGTTTCTTCGTGATGCTATGGCGGTCGGGATTGGCCGAGTACGACGAGATGGAAGGCATTGCCTGGGACTGGCAAAGCGTGGACGGGGCCATGGGCAAAGCTCCGCTGGCGGTGGAGTGCGTGGGGGCCAACCCCACGGACCGGGGAAAAAAATGGGCGCAAACGAAGTTTGTTAGTCGACGGGCGTGGCGTCCCGCTCTCGATCGTCGCAAGCGGAGCCAACGTGCATGACGTGAAGCTGCTG
>Ga0182030_10013375_pt1 | contig 16335 bp, 12 predicted proteins | sample 812S3MmetaG_FD_121299 | JGI IMG/M metagenome (GOLD analysis project Ga0182030, IMG submission 121299) | Permafrost microbial communities from Stordalen Mire, Sweden - 812S3M metaG (Illumina Assembly) | ecosystem: Environmental > Terrestrial > Soil > Wetlands > Permafrost | place: Sweden...
AAAAAATCGGATTTTCAAATTTTGGCATCATGCATTTTCAATGAGTTACATCGTGGATAACAGGCCCAAAATTGATTTTTTCACAGCTTCAGATGGCCGTGCCACAGCAAATGACACCACTACCAAGACTTACCATGCCTTGCCGTCTTCCCCCGGGAGAGGGCTCAGATTTTGATTTGGCCCCTGTGTCTTGCTCCGCTAGTTGATAGGCAAATCGGAAGGCGGCCCGTAATGGGGTTGGGGCAGCAGGCGGCCGCGATCGTAGGGCGGGTCTTCGTGGTCCGGCATGGGATCGTCCGGGTATTCCTCGTGCCAATCTTTGCGCCACTTCTCATCGGCGTAATATTTGAGATAGAGTTGGTTGTCTTCGTCGCTGCCACTGCTCAGCATTTGATAATGACAAGCGGAGTCCTGGTCCAGCAGGACGTCTTTCGTTTCCTCGCGCAGTTCGTCACTCCAGAGAGTTGTGTAAAGCTCGCGGTCACTCAGATGGTCGGTTTCTTCCAGGAAGATCCGCAACTGGGCAAGCTTATTGATGACCTCCCAGAGCTTGGCGGTCACCTCCCGGTCAGTGAGCGTTTCCGGCGCGGGCATGGAAACGCCGGCCCTCTCCAATTGCTGAAGGTGAGTCGTCCAGGGAGCTTCCTCGTATTCCACCACGTGCTGCCAGAATCCTTCTTCCACATCAGGCGGGCACGGCTCAAGCTCCCCGGTCTTCAACTCCCCGCCGGCAAGCTCCACCACCCGGCGTTTCAGCTCCTCAATCCTTTTTCCCCGGTCGTCGTCGGATTCATTATTCGCCATACAGGGCTCCCTGGAACAAAACTTGTTTGGCCGCGCTCGCAGAACGGCCAAACGCGACCCCATCGTACTCGCAACGCGCCAGGTTTTCCAGCAGGCTTGTGGACTTTCGGCCATACCAAGACAAACAAGGTTCCGGTATCTTCAGCCCTCCGTTATAATCAAATGGTTTGGCTCTCCTTAGTCTTGGGGACAAGATCAAGGGGTTTGGGTCATAAGGTTCTGGATGTTCGACCGCTTCCGTCCAATTCGGCCGTATCTTGCTCGCTACAAGGCGCGCTTTATTGTTGGATTCGTCTGCCTGGTCATTGGACAGTCCCTGGGAGCACTCCTTGTACTGGTCATCAAGTCTGGAATCGACGACTTGAATAATGCCAGCAGCCGCTCGCACGGCGTGCTGGTTCGGCAATTAGCAATCGTGGCCGGCCTGCTCGTGGGTTTTTCGCTGATCAAGGCCTTTTTCCAATTCTGGACCCGCTGGATTCTGATCGGCATCTCCCGCGACGCCGAATACGACTTGCGCAATGACCTGTTCCGGCACCTGCTGCGCCTTTCGCCGCGGTACTACACCGAGCACCGAACCGGCGACCTGATGTCCAAGCTCACCAACGACCTGAACGCCGTTCGCAACATGATGGGTCCGGGCATCATGTATTCAGCCACCACCGTGGTGACCGGCATCTTGACCATCGGCTTGATGATCCACCTGGATTGGCGCCTGACGCTAATGGCGCTTGCGCCCCTGCCCCTGGTTTCCGTGGGGGTCAAATATTTCGGAGCCAAAATCCATGAGCGCTTCGAAAAGATCCAAGCGCTTTATTCCGAGATCACGGAGCGGGTGCGCGAAAACATCTCGGGAGTGCGGGTGGTTCGCGCCTTTTGCCAGGAAGATGCGGAGATGGCGACGTTTCGCGTGATGAACCGGGACTTCGTGGAAAAAAACAAGGGGTTGATCTGGATCTCCAGCTTCCTGTGGCCCGCCATGGGATTGATGTATGCCTTGGCGATAATGATGGTCCTGGTGGTGGGTGGATGGCACGTGGCGCGGGGAATGATTTCCATCGGAACATTTGCCGCGTTCAATGTGTATCTCGCCAACCTGATCTGGCCCATCGTCGCGCTGGGTTACGTGACCAACCTCGTACAGCGGGGGTTGGCATCGCAGGGACGATTGATGACCATCTTTGACGCCAAACCTGATATCGACAACCGCGAGGTTCCTGTAGATCCCATAACCGCACTGATGGGCGATATCGAGTTCCGCAATCTGAGCTTCAGTTACAACGGCCACGCGATTCTAAAGAATATCAACTTGCACATTCCGGCAGGCAGGACTCTGGCGGTGGTGGGGGCGACGGGCTCGGGAAAATCCACGTTGGTGAGTCTGATCCCCCGCTTGTACGACGCTCCGCCGGGAACGTTGTTCATCGACGGCGTTCCCATCCGCCAGATTCCTCTCCACACCTTGCGCAAAGCCATCGGATTTGTGCCGCAGGAAACATTTCTGTTCAGTGAGACGATCCGCGAAAATGTAAGGCTGGGCGCGCCGGAGGCGACCGATGCCCAGGTGGAGCGCGCCGCCGAAATTTCCAATATTCTCCCCGAAATTAACAGCTTTCCCATGAAGTTTGACACCATGGTGGGGGAGCGCGGGCTGACACTTTCCGGCGGGCAGAAGCAGCGGACCGCCATTTCCCGCGCGGTCATTCGCAATCCGCGCATTCTGATTCTGGATGATGCGCTTTCCAGCGTCGACACCTACACGGAGGAGACCATCCTGCGGCAACTCACCGGCGTCGTGGCGGGCCGCACAACCATTTTGATTTCGCATCGCGTTTCCACCATCCAGAACGCCGATGAAATCGTGGTGCTGCACGACGGGGAAATCGTGGAGCGCGGCACGCACGCGGAGTTGCTGGCCATGACCGGCTATTACGCGGAGCTCTACAACAAACAGTTGATTGAAGAAGCATTGGAAAAGGAAGCGTAAGGCAGGGGTTAGGAGGTAGGAGTCCGGAGCCAGGAGTCAGGCTTTTCATTCTGACTACTAACTTCTAGCTCCTGGCGCCTTTTTAGGATTATGGCAGCTAGTTCTCAAGAAGAAGAGATTATCGGTAAAGCGTACGACTCGCGGCTGATGCGGCGATTGATGGAGTACCTTCGTCCGTACTGGCGTATGACTTTGTTCGCGCTCATTACAACGTTTATTTACGGAATGCTTCAGGCCGTCCCGGCCTACCTGATGATGGTGGAAGTAGACCGCTACCTGGATCCTGCCCGCGGCCAGCACCTTCCGCATGTGCTTGCGCATTTTCTCAGCCGCGATCCCCTGGTGGGCATTGCCCAGATTGCTTTCGCACTATTCCTTCCGACAGTGTTGTTCAGCTTCTTGCTGGAATTCTCTCAGTCTTTCGCCATGCAACTGGTGGGGCAGAAGGTAATGTACGACCTGCGCAAAGAGCTCTTCCTCCACTTGCAGCGGTTGGAAATGGGCTTTTTCGATCGCAACCCCGTGGGCCGCCTGGTAACTCGGGTGACGACGGACGTGGACGTTCTGAACGACCTCTTTTCATCAGGTGTGGTGGCGATCTTCGGGGATTTTTTCACCCTCCTGAGCATCATGGTAGTGATGCTGTATGTAAACTGGAAGCTGGCGTTGCTGACCTTTTCCGTGCTGCCGGTGATTGCAATTGTTACCGGAGCGTTCCGGCGGGCGGTGCGTGACTCCTACCGGCGCATTCGAACGGCGATTGCGCGCATTAACGCCTATTTGCAGGAGCACGTGACCGGCATGGCGGTGCTGCAACTTTTCAATCGCGAGGACCGGAGCTTCGACGAATTCGAGGCTGCCAATCGTGCCCACATGGAGGCTTACAAGGATTCCATCTTGGCATACGGCCTGTTCTTTCCCGCCGTAGAACTGGTGGGCGTGATAGCCGTCGCCATTATTCTCTATATGGGCGGGGGGATGGCCTTGCGCGGCGCCGTGAGCGTAGGGACGGCCATCGCATTCATTCAGTACTCGCAGCGTTTCTTCCGCCCCATTCAAGACTTGAGCGACAAGTACAACTTGTTGCAGGCTGCAATGGCGAGCTCGGAACGCATCTTTAAGCTGCTGGATACGCCCGTGACGATCGTCGACCCCGCGCAGCCCCGGCCGCTTGCGCACCCGCGTGGGGAGGTGGAATTTCATAAGGTCGGGTTCGCCTACAAGGACGACCACAAAGTTCTGGACAACATCAGCTTCGCCATCGAGCCGGGGGAAACGGTGGCGGTGGTGGGCCACACCGGGGCGGGAAAGACCACCCTCACCAACCTGCTCTTGCGCTTCTACGAAGTGCAGGAAGGCAGCATCACCTTCGACGGCATTGACATCCGCGAACTCCGCCTGGGTGATTTGCGCAGGAATTTTGGCATCGTGCTGCAAGACCCCTTCCTTTTTTCCGGAACCATCGCGAGCAACATACGGCTGGGCAGCGCGGGCATTACCGATGCGCAGGTACGGGCGGCGGCCCAACAGGTAAACCTCGAGGAGTTTATTGCGAGTTTGCCGGCGGGGTTTGAGGAGCCCGTTAAGGAGCGTGGGGCGACGCTCTCCGTGGGTCAAAAACAGTTGCTGTCGTTCGCGCGCGCGTTAGCACACAATCCCCGCATTCTGGTCCTCGACGAAGCCACTTCCAGCGTGGATCCGGAGACCGAACACTTGCTGCGGGAGGGATTGAGACGCCTGATCGAGAACCGCACCTCCCTGGTGATTGCGCACCGGCTCTCCACCATTCAGAACGCCAGCAAGATTGTGGTCATGCACAAGGGGCGCGTGCGGGAAGTGGGCACGCATCAAGAATTGCTCGATCAGCGGGGGATATACTTCAAGCTCTATCAACTTCAGTACAAGGACCAGGAGCTTCCCGCGGCGCGGGCTGTCGCCGGGACTCAGTCCTTGCCTGAGCGCCCCTAATGCGGGACACGGGAATTGGGACACAGGGCACGGCGCTTCTGGCGAACATGTCGCCACCTCGGTCTGCGGCGCTCCCCAGCCTTACAGCACCTTAGACTTTTCAAGATCTTGTGAGAGAATCAGGGCGAGGTCCCAATCCCGTGTCCCTGTTCCAGAATCCCGAGTCCCGTGTCCCAAGTCCCGCACCCCGAATTATGATCGTGGCGGGAGAGCGCTCCGGCGACATCTACGGCGCGGGATTGGCGCGGGCTCTCCAGACTCGGCTTCCGGGTATTGAAGTCTTCGGCTGCGGCGGCGAAGCCATGCGGCAGGCGGCGGTAGACACCGTTGTGGACTCGCACCAGATCGCCATCGCCGGCGTCACGGAAATCGTCTCGGGAATTCCCCGTGCCTATCGCGCTTTCCATAAACTCCTGGATGAAGTGGACAGCCGCCAGCCCCAGCTTGCCATTCTAATCGATTTCCCGGAATTCAACCTGCGGATGGCGCGGCAGCTCAAGAAGCGGCGAATACCGGTGGTCTACTTCGTAAGCCCCCAGGTTTGGGCGTGGCGCAAGCGGCGCGTGCGGAAGTTGAAGGACCGCATCGCTAAGATGATCGTCATCTTCGATTTTGAAGAGGAGATTTACAAACAGGCGGGAGTGCCAGTGGAGTACGTCGGGCATCCGCTGGTGGACATGGTGCGGCCACACCTGACGCGCCAGGAGTTCTTCGCGAAAGTGGGCCTGGACGCCTCCGTCCAGACGGTCGCACTGCTGCCAGGAAGCCGCCCGAAGGAAGTGATTACAACTTTGCCGGTAATGCTTGACGCGGCCACGCGCCTGAGCCTGCATCGGAAACTCCAGTTCGTCGTAGCCTTAGCGCCCAGCATTGATCCCCGTTGGCTGGAAACAACCCTCCTGGAGTGTTATGTGGGCCGGGCCACGGTCCGCACGGCGGTTCACTCCACTTACGACGCGCTGCAGCACTCGGAGCTTGCCGTGGTAGCCAGCGGGACGGCCACGCTGGAGGCGGCCATCCGTGAACGTCCCATGGTGGTTGTGTACCGCGTATCCGCCCTTACCTGGCTGGTGGGAAGGCTCTTGGTGAATGTTCCCTACTACAGCATGGTGAATATCCTGGCGAAGAAGGAGCTTGTGCCTGAGTTGATGCAACACGATTTCAACGCCGCCAATGTGGCCGCGCGGGTAGAATATCTACTGGACCATCCGGAGGCGCGGGAAGAGATGATCCGGGGATTTCAAGCCTTAAAGCCCCGATTGGGGCGGGGAGGAGCGATCGAACGCGCCGCGGACGCGATAGTGGGGGTGCTCCAATCTACCCCGACAGCCCGAAAGGTCGCTTGAGCCACCCCTTTTCCACCGAAATAGATATTGGCGACATGCAACGCGGAAGTCAGGCCTATAATCCAATTCAAGGGTTACAAATCTCCACGGCCGCAGGGCTGAAATCCATCGCGCGGCCCCAGTGCGCCGATTAAGGCGGGATTCAGACCGTCTGCCACGCGTCCAGAACGGGGAGATTGCCTTGCTGATCATGAGATGTGGGATGAAGCAGCCATGGCGAACATATTTCTGCCTGAGTAGCAACGCCAGCGCGGAGCGCACAGCGGAACGATTTCGCGAGGGGAGCCGAGAATGACTCGATTTAGATGCGTGAACCTGGCTGCGTTTTCACGCGCCGTCCGCTGGCACCGCCGGTGGATGGTTCAGGCGGGGCTTTTAGGTGTGGTCCTCGGAATGGCTCCGGTGTGGGGCCGGGCGCAGAGCGCCGCGCCGCGCTTCGAAGTCAAGAACTATGTTATCAATGCGGAACTGCTTCCGTCCCAACACCTCCTCAGCGCCAAAGCGCGCGTAGACATTGTTCCCAACACGGATATCACCGCGCTCGCATTCGAACTGCACAGCAATTTGCGCGTGGAAAAGGTTGTGGATACCATGGGCCAGGAGGTGTCTTTCAAGCAGGACGGCCAGACGCTGAACCTGTCGCTCATCAACCCGCTGGCCGCGGGAAAGCCCGCCTCGATCACCGTGAGTTACGGGGGGATGCTCAATTCCGCCGACGGCAGCCCGGTGGAAGGCATTAAAGTGGCTTATATCGGGCCCGAAGGGTCCTACCTTCTCTATGCGGGCCGGTGGTTCCCCGTCAGCACGAATAGCCTGAACCGCTTTTCCGCCACGATGAACATCACCGTCCCATCGGATGAGGCGGTAATCGCCTGCGGGAAGGTTGCGGCCCCGGCGCGCGAACCCGGAAAGGTTACCTACACCTATGAGTTTGAAAACTCCTCGTTCCCGGGAACGGTGATTGCGGGAAACTATGTGGTGCAGCCGGCCACAGCCATAGGAGCCGACATCGCAATTTATCTTAAGCCCGGCCATGAGGGACTTGCCGCCCCTTACGGTGACACGGCGGCCAAGATTTTGGCCTTTTACAGCGATGTGTTCGGCCCTCTGCCCAATGGTCATCTGGCTCTTGTGGAAATCGGCGACGATACGGTGGGGGGATATACAGCCCCCGGCGTGGTGGCGATTGCCTCGCGCGCGTTGACCAACCCGGTTAATTACCGGCTGTTGGCGCACGAGATTTCGCATCTGTGGTGGCGATGCCTGGTGAGTCCAGCTACCCCGAACGATGCGTTCCTTGATGAGGGTCTCGCCGAGTATTCGAAAGCGCTGTACGTGCAGCAGGCCGCGGGGGACGCGGCCTTTGAAGATCTGATGCGCGATACGGCCGTGGGCGCGCTGACCCACGAGGACGTTACGCCCATCGCGCAAGCTGGACAACTGCATGAATTTACCCCTGAGTATCAGTCGATTGTTTTTGATAAGGGCGCGATGGTGTTCCACATGCTCCGCTGGGTGATAGGTGATGAGGCCTTTCACAAGACCCTGCGGGCGATGGCGGAGCAGTACGCTTGGAAATCCATATCCACCGACCAATTTCAAAGCCTGGCGGAAAAAGTCTCCAAGCAAGAGTTGACATTTTTCTTCGCGCAATGGGTCAACTCCACCGGTGTGCCTCAGTTCAAGCGCTCCTGGGCTGTATACAGACTCCCCAAAGGCTATCAGGTTGTGGGCAAGATGCAGCAGGACCTGGATATCTTCCGCATGCCGGTCGAGGTTCGGGTGGTGTGCCAGGGCTCCAAACCCATTACCCAGCGAGTGGAGATGGTTGGAACCACCGCGGACTTTACCATCGACACACGCACCAAGCCCTTGCGCGTGTTGGTGGACCCGGCCAGCCGCATCTTGAAATTCGACGACAAGACGAAATACCAGGTGGAGATGGCGCGCGCCGATCAACTGGTCGAGGAACAGGCTTTTTTGGATGCGATTAAGCAGTATCAGGCGGTGCTGCAGATTAACAGCAACAGCTCACTGGCCCACTACCGGCTGGGGGAACTCCATTTAAAACTGCGCAATTACAATGCGGCCATGGAAGAATTCCGCCGCGGCCTGGACGGCGACTTGGACCCCAAGTGGATTGAGGTTTGGACGCATCTGAAGCTCGGTCAGATATTCGACGTGACGGGCCAGCGCGATCGCGCCCTCAACGAATATCAGCGCGCCTTGCAGACCAACGACAACACGCAAGGGGCACTGGACGAGGCCAACCGTTATATTCAAAAACCTTACAAACTCCCGGCACAGACCAGTTGAGCATGTGTAGCGCGCCTGTTCGGTAGGTCCGCGGCTTTTTCAACGCGAGACGAACCGCGGACCTACAAAACCGGTCCGCGCTACGCTTGCTCCTGCTTTTCGAATTTCCAACCCGTAAGTTCAATCCTGGGAACCCCGCGTTGTTGGAGCAATACCTTGAAAATGTTTCCCATCCCCTCGGGAGAGATTAGCCTCTTCAGTTTTAGCCGCGCGTTAAGCATCTCCACTTCCGTTTGACCCGGATCGTAAACATCCGCAAATTGGTTGGCTTCGCCGAGCGCCAGCAGAAGTTTCTCCTGGGTGGTGAACCCCGCGAACTCAAGCCGCTCCGCCATACCCGCATCAATCAGCGCCGTGAAGTTCACGTGTGCCGTCAAGTCCGTTTCCCCCGGCGCCGTGAAGTAATCCTCTGTCGCGGTGTGGCCACGGTAAGCAAGCAAAGTCCCACGCGGACGGTCGAGGGTGAAGAGCCGATCTGCCATGTCGCCGTAATCGATGGTTAGCACAAAGCCGCGGGTCAGCTTTGCCGCGACCACGCGAATCCACGCCTGGGCGTGCCGGTTCACCTCCATGCGGTGGCCCTCTTCGAGTTGCGGCGCATACCGGGCCACGTAAGCCGCGACGGCGGTGTCGCTGATCGGCCCGAGCTTTTCGCACAAGTCGCCGCCCTCCGCCATGACGTAGCTTTCCTTGAGATGCCCCCCCGCGCGTGTGACCACATTGACCGGGAATGCGTCAACGAGTTCATTCGAGAAAAAGCACCCGGCGACAGGCGCGAGTTCCTCAAGATTCGCAAGCAGCCGCACCTTGTTCCCCACGCCCACACCAGCCAATCGGGCCTCAATGCGCTGGCGCTGTTGGGAGCCTGGCTCGACGGCGACGTAATCGAGCGCTGCGGCGAACTCCGGCAATGCGCGCGTGGACCAGCTCAAGAAATCGGAAGCGAAGAGTCCCCGCCCGGCGCCCATTTCCACCCAAGTGAAGGGCTGTGGACGCCCCATCGCGTTCCACATCTCGGCGGCCTGCCGCGCCACCAAGCGGGCAAACACCGGATGGAGATCGGAACTGGTGAAGTAATCGCCGGCCGCGCCGGTGCGCTCCCCCCCCTGAGTGTAATAACCGAATTCCGGATGATAAAGACACATCGCCATGTAGCGCTCAAAGGTCATCGGGCCGGTGCGCCGTAAGGTGTCGAGCAGCAGCTTTTTGAGAGGTGTCTGGTTCAATGAAAACTCAGGAGTCGGGTACCAGGTGTCAGAAACCGCATCTGCCGGTCATCCTGCTCACTCAAGGGGTTTCAGGAAATCGTTTCTCCATGCGTTCATGGCGGACCCCTCGCAGAGTCGTTGGCGCAACGTTTTCTTCTTTACGTCGCAAGTTTGCGCAGCCCTGCCTCGTCATAACCCAAAACCATTTGCCCGCCGCGAATCACAATGGGCCGCCGAATCAGGTTGGGTTCCTTGGCCATGAGCTTCAACGCCTCGTCGCGCGCCGGTGGATGCTGCTTCATCTTCCGCTGGCGGTACAGTTCATTCCGGGGGTTCAAGAAATCAAGGTGGTTGCGCGGGCCGATCAAGGCGTCGAGTTGTTCCGCCGTCAACCGCTCCTTCCCCAAATCGTGCTCGTCCAATTCCGCGCCTACTTCCAGCAAGAGGCCTTTTGCTTTGCGGCAACTGGTGCAGGTGGGCTTGAGATACATTTTCAGTTTGGGCATGGTGCCAATTCCTCTTTCTGTTTTGCTTTTCGCTGCTTGCGGATCTGTTGTGTGCGATCTTCCTTTCAGTACCTCGGCACCTTGGGGTCGATCTCCTTTGACCATTGCTCGATGCCGCCGCTCATGCTAAGAGCATTCACTCCCTGTCGTTTCAGCCAGGACGCCGCATTGAAGCTCCGCAATCCCGCATGGCAGTAAACCACCACCGGTTGGTCTTTCGGGATGTCCTCGACTTTTTGGGGAATCTCCCGCATCGGAATCAGCGTGGCCCCTTCAATGTGGGCGGTCTGGTACTCCCACGGTTCGCGGCAGTCGAGCAGAAGAAATTTCACCCCCTTCTGCATCATGTCGTGTACTTCTTGAGGTTCGATAATGAGTTCATCCATCAGATCGCTCCATTGCGTTGCGGCCAACCGCCGGCGTATACAATTTGCTCTGGCGGCGCGGGTAGGAGTTACGGTTCCTTGGTTTGTTGACCCGCAGCCTCCCTGTGCGTCTGTTCTCCCTGACCTCTGCTCCGAAAATTCCGGACAGGCCCCCTCACCTGTCTCGCTCCGCTCACCCCAGAGCGCACGGCGACCACAGAGAAAAGCGATGCTGTGGTTTTCCCCGGATCACCTTCGCGCCGCCCCCTCGCGGCATTTCGCCACGAAGCGCACAAAAATTTCGCGTTGCTCGGCGGAGTTGTCGACCATTTCCTCCGGATGCCACTGCACGGCCATGAGGAAGGGATATTCCTCGGCGGATTCCACGGCCTCGACAAACCCATCCTCGGAGCGCGCCGTCACTTTCAGCCCCCGTCCCACCCGTTTGACGGCTTGGTGGTGCAGGCTGTTGACGCGGCAAGCACCCTGAACAATCGCTCCCAGGCTCGATTCCGGGTCCGTCACCAACACGCCGTGGGAGGCTTCCTGCCGCGACTTGCCAAGGTCCGTCTGCCGATGCTCCAACTGCGGCTCAGCGTCCTCCTTCATGTCCTGATAAAGCGTGCCGCCGAATTTCACATTGATCATCTGCACGCCGCGGCAAATGCCCAGGATGGGAGCCCGCCGCGCCAAGGCGCCATCGAGCAGAGCGAACTCAAATTCGTCGCGAGCACGATGGTCCTCTACGTTGGCGTGTTGCTTCTCCTCGCCGTATAAGGAGGGGTCCACATCTTCTCCGCCGGAGAACAAGATTCCATCGTAATCCTTGGCGCGTACACGAGGCGCATCATCGGGTGATACCATATCGATTTCGTTCTCCGCTGCGCCCACTGCCGCGAGAGCTTGGAAATATGGCGACTCCGCGCCTCTTGCTTTCTCCTTTTCGGAAACGGAAACGGCAATGCGCATCTTCATAATGCTCCTTGCCCCGGACCGATCGAGCGGCCGTGGGGCCAATCCCAAATGATAGCCCGATAACGTTGCATTCTATCCCGCGCGGCAAGGCCGCATTCTACTTTCCCAGCAACTTCCGCAACTCCGCCTCGTCCAGGGTCTTCACGCCTAGCGTGCGGGCCTTTTCCAGTTTGGAGCCGGGCTCGGCGCCCACCACCACGTAATCTGTCTTCTTGCTCACGGAACCGACCACGCGCCCGCCGCTCTCTTCGATCATCTCCTTGGCCTCGTCGCGCGAATAGGTGGGCAGGGTACCGGTAAGCACGAATTGTTTTCCCGTCAGCGTTCCTTCCCTCTTGCGAGTTTGTTCCTGCTTAAACTGCAAGCCGGCTTTGCGGAGTTTCTCGATCACCTCGCGGTTGCGCTTTTCCTGGAAAAATTCCTGGATGGCCTCCGCCACGCGCGGCCCCACCTCTTCCGCTTCCACCAGTTCCTCCCGGGTTGCTTGGGCAAGTTTATCGAGCGAGCCGAAGTGGTTGGCCAGCAACTGCCCGGTGCGCTCTCCCACAAAGCGTATTCCCAGGGCAAAGATCACGCGCGCGAGTTCCGCCTGCTTGCTGCGCTCGATTTCATCCCGCAGGTTTTGTGCGGATTTGTCTCCCATGCGTTCGAGATCGGCGAGTTGCTGGTGCGTCAGATTGTAGAGGTCGGCCACATCATGCACCAGGCCTTTGTCCACGAGCTGGTCCGCCAGCGCCTCACCCAGTCCGTCGATATTCATGGCGCGCCGCCCCGCGAAGTAGAGCAGCGATTCCTTGAGTTTGGCGGGGCAAGCCGTATTGACGCAGCGGTAAGCCACTTCTCCTTCGGCGCGATGCACTTCGCCCCCGCACACCGGGCATTTGCCGGGCATCGTGAATTCTTCCCCGTCCGGCGCGTGCGCGATCACCTCCACCACCTGCGGGATCACCTCCCCGGCGCGCTGGACCAGCACCGTGTCGCCAATCTTCACCCCCAGCCGCTCGATCTCGTCCATGTTGTGCAGCGTCGCGTGGCTCACGGTAACGCCGCCCACGTCCACAGGCTCCAAATCCGCCACCGGTGTCAGCGTGCCGGTGCGGCCCACCTGGGCGCGAATGTTGTTGACGCGTGTCTTGGCCTGGCGGGGAGAATACTTATACGCTACGGCCCAGCGTGGCGACTTGGCGGTTGTGCCCAGCTCCTGCCACAGACCAGTATTATTGACTTTGATAACTATCCCATCGATCTCATAATCCAGGCTTTCGCGCTTGGATTCCCACTCCTGAATGTAAGCCAGCAGATCGTCAAACGCCGGGCAGCGCCGCCAATGGGGATTGACCTTGAAGCCCATCTTGGCGAGCGTTGCGAGCGCCTGCGCGTGCTCGCCCGGCAGTTCGGCCCCATTCACCAATAAGTAGTAAACGAACATGTCGAGCCTGCGCTCCGCCACAATGCGCGGGTCGAGCTGCCGGATGGAGCCCGCCGCGGAGTTGCGCGGGTTGGCAAACTTTGGCTCGCCCGCCGCCTCGCGCTGCGCGTTGGTTTGCTCAAACGCCTTGCGGGTCATGATGACTTCACCGCGCACCTCGAACCGCGCCGGGTTGCCAATCAGCTTCAGCCTCTTTGCCTCGAGGCGCAACGGTACAGAGCGAATGGTCCTGATGTTGGAGGTCACGTCCTCGCCCACGACGCCGTCGCCACGCGTAACGCCACGTACCAGTTCGCCGTCCTGATAGGTGAGCGCCATGGAAAGACCATCCAGCTTCAGTTCCGCCACGTATTCCACCTGGTCACGCCCCGCCAGTTCCCGCACGCGGCGGTCAAAGTCGCGCAGGTCGTCCACCGAATAGGTGTTGTCGAGGCTCATCATGGGCGCCGGATGGCGCACTTTGGGGAATTCCGAGGCAGGCGCCCCGCCCACGCGCTGCGTAGGTGAGTCGGGCGTGACGAGCTCAGGATGTGCGAGCTCGAGTTGCTTCAGGCGATGCATCCGCTTGTCGAACTCGAAGTCAGAGATCTCCGGATCATCAAGCACGTAGTAACGGTGCTCGTGGTAACGGATTTCATCGCGCAGCTTGGCAATTTCCGACTCGAGGTTTTTGGCCACAGCCTTCCCTTATTCCCAACGCGGTAACTTCCAAAAGGTTTCCCAATTATACCGTGGGTGCAGCCGTGTGGCGTTCATTTGAATTAACTTCCCTCGGCCGCCGCGGTCGAAAGTCCGCCGACCCTAACGGCGGGCGACGGAGTTTGGCGCGAAGCCTCGGCTGAGGGGGTCACCCAGGGCCGAATTTAGGAGTAAAACGCCTTCGGGAACGGCATTGCGGCTAACCTACGCCTTTTCATCAACATATCGGCCCGTTTGGGATTGTAGCGATATAAGCGGATTGTTTTCAGCGAGTTGTCGGCCAGGCGAAAGTTTGAGGTTTTTCTTACCGATTTCGGAGGCTTAAATCAAGTTATCTATCTTATTTTTCAACAACTCATCGGCATACTGAGATAAACCGTGTATTTTCAATAACTCATCGGCATGCGAGGTTTCATCGACTTATGCTGTATTTGTTTTCAATAACATTCCGGCTTTGAACGTACAAATTTTTTATTTCTTCGGGGTCAGCTCCATGCTTTCGATCTCATTCAGCCTAACTCCCTTATTTTCAAATACTTCGTTTTTTGCGCCGACCATTGCAATTCTCCCAATTATTCGCTAACATACAGGTTTTTCATAGACTTATCGGCTTTGCGAAGAGCTTTTTGCCAATTTCCGCGTCTGCGAGCCCGTAGTTCTCAGCCCCAGGGTGGCTCTTACCCTAGCCCGCGTGGATTTCTGTGCGTTGCCGTGGTTGTCCGCGAGGCGAGCAGGACCCTGAACCGGAGAGCAATGCCGCAGCATGGCAGAGCCTATGTTCACCACCCTCCAATTCTACGCCCCAACGATGCTGCTGTCAAGGCAAATAAACCATGATTAGAGGCTACAAACAATCGCTCCACCGGCGCGTTGTGCCGGGGGTTGGCGCCGACATCCGCTTGGTAATGTCTGCGCGCAGCCAAAGAGCTTGCCCCGACTTCTCACCATCTGTGGACGCTTTCGGAAGGGCGGGGCGTTACAGGCTGCGGAAAAACTCGTCGGCACTGTCATTCTGAGCATTGGCAGCAGGCGTAGCGCGGACTTGCTTTTTAGGTCCGCGGCACGTCACCGATGGACAAGGAAAAGCCGCGGACCTAAAAAACAGGTCCGCGCTACCCTTCCTCGGCCCGAGTTTCTGCCGATGATGGGCAACCGCAAGGCTGTCAATGCTCAGAATGACAGCGAAGGGGCTCAGGATGACAGCATTGGAGCGCTTTTCCACAGCCTGTAAAGCCGCGCCCTTCCAGACCCGTGTTGGGAAATCCGGGCTAAGGCTTGGAGATTCCCAGAATGCCCGGCCCTGCTACAGACGATTCAGCCCGGGAGATCGCAGGCCTGTAAAGAACCTTCTGTGTGCGCCAGCCCGGCCGCCCCAGTCGAATCCCCCCTGCCGCTGCCAGCGCGCGGGGCGCCCATTTCTCAAGCTAGTCCCGGCCTTGACACGGGTGCAATTCGGCTGCTAGTGTCATTGCCTATTCCCCGGCAACGCCGGAGGCTATACGGTTGCTGGCTCCTCAAGGGGCTTGATCGCAACGGGTCAGAGACAAGATCCAAAAATCTCGTACCGGTGGAGACGCATATTGAAGCAGCGGCGTTACGCCAATGACACCAACACCGGGGAGCGCTAATCCATGAAACTACAAATAATCTTTATGACGTCGCTCGCAGCCGTGTGCATGGCCTCGCTGGCCGCCGCGACGCAGTCAGAACAGCAGCCGATCACGTCAGACACCGGGCGTTTTGGTGACGCCTCCTCGATCGCGCGCAAGTACCAGGATTATCTTTATGGGGTCATCAAAGAAATGAACCCGAAGGAATTGATTCTGACCAAGACCAAGTTCGGCATAGACCAGACCTTTAAACTTAATAAGAAAACCAAATTCACCGCGGACGGCAAACCCAGCTCATTCGATAAGCTAAAAGTGGGCGATAGGATTTACATCGACGTCGATACAAACAAGATGACCGGCGACCTGACCGCCAGAAAAGTTATCAGCGGTGTGGATCTCCCGTCGATCCCGTCGGCAACTCCGTAAATCGTCCGCAAACGTAGCATCGAAGGCGCTAGGGAGGTACCCCCACCTCCCTCAGGGTTTCGTCAAAGTCGCGGGCGCCAGATACCTCTATGGCCATGAATGCACCACCTGCGAAGAAACCCCTCACCCCCGCCTTGCTGTCCCCCCCTCTCCCGAAGGGAGAGGGTGCCCGACGGGGAAGGGCAGGTGAGGGGTCCCTTTCAACCCCATCAGACTTTGACGGTGCCCTGCGCCACCTCTCGCCAGTCTTGACACGGCTGCAATTGGGCTGCTAGTGTTATGACATGAAGAAAAAACTCAGGGGAGTATAGGGCTGTGAAACTGCAAATTATTTTAGTGGCATTAGTCATCGGTTTGGTGGAGTTCGCCGCTCCGGCTACCGCCCAGAGGGGTAAGAGTGCCGGCGACCCCGAAGGTTCGGCTCTCGGGGTTCAACACATTGCCCCCAATGCGGGGAGCAAGTATGCCGATTTTCTTTGCGGCACCGTTAAAGACGTAAGCAAAGATGAGCTGGTCTTGACCAAGACCCAAATGGGGGAGGACCAGTCTTTCCGGTTCACCAAGAAAACCAAATTTATCCTTGACGGCAAAGACAGTTCACTCGATTCCGTGCATTTGGGCGATAAGGTGTGGGTGGACGTTGAAAAGGACAAGAAAACCGGCGAATTATTTGCCCGGAAGGTCGTCGCCGGGGTC
>Ga0182030_10013376_pt1 | contig 16334 bp, 15 predicted proteins | sample 812S3MmetaG_FD_121299 | JGI IMG/M metagenome (GOLD analysis project Ga0182030, IMG submission 121299) | Permafrost microbial communities from Stordalen Mire, Sweden - 812S3M metaG (Illumina Assembly) | ecosystem: Environmental > Terrestrial > Soil > Wetlands > Permafrost | place: Sweden...
AATTTTCAAATCTATATTTCTAAATTCTTAAATTTTGAATTTTCAATTCAAAATATTTAAATTCTTAATTCAAAATATTTAAATTCTCAATTGGCCGTTTGGTCGTTATTACCAACGGGAATATTGCTATATATTCGACTGCTTTTAAAGTATTTGCATTATTTCATATTAATAAAATCGCCTCCCTTGGAAAGGAAAGAAAAAGAAATCCTACCATATTAACATAAGAAATTGGGATGGGGGACTTACCTTCTCTCCTCACTCCTCCTTCTTCTCGCTCTTCTCGCTCAGTTCCCACTCCGCCAATGCCTCCCGTTCTCGCCTTTCTCGTTCGATTCTCTTCGATTCTCGTTCCATCCTCCTCCGTTCGTGTTCCTTTTCCCACAACCTCCATACTCTCCTCCCTTCCTCGATGTCGAGTTTGATTTCCTCGGCTAGGGTCAAGACATGCCCGACTGGTTTTGTGTCTCTGGGTTCTTTGGGAGTGGGATTCTTGGTTGGCTCCGTGAGCTTGCTGGGTGTGGAGGGAGGTGCGGACCCGCCGCGACTGTCTTTGCTGTTGGAAGACATGAGGAGTGGATCTGTTGGTTGTGAGTGTGTGATAGATTGGGGACTTATTTTGCGTGTGAGTAGTTTAAATAGCTTTGTGGAGCTAGAGGTTTGTTTAATAAGAGTGTGGTCAATGGATCAATGGTGAGGAAAGTTCGAGAATTTGAGGGGGATTTAAATACCGAGTTTTAGAACAATAATGCGCATTGTTTGGAAAGGATGATGAAAGGGCTCTAATGAAATCGAAATAATTGGTTATTGTTCTCTAGCTGAATTTGCAAAAGCCACAAAGACCTTTGAAAAGATGAAATGGAAAGAGAAAGAGACCTTTAATCTCCTTGTCCACCCATGAATGGGAATGGGGAGACATAAAGAACACTTTTATCTCATTGTCTATCTATCGGTAAAAATCTCGACCACTAAATCTCGACCACTAATATGTCTTACTCTACCACCACCACATCAGAACAATTGGACACCAGCGCTGGATCTCCTTTAAAAGCACGGATTATGTTTTCCGGTCGCTTCACGCTCCTGACCTCTACTGCGTTTCCCCCGGTGCTCTCCACCAAATGATCAAATCCATCTGGCAAAGACATGGCTACCATTGTGTAGTGTTTGAGAATAGGCCAAAGATTCTTGCTTATTATCACCACTAACTTAACTTAGTCCTGCTGGTCCAAGATTGAGTTAAGTTTGTATTAGGGCTACAAACTCCCAGCAGACCTTCTATATATGTTCGTGAAGCCCCTATTTGCAACGGGGACTTTCCCGGGTATACTTATCATGTATTTGCATCAATGGAAGTTAAAGGTTGGCGAAAATACACTAATATAATAAGACTAAGTACATAAATATATCTTGATATAGGGTAATGGGATAGGACAGACTTCTAAACACGCAAATTTCGGGGATGGAGATCTTTATTATGTTATATCCGTTAAAGACTTCGCTGGGAAGATGGATGTGGTTTTGTTGTAAGTAATAAGCTTGTCACCGACCAATTCAAGCTTAAGGCAAACATTTCAGTAAATAGGAGCTACCTTCAAAGAGAGTTGAAATTCCAATCTAGCTTCAGATCCCGAGCAGGACTGGAGGATTCGCTCCATTTTGTGGCTCCTTGAGGAGGGGACAATGTTCATTCACGTGGACTGGGCTCTCTTCGACATCACGCAACTGGTGTCCAAATTTGAAATCTCTCTCTTTGAAAATTGATTTACTGCCCCAAAATCAAATTCGCATCCGCCCATCCTCAAACGATAACCCCACCACATATATCCACGATGAATCTTAACAACTACAAGCACTCTGTTCCCGAAGTCTTTGTCTCTCGCACTGAGAAGCGACTACGAGTCGAGTGAGTCATGGGAGAAGAGAAGAACACCTTGCGCGAGAACTATGTCACAGCAATGAGAGACCCACTACGGGCACGTTGGACAATGATGCTTAGGACAGCGATATTTTCGTTAACAATGATCTCAAGAACAATGTCTTCGATGGTAATCCTTTGGTTGAGAATATGATGAATGAAAATCTTGAAGAGACGATTCGAAGCCTAGCATCATGGTTCTATCAATCTGGGAAATTTGAGCAGTACTGGCTGAACGAGGGACATAGTCCATGGTTACCCATGCCTAAGCCGAGAAAGAAGAAACAAGTTGAGCTAGTCACTTTCATGAGACAACCAATATTATGGTCAAGAAGAGCTCAAGCTCCGAGTAATCGACAAAGAAAGCCCTCTAAGGCTAGAAATGAGCAGACCAATTCGAAGACTCGAGCTTTATGTACGGTATAAACCCAAGGCTGAAAGATAACGCTGATCAGTTGATCAGAAAAAAATATGATAGATAATCAACCTCCAATATCATGTCTTAGGTACCATGTTTGTGAAAGATTGTTAGATTCTAGATGGCCAAAAGAGCAGGTACTAACTTTTCTTTTTTTAGAAAAAAAAACCCCCCCCATACGGTACTTCGGATCTTATCATCCCATCAACTGTCAATCTCTGTATACCCATGAGCCTACATAAAGTATCGTGCTCATTGGTTTGACTTTGCCAGTCGCTCGTCAACTAATCTCTGAACCATCTTCTTTAAAATTGCCGGTTCCCCACCACTTCCCTTCGAAAAGTACCCCTCCACAGCCTTCTCCACATATTTCCCAATCTGATCAACCTCCACATTGACCTCCTCTCCTACCTTCTTTGCCGCCGTAACTACCTTCTCCTGTGTATAGGCAATCAACATAACCTCCCACCATCCCTCCACATCATCCACTTGTGTAACCGTCAAACTCGCTCCATCCAACGTAACGTATCCCTTCTCCACCACATATCTCAACACACTCTTGTCCCTCGGCTGCAACCTAAATGTCAATGCATTTCCATCCGGTGTAATCTTCAATATTGTGGCCACGGTATCAACATGTCCTTGCACGAAATGCCCTCCCATGCGTGTACTCGCCGATACCGCACGCTCGAGATTTACATTACTGTTTTTTGTGAGGGAGCCAAGATTTGTGCGGCGAAGGGTTTCCGGGGCGACGCCGACAGTGAAGGTAGACTCTTGGAAGGAGGTTACGGTTAGGCAGGTACCGTTTATGGAGATGCTGTCGCCGAGGTGGCAGTCTGTGAGGATTTCGGAGGCGTTGGAGATGGTGAGGTTTGTGCCGCCATCGGAGGCTTGGGGGTTGAGTTCGGAGACAACTGCGGTTGTTAGTCAAGGTAGTGAGTGATTATATGGGTCTGTATACCTCCTATTATCTCTACGATACCTGTGAACATGATTGCTTCAAGTTGTGGTGATTTGAAGGTCGGCGGGGCGGGGACTTAATAACTACCCCGCTAGAGCTAGGATAAAGATTGATCCGAAGCCGTACTACATCTCAGGTACCCTCAATGTAACCCGACGTCCATGCAAAGCAAGAGTCCCGTAAATATTTTGGTACATCAAGAAGATCTCAACATAGATTGGTATTGTTCGGCTCTAAATTTTTTTTTTAAAAAAAAAAAAAAAAAAAAAAAAAAACAAAAAAAATTCCAACTATGCCGCTTATTCACCAGTCTTTGGCTTAGATTCTTAGCCCCCCCCACGCCTTTTCTACGTGCGCCAATCTTCGTTGAGATTCAAAACCATTATATTTTCAAATTCTTTTGAAAATAATCATTCAACAGAGAGCCTTGCAAATTCGCCTTTTGATCTTAGCATGGTGTTCTAGAAGTACGACTACAACCCTTTGGACGAGAGCAAGCGTGGAATCCGACTTACCCATTGGAGCAATTCTCCTCCCGAGTTCGATGCTAAATTATCACAACTACCCTAGACAACACACCAGAGTACACAGCTTTGTTGTATTGTTGGGGGGGGATGTGTCAAATCCGCATACAATTAAACTAGACTATGCTAGTCTATCAACCACTTCGAACCTGTACTTAGCACTCCAACGGCTTCAAAAGAGAAGTGTTAATACGTCTCTGGGTGGATGCAATTTGCTTATATTTCGATCGATACTGAGAGATATATCGCAGAAACTTGAGGTTGGTACCTCCGTTTTCGGAGGGAGTTCGTGTCACCTATGTAGCTGACCAAGGAACTCTACCCTGTGTTATGGTTTGAATTATTCTCATTTTCCCCCCATTGTCGATCAATTAAACAGACTCTGCCTTAATCGCTTCTGATAATTTAAACGTTGTACTTTAGAGGGGCTATTTCGCCTTAACTTTAGTAGGTGCCAAATTTGTTGTCCTCGTCGACGGATGGACGAGGCTTGCTGAGCTCACCGCATCACTACGTGAGGCAGTGGAAGTGCAAATTTAGAATTCAACCATAGCGTAATCTATAATTCACGTCCTAGCTTCGGCTTAAAGCGTCCGGATTCGGCGCAATGGCAATTGAAGCAAATGGACTTTCGAATGCTTGAAACTGAGGTAATCTAGACTGTAGTACTACAACTTGATCTGCTCCGGTTTCGAGGATATGGGTCGGGCTTTAGAGCATATTGATTTTTAGCACTTAAATGCTAAAGACTTCGTTTTATAATATTGTAATGTAGACCATTTCTACCCCCGCCCCTGCTGGACTAGAATTTCTATAAACTTAAACTAGGCTATGCCTTTCGAAACGAGGAACGAGGTCCGAGTAAGAGAAGTAACCCTATAGCGGCCCAAAGCAAAAAACAGAATAGAAAGATAGCTATCTGAGCAAATAGACGAGCCTGGGTAAATCTTAGCACGAAGCCGCTATTTCTTAGTGAACCTTTTTTCTAGCCAAATAAAAACTTCAAGGAATAGTTCATAAAATTATCTGAATTATACTTCTTCAAGATTCGTATACTCAAGTAGATCTCTAACTAAACAGTTAGGTAAAGTAGTACTCTGACCTACGAGGCTTGGTAACTCCTTTAATAGTCTCGACCTTCTCAACTTTTAAGCTAGTCCTGCCCAGCTCTATAATTAGACCCTATTCATGAGTTAGCATTGCCACTGATATGAACTAACGGGAAATCAGAGGCAGCCCTTACACCATAAATTTCTGGGATTGGTACCCATAATTTGTGGCTCTTCATTTCCAGTAAAACCGAGATTTGGGGCATCCAGAAGTCGACATTGATCTAAAGAAGATATGTAAGTCAATGGGCATTGTGCTCGTGACTGTCTCATTACCGTATGGAGATGTAAGGTTTCTCTAATGAATGCGTCAAGTCGGGATTGCCAGGTCGATAAAATGCTCATATCCACAATTTCATCGAACGACGGCTGGAGAATCTCGGCAAGTTCGCCATAAGAGTTTTCTCGAGCTATTTCTTCGGCGGTTTGCATTGTATCCGCTGTTCTTACTGTTCCTGCAAGAATTTAATATATGGCCAATACTACGAGGTACTGGAAGGATAAATTGAAATTGGTACACACTCCAGACTTCACACTCCGTGATTTTTTTGATGAGATAGTTCCAGCTCTCTTGATGCTTTGAACCCTGCTGTGGAGGCCCATGACTGGCTATTTCATGAAGAAGCGTGCGTCCCGTCCAAGGATGTTCCAATGCTGGTAGATTGAACCATTCTGCAGTCTCCCACTCATACTCTCCTTCAATAGTCTCCCGAACTGCTGTCCATTCTCCTTCCCTCGCAGCATTCTGGAATTTTCGCCGTAGAGCCACATAGTTGGACGGGTACGACTGATCCCTTGTGTCCCCAGACCATTTTGCGAGATGATTCGAAGTGGGTTCTGGCAATACTGTATTTGCAGCATTGTGCAAATGATCTGTAGTACCTATTCTCTGAAGTGCTGCTTTCGCCAGCTCTTCGTACTGTTCCGATTCAACCTTGGAGTATTTCTTTGCAAGTTCCGAGCAGATTCTGAACCTTGAACCTATAATTATATCGCGAAAGAAATTCCTTTGCTCTTGCTTTGAACCCTCATCAAGTGCAAGCTCCGTCCCATGATCGCGATTGGTGTTCATCACCACTAATTGCAGGGTATGAATCATCCGACCTTCAATCTCCTCGGATTCCATATGGACAATGTGAAAAAACGCTCCCCGGAGCAAGATTTCCTTTTCTCTTAACTCAGCTATCCTTCCAACAGGCATAGCTGTTATGGATGTGACTACACTATCAGGATATCTTTGCTGGTACATTTCCAATAATTCTGGATTTACCTCATGGACATGGATGATCCAATGCATTTGATCTTCATCAGGGTGTTGCTTGATGAACTCTTTGGTCGTTTCCATGCTTGTGCTGCTGGAGGTAAAGCCTAGGGGAACGCCGAAGTGTCTTCTGGAAAGGTCTGGGTCGGATGCTGCTTTTCTGTACTGAGCCGCCACCGCAGCTGAAACGCACATTCCACGAAAAGTAGTTCCTTCGTAGTTCGCATAATGTGGGTCTCCAATGTTAGCAAGTCGAAGATTATAGAGCTCGATTGTGACAAGTTCAACAAGTGCCGTAGCAACAATCAAAACCTCGTCTTCGGTTTTTTGATCTCGCAATGCTGCGTTGAAGATCCCGAAGAGAACATTGTATCCTTCCTCGGAGCAGTATATTTCAATTGCTGTCCAGCCTTGTTGTGATTTCTCTGGTCGGTTATAGTTCATGTCAGCCCAATCAGTGTACCCTGCGAGCAGGGTCTTGATCTTGGAATGAGTCCTCGGTGATAGATTCGCGTTATTAGTATGAGTTGTAATCTTGGATTTCAGTGTGTTAAAGTCGTTATTACTTTGCCAGGCGCGCCGAACTTCAGTGATCTTGCCTCGAAGAGCCTTCATCCTTTCGAACTCATCAACGCCCGCAAAAACGGTTGCGGACGACACGTTTGTCAAGACGGGACCACACATTCGCTGTGAAAGCGCCATCTTAGATCGAGTGCAATGAGCCAGTGGCCTAGCTCTCCATACAATGCCAGTGATATCAATAATACCAACAAGTCTGGGTCAGACTCGCGGCGGAGATGCTCTGAATTAGCTCTGGGCACTCAAACGAGAAGAGGCGAGACACGTGGGCCAGGCTCCAGGCTCCAGGCTCCAGGCTGATGATGATTTTTGGTGGTGCGCTGATAAATTATTGATCGTGTTTCACGATATTAGGTGACAATGCAAGCCACCAAGTCTTGGACACCTCTCTAACCACTGAAGCCTTGCATTTCTAGGAGGTGTGGTTGCAATTGTGGCTGTGTGCAACCACCCCTGCTCCGGCTGAAGTACGAATTGGGAGACTGTGCAATGAGGCTCCCTCCAACTTGATCGATGGGTATTTATTCCCGTCCGTTTCCTGTAGCCTGGCCTCAGCAACTTCCCCAAAAATGGATCCCCTGTCAATCACCACGAGTGCTACTGCAATTCTCGCCATCTGCCTGCAAGCCGTACATCTAATCCAGCGAACAATAGAGACCATAAAAAATGCGAAAAAATTGTTGATCAAGTTACTAAGTCAGACAGAGAGATTAAGATTGGTATTGGAGCAATTGCGAAGTCTCACGAAGCAACTGGGCAGTAGGGCAGGTGGCCTTGTATTGTCATATAACGATGTCGGACCGAAAACTACCATCAACGATCTCAATAACCTCGTAAGATCGATCGCTGGAAAGACAAATTTTATTGGTCTCCAGATGCTACTGAATAAGAATAAGGTGGATGCTTTGGTAGAGCGAATGAAGATGCACGAGGAGGAAATAGTTACTGCTTTAATTTCCATTGCAAGGTGAGCCTTACAGCAGATCCTGAAGTGTACTTCCTAACTTAACAATGCCGCAGTGCTTCAGCTGTACGAACAGAGAATGAAATACTTCAGATACACGATGAATCTAGAGCACAGTCCGAAGTGCTCATACTTTTCGAAGATCTGTTCATCAGTACAGCCACATCAACGCAATTCAAGCCCGTGAGAACGCTTCCAATTTGGTTTGGTGATACATACCAAGAAGGATTTACTGGGGAATATTTGGAATTGCGAGAAAAGCTGTCGAACGCAGCATATCAAGGAAATTTCGAGGAAGTCTTCGATGTATTGAAGCTTGCAGACGAGATATATGGCGAGTGCTGGGTAAATGCCCCTCGACTAGGTAAGAAAATGCCTAGGAGGTGCTTGGATTATTCTCGCACTGACATTTTCAGGCGCTGATCCCAAAATAACCTCTGGGTGGTCTCCACTTCATCAAGCTGCTTTCATGAGTGCACCTTCGTCCGTAGTGCAACGTTTGCTCGAGCTTGGGGCGTCAAGTAAGTACCCTATCACCAATAAACAAGATGGATACGTCTGACAACGCTCAAGGAACCTTGCGAACAAATTGGAGCGACCCTCAGGAGTTTGATTATACCGATTTGTGTGCTATAGAAATTGCCCGGGAGCACGGATACTCCCACTTATTCGAGGTTTTGGCACCAGTTATCAGGAATGCCGTTCCGAGTTTAGTTCTCCAAAAGCTGCAGGACCGGTTTCACGACATTATCGGCAATGACCTGGCTGAATTCACTAATCATGAGCATCTTCGACTCCCCCAGCTGTCGCAGTTGACGGAAATGTTAATTCCTCAAATGTGGTTTCCACTCAAGGCACTTGTCGACCATAGCTCCAAATCTCCAAGGGTGCGTACTACCTGGTTATGATATCTTTATGGTTTCCTAACAATCATTAGGGTTATTTATATTATTTAGACAGACGTGAGCTGGTCATCAAGGCATTAAGGATACGAAATGCAGAAGATTCTCGGCTATATAGAATTTCAGGTGAAGAAACTCATGAAATTATGGAGGGTGTGGCATTCAATTCGACAGCAAACAGGGCACTGGCCGACTTGTGAGAGAATCCTATACTAAGATAGCTGAATGAAAATAGAAAGTGGCAAACTCAGATTTCCATTTTAATCCTACGACGCCTTTACGAATTTTTGCATCAGCTATCTAAGATACCCAAAAATGAATCCAGCAAAGAGGAAAGGCGACAAAGAGAGCAATTGGCAAACAACACCACAATACCAAGCCTGCCTCCATACGATCTGTTGGCTCACTAAATCCCCCTGTCTATTCTTACAACGAAGTGGAAATATATGAAAACCATTACAAGCGCCAACTTCCATGAACCAAACCAATGTGAACATGTATAGAGCAGTGAACGTGGACTCGCTATGCTTGCAAGAAACATCCCAGAGTTCGGTCACATACTCTTCAATTGAGATTAGACTCTTACACAGGGCGGAAGAATACTTCGGCGGATCACACTGAAACTGGATCGCGGCTTGATCTAGCGGCTCATCAAATAGCTTGTAGACGTATTCCACTGCCTCTTGATATCCTTCCAATCCTGGTTTAAAACCAACACACTCCGACCCCGCTAAAGATGCAGACGAAATCGACATTCCGCTCCGTTGCATGAGCCGCAAGGAGCCAACCTTCTGTTGCAAATCTAATGGTAGACGGTTCTGACCCATGAACACAAGGTATTCTGCATGACATAAGGCGTACATCAAGTCTCTGCCGACCAAGTGAATATGTGGGGCTCTGAGACAACGAATAGCCCTCATATCGACAGCTAAGTTCCTTTGGTCATAATACAGCCACCTTGCGAGTAATTCCAGTTGTGTGTCACATATCATAACTCTTTCTTGGTACGAAGCCACCACGTGGCGGATGCATTCTAAAGGTTCTTTCAGAGACCATTTCCCAGATCTCATACGCCCAAAAAGAGCCATTGTTTGCTGATCAGCTTCAAGATGCTCATTTTCGACTTTAGGAGCCCAGACTGCATCAAAACCATGACTTTCTGAAGGGAGGATATAGACCGTACCCTCGTGATGGCTCGTTGGGAGAATAATTCGGAGCATGTCCGCCGAATAGCGGTGGTTCGCCTGGGTGTAGGGGTTCACTGTCGTGCCCGACAATAAAAAGATAACTAATCCGGTGATGTTCAGAACGCCTTGAACTACAAAGCCGTCGGATATACCCGGTACTGAAGTTGCCAGAACTGTGATTATCAAAAATCCACGGAGTGTCCAACGTGCAAGAGGCTTGATGCTATCCATCCATTCAAATGGGCCTGCAGTGACTGATAATTTCCACAGTATGAAACTTTCGTAACCCCTCTTTTGGGCAGATAAAGCATCAATCGTGGAGAAGATCCAAAATATGAATAAAATTTGGACAAGCCAAGGTGCATGCGAGGCCTGGCTCAAAAATCGCCAGAGGCCATTATCTGAATTCCTTGATGCGCTAGCTAATATCACGATCGTCCAAAAGGTAGCAGTGCATCCGATAATGAGAGAAAACAGAGTGTCTGTCGATAAACCATGGCGTCGAAACAGGAATCCACGATTAATTCCAACGCGATGCAGTGCCAACCAGCCCACTATCGCGAAGACGATCGGCGCATTATTGGGGTCACGATAATCCTATCAGTCGGTCATTAGACAAGTCCTACACCTTAAAACAATGACGAACCAGCATTTTGGTTGCGCTTTCACTTGCTTCGAGACTCCTTTACCGCGCGAGTTCGTGAAAGAGGGGAAATCGAAGACCTGGATTTCGCCAGCTGGCAGCCCACACGTGATTTCCCAAACGCACCCAATAGTTCGCCCCGTCCCGCTTTAAGCATAGGTACCTACAGTAAACAAAGGACGTGCATTAGTCTGTGTTACGCTATTAAGGATCTAGAATCACTTTCCTGCGGCAAACCTGATTTGCTCCTCAGGGGCGAAGCGGAATTACAGTCACGTGTAATGAATTCTTAGCAATCACGTATATATAGCGTATTTTTTACAATTTATTATTACTTGATAATATATTCTTAAATATTTTCCCAATACTCTTTCTCTCGGTAATTCTGTCTCATTATGCGCCATCGAAGTGTCTTTCTACCACTCAGAATTACTCACTGATCGGCCTCACTGCCGCCGATTTGAAGCCAGAACCTTTGATTTATTACTCAAGCTTTGGTCTACTTAAGTTTCTGCAATAACGATCAAGGTCAGCCAAGTCAAAGTCAAAGTCTGATTTAAGGCCCTTTTTTCATTACTTTAACTTAGATTTATCTAAATCAAACTCAATAAACTAATCTGAATATAGTAACCTAATGAGAAAATAATTAAGAAATCCAAGTTAAATCCGGACCTAAAACCCAAGTTAAAGTCCAAGTTTGATTCAAGTTTTACTTTGACTTGGCTGACCTTGCTCTGAAGATTGCCGCTCAATGTGACACCAAGCGGAGGGATTTCGAACAAAGCGACCTACCCAGCTTAGGGACGTTTCCCCGAGACATGGTCAGGAACACTTTGGGAGGGACGGGCTAAAATTCAGTTAGATTACGACTTTAAGTTTGGCTTTAGGGGTTTCGTTGACCACAATATGTAGTCTTCGCAAGATAACCTGGCACAGAAAATTTGGGGGTATCGCAGAAGCGAAAGTACGGGCCGAACTCTCTGGCGTGTTGATGCTGCCCCCGCTCTTTCAATCACGATCGCTTGAGACATCCCTTTAGATTGACTGAGGGGAAAATAAAGCAGAAATGAGAAAGGGCAGAAGGAAATAATGGATGATTAAAAAGTAAGATCAAATGATATGTAATGTAAACGGCAATGGATCCCACTTAAAAGGCCCAGCTTTACGTTCGCATTTAACGATATTGTAGGAAAGTGGGAGCTCAATGTTTGATTAAGAATTATCATTATATCCGCATTATTCCCCTTATCTGATCATGCCTTGAGCCTCTGTCCCGCCATATCATCCTGCGCGTCCTTGACCAAAAAGCTACCCACGTCAGCATTTCCCAACCAGCTAGAATGTCGTACTCACTTATACCATATCATCGTTGGCCCCACTGTTCCCAGATGCCACAAACTATGCGCATCTAAGCAACCCCACCAAGGCGGAAAGTCGAGCAATTCCAAACTCATCGCAAGCATAATCCACGCAACCACGAATCCTGGCCACATCGCCCATGTCCTCCCACTCTGCCGATATTTCTCAAATGAAAACCAACTCCACATCAAATTTTGTATGGTCCCCACTACCACGTTGGCTGCCATGTTGTAGGTATAATTCCACCTGTACCATTTCAGGTATGTGACGTGCGCTGCGAAGAGGGAGATACAGAGGATCGTCCAGAGTCTCAGGAGAGACTTCGTCTTGCGACCTCCGAGATCAAGGCGTAATATTCGAATTGGGGTGTAGTAAAGACTATATAGAACGCTTGCCCCCGCCGCGAAATAATCCAGTTGTTCCGTGAGGCTGAAATCTCGTGTGTGGAAAATCATGCTGAAGACCCAACTGGCCATTCCAAAATATGATAAGAGGATATAATACGGGCGCATTGAGTAGGAAGAGGGGATATTCGTAAGGACTTTCGAGAGACCATTTTGGTGTGCGAGGAAGTTGAGGAGGGAGAAGAAGACGGAGAAGGGCTCTTGCATGCCGAGGAAGCGGTAGAAGGGCCATTTGCCGTGGAATTGGACGATGGGTTCGGATTTGAGGACGCGCGAGTCGGTGATTATGTGTTGGCAGGTGTAATCGCATTCAGAGGGACAGTCCCAGAGGAGGAGGCGGTGCAGGAGAGCTGTAAAGTTAGATGTGTGCGTATTGATTTAGGTGACGTACGGATTTCTGTTTTGCCAGCGCAATTTTCTCGTTCGCATACTTCCACACATTCTTGGAACTCGTAAAGACGATCGCCATAGGAGGCGAAGGTGATAGGGACGAGCGCGAGCAGGAGAAGTTGTCTCAAAATCATGTTGTTGATGTTGTTCGGAGATATTACCGGGTGGCTTGACTTTTGGGCATGCTTGCTAGCGTTAGCGCTAACACAGAACGTGGAAAAGGGGTAGCGAGGAATAAAGGAGGTGAATGTCGAGGCTGGCAGGCTTTCAGAACGTCACATTGATTGTAAGGCTTCTGATATTGTAGATACAAAAGATTTAACTGGGATAACCAGCTTCGTCGAAAGCTATCACGTGCGTAGGCTCTTAAAGCGGCGCTCCTTCTCGGTTCCCAGCCCGATCCCGCAGATCGGGAAATAAGCACAAAAAATAATTCGCCAAAAAATGATTTCTCGACCAAAATTGTTTCTGGGACTTGCCAGAGGTTTAAATAGGTCAAAGGAGGACCCTCCAGGGTGTTGAAAATGCAAAAATTCTGGACGATGTGGGGATTGAACCCTGGAGAGGAATATTAGTTTCAAGTTGTTTTAGAATCATTTTAATTTCCAAACTACTCACCACGACCTCTCGCAGGATATACATTGATTATGCAAAGCGAGCGATGCTACCACTGATCTAACCGCCCTTATTTGCTGAGAAAGTTCTTATTGAAATTATTAAAACTAATTGCATATTCTCGGCGGGTCGGCCAATCAAGTCCCCCACAACCCCACACTTGCGGAACACTAAGAATCAACACTTGAAAACAAAAGTTATATTGCTCAGAATGATCATTTTTCTTTGCATTTTGCTTCAGATCGAACATCTCTATGTCCTCACCAGCATACCAAGGCTTGATTTAAACACACCTCCGATCTACCCTTTTGAACATTTGATCTATTTTGCGACAACCAATCGCTTTTTAAGAAAACGTGTCAGGCGCGTGATATTGCGTCTCCTATCCTAAGACGTTTCGTCATACTCACCAAGGCTCGTTGAATTCCATGTCAATCCTGACATGACCAGTTAACTATGTTGCTTGATCTAGTAACGGGGCAGAGTTCTAGGACTGAACTTGTCAGCTGCTAATTCCATTCACTTCTACTATTGATGCTGCAGATTCCATGTCCACGCTAATCACGACCCGCAGCCAGATTAAGATATATCTCAAACTCGAATTTGCTCGAGATCCTCATCGCGGCTTCTAGGGAATTCGTGCTATTTTACGACTCATGTAACTTTGGACGCTCTTACAAAAATGGGAGGTTTCAAAAGCATGGATCATTCGGAAGTTCGTTCTCTCATTGATGGTCTGTGAGAAAAATTATCCTTGCATCGATTCTCCTGGCGTTAAAATTCAAAATAAGCACCGCTTATATTCGATTGTTAGAAGTACCTCATTTACATTCTGAAATTTCCAAAAGGACTACAACTACTTTAGTGTTAGATACACTCATTTTACATTCTGAGAGCCCAAGAATAACCGACAAAGACTGAATCTCTGGATATTCATATCGCCTGCATTGTCATGACTCTTACATGTAATATGTTTGAGTGAACGTTGAGCTCCTGATCTAGAAGAAAATTTGCATAACAGATCAATGACTGCACGTTAGAATCTTGAAGATTTGCCTGAGACGGAGCCCCAGACCCCCTTGATGGGCAAGTTTTGCTTAATAATCTAGATATTGATAAGATCAACTACTGAAGAGTATCTAGTGCGCCATGCTGTCATGAGACATGCCTGAGGATAGATGAAAGAGTCTATTTGTCGACGTTTAAGTCACAGTTAATCTTGGAGTATTTTTGAATATACTCGAGTTGTATCGAGCGCCTTGAGTTGTGCTAACGCAATTGCGCGGTTGTATAGCCTGTGTAACTTGTGCAGTTGTACAGTATAGCTAGCGTAAAAAATATTGTACTCTGCAGCTTCATCTTCAACTGGTAGAGATTAATATCATCAAAATACAAATTGAAATAGTACAAATCTCTAAGAGATTAGTATTCGTTTCAAGTCGCATCTGGGATAGTCACATACCACCACGTACAGGCACTTGAATGAGGCTTGATTCTTAGCATTAGAAGAGCAAGATATCTTTTGACTGGCATTTTAATAGCTACCACCCACCTCTTTCAAGACAAAAAGCTGATGTGGCAATGCTTGCTAACATAATCAAACCCCTTTCTGTAGCAATTCGAGCAAACCATCAATAGTCAAGTAGCTGTTATTAAGATGTGTTAATTTGCAGTATCTCACATCCGACGAAACTTTGCTTTAGAATTCTTCCGCGTAGGGCTTCCAATCTCTTGGGATTGTCTCAACGCTATTCGGACACTTTGACGCTCTCTCTCGGCTTCTTGGGCAACATCGTCCTCACCAGAGGCAGCTAGGCCGACATCCAATTCCTCCTGTCACGTATTGTAGTACTCTTTTAGATTAAGTAAAGTATGTGATAATATTCTATAGAACTATACAATACTTAAGTAAAACAAGAATATTTATATAAAAAACTGTACTAAATATATTATATACTTATAGTATATGATTTATCTGCTTTATAATATATTTTCTAGTTTGATAGATTACCAATTTTTAAAAATTATTATTAGATAATAGATTATTATTTACTTAATTATTAATTAATTAATTATATTGATTAATAGTATATAGTATTTATTTATTTATTATTATATATATATTATATAGTATATAACTAAAAGCTTTTATTTGTAGAGCTTGATTATATAATATAATATATTATTTTTTAAAATAGTATACTTATTTTAGAGTAATTAATATTGATGATTCTGAGTGACTGGGTTCCAGAGGACCAAATTTGGGCAAGGTTACCATTGGTCCAGACTGCTGAATTGGTGGCGGTATTATCATTCTGCTGGGCCAGAGAATTGGCCAGGATAGTACTGTGAAAGCGGGCTTGGTTATCACTAGAGTATGTTTTGCAGAGTCTAATTACTAGTTACTTTTCTTTTTATTAGAAATATACTAACTTATTCTGTATAGGATATATTGTCTTATACTATTGTCTATAGCAATCCTATTTAAGTCATTAGAGGTATATATCTACTCTATAAGTCGTAATACAATAGCCAAATAAGACAAAAACAGCCTTATTATATAATAATAGATTTACTCCCGTTTTGAACCACATAATATTAGATCTGTAAATAGCCCTTGCTAATAATTATTTCTTGTCTTTTGTTTATCTAGCTTGTTACTAAATACACTATAGCAAAGTATTAAACAAATCATAATATAGATTTTATAACTACTATAATAATAATCAAGATTTAGTCTATAATAGATAATAATACAGACTACATCTTTATATTGGCCAAGCCACAAAAATCATCATATTCATATTTCGCGATTTTAAGTACAAAGCTCTATTATAAAACATATTGACTATAAAATATGGTTGTTGGCTATACTAGTGGCTATACTAGTTTAAAAATTATCTTTTAAAATGTCTTTGCCTCTACTGTACACACTCTTCCTTTTCCAAGCAGCTTCATAATTTTTTTTTGGAATTTTGTCTTCTATAATAAAGCTTCGACGGTTACTCAACAGGCTCTTTCAACCTCTCCCAAAGACCCCTTGTGGATGACTTGGAATAATTGGCACAAAGGGGAGGTTAAAGAGGCCGAGGAGGAC
>Ga0182030_10013378_pt1 | contig 16333 bp, 16 predicted proteins | sample 812S3MmetaG_FD_121299 | JGI IMG/M metagenome (GOLD analysis project Ga0182030, IMG submission 121299) | Permafrost microbial communities from Stordalen Mire, Sweden - 812S3M metaG (Illumina Assembly) | ecosystem: Environmental > Terrestrial > Soil > Wetlands > Permafrost | place: Sweden...
ACGCGACGCTGAATTCGGCGGTGTTCTCCGACGGCTCGTTCGTCTACGTGCCGCCGGGCGTGCGCTGCCCGATGGAGCTGTCGACCTATTTCCGCATCAACGAGAAGAATACCGGCCAGTTCGAGCGCACGCTGATCATCGCCGACAAGGGCGCCTACGTCAGCTATCTCGAAGGCTGTACGGCGCCCAAGCGCGACGAGAACCAGCTTCACGCCGCGGTGGTCGAGCTCATCGCCCTCGACGATTCCGAGATCAAGTATTCGACGGTGCAGAACTGGTACCCCGGCGATTCCGAGGGCAAGGGCGGCATCTACAATTTCGTCACCAAGCGCGGCGACTGCCGTGGCCCGCGTTCGAAGATCTCGTGGACCCAGGTCGAGACCGGCTCGGCGATCACCTGGAAGTACCCGTCGTGCATCCTGCGCGGCGATTCTTCGCGCGGCGAGTTCTATTCGATCGCCATCTCCAACGGCCGCCAGCAGGTTGATAGCGGCACCAAGATGATCCACCTCGGCAAGAACACGACCAGCCGGATCATCTCCAAGGGCATCTCCGCTGGAAGGTCGCAGAACACTTATCGCGGCCAGGTCTCGGCGCATCGCCGCGCGACCGGCGCGCGCAATTTCACCAATTGCGACTCGCTGCTGATCGGAAACGCGTGCGGCGCCCATACCGTGCCCTACCTCGAAGCGAAGAATTCGTCGGCGGTGTTCGAGCACGAGGCGACGACTTCGAAGATTTCCGACGACCAGCTCTTCTATTGCCTGCAGCGCGGCCTGTCGGCCGAAGAGGCGACGGCGCTGATCGTCAACGGCTTCGTGCGCGACGTGCTGCAGCAATTGCCGATGGAGTTCGCGGTCGAGGCGCAGAAGCTGATCGCGATCTCGCTCGAAGGGAGCGTGGGGTGAAGCCGGTCATCAACACGGCCGACGCGCCTTTTCGCGAGACAGTGGGCGCGGAGGGCGCCTTCGCGGCGAAGTTCGCGCCGATCGGCCCGGCGATCGGGTCGGTCGGGCTGGGCTGCATGGTCATGGCCGTACAGCCGGGCAAGAAGGCGTTCCCGTTTCACGTCCACCACAACAGTCACGAACTGTTTATCATTCTCGAGGGTTCGGGCGTCTATCGCTTTGGCTTCGAGACCTATCCGATCAAGGCTGGCGACATTCTCGCCGCGCCGGCCGGCAAAGGCGTCGAGATGGCCCATCAGATCGTCAACACCGGGACAGTCGAGTTAAAGTACCTCGGCGTCTCCGACCGGCCGACGACCGACGTCATGGAATATCCGGATTCTGGCAAGTTTCAGGTCGTCTCGCGGTTCGATTGGGCCAATCCGGCCGCCGGCGGCGTCCGCTACGTCGGCCGGACGGAGAGTGCGGTCGACTATTTCGACGGCGAGAAGTGAGCAATCGACCTTATGTTGGAAATCAAGAACCTCAGCGCCTCGATCAAGGGCAAGTCGATCCTCGACGGCCTGAACCTCACGGTGAAAACCGGCGAGGTGGCGGCGATCATGGGGCCGAACGGTTCCGGCAAGTCGACGCTGTCCTACGTCATCGCCGGCAAGCCGGACTATGAGGTGACCTCGGGGGAAGTGCTGCTCAATGGCGAGAGCATCCTCGCTCTCGCGCCCGACGTGCGCGCCGCCAAGGGAATCTTCCTCGCCTTTCAGTACCCGATCGAGATCCCCGGCGTGGCGACGATGACCTTCCTCAAGGCGACGCTCAACGCGCAGCGGCGCGCGCGCGGCCAAGCCGATCTGACAACGCCCGAATTCATGCGCGTGGTGCGCGGCGCGGCGCAAGGCTTGAAAGTCGATCCGGAAATGCTCAAGCGCCCGCTCAATGTCGGCTTCTCCGGCGGCGAGAAGAAGCGCATGGAAATTCTGCAGATGACGCTGCTCGCGCCGCGCCTCGGCGTGCTCGACGAGACCGATTCCGGCCTCGACATCGACGCGCTGCGCATCGTCGCCGACGGCGTCAACGCGCTGCGCGGCCCCGATCGGTCGTTCCTGGTCATCACCCACTATCAGCGCCTGCTCGAGCATATTACGCCCGACGTCGTCCACGTCATGGCGCGCGGCCGCATCGTCAAGAGCGGCGGCCCCGAGCTCGCGCTCGAGCTCGAACGCAACGGCTATCGCGACTACGCCACCGAGGCTGCGTGAACGAGCCCATGACCGCCGCGCCCGTCATCGCCCGCACCGCCGCCGAGCTCGGCCTCGCTGAGCAGTTCCGCGCCTCGCCCGGCGCGGCGGCTTCGCCGGCGCGCGCCGCGGCGTTCCGCCGCTTCGAGGCGGCGGGCCTGCCGACCCGGCGGGTCGAGTCCTGGCACTACACCGATCTGCGCGTCGCGCTGGCGAAAGCCGCGCCGCTCGCCGCGCCGCCCGACGAAGCGGCGATCGCCGCGGCGAAGGATCGGCTCGCCAAGCTGCCGCGCCTCGCCCCGGTGCGGCTCGTGCTCGTCAACGGCGTCTTCGTCGCCGCGCTTTCCGATCGGCCGCCGGTCGGCGTGGCGCTCGCGCAGCCGCCCGCTTCGCCGGCGATTTCCAGCGACGACCCGATGTTGGCGCTTGCGCTTGCGCTGGCGCCGGCCGGCGTCGCGGCGACCGTCGCGCCGGGCGCGAAGCCGCCGCCGATCGAGATCATCCATTGCTTCGTCGGCGAGGGCCCGCGCGCGGTCTATTCGCGCCTCGCCATCGAAATCGGCGCCGACGCGAGCGCCGCCTTCGTCGAACGCTTCGTCGGCGCTGGCGCCGAGTCGCAGCGGCACGCCTCGACGTCAATCGACGTCGCGGCCGGCGGCGCGCTCGCCCATGTCGCGGCGATCGAAGACGAGCCGGGCCTGCATGTCGAGAGCGAAGTTGTGCGGCTTGCCGAGCGCGCCGCGCTCGACGCGTTCGGTTTCGTCGGCGGCGGCGCGCTGGCGCGCCGGCAAATCTTCGCCCGCCTCGTCGGCGAGGGGGCGCGCATCGGGCTGGCCGGCCTCGGCCTGCTCGACGGGCGCCGCCACGCCGACACGACGCTCGAGGTCGTCCACGCGGCGCCGCGCGGCGAGAGCCGCGAGTTCTACCGCCACATCGTCGCCGACGAGGCGACGGGCGTGTTCCAGGGCAAGGTGATCGTCCAGCCGGGGGCGCAGAAGACCGACGGGGCGATGAAGTCGCAGGCGATCCTGCTGTCGCCCGATGCGACCATGAACGCCAAGCCCGAACTCGAGATCTTCGCCGACGACGTCGTTTGCGGCCACGGCGCGACGATCGGCGCGCTCGATCCCGAGCAGCTGTTCTATCTGCAGGCGCGCGGCCTGCCGCCGGCGGAAGCCGAGGCGATGCTGCTCGAGGCGTTCGGCGCCGAGGCGATCAGCCGCGTCGCCGACGCCGAGCTCGCCGAGGCGCTGCTGACGCTGATGCGCGATTGGCTCGCCCGACGCGGGCGAGGGAGGCGGTCATGACGATTCACACGCCGCCCGCGGCGCCCTACGACGTGGAGGCGATCCGCGCCGATTTTCCGATCCTGTCGGAGCGGCCTTACGGCAAGGCGCTCGTCTATCTCGACAATGCAGCCTCGGCGCAGAAGCCGCGCGCGGTGATCGAGCGAATGGTTCATGCCTACGAGCACGAATACGCCAACGTCCATCGCGGCCTGCACTATCTCGCCAACGCCGCCACCGAGGCCTACGAAGCGGCGCGCGAGCGCGTGCGGCGCTTCCTCAACGCCGAGTCGAGCGAGGAGATCGTCTTCACCCGCTCGGCGACGGAAGCGATCAATCTCGTCGCCGCGAGCTTCGGGCTCCAGCGCATCGGCGCCGGCGACGAGATCGTGCTCACCGTGATGGAGCACCATTCCAACATCGTGCCGTGGCATTTCCATCGCGAGCGCAAGGGCGCGGTCCTCAAGTGGGTCGACGTCGACGACGAAGGCGCGTTCTCGCTCGAGGCCTTCGAGCGCGCGCTCACGCCTCGCACCAAGATTGTCGCCGTCACCCAGATGTCGAACGTGCTCGGCACCGCGCCGCCGATCAAAGAGATCGTCCGCATCGCGCACGCGCGCGGCGTGCCGGTGTTGGTCGACGGCTCGCAGGGCGCGGTCCATCTCGACGTCGACGTGCGCGATCTCGACATCGACTTCTACGCCTTCACCGGACACAAGGTCTACGGCCCGACCGGGATCGGCGTGCTCTACGGCAAGCGGGCGCTGCTCAAATCGCTGCCGCCGTTCAACGGCGGCGGCGAGATGATCGACACGGTGACGCGCGACGCCGTCACCTACAATCCCCCGCCGCACCGCTTCGAGGCCGGCACGCCGCCGATCGTCCAGGCGATTGGACTCGGCGCCGCGCTCGACTATGTCGAGGGGATCGGCCGCGCGCGGATTCGCGCCCACGAGGAAGACTTACGCGCCTACGCCCACGAGCGGCTCGGCGCGATCAATTCGCTGCGCATCTTCGGCGCCGCGCCGGGCAAGGGGCCGATCGTCTCCTTCACCATGGACAACGCCCACGCCCACGACGTCGCGACGGTGATCGATCGCGCCGGCGTCGCGGTGCGCGCCGGCACCCACTGTGCGATGCCGCTGCTGCAGCGTTTCGGCGTGACGTCGACCTGCCGCGCGTCGTTCGCGCTCTACAACACGCGCGCCGAAGTCGACGCGCTCGCCGACGCGCTGACGCGCGCGCACAAACTCTTCGGTTGAGGAGACGAGACAATGTCCGACGTCCGGACCGACGCGACGCCCGAGCCTCGCGGTCTGTTGCAGACCAAGCCGCCTTCGACCATGTCGCAGGACGAACTCGACGCCCTGACCGGGCAGATCGTGCAGGCGCTGAAGAGCGTCTACGATCCGGAGATCCCGGCCGACATCTACGAGCTCGGGCTGATCTACAACGTCGACATCGACGACGCGCGCATGGTGACGATCGAGATGACGCTGACCGCGCCGGCCTGTCCGGTCGCCGGCGAAATGCCGACCTGGGTCGAGAACGCGATCGGCGCGGTGCCGGGCGTCTCCGGCGTCAAGGTCAACATGGTGTTCGAGCCGCCATGGGATCAGAGCCGCATGTCCGACGAAGCGCGCGTCGCGCTCGATATGTGGTGAACGACGCGGCGCCGCGCACAGAATTTCCGCGCTGCCGCGCCCATTAATTCCTCAGTCGTCACCACACCTTCGCCAAGGTCGCACTTTAGCCTCGAGCACAGCCAGGGCTTCGGCGCGACGCAAATCTCCGCCCCGGCTTCGCGCGGGCGACCGAATGGCCGCGGCGCGCAAGCCGCCGACGGCGTTTTTCGGCGCAATCGGGAACTTGGCGGCGGACCGACCCTCGGCCGTCCGGCTTCGCTCGGCCAGCCGAAGGCGCTCCGGACCTCACGCTGCGAAGGAGACGGGACCATGTGTGACTACAGCTTGCAGCATGTCGCTTCTGCGCCCGCCAAAGTCGGCGACCGACTGGTGACGACCGAATTCCGCCATTCCGGGACTCGCGGCTTCACCGAGATCGGCGCTCCCGATGTCGCCATCTGCCTGCGGCCAGGCTCGGAACTGGCGTTCGACGGCGAGGTGGTGTTCGCCGATCCTTACGGCATTTTGCCGCGGCGGGTGAGAATCGCCGCGGGCGTCGCACGATTCCGCCAGGTCAATCTCGAACAGCCTTACGCCCACCACGACGCGCTCGAATTCCCCGACGGGCGGCTGGTCATGCTGACCGACCTCACACCCGGACAGACGGCGACGGCGCTGCAATTGCCGGCTTCCTCGCAGCCCGCGGAGAAGCGCGCCGCCGCCGAAGCGCCGCGCGAAGCTGTGGAACCCCTACGCGAGACGGCGCCCGCGTTGGCGATCTGAACCCGCGTCGACGCGCTCAGCCGCGCGCGCGCGGCTGAGCCGCCGATCGCCTCGGCGGTTCGGGCGCGACCCGCAAGGCGCCGCGCACCAATCGTACGCGCGCGCCTGCGACGTTGGCGCTGAACGGCGCGCCGGCGGCGTAGGCGCGCGCGAGCTGCTGCGTCAGCGCCTCGACCTTGCCGAGGCCGACGCGACTGGGCGCGCGTCCGCCGACGTCGGCGATCGCCGCGGCGAGCAGCCGTTGGACGATCTCGGTCGGCTCCGCGAGCAATGCGCCCGCGTCGCAACTTGAACCTGCGCCGAGCCCGAGGCGCAGGGCGGCGGCCTGCGTCTGGCGCGCGAGCGCCGCCTCGATCTGGCCGGCGCGGCGCGCCAGCCGCGCCAGGGCCGCGGCGTCGAGTCCTTCCGCTGCGAGACCTGCGGCGAGCTTGCGCATGCGCGTTCGCGCGTAGCGCGGATCGTCGTTGGCGGGGTCGCGCACATAGGCGAGACCGCGCTCTTCGCAACAGGCGACGAGGTCGCGCTTGGCGACGCCGAGCAAAGGACGCAGCAGCGCGACGCCGTCGAGGTCGACGCTCGCCGCCATCGCCCGCAATCCGCCGACGCCGGAGCCGCGCAGCAGGCGAAACAGCGCGGTCTCCGCCTGGTCGTCGAGATGATGGGCGGTGACGATCGCGCCTGCGCCGATCTCGCGCGCGTGCGCCCCGAGCAGGGCGTAGCGCGCCGCGCGGGCGCGTTCCTGGATGCGACTCGCCGGCTTGTCGCCGCGCCAGACGAGAACGCGATGAGGAACGCCGAGGCGCGCGCACAGCGCGCCGACGGCGGCCGCTTCGTCGGCGCTCTCGTTGCGCAGGCCGTGATCGACCGTCGCCGCCGCGAGCCGCGGCGCTTTGGCGGCGCGGCGCGCCCACTCGACCGCCATGGCGAGCAGCGCGGTCGAGTCCGGGCCGCCCGAAACGGCGAGCAGCGCCACGTCGAACGCACAGAGCGGCGCGAGCAGCGCGTCGATCGTCGGCGCGGCGAGCCCAGGCTCGCGGTTCAACAATGATCCTTCTGCATTTCGCGTTCAGCCGATTTTTTGATCGGCGGCGCGGCGGTCGGATAGCGCTTGCCGACTTCGGCGAACGTCGCGCACGCTTGGTCATTGCTGCCGAGCATGGCGAGCGACTGACCGAGTCGCAGCATGCCCTCGGGCGCGCGCGACGACTTGCCGTAGTCGGTGGAGAGCTTGAGATATTGCTCCGCCGCCTCGCGCGGCCGCGAACGCTGGAAGTAGGTCTCGCCGAGATAGAAGATCGCGTCGGGCGCCAGGCGGTGCGTGGCGTTGGCGGCGAGGAAGGCTTTGAACTGCTCCTCCGCCTGGGCGTATTGGCCGGCGCGATAGGCGTCGACCGCGGCGTTGAACTGCTGCTTCGGCGCGTCGGCGAAATCGATTCCGGCGCCGGTGACGGTCGGCGCGCCGGGAACGTTGGCTGGCGCGATGTCGGCGACGATCGGCCCGGCCGGCGGCGCGAGCGGTCCGGCGGGCGTCGCCGCGGCGGGCCTGCCGCCGATGTCGAGCGGTGCGCCGGCGGTCAAAGGCGCGCTTGGCGGCGTCGAGCCGAGCGGGCGCGGCGCGCCGGGGGCGTTGGGGTCGGCGTTGGGGTCGAAGGCGTCGCCGCGGCGCGGCTTCGCGCCGGGGGCGAGTTCGGTCGCCGGAGCGGCGGCGACAACCGGCGGCGCTGAGCCAAGCGGCGGGGTGGAAGCGACGGGCGCTGCGCCGGAGGGGGGCGGGGCCGCGCCGCCAAGGCGGTATTCGACGTCCTGCTGGAAGCGCCTGAGCTGGTCCTGCAGCAGGCGCTGCTGGTTCTCCAGCTCTTCGATGCGGCCGTTGGCCTGCCTGAGCTCGTTTTCGAGCCGGCTGAGCCGCACCACCATTTCGGCGGGATCGTTGGGATCGCCGGCGTCGGGACCGACGCCGGGGATCACCGCCGGCGGCGCCGTCTGCGCCGGCTGGGCGGGCGAAGCGAGGTGGAACGGATTGAGGTCGAAGGCCCAAGCGCCGCTCGCGCCGGCGACGCCGACGGTGAAGACAACCACGCTGGCGCAGCTAAGGCGGGAAAGGGGCGTCACGACGTCAAACCTCTATCGGGGCCTACCGGCAGCCGCCGGAAGCGCGCCGGACCTGCGATAGCATAGGGAGCGGACGGCCAAAAGTGAGGCGAAGATTTGGCCGTCCCGCGGCGTGTTTTGCTTTTTTCAGCTCCCGGCGGCGCCGGCGAGAACGGTGACGGCGCGGCGGTTCTGCGACCAGCAGGAGATGTCGTTGCACACCGCCACCGGGCGCTCCTTGCCATAGCTGATGGTCTTCATGCGCGACGCGGCGACGCCCTTGGCGATCAGATAGTCCTTGACCGCTTCGGCGCGGCGGGAGCCGAGGGCGAAATTGTATTCGCGCGTGCCGCGCTCGTCGGCGTGGCCTTCGATGGTGAAGGCGTAGCGGCTGTATTGGTTGAGCCACGCCGCCTGCTTGTCGAGGGTCGCCTGGTCGGCGGCGTTGAGATCGGTCACGTCGGTGTCGAAGAATACGCGGTCGCCGACGCTGGCGGTGAACTCCTGGACGCTGCCGGGGCCGCTTGCCGGGCCATAGGCGCCGCTCAAGCTGGCGTCGTCTGCCGTATTGCGGGCGCAGGCGCTCAGCGCCAAGCCAAGGGCCAGGGCGACCGCCACAGAGACGCGCGATAGGGACGCAACAGACATCGGGGACTCCAATTTTTGTTGAGCGGTCGGGGGCCGCCTTGGCCGACCCTTAGGGTTAAGCCTATTAAGGGAAGGTTGAATCAACCTTACCCGACTCTTGCTAAACGCCGCAGGCGACCGGAAACGCTGCCGAGGGTTAATCAATCCTTAGTGGCGGGAATGCGGCGGCAAAAGGTCGCGGCCTCGCGCCGGAACCGCGACGAAGACGCAATTTGTCAGTCGCGACAGCCTGTTGCGGTTTCCACAGGGGATTTGCAGGCTTCCCGGCGGCGGATCGCCGCGGCAGGACGCATGCGATCGTTCGATCAGGCCCTTCGCTTTCGACGCGCGGCTTTGGCCTTCCTTTTGACCGGCGCGGCGGGCGGTCTCGCTTCGCGCAGGAAGATGGGCGTCGCCACGCGCACGCTGGCGGCGAAGCGCGCGAGCGCCGCGCGCCGCGTCGAATCGCGACGGAACGCAAGCGTCACACTGCGCTTCATCGCCCGGTCGACGAACGGACGCGCCACGAGGCCGGCGATGGCGCCGCCGCCGCGGCTCTCGATCGCCAGCTGTGGCGCGAGCGTCACGCCATAGCCGGCCGCGGCGAGCTGGAACAGCGTCTCGAGGCTGGTCGCGCTGATGTCGGAGCCGGCGGCGCGTCCGCCGGCGGCGCCGCGCCCGCACAAAGCGATCGCCTGATCGCGCAGGCAATGGCCGTCGGCGAGCAGCAGCAGCGCTTCGGGATCGACATCGTCGGGCGCGATCATGGCGCGCGCCGCGAGCGGATGGTCTGGCGCGGCGACGAGCAGGAACGGTTCCTCGTAGAGCGGCATGACCTCGAGCTTGCGGTCGCCGGGGTCGGTGGCGATCACCGCCGCATCGATCTTGCGCTCGATGACTAGCGACAACAGGCGTGCGGTCAAGTCCTCGACGATCGCGATCGGCGCCTGCGGCAGGTCGCGGATCAACGCCGGCAGCGCGTGCGGCAGCAGATAGGGGCCGACGGTCGGAATGACGCCGATCCTCAGCGGTCCCGCGAGCGGGTCGCGCGCGCCGCGCGCCGCCGCGGCGACTTCAGCGACCGCCGCCAGCGCCCGCCGGGCGTGCTCGACGATCGGTTCGGCGCGCGCCGCGACGGCGACCGTGCGGCCCTCGCGCTCGAAGATGCGCACGCCGAGTTCCGCCTCTAACTTGAGGATCTGGCCGCTCAGCGTCGGTTGGCTGACGTTGCAGGCCGCAGCGGCCCGGCCGAAATGACCGTGGTCGGCGACGGCGACGACATATTGAAGATCGCGCAGGTTCACGGCGCCAGCTTACAATTGGCTGGGCCGATTACAAATCGACCAACAATCGATTGGACCAATTACGCCGGCGGTCGTATCGGTGTCGCCAGAGGCTGCCACAGCCCGAAGAAGCAAAAGACGATCGGAGAGAACATGACCAGCGAGAGCAAATGCCCATTCCCTCATGGGAGCCGCGGCCCGACGAACCGTGACTGGTGGCCCAACCAGCTGGACCTCAAGGTCCTGCACCAGCACTCCGCGTTGTCCAATCCGATGGGCGAGGCGTTCGACTACGCCAAGGAGTTCAAGAGCCTCGACCTGAACGCGGTGATCAAGGACTTGCACGCCTTGATGACGGACTCGCAGGACTGGTGGCCCGCCGACTTTGGCCACTACGGCGGGCTGTTCGTCCGCATGGCGTGGCACAGCGCCGGCACGTACCGCATCGCCGACGGCCGCGGCGGCGGCGGCGCCGGCCAGCAGCGCTTCGCCCCGCTCAACAGCTGGCCGGACAACGTCAACCTCGACAAGGCGCGCCGGCTGCTGTGGCCGATCAAGCAGAAATACGGCCGCAAGATTTCCTGGGCCGACCTGATGATTCTCGCCGGCAACGTCGCCCTCGAATCGATGGGCTTCAAGACCTTCGGCTTCGGCGGCGGGCGCGTCGACACCTGGGAATCCGAGATGGACATCTACTGGGGGTCCGAAGGCAAATGGCTGGCGGACGAGCGCTACAGCGGCGACCGCGATCTCGAGAATCCGCTCGGCGCCGTGCAGATGGGTCTCATCTACGTCAATCCGGAAGGGCCGAACGGCAACCCGGACCCGGTCGCCGCGGCGCGCGATATCCGCGAGACGTTTGCGCGCATGGCGATGAACGACGAGGAGACCGTCGCGCTGATCGCCGGCGGCCACTCCTTCGGCAAGACCCACGGCGCCGCCGATCCCAGCAAATATGTCGGCCCCGAGCCCGAGGCCGCCCCGATCGAAGAGCAAGGGTTGGGCTGGAAGAACAGCTTCGGCAGCGGCAACGCGGGAGACACGATCGGCAGCGGACTGGAGGTCACCTGGACTACGACGCCGACAAAGTGGGGCAATAATTTCTTCGAGAACCTGTTCGGCTATGAGTGGGAGCTGACCAAGAGCCCCGCCGGCGCGCACCAGTGGAAGCCCAAGGGGGGCGCCGGAGCAGGCGCCATCCCAGATGCGGCCGACCCGTCCAAGCGACACGCTCCGACGATGCTGACCACCGACCTCTCGTTGCGCTTCGATCCGGCCTACGAAAAGATCTCACGGGACTTCTACGAACATCCCGATCAGTTCGCCGACGCGTTCGCCCGCGCCTGGTTCAAGCTGACCCACCGCGACATGGGCCCGATCGCCCGCTACCTCGGCCCGCTCGTGCCGAAGGAGGCGCTGATTTGGCAGGACCCGGTCCCCGCCGTCGATCATCCGCTGATCGGGGAAGCGGACGTCGCGGCGCTGAAGGCGAAGATCCTCGCCTCCGGCCTCACGGTGTCGCAACTGGTCTCGACCGCCTGGGCGTCGGCCTCGACCTTCCGCGGCTCCGACAAGCGCGGCGGGGCGAACGGCGCGCGCATTCGCCTTGCGCCGCAGAAGGATTGGGAGGTCAATCAGCCGGCCGAGCTGGCGAAGGTGCTGGCGAAGCTCGAAGCGATCCAGAAGGAATTCAACGCCTCGGCGTCCGGCGGCAAGAAGGTTTCGCTCGCCGATCTGATCGTTCTCGCCGGCGGGACGGCGATCGAGAAGGCGGCGAAGGCCGGCGGACTCGAGGTGAAAGTCCCGTTCACGCCGGGGCGCATGGACGCGTCGCAGGCGCGGACCGACGCCCATTCCTTCGCGCCGCTCGAGCCGACCGCCGACGGGTTCCGCAATTATCTCCGGGGCAAGCAGCGGCTGTCGGCTGAGGAGCTGTTGGCGGATCGGGCGCAATTGCTGACGCTGACGGCGCCGGAGATGACGGTCCTCGTCGGCGGCCTGCGCGTGCTCGGCGCAAACGTCGGCAAGTCTGCCCACGGCGTCTTCACCAAGCGGCCGGAGACGCTGACGAACGACTTCTTCGTCAACCTGCTCGACATGAGCACGCAGTGGAAGCCGACCGGCGGCGACGGCGTGTACGAAGGGCGCGAGGCGAAGACACACGCCGTCAAGTGGACCGCGACCCGCGTCGACCTGATCTTCGGCTCGAACTCCCAGTTGCGGGCGCTGGCCGAAGTCTACGCCAGCGCCGACGCGAAAGAGAAGTTCGTCAAGGACTTCGCGGCGGCGTGGGCCAAGGTGATGAACGCCGGTCGCTTCGACCTCGCCTGATCTTCGGCGCCAAGGGCTTCGCGGGTCGCAAACCCCGGGAAGCCTGCAAGGACCCTCGGACGCAGGGCGGCGTTTCAACAGACTTGAGACGCCGCCCGGCCTCCAGATTCGCATCTGTCTCTCGCCCGGCTCAGGTTCAGCCCGCCTGTCCGCCTTTGGGGGACGGGCGAGCGTCCGCCCGCGGACGCATTGTGACAATTTATCAATGGGCGCGCGCGATCGCCGGGCTTGATGTCGCCGCAAATCCCGGTCAAGTTCACGGCGTCGTGAATTCGCGGGGCGGTTGCGTGGATCGTCGAGGAAATCTGCAGCAGGCGCTTCTGCTCTTGCTCGCGCTGGCGTTTCTGTTCGAGACCTGGATCTGGGATCGGGTGGCGGCGGCGGCGCAGCGCCTTGCCGCGCTGGTGCGCTGGGCGGAGATCAGGGCGGCGCTGATGCGCGTCGTCGACCGGCTGCCGGCGTGGGCCGCATTGCTGCTGTTCGGGGTTCCGTTCATCGTCGCCGAGGGCGGCAGCTTCGTTTGCGTCGTCCTGACCGCGATGGGGCACGTCGTCGCCGGCGTCGTCGGCTACGCCCTGATCAAGCTCCTCGGCTTCGGCCTCTTGGCGGCGATCTTCGACCTGACCCGGGCGAAGCTGATGACCCTGCCGTGGTTCGTCATCGTTTACGACAAGGCGCTGATCTTCCACCATTTCGCCCTCACGCTGATCGCGCCCTACCGCGCCGCCGCGAAGAAGCTGGCCGGCGAGCTCTTCGCCCGCGCCCGTGCGCTGTGGACGCGCCGGACAGCGGGGGCGAACGAGGAGGCGCGCTGACGGGCGCGCGTGGCGCCGGCGCGGGTTCTGCCCTATAGGGTTCGGCCGAGCGACGATCGAGCGCGCCCGCGTTTGATCGCGCCGCCGCTTCGCAACCCGGGCTTCGACTTGACGCTCCACCTGCCGCACGGCCAGTCGTTGACCCTCGGCGGGCCCACGTTGGTGATGGGCATCGTCAACGTGACGCCGGATTCGTTCTCCGACGGCGGCCGCTTCGTCGACGTCGAAACCGCGGTCTTCCATGGCGTGCGTCTCGTCGACGAGGGCGCGGCGATCCTCGACGTCGGCGGCGAGTCGACGCGGCCGACCGCCGAACCGGTTCCAGCCGAGTTGGAGCAGGCGCGCGTCCTGCCGGTCGTCGCCGCGCTCGCAGCCGGCGTCGCGACGCCGATCTCGATCGACACCTACAAGGCGAGCGTCGCCGCGGCGGCGATCGAATCCGGCGCGTCGATCGTCAACGACGTGTGGGGGTTCCAGCGCGATCCCGACATGGCGCGGGTGGTCGCGGCGACCCGCGCGGCGGCGGTGCTGATGCACAATCGCGCCAAGGTCGATCCCGCAGTCGACATCATCGCCGATATGCTCGCGTTCCTGTCGCGCTCGATCGACATCGCGCTCGCCGCCGGCGTCGCCGAGGACAAATTGTGGGTCGATCCCGGCTTCGGCTTCGGCAAGACGCCGGAGCAGAATCTCGTTGCGGTGCGCCGGCTCGGCGCGCTGAAGGCGCTCGGCCGCCCGGTTCTGCTCGGCGTGTCGCGCAAGTCGACGATCGGCCGCGTGACCGGCCAGACCGTCGCCGCCGACCGCCTCTCCGGTTCGATCGCGGCGGGACTGGCCGGCGTCGCCGCCGGCGCAGACGCGCTGCGGGTGCACGACGTCGCGCCGCACATCCAGGCGCTGAAAATGTGGCGCGCGATCAAGGAAGGCCGGCCATGAGCGGAGCGAACGCGGGCGCGATCCAGCGCGGCAGAATCTTCGTCGATCGCTTGAGGCTGCACGCGTTCCACGGCCATTTCGCTCACGAGCGCAAGTACGGGCAGATGTTCGAAATCGATCTCGCGCTCGTCGTCGACCTCGCCGAGGCGGCCGCGGGCGACGACCTCAAGGCGACGGTCGACTACGGCAAGGTGACGGCGATCACGCGGCAGGCGTTCTGCGGCGCGCCGCGCACGCTGGTCGAGGCGGCGGCGCTCGACGTCGCCCAAGCGCTGCTCAAGGCGTTTGCGCGCATCGAGTCGGTCAAGGTGCGGGTCGCCAAGGTCGCGCCGCCGATCGCCGAGCAGCTCAAGGCGGTCGGGGTCGAAATCGAGGTCGCGCGTGAGCGCTGAGGCGGGCGTCGTCGCCGCGCTGGGCCTGGGCGGCAATGTCGGCGACGTCGGGAGCGCCTTCGTCGAAGCGATCGCGCTTCTCGGCTCGGCGTCGGGCGTGGGCCTCGCCGCGCTTTCCTCGGTCTATCGGACGCCGCCGTGGGGCAAGCTCGACCAGCCGGATTTCCTCAATCTGGCGACGCTGGTCGAGACGACGCTACCGGCGCGCGCGTTGCTCACGCTCTGCCTCGACGTCGAGCGCGGCCTCGGCCGCGAGCGCCGCGAGCGCTGGGGGCCGCGCCTGATCGACATCGACATCCTCACTTACGGCGAAGCGACGATCGACGAGCCGGACCTCAAGGCGCCGCATCCGCGACTGATCGAGCGCGCCTTCGCGCTCGCGCCGCTGGCCGAGATCGCGCCGCGCCTGAAGGTCGGCGGCCGGACGGTCGCGGACTGGCTGACGCGGGTCGAGCGCGCCGGCGTCGAGATCGACGCTCAGGCGAGCGCGAGCCTCGCCGCCGGACTCGCCGCCCGCGGCGTCGCGGCGCGTTGGCGCGTTTCGCTGCAACCGCCGCCGACGCCTGCGAACGGAGCGCCTTGACCGCAAGCGCGAGGCGATGATTGGATGATCGCGCCCGCGGCGGCGCCCACACGCTGTCCGCGAGGCGAAGAGGGGGGACGACATGAGAGCGATTTCGGCCGTTGTTCTGTGCGCCGCTTTGGTTGTTCCGGGGGCGGCCTATGCCGGTTGGGGCGCGATCGCCTACAACCCGGCCACCGGCGCCTCCACCGAGGTCCACGGTCAGGCGAAACTCTCGACGGCGCTGAACGGCGCGCTCAACGCTTGCGGCAACGGCTGCCTGCTGGTGACTTGGGAGCACAACACCTGCATCGCCTTCGCCAGCGACGGGCGCGGCGGGTGGGGCGACGCGTTCAACTACCCGACCTACCAACAGGCCACCGCGTCCGCCGTCTCGACCTGCGGCGCAGGCTGCGCTTGGCGGGTTTGGGCCTGCAACTGAAGGGCATAGCGCCCTTTCGCGGCGGCGCCGGCGAGGCGCCGCCGCGGCCGTCTAGGCCTCCCTAGCTCTGCGGATCGACGCGATCCACGGGCCGGTTGACCGCGCCCATTGACACGCGCCTCCCTTCGTCCGAGATTCCTCCGTCAACTCGAGGGGCGCCCCTAGCGGGCTGAGACGGCTTCGAACGCCGAACCCTTTGAACCTGATCCGGGTCATGCCGGCGAAGGGACGAGGCACGCCGAACCTCCTGGCCGCCCCGCCTCTCGCCGCCTATCCGGGGCGAAATGCGGAGGCAAGGCCATGAACGAACGCGCCAAGATCAAAGCGCCGGCGGCGCCCGAGAGCGTCACCACCGGTCCGATCATCGGCTCGCACAAGGTCTACGCGTCGCCCAAGGGCCACGCTGACATCCGCGCGCCGTTCCGCGAAATCGCGCTCTCCGACCCGAACGAGCCGCCGGTGCGCGTCTACGACGCGTCCGGCCCCTATACCGAGGCCGAGGCGCGCGTCGATCTTGCCGCGGGTCTCAAGCCGGTGCGCGAAGCCTGGGTCAGCGCGCGCGGTTACGCTTCGATCGCCGGCCGCGCGATCAAGCCGGAGGACAACGGCTCGGTCTCGACCGAGCGGCTCGCGCCCCATTGCCCGGCCCAGCGAACCTTGCGCGCCGGCGCGCCCGGCCAGCTCGTCACCCAGTACGAATTCGCCCGCGCCGGGATCGTCACCGAAGAAATGATCTATGTCGCCTATCGCGAGAACCTCGCCCGCGAGGCGGCGGTCGCTGACGCGAAGGAGCGGCTCGCCGACGGCGAAAGCTTCGGCGCTTCGATCCCCGAATTCGTCACGCCCGAATTCGTGCGCGCGGAAGTGGCGCGCGGCCGCGCGATCATCCCCGCCAACATCAACCACGTCGAACTCGAGCCGATGGCGATCGGCCGCAACTTCCTGGTCAAGGTCAACGCCAACATCGGCAACAGCGCGGTCAGCTCCGGCGTCGCCGAGGAAGTCGAGAAGATGGTG
>Ga0182030_10013379_pt1 | contig 16333 bp, 11 predicted proteins | sample 812S3MmetaG_FD_121299 | JGI IMG/M metagenome (GOLD analysis project Ga0182030, IMG submission 121299) | Permafrost microbial communities from Stordalen Mire, Sweden - 812S3M metaG (Illumina Assembly) | ecosystem: Environmental > Terrestrial > Soil > Wetlands > Permafrost | place: Sweden...
GCCGCGGTCCCTGCCTACGGGCTGGTCGCGCCAGTGTTCCGGCAATCCCATGTGGTACATCGCATGCCCGGTCTCGTGCATGGCGCTGAGCAGACCCGTGAAGACGTCGGCTTGATCGTAGCGTGTGGTCAGGCGCATGTCGCCCGGCACCCCCTCGGTGAAGGGGTGCTCGCTCTCATCCAGCCGGCCCCGGCTGAAGTCGAAGCCCATGGACTTCATGATCTCCATGACCAGCGTCCGCTGCCGCGCGGGTGTGAATTTGCCTGCGACTGGCAGCGGCGGGCGCGCCTCCTGCATCGCGATCACTTCCCGGATCAGCGAGGGCAGGCGGCGCGAGATGGTCTTGAAGACGCCATCGATGTCGTTGCTGGAGATGCCGGGACTGTACTCATCGATGAGGGCGTCGTACGGCGACAGGTTCAGCGCCTGTCCGAGCAGCGCCGCCTTGTCACGCACCAGCATCACCACCTCTTCGAGGTGCGGGGCGAATATTTCGAAGCGCCCTTCGGCACGCGCCTGCAGCCAGTGCGCCTCGGCCTGGGCGGTCGCATGGGCCATCCGTGACACGAGGTTCGCCGGAGTCGCGATGGCGTGATCGCGCTGGCGGCGCATTTCGCGAAGGTTCGCGACCTGCCACACATCCAGCGTCTGGGTGTTCGCATGCGCCCGATCGAGCAGCCGCGTGATCTTCGGCGCCGTGAGCAGCGTGTGGTATTCGGTCTGGAGTGCGGCGAGCTGCTCGCCCCGAAGGGCGGCACTGCCACGCGGCATCATGACCGATGCGTCCCAGTTCAAGAGTGATATGGACCCGCGGAAGGCGTGGAGGCGCTTGAACTCCTGTTCAAGCTGCTTGTACGGTGGGGCTGACATGTTGGCTACCTGCTTAAAACTGCCCCGGCTGATCGCACGCGATGGGCGCAGGAGGCGAGGAACGGCCTTCATTGTACCAGTGCCAAGCCTGCCGCACCGTCCCGCATTGCACTAACTTATTGAATTATATTGGGTTTATGTGCGCCGTTGGCAATTGACAGCGTCAGCGCAAGCCCCCTGAATGCTGCGATGCAATAAGCCTTAGAGCTGGCAGCAGTTCGGCCAGCTGGCGACGCACACGCCCACGGCGACCGAGACCGCGAAGATCACCACCAGCACCAGCGCGATCAGCCACTGTCGTCGCAAGAACTACGGCTCCCATCACTTTGGTCAACGAAGCAACCGGTATCCTAGTCGAATCATGCCGGTAAGAGTCTGTGCGATCGCCTCCGAAGTCGCCCCGTTCGCCAAGACGGGGGGCCTGGCCGATGTCACGGCGGCGCTCGCCAAGCACCTGCACGCCCAAGGGCATGACGTGCGGCTCTTCATGCCGCTGTATGCGGCGATCGACCGCGACCGCTTCCTGTTGACAGCGGTGCCCCGCCTGACGGATTTGGCCATCACTATCGGGAGTCAGCGCTACCCGTACTCGGTCTATACCGCGGCGCTACCCGGATCCCAGGCGCTCGTCTACCTGATCGACTGTCCGCCGCTCTACGCCCGCGAGTCGATCTACTCGCAGGCGCCGGATGAGCACGTGCGATTCTTAGGCCTGACCTGCATCGCCATCGAGTGCTGTCAGCACCTGGCGTGGAGTCCGCAGATCCTGCACTGCCATGACTGGCATGCCGGCTTCGGGCCTTTGCTGCTGCGCGCGCGGTACGGCTGGGACCAGCTGTTCGCCACCACCCGCACCGTGCTGACCATCCACAACATCGGTTACCAGGGTGAGTTCCCGGCCGCGGCGGTCGCGGACCTGGGCCTCGGCGACAATGCCTACCTGCTGCACCAGGACGACCTGCGTGCCGGCCGCATCAATGCGCTCAAGCACGGCTGCATGTATGCCGATGCGATCACCACCGTCAGCCCCACCTACGCCGCCGAAATCCGCACACCCGAGTACGGCATGGGCCTGCAGGAGGTGCTGCGCACCCGCGCCAGCGCCCTGGTCGGAATCCTGAACGGCGTGGACTACGAGGACTGGGACCCGCGCCATGACCGTCACCTGAGCGCGCATTACGACGCCACGCGGCTGCCGGTGAAAGTGGCGCTGAAACAGCAGTTCCTCGCGCGGCTGGGCCTGACGGCGGGGCCGGGTACGGCGCTGGTCGGCTCGGTGACGCGCCTTGCGACCCAGAAAGGTATCGAGCTGGTCGTCGCTGCCCTGCCCCAGCTGCTCGCCGCGCGCGACCTGGTGTTTGTCGCACTGGGAGCCGGCGATTCCCGTTACGAGGCGGCGCTGCGTGAACTGGCCGCGGCGTGGCCGGGGCGCGTGGCCTTCCACCAAGGCTACAGCGAGGAGCTGGCGCACTGGATCGAGGCCGCCAGCGACATGTTCCTCATGCCCAGCCAGTACGAGCCGTGCGGACTGAACCAGATGTACAGCCTGCGCTATGGCACGGTGCCCATCGTGCGCCGGACTGGCGGCCTCGCCGACTCGGTGCAGCGCTACGATCCCGCCACGGGGTCCGGCACCGGTGTGGTGTTTGACCCGTTCACCGTCCCCGCGCTGGTCTCGGCGGTCGATACGGCGCTTGATCTGTATGCGGATGCACGCCACTGGAGCCGCATTATGCGCAATGGCATGGCGCAGGACTTCTCCTGGGAACGGCAGGGAGCTCACTACGTCGCGCTGTTCGAGCGCATGCTCGCGACCGCGCGCGCCACGGTCTGAGCCGCAAAGCTAATGCAGCGGCAGCTCGCCCTGCTGGTCAAAGGGTACCGAGCGCAGCAGACCGGATGACAGCTGCACCTTGCCGCGGATCCGGTACTGCACCGGGGCGGCATTGCCGTGCGCGAACATGCGCAGCAGCGCCGCGGCGGTATTCGCGGTGACGTTCATGTCGAACTCGGCATCGCCACGCGCCGGCACGATGAAGCTGGCCCCGGACTCCCCGTGCGCGCACTCCTCGCCGTTCACGTCCAGGGTGTAGCTGAGTCCCTCGACCGGCAGTTCCCGGTCATTGGGGTTGTGCACGCTCATGCGCACCAGCAGATGCTGCTGCCACAGATCACTGTGGCCCAGCTGGATGCTCACGACCGCCAGCGTCGGGGTCTGCCAATGGGCAAACAGCGAGCAGCCGGCGAGGCTCGCGGCGGCCACCGCCGCGAGCAGCATGGCGCGTGCGGGCTCGCGCCTAAACACGGCCGAATACCCGGTTCAGATGCGCGAAGCGCTGCGCCAGCTCCGGGGTGAGCACATGCTCCGGCAGACGCCAGGTCCAGTTGCCGACGACGGTGCCCGGAGTGTTCAGGCGTGCCTCCGACCCCAGGCCCAGCACATCCTGCATGGGCAGGACGGCCAGTTGCGCGACGCTTGCCATCAGCGCATGAATCATGCCCTGGGGCATCTGATCGGGTCCGGCGCGCAGGAAATAATCGACGCGGCCGCGGGTCTCCGCGTCGAGGCTGCCGTACCAGCCCACCGTCGTATCGTTGTCATGCGTTCCGGTGTACGCGACGCTCATCTGCTCGTACATGTGGGGCAGATGCAGATTATCGCCCTTGCCATCGAACCCGAACTGCATGACGCGCATGCCCGCGAGCCCGAAGTCGCGGCGCAGCGCCTCCACATCCGGCGTGATCACGCCCAGATCCTCGGCCACCACCGGCAGGTTCGCGAATTGAGCCTGCAGGGATTGCAGCAGCTCGCGACCGTACGAGGGCTGCCAGCTGCCGCTGCGCGCATCCGGCGCCCCGGCCGGAACTGCCCAGTGTGCCGCGAGCGCGCGGAAGTGGTCGATGCGCAGCAGGTCGACGCGTTCGAGCTGGTGCTGAATGCGCGAGCGCCAGAACCGGAAGCCATCGCGGCGCATCGTGTCCCACGCATACAGCGGATTACCCCACAGCTGCCCCAACGCGGAAAAATAATCAGGCGGCACACCGGCCACCGCGGTGGGCCGGCCGGTCGCATCCAGCTGGAACTGGCCGCGGTGCGCCCACGCTTCGGCAGAATCCGGTGCCACGTAGAACGGCACATCCCCGAACAGGTAGATGCCGCGCGAGTGCGCGTAGTCATGCAGCCGGCGCCATTGCCACGCGAATGTGAACTGCTGCTCCTTGATGGCGCGCAGCGCCGCGGTCTGCTCGCGCCGCAGCCGTGCCATCGCCACGGACTGCCGGTCGCGGTATTCCGGCGGCCAGGTCCACCACGGCGTGCCATGGTTGAGGCCGCTCAGGACTTCAAATGCCGCGTAGTCATCCAGCCAGTCGCGCGAGCCATCGAGGAAGGCCTGGAACTCGCTCGAGTACACCGGCGCCGGTTCCTCCGGATCGATCAGCCGGGCATTGCCGGCCGAATCCGAACGCACCCAGTAGGGTGAACCGTCCGCGCCGGTGGGTCCCAGGGGCAGGATCTGCCAGACGGTGAAACCTGCGCTGGCGAGCCAGTCGATGAAGGCCCGGCCGCCGCGGCCCAGTCCGGCGTTGAGCGAGCTCACATGCAGCAGCACGCCGGCACGCCGGCGCTCCAGCACCGGATTGGATGAGGAGTTCATGGTCGTAGCGATACCGGATGTCCTAGCGCGCGTCCAGCAACTGGCGCACACGCGGCCAATCGTAGGGCATCAGGTTCAGGGCCTCGGGGCGGCGGGTCGCGATGGTCGAGAAATCGAGCGCCATGCCTGCGGCGATGAGTTCCGGCAGGCGGCTGCGCAGTACGGTGGACCGCGGGTCAAGGCGCGTGATCAGGCCGAGGCCGGTCGGCGGGGTCCCGATGGTGTGGATGGCCAGGTCCGGGCGGTACTGCTTCAACAGCACGATCAGGCGCCAGATATCGCCGCTCCAGAAGCCCGTGGTCTGGTCACGCGCGGCGCTCCTGGCATCGATCGGGAAGCAGTCGTGCACGAAGACCAGGGAGTCGGGCCTGCACAGCGGCTCGATATTGATGAAGTCCCGCAGCGCGTATTCGAAGTGATGCATGCCGTCGATGAAGGCCATGTTCAGCGGTTTGCCGCCGAGCAGCGCCGGCACGTCGGGCCGGGCGAAGAATTCATCGCTGGTCTGCGCGAATACCTTCTGGTGGGGCGACAGCTCGAATTCGAGGTGCGGCTCCGGGTCGATACCCAGGGCGAGGGTCTGCGGCCGCACCAGCTTCAGGGACTCACCGCGCGAGACGCCAACCTCGAGGTAGGTGGCCGGCCGCACATGTTCGTGCACCCGCTCGAGCACCTTGAAGTAGTGCTCGCCCGGCAGTTCCAGCTCCGAGAGCATCCGGTAGGCCTTGGTGTAATCACAAAAGCTCAACGCGCGGCGGCACAGGCGCTGGGCGTCGGCCTTGCGCCCCAACCACAGATTGAGGCGCGCCCCGAAGAAACTGTAGCGGGCCCTGCGGCGCAGGCCCGCGGGTTGTGCTGTCCCATCGATCCCGGATTGAATCACTGGTCTTAGGCGCGGCGCATGACGCCGCCATTCTCCATGTCACCTGAACCCGTCGAAATGCTGCGTGAGAGCACATCCGGCACCGGGCGGCCCAGCAGCCGATACAGAGTCAGCAGCTGCCGCCGGTACAACCGGTCGAACTGGCTCACGGCCAGCGGCGGATTATAGTCGCCAAACCACCAGAACCAGTCCGAACTCTCGCACAACGCGAGCTGACGCGTGGCAGCCGCCTTCGCGGCTTCATCCAGAGTGCCGGCCGCGATCACCTCATCAAAAGCGAGCTTCGCCTCGCACAGCAGATCCCAGCTCAGGTTCTTCGCGGCATCCCCGATCCAGATCGCGAGCGTGCCGTGCACCCAGCTGCCCGCCGGTACCCGGCCTAAGGGCACGGGCTGGATGCCGCGGGCCACGCACTGCGACATCGTCATGAGCTCGATCTGCGGATTCGCCGCGAGGTTCGCGTACATGGCCTTCAGGAACCAGTAGCCGTTGAACGGGTAGTAGTCCCAGGCATTCTCGCCATCCAGGGCGATGAGTACCGCGTGGGTCGGGCCGGACGTGTTCCGGCCCTGGGCCATCTCGACGAGGTCATGCACCAGGTTGTTGGCGGCGTCATCGCCGTGCCAGGTCGAGTAGGTGAACCCGATGAGATTCGAGAGCCCCTCTTCGCGGAAGAAACACTTCAGCCGCGTACCCGGCAGCTGGTACGGGCGGTTATAGGAGTCGGTGGCCTCCGGATTGAGATGGTTGGCCGCCAGCGCCGCGCGCAGCACCGTGGCGCCCGAGGCCGCCCAGCTGAACCCGTGCGCGTCGAGCAGCCGCAGGGTCGCATCGTTGACGGCGCCCTCCGCCGGCCAGCAGCCCTCGGGACGAGCGCCGAAATACTTCTCGAAGGAGCGGATGGATTCGGCGACATGCCACTGCGCCCGGTCCGCGCCACCGGGGTAACCGGGATGCTGGGGCAGGTGTGCATCGGGCACGCTGTCACGAGCCGCGTTGAAATCGAACAGCAGCGGCAGAATCGGATGTGAATACGGCGTGACCGACAGTTCGCACTGACCGGACTCGCGCAGGCGCCGATAGCGGGGAATGATGCCCGTCAGCAGCTCGCCGACCAGTTCCAGCAGCTGCCGTCGCTGCGCGGGCGTGAAACCGCTCGCCTGGCCGGACAGCGCCGCAACCCGCGCATCGGTGCGGCGCACGGTCTCCCCCATCCAGGCCAGGTGAAACCAGACCGCCAGGTCATGGATCAGGGCATCCGAGGCCCAGCTGATGCGCTCCAGCGAGGCGCATTGCTCGGCGAAGGTGACGAGCGCCAGGTACGGCGGGAACCGTTCGATCAGGTTCTTGCGATGGGCGCGCAGGCAGGCCTGCAGCAGGTTCAAACGTGCCGCCGGCTCGGTGGGTACCGGATCGGGACCCAGGAGGCCGAGAACCGGATCCGGGAGGGGCGAGCCCGTACCCAAGTGCTGACTCACGCGATGCGCGAGTTCATCCAGCTGATCCAGCAGCACCGGCGTGAAGTTCACCACGGCTCGCGCGGCCGGATTCTCCTCCAGGTGCGCCGCCATGTCCGTGTAGTCCTTGATGGCGTGCAGGTACGTCCAGGGCAGAACGTACTCGCCCGTCAGCGCATCGCGGTACTGGGGCTGGTGCATGTGCCACAGCAGCACCACCGGCAGACGAACGGGAGCTTCCACTTACTTAGGGTGCGGTCACTTCAGGGGTTGTTCAGGCGACGCAGCATGTCCGCGGTGACCAGCACCACGCCGTTCTCCGTGACATGGAAGCGCTTTTCATCCAGGGCGAGGTCCGTGCCGATGCTCATGCCATCGGGAATCTGGCAGCCCTCATCGACGATGGCGCGCTTGATCGTGCAGGCGCGCCCGACATCCACATGCGGCAGGATGACCGCGCTGTCGACGAACGAGCGTTCATCCACGCGCACGTCGGAGAAGATCAGGGAATTCTGCACATGCGACCCGGAGATGATGACACCGCCCGACACCATGGAGTTGACCGCCATGCCGCGCCGCGAATCGTCATCGAGGATGAACTTCGCCGGTGGCTGATGCTCCTGGTAGGTCCAGATCGGCCACTCCCGGTCGTAGATATTGAGTTCCGGTTTGACGTGCACCAGCTCGATATTGGCGTCGTAGTACGCATCGACGGTGCCCACGTCGCGCCAGTAGCTCTGCGCGCGGGTCTTCACGTCCTGGAAGGGATAGGCGAAGACCTGCCGGTTGCCGATGGCCGTCGGAATGATGTTCTTGCCGAAGTCATGGACGGAGTTCGGATCCTGCGCATCTTCGGTCAGCAGCTTCTCGAGCAGGCTGGTGTTGAACACGTAGATGCCCATAGAGGCGAGGATCGAATCAGGACGCCCCGGGAGCGTATCGGGTTGGGGCGGCTTCTCCGAAAACTTGGTGACGCGGTTCCACTCGGTCGCAGTCAGCACCCCGAAACTCTTGGATTCCGCAGCCGGCAGCTGCACCACACCGACGGTGATGTCCGCGCCCTTCTCCACGTGGTAGGCGATCATCGGACCGTAGTCCATCTTGTAGATATGGTCGCCGGCCAGCACCAGCACATGCTTCGGGCGGTGCGCGCGGATCAGGTCAAGGTTCTGGTAGAGCGCATCGGCGGTGCCGCGATACCACATTTCGCCGATCTGCTGCTGCGCCGGAATGACCTCGACGAACTCGCCGAATTCACCACGCAGGTAACTCCAGCCCTGCTGGACGTGCTGGATGAGGGGCTGCTGCTTGTACTGGGTGAGGATCGAGATCTGGCGGATGCCGGAATTCACGCAATTGGACAGGACGAAATCGATGATGCGGAACTTGCCGCCGAACGGCGTCGCGGGTTTGCAGCGGTTCACCGTTAGACCCTTCAGTCGCTCACCGCGTCCGCCGGCCATCACTATCGCGAGGGTGCCGCTGGTCAGGCGACTCACAAATCGTCCGTACGAGGCGCGCGCAGGCTGTCTCTGCATGATGGGCCGCTCTATCTATATAGCTGTTGTCATTGCGGTACGGCGTTACTTTCCGTGTTCAAGCTGCCGTTGTCCATAGGAGGTACGGCCGAGGGTAAACTGACCGGATGAACGCACTCCCGGCATTTGGCTCCGCGCGGCGCAAGTCAGCGCTGCGGGCCGTCACAATCCTGTCAGTTGGCTTGGCAGTTGGACTCATTGCCCAGGCAGCGCCGCCGCAGCCGGTGATCCAGATGCCGCAGCATCCAGGTGGCGCCGATGCCACCGCCGCGGATGCGAGCCCGAGCCCGGGCCGCAGCCCTTGCCTCGGGGATGGCACAGGCTTCGTGCGCGCGCGGATCCGTGGCGCGTTGAACCTCGACTTGAACTGGAAGGACGCTGAGCTGGAATGCGGGGGTGAGGCGCGCCCTGATGGCAGCGGCCTGCGTGTGAGTTTCGCGGGTCCCGGACCCGGTGGCAAAGTGTTGCGGCTGGTGTTCGGGGTCCGGTCGGCGCACGAAGGCGCCGCGGGCAAGGAACTGCCGACCAACCTTACGGTCCTGGTGGACGGCGGCCGCGTCTTCGCGACGCGCGGCGATGACAAATGCACAATGGATCAGCTGTCGCAGCGACCGCTTCCCGGCACGGGACTACGGGCGTGGCGGATCGAGGCCCGCGGCTTCTGCGTAGCGCCCGCCAATGCACTCGGCGGCAAGGGGCGCATCGTGGTCAGCCGCTTCGACTTTGCCGGGCGTATCGAGTTTTCCAAGGAGTGACTTTGAGCATGAACAACCCCACACGCTGGCTGCTGACGCTGTGCGCCGTCTGCGCACCGCTACTCCTTTATACGAGCATCGGTCACGCCCAGACCGCGCCACTGGAGGAGCTCGCGGCGTTCCCGCAGACCACGCTCACGATCAGCAGTGGCAGCGCGAAGCACTTGTTCACCATCTGGGTGGCGGACACCCCGGCACGTGAGGAACAGGGGCTGATGTTCGTGCGCGAACTGCCGGCGGACAAAGGCATGGTGTTTGTCGGTCCACAGCCCCGCGTCTGGACCATGTGGATGAAAAACACCTATGTTCCGCTGGACATGCTGTTCGTCGCGGTCGACGGCCGCGTGGTCAAGATCGCCCATGCCATACCACACGATGAAAGTATCATCAGTTCCGACGCAGCGGTCAGCGGTGTCATCGAATTGCAGGGCGGCGTCAGCGACCAGCTGCATTTGAAAGTCGGCGACGTCGCGAAGTGGAAAGAGGTGGCCGCCGGTGCGTCAGCCGCCCCAAGCTAGACCTTGCGCTGCGCAACGCTCGAACCTTTCAGGAACCTTACTAATACCAAGGTCCCGTCTCTGTTGTTGCAAAAACATCACAGAGCAGCAAATTTTGATGCGGAATTCTGTCAACTACGGTCGGGTGCCACCCCTACGGCCTAGCGCTATAGTATTTGCAAGCTCCTGCACTGCCGTTGTGCAAGGCCCCGAGATGTTGCCCCATGACAACACAATATTGTATTGCGTTTACGTTACAGCTTATGCTGGTTCCACAGAAGGGAGCACGGCTGGTCGCGGTGACCCGTAACCGCTTGGCAGGAAAAGCGGAATTACAAGGCAGGTGCCTGGTATCAACTTGGGATTGTGTGCAGCAGCGGCGCTCTCCGTGTCATCGAACAGCTACAGATGCACCGGTGAGTGTATGGCAGCTTGCATACGGAGATGTCTGCAATGTCAGAATCAGCAAACAGCAAGAAACAACGTTCAAGTCTTTCCAACAATCTGATCCGCAATTCCGTTCACTTAGCCGTACTCGCCGCACTCGCAACAGCCAGTGCTGCGACGCAGGCCCAGCAGGCCCCCGCCGCCGACACCGGACCGGTCCAGGAAGTGGTCGTCACCGGGTCGTATATCAAACGGACGGAGAGCGAAACCTCCAACCCGGTGCAGGTGATCACCGCGGACCAGATGAAGGAGTCCGGCTACACCAGCACGCAGCAGGTGCTCCAATCCCTCACCGCAAATGGCCAAGGCCAGCTTTCGCAGAGCTTCTCCGGCGCATTCGCGGAAGGTGCCGCGGGCGTCTCGCTGCGCGGTTTGACGGTCGCTTACACGCTGGTCCTCATCGACGGTCATCGCACCGCCCCCTATCCGATCGGTGACGACGGCCAGCGCGCCTTCGTCGACGTGGCCAATCTGCCCTTCGATGCCATCGATCACATCGAGGTCCTGAAGGATGGCGCATCGGCGGTCTACGGTTCCGACGCCATCGCGGGCGTCGTCAACATCATCCTGAAGAAAAGCTATCAGGGCGGGCAGCTCACTGCCGAAGGCGGTATTACCAGCCACGATGACGGCAGCAATCTGCGCGTTTCGGGAATCTGGGGTATCGGAGATCTGGACAGCGACGGACACAACTTCTACATTTCCGGCGAGTACCGCAAGTCGAATCCGATCTACTTCTCGGATCGCGGCGGCGAATACTCAAACTATAACTACGCCCCCTCCGGCGGCATCAACAACGACTACGGTGCGCCCAACAGCCTCAACGGTGGCGTGCCGCTGTCAAAGACCGGCTATATCCTCGATCCGACCGGCGCCATCGACTCTTTCATGCCGGGTTGTAATGCCACTGCCCTTGCTGCCAACCAGTGCACGTTTCAAAACACGTGGAGCCAGATCCAGCCGGCCACGTCGAACAGCAATTTCACGGCAAAGTTCACCCAGAAGATTGGTTCCAACTGGACGGCGAACGTCAGTCTTGGATATTTCGACAGTCAGTCAGAACAGTACAACTACCCGCAATCGACCAGCGTCAATGGGTTCCAGGGCGTGACCTCAGGGCCGGGCGTCACCCCGACGCTGGTGACGCCGGTGGCGCCGACCACCATTCCGAACACCAATCCCAGCTTCCCCGCCGGCAGTGCCCTGACCTCCGGTACCTTGATTTACACGTTCCTGAACCTGGGTCCCAGCATTGATGAAACCAATGCGCAGACGTACCGCGCGGTGCTCAATCTGAACGGCACGATCGGGAATTGGGATGTCGAGGTTTCCGCCGGGTACTCGGAGGTGGACCTGGGCATCGACTACCTGAACTACCCCAACATGGCCAATGTCCAGACCTCATTGGACAGCCTGACGGATCCGTTCCTCGTCGGCCAGGTGAACAGCCCGAGCGTGGATGCATTCGTGGCGCCTGAGGAGCATTCGGATGACCGCTCCCAATTGGTCTACGGCCACGCGGGCGCCACACGCCCCATCATCGACCTGGGTGGTGGTCCGCTCGCCATCGCCTTCGGCACCGACTACTACACGCGTAATCAGTTCGCCGTCGCACCCATCGGGGTCGAGGAGGGGCAGTATGCGTCGGGCACCATCAGCAACAACTTCACCATCGGCAAGCAGTACGTATATGCCGGCTACATGGAGTTGGACGCGCCCGTTGTGAAGCAGCTCGATATCGACCTGGCCGCCCGTTACGATCATTACAATCTCTCCGGCGGTAAGGCCAGTCCGAAGATCGGCTTCAAGTACACCCCTGTTGACTCGTTCGCGTTGCGGGGTACTGCTGCCAAGGGCTTCCGCGCGCCAGGCCCTTCAGAGAACGGCTCGGCGGGACAGACCTTCTACACGGGCTCGACTGCGGATCCCGTACTGTGTCCCACTCCCGGGACCACCACGGCGCCGGGGAACTTTGCCGGACAGTGCGCGGTTTCAGTGCCGACGGTGCAGAGCACCAATCGGGAACTCAAGCCCGAGACATCGAAGACTTTTACCCTGGGATTCCTCTACCAGCCGTTCCCGGACTTCAGTGCTGGGCTGGACCTGTTCCAGATTGAAATCGACAACCAGATCGTCAGCGGCGGCCCGACGACCACCGTGCGCAGCACCAACCTGGCGCCGCTGCTGGAGTATCAGCCCGGCGGCACCACGGCTCTGGTAACGCCGCCGGTGGGTCCGATTGCGTTCCTCACCACCTCGTATATCAACGCCAACTCGACGAAAACCAATGGCTTCGATATGCAGCTGGACTATCACCATCGATTCGACGGCTTCGACTTCAAGTCAACGGCGATGTGGACGTTCACCAACAAGTACAACCTGGAGGTTGACGGGGTAACCTACGAATTGGCCGGTACCCATGGTCCGTCCATCATCTCCGGCGACACGGGCAACCCGCGCAGCAGGATCAACTGGGCGAATACCGTGAAGGTCGGTGCGCTATCGGTGACTGGCACGATGAACTACACCAGCTCCTATAGCATCACGGACCCGTCATCGGTGGTGCTGCTGGGTGTGCCCCAGGACAACTGCCTGGAGGCGCTGTCGTTCCTGGGTGCGTCCAACATCGACTACAACAACGTCGTATCCGTTGGACAGATCCCCAACTCCAACATGTGCCGCGTGGCGCACTACATCACTTTCGATCTGTATGCGCGTTATGACCTGACGGACCATTTCAATGTGCATGGTTCGGTGACGAACCTGTTCAACGAGAAGGCGCCTCAGGACTGGGCGACCTACGGTGGCGCGCTGGGCCTCGTGCCCTGGAACCCGTCAAACAACCTCGAAGGTGCGGTCGGACCGTCCTTCATGGTGGGTGCGACGTATACCTTCTGAAGAACGAGATAACCTAAGGCCTTGAAAAGGGCCTGATCAGATGAGATTGAGGGGGACCGAAGGGTCCCCCTTTTTTTGTGCGGCCGGACCTACTGCGACGACGACAGCGCCAGCGCCGCCCCGCCCTGGTCAACGGTATGCAGCGTCACCGGCCGGCGCCACACCCGACGGATGTAGTCCAGCACCTTGCGGCCCCGGTCCACGTCGATGCCGCGGCCATCGGTCACGTGATCGTGCTCGAGTTCGAGCGACCCGTCATTGCGCAGCTGCGACACTGCGATATTCGGCGCGCCGAAGTTGTACTTAGGTGCGAGCAGTGCCTCGTGCAGCCCGTGCAGGTCGCGGTCCATGACCTTGATCTGTCCATCGTTGCGCGCCGCGAAGCGGAACAGTTCCAGCTCATCGGCGATTTCGCGCGTCAGGTGATTGCGCACGAAGCCGAAGTCATCATCCTCCTGCATGATGCGGCGGGCCGCCTCCAGGCCCTCGCGCTCGATGATCTTTTCCCATAACGAAAAGCCCAGATGGTAGGGATTCACGGCCAGGGCGATCTGCTGATCCGCCGCCATCGGCCGCACGACATCGGAGTGGCACTTGATGGCATCCACGTAGGCCTCCGGCGGAATGAAGTCCGCTTCGCGCAGCAGCCGGGCATGCCAGTAGGAAGCCCAGCCCTCGTTCATGATCTGGGTCGCGAACACGGGATAGAAGTAGAACGACTCCTCGCGCACCGCCAGGAAGATGTCGCGTTCCCAGCTTTCCATTTCCGGCGCGTAATGCGCGATGAACCACAGCAGGTCGCGCTCGGGATGCGGTGGCACCGGCGCGCGCTTCTTGGTCTCGAAGACCCCGTGCGCGGCGACCGGGTCGAGCGAGGCGAACCGGCGCCGGAAGTCGTCGTCCACGAGTGCCTTGGGGTCCGGCAGGAATTCCGGGTAGCGGTCGCGCCGCAGGCGCTGGTCGATATCGATGTGCTGTTCCAGGGCGAGCGCCGCATCCAGCGCCGCCTCCACCCGCTGCGGACCGTGGGTCTCGATGGCTTGGCTGATCTGTCGCGCGTGGCTCGCGGCGTGTTCGACGATATGCTCGCTTACCTGCTCCTGGCAGCGCCGGAACAGCAGGTTGTTGCGCGAGAAATCCGCGTGTCCGAGCACATGAGCAGTCACCAGCACGTTCTCCGCCATGCCGTTGCCGTTGGACAGGTAGGCGTGACCGGGATTGCCCGGGAACACCACCTCGAACAGGCGCGAGTTGCCCATGTTGCGCTGGATCAGCTGGTAGATGTAGCGCACGCCGAAGGACCAGTGCGGCATGCGCACCGGCAAACCGTAAACGGCGATCTCCATCATGAACGTGTCCGGGACAGCCTCGAACTCGACGGGGTGGAAATTCATGCCGCAGCGGGCGGCGAGTTCCTCCATGTTCCGCACGTAGCTGCGCCAGTCGCCTGCGGGTCCGGTGATGGGTTCACTCATATCGCTTCCTCGTCAACCCAGGGCCTTCGCTTCGGCGTTGAAGAAATGCCGCACGGCTCCCCAGACACCGTCGAAATCGTCGATCACATAGCTCGCCACCGGCGCGCCAGCGTCAGCCGCATCACCGAACAGCCGCCCGGTTTCGGTGGCGAGCTGCCGCGACAGTCCCGATGCGACCTCGACATACCCGGAGAAGCAGGCCTTGGTGGCAATGTCATCGAGGGCCTCCTTGGCCGGCGCGTGATCGCCGATGCTGTTGTCGCCATCGGAGGCGTAGAACAGATAGATGTTGTGGCGCGCGGGACTGAAGCGCGCGTCGATGACCTCGCGGACCTTGTTCAGACCGGTCGAGGCCACGGTGCCGCCGGTACCGGTCACCTGGAAGAAGTCGCCCTCGGCGAATTCCCAGGCCTCGGTGGTATGGGCGACGAACACGGTCTCCAGTGAGCGGTACTCACGGCGCAGGCCCTGCACCACCCAGAAAAAGAACGTCTTGGCGAGCTTGCGATCACGGTCCGACATGCTCCCCGACACATCCAGCATGAAGAACACCACGGCATGCACCGCGGGCTGCCGGCGGCGCGCCAGCTGCCGGAACCGCAGATCCTCATCGGTGAAGGTCTTAGGGCCGCCCAGGCCCTGGCGCTTCACCAGTTCCTTGACCGAGCGCCGTCGATCCAGGCGCGAGCGTGCGCCGCGCCGATCCCAGCCCTCGCGCACCCAGTCGCTGTCGTCCGAGGGGCCGACCCGCGCCTTGAGGTTCGGCAGCTGCATCTCCTCCCAGAGCCAGTCGACGATGTCATCGATCTTGATCTCCAGCATCAGCTGGATGCCGCCGTCGCCGTCGCCGCCTTCGCCTTTTTCCGAACCCCGGTCGGGATTGGCGTCGGCCAGCACATCGCCGGGCTTCGCCTCGCCCTGACCTACGCCCTGGGAGTCACCGGGATTGCGCAGCCGGAAGTGATAGTGCTCGAGCATCCGCACCGGCACGCGCACCGAGCGCGCCGAGTCGTTGATGACGTCGCCGTTGGCGATGATCCTGGGCAGGTGCTCGCGGACGGCGTCGCGCACCTTCTCATCGTGACGCAGCCAGTCGCGGGCGCCGCGCGAGAACAGGTCGTACCACCTGGCTAGCCCCAGGGAACTGGAATCATCGCTGCTCGCAGTCATGTCCGGTCCCGTCCTTTGCTAAACGTTACTCCTGTGCCAGCAGAGTCGTGACGTAACTCAGCGCTTCCTTCGCGCTGTGCTCGTCGTACCCATACTCCTTGATGAGTCGCTCCTGCACCACGGAAATCTTCTGCCGCGCCTCGTCATCGGGGCGCGCCGTCGAGGTCACCAGCCGCAGCACATCGCGGCGCTCCTCGAACAGATACTGCTCGATGGCCTCGCGCATGCGCGCGTGGCTCGCCAGGTTGAATTTCTCACCGGCCTTGAAGGCGACCATCGCCTTGCGCACCACTTCCTGCCGGAACGACAGCTTGCCGGAGTCGGAGACCTTGATCTTCTCCTCGACCTGACGCAGGAAGCGCTCATCCGCCGGGCGCGTTTCGCCCGTGATCGGATCGGTGACCTGCCGGTGATCCAGCGACGCCTCGACCTCGTCGAGGTACTTCTCCAGCAGCTGCTGTGCTTCGGCTTCGAAGGACGCGAACATGGCGCGATGCACGTCCTCCTTCACCCAACGGTTGTAGAACTCCTTGCGCGCCGTCACCAGGTGATCGATCCAGGCCTTCTTGTGCTTGCTCTCCATGCGCGCGTCGCTGTCGATGGAGTCCTTCAGCGCCAGCAGCAGCTCCATGCTGGTGAGGCTGTGGGTATTGCCGCGGGTGATCGCGTTGGAGATCGCGTTGATCA
>Ga0182030_10013382_pt1 | contig 16331 bp, 14 predicted proteins | sample 812S3MmetaG_FD_121299 | JGI IMG/M metagenome (GOLD analysis project Ga0182030, IMG submission 121299) | Permafrost microbial communities from Stordalen Mire, Sweden - 812S3M metaG (Illumina Assembly) | ecosystem: Environmental > Terrestrial > Soil > Wetlands > Permafrost | place: Sweden...
ACCGGCCCGAAGACCTCCTCATCGGCGATGCGCATCTCGTCCGTGACGTCGAGCACCACAGTGGGTGGGATGCGCCGCCTCGTCGCATCCATGGGGGCTCCACTGTCGTAGACCGTCGCACCGCGCTCCCGGGCGTCCTCGATCAAGCCCCTGACGCGCTCGAAGTTCTTGTCGTCGACGATGCTGACCAAGCCCGCCCCGCCGTCGGCCGCGGCGGCCCTTCCATGTTCGAGGGCGGCGGTGACGAAGTCACTCATCCGGTCGCGGGGAACGAAGGCGTAATCGGGGCACAGGCAGATCTGGCCCCCGTTGCCCAGCCGAGCTGCCATCACCCGGCGCGCCATCGCCGGCACATCGGCGTCGGGAGCGATGACCGCAGGGTTCTTGCCGCCCAGCTCGAGGGTGACGGGGACGAGATTTTTGGCCGCCGTCGCGGCGACCAGCGCACCGACTTCTGGTGAGCCGGTGAAGAACAGGTGGTCGAAGGGCAGCGCGCTGAATTCCGCACCAACCTCGGGCCCGCCGGTGACGACCGTGAACTCGGTGGGGTCGAAGTACGTCGCCGCCTTGGCTGCGAACAGCGCGGCGGTGCGGGGGGTGACCTCAGAGAACTTGATCATCACCCGATTTCCCGCGGCGAACGCCGAAGCAGCCGGCTGGACCACCAGACTGACAGGGAAGTTCCACGGGCCGATGACGCCGACCACACCCAAAGGCTTCTTCTCCACCACCGTCGGCATCCCGAGCAGCGTGCCCGACCTGATGCGCTGCGGGCGCATCCACGACTTCAGATGCCGGCGGGTCGCGAGCATATCCGGCAGGATGCCCGCGACTTCTGACACCAGGTTGATCGCGTGGGGACGATTGCCGAAGTCGGCGTGCAGCGCTGCGGAGAACTCGTCGGCTCCCTCGGTCAGTAGCAGGATCAATCGGTCGATCCGGTCGCGCCGCACGGTCGGCGAAGGAGACCCGGCTTTGCGAAAGTCGGCTCGCTGAGCGTCCAGCATCGCGTTCAGCGTGGCCGACTGGCCGTTGGTGGCCGGAGACACGAACCGGTCGACATTAGTGGACATTGCGCTCCGTTCGAAGTTGTTGCGCCGCTTTTGGTTGCTCGAGGCGTTTGGCGAGGGGCAACGTTACGGCGGCGCAGGTGACGAGCATGAGGACACCGCCCAGGCGCTGGTCCATGGTGGGCGATAGCCCAAGTGGGTTGATGTGGTGCAGGTGCCGGGAGGGGCGGAGCAGGGCAGCCAGGCCGAGGATCGCCGCGACCTCTTGACCGAGGATCAGGGCGCCGCGGCGCAGGGCAGGTGGGACACGCCCCGCGGTGACGATGATGGCGGCCCAGTAGCTCAGCCCGATCGCGACGGCGAGGAGGGCGAGCCGGAGCGGCACCATGTCCAGGTCTGCGCCGTGGCTGTGGACGGCTGGCAAGTGCAGGGCCATCAGCAGTCCCGAGTTGAGGACGACGGCGATGATCACACCGGCCGTCCACGGCCGGGAACGCCCGGAGCCGGCCGTCGGCTGAACCCGCCGCAGCGCCGCGATGAGCAACAGCGGCACGGCGACGAGGAGCGCTTCCAGCGCCGCCATTGCCACGAGGTGCGATTGCAAGGCCATCACACGAACTGTCTGGGATGTACCCAGGAAGGCGAGCCCCGCGGCGGCGAGGATGGCGGGAACCCGCGCCCGGGTGGCCAGCCACCAGATCAGCACCGCCGCGGTGCATCCTGCCACGATCAATAAGCTTGGCTGCCAGCCAAATTGAGGAGACGGTGATGGAGGCATGCCCGTCATCCCGGGCATGTCGTGTTCAGCTGCGGACCCGGTATCACCACTCTTCAGCATCAGTGTCGCAACCCCGAGGGCGACCGCGATCTCGGCGGCCGCCGCGATCCATACACCGGGGGCCGGACGCGGGGTGTGATCAACCGGAGTGGCGTCAGCTGCCTGCACCCGCATCAAGGGTTCCTGATCAACCTGGGCAGGTTCTTCTGCGACACAACGCGCGACAAGACGGCGGCGAACGTGGCCCCTTTGCCGTGCAGGGCCTGTCTCTTTCCCCCAGCCAGCGCATCGTATCCGGCTCGGGCAACCCCAGCGGGAGACCCGGCCTTGTTCTTTTCGAACATGTTGTGCAGCAGCGACTTACCCGCGAACGCATCGATGCCGCCGGCTTGCGCGAACTTGGTTTGCGTTGCGCCGGGGGTCAAGCACGTGACGGTGACGCCGTAGGGCTTCAACTCGGCGGCCAGCGCGTACGTGAAGGTGTTCACATACGACTTGCTGGCACAGTAGGACGCCATGCGCGTCGAGGGAATCATCCCGGCGGTCGAACCGACGTTGAGGATCGCGCCGTGGCGACGCGCCTTCATCTCGCGGCCGAAGAGCATCGACGTCATTGTCAGCGTGATCACGTTGAGCTCCAACATGTTCGCCACCCGCTCGGGTGACAGGTCAACGGCATCACCGAAGCAGGCGAAGCCTGCATTGTTGATCAGGATGTCGGGAAACCAGTCGTTGTCCTGACACCACTGCAGCAGGGCGGCCGCTGCATCCGGCTTGGCCAGGTCCATCTGGAGGGTCTGCAACCGCGCCGCGCCGAAGCGGAAGTCCTCACCCAACTGGTCGAGTTCGTTCTGCAGCAGGCTCACCGCGAGGACACTTGAGCCGTCCTGTAGATACAGCCTCGTGAGTTCCTTCCCGATGCCCGAACCGGCGCCGGTCACGAGAACTTTCTTCATCCGCCAAAATCCTTTTCGTCATGTGGTTTTGGTTTGAGCAGTTTCACGGCCGCGGCGGCCGGTGCATCACAGCGCCGGCGCGAGTGCGACCTCGGTGCGTCCGGCCAGATCGACGGGGATGACCAGGTGGCCGCGGTCATCGGCTGCGAGTTCTGCATCCAGCGCGCCACGCAGGCGGTAACGCCCGCGCGGGACGAGCCGTTCAACCCCCAGTTGCACTCGCGCCGGGCCGTCGCCTGGCCGCAATACCAGGCGAAGGTCGGTGCCGTCGGTACGCGCCGACGCCACTAACACCTGCGGGTAGTCAACCCCGTCCAGGACGGGGCCGGTGCGTACCGCCTCGCCTGGACCCTCGGCGATCAGCGCGCGGTGACCACCGGGCGGATTGAACCGAGCGAGCGCCAACATTGCGTTCATGTTTGTCGACAATTCGTCGTGCCACCGGGTGCCGTTGGTCTCGACGGGTGGCAGTTGGCGATCGAGTGACGCCGCCAACGTGTCGTACACTTCGGTGTCGCCCATCTCAGCAGCCCCCCACATCACCGGGACGAAGGCGGCTACCGTCGACTTGCGGTAGTTGCCGGTGTCGATGGCGTCCCATCCCCGCAGCGCGACGGTCGGTTCAGGCCCCGTGATATCGACGAACTCGCGTCGCACGATCGTCCAACAACGTTGTGCGAGATCGGGATCAAAGGCATGCAGCATGCTGGCCAGTCCGCAGTCGGCGATAGTCGAGGTGAGCATCGGGATGGTGATGCCGAGGCGTGCGGACCGGATGGCGGTCACTCGCCCGTCCGGGGTGATGAACTCGTCGAGGAGGCGGCGCCGAAATTCTTCCCCGATCGACTCGACGAACCGGGTGCCGTGCAGCCTGTCCGACAGCAGCAGGGTGTTGATGCCGGTCATGTTGCAGGCGCTGTAAATCCAGTTCGGCTCGCAGGGGAACAAGGTCATGCCTGACCGTTTCATGTTGTCGTAGACGGCCGCGGTGACCATGTCATGTGTGTAGGGCCAGGTGCGCTTGCCGAGCCGGAACGGCATCGCGCCGCTGCGTCGGTAGCGGTCGTCGCCGGTGTTGGATTCGTAGACGCCCAGCATCGTTCCGAGGTAGCCCGACAGCATGATGTTGTCGCGCTTCATCGGGTCCCAGTCGAGACTGAGGTTGCCCCACGTCTGCTCGAAGGCCCAGTATCGCCATATCGGTGGCAGAGTCAGCTTGTCGATGAGATTGCGCTGTGCGGCGGATAAGTAGCCGTGGAAGGAAGGCGTGTAGTGCAATTGAGCCATCGCAAGTGCCCACTGCGCGAAATTCAGTTGATAGCGGATCGCCGAGGTCTGGAACTGATCCACCTTCGTGAAACCGTCGAACTTGTCCAGCGGCTGCAGTGCCCGGTCGAGCAGTGATCGCAAAGTGCCAAGGTCCTCAGTCGAAAGCTCATTGCGTACCGCGTCTTTGCACTGCGGGTCGATACGCGGCACGGTCGCAAGATATTTCGCTCGGACACGGCCGCGATCCTGCGCGGCGCGGAAGGCGCGACGCCGGGCCACGGTGCCTGCCGCGGCGCCGCCCATTAGCGTCACGGGCACCGCGACCCGTGCTCCGTTCCACGTCTTGCGGCCGCGGACGGCCTGTTTACGCGCATTGAACGCCGCCACCATCCACAACAGCGGCGGCAGCACGATGTTTCCGGTGCCGAACCACGCCACCAACGAAGCCGCGAAACCTCCCAACGTCGCAAGCAATCGCAGCGGGTTGCGTGTGTAGATGTAGCCGGCACCGGGCGCCAGCGCTCCCAGGGCCAGCGCCCGCGTACCGGGCCGCTTGCTCAACGTCGACGCCACGACGGCCACGCCACCGCCGATAGATGCAGCGATGCCCGCGCGGCGCAATAATGCTCGCACCGCGGGGCCGTTGGGTCGGTCGGGAACCGTCAGCGGGTATCCGGTATCGGTGCGCTGTTCTTGTTCGACCGTCGAAGTGCTCATTTCGTTAGCTCCTCGAAGCTGCTTTGGATCACTTGGATCGTGAATCGACTCGCTCGCCGCCGGGCGTTGGTGGCGACCACCGTGCCGCCGGGACGGGCGACTCGCGTCCGCCCCGGCCTGAGATCTTGCGAAGTGCGGCGCCGAAAAGGGCTGCCACCAGCACGCAGCAAGCCATCAGCGGCACCGACCCGTCGTCCGGGCCGAAGCTCCGCCGACATCGCCGCAGTGCCGAATCCGTGCGTTGAGAATCTTTTCCCCTTCACTCTGGGATGCACTGTGTGATCTGGCTACAGTAATACCGACGCGCGCCGTCGGCAATAGCCGCTCCGCCGGTCGTTGAGCGCGATGCGATGCTTGAATTCCGACGAACGTAGGGAAGTCGATGGGTGCCAACGCAGTCCGTCCCGTGGCAGTGGCAGTGGCAGAACACGGTGTGCCGGCCCGCAAGTCGGCGGCGGGACGTCGACGTGACCCGACAATCGACAACAAGCTCCGGCAGGCGGCACGCCAGTTGTATGGCCGCGAGGGCTGGGCGGGGTTTCACTTTGAGGGGGTGGCCAAAGCTGCCGGTGTCAGCAAGGACGCTGTGTACCGCCGTTACGCCGATGCTCAGTCGCTACTGCTCGACGCGCTGTCAGATCAGACCATCCCGACACTGCCGGAAGATCGGCCGATCGAGGAGGCGTTGGTCGCATACGCCTGCGACGCCTTCGCTTACTTCGCGAGTGGTAACGGATACGCCAACCTGCGAGTCCACGTCGACGCGGCGCAGTATCCAGATGTTCTGCAGCAGTATCGTATTCGTGTGGTTGAACCGCAGATTGCCCATGCGGTGAGCGTGGTGGAGCGGGCCCGCAAGGAGGGGAACCTCCATCCGGACACCTCATGTGCCACGGTGATCGAGGCGCTGGGTGGAGCCGTCATGGTCTACGCGCTGGCATCGGCGACGTCGCAGGCCGGGGACGCCGGTGCGCCCGACACCGCCACGGTGCGCCAGCTGACCGAGTTCGTCCAGCAGATCCTGTATGGGCGGCTGACCGGCCGGCCGAAACGCGTCAGATCTTCAGCAACGCCCCGCCGTCCACGGCCAACTGCAGGCCGGTGACGTAGCGGGACTCGTCGGACGCGAGGTACACGACGGCGTGCGCGATGTCGTCGGGTTCCACGTACGGGATCGGCATCGCCTGCATCCGGGGGAAGGCCTGCTCGACGTTTGCGCGGGTCGGCTCGGGCAGGTCCTTGCGGAACGCCTTGTACATCGGTGGGCTGTGCAGCACGTCGGTGTTGCAGTTCGTCGGGTGAACGGCGTTGACGCGAATACCCTGCGGTGCCCGCTGCCGGGCGAGAACGACGACGTACTGACTGATGAACTGCTTGGCCAATCCGTACCCGGCTCCGCCCGGGCCGTTGCCTTGCCCGCGCGCGGCGCCGGTGATCAGCGCCACCTTGCCCTCGACGCGACCCATCGCGGACCCTCTCGATCGTCTCGCTGTCCCGTAGCCGCCGATCCGGGGGGCCGCGAGCCCTAATCATATTACGTGGTTAGTCTATTGTCATTACGCCGCCGGATAGAGGGGAAGATCACCGAAATGCCCGGAGTTCTGGACGGCATCCGCGTCATCGAATTGGCGACCTGGGGCTTCGTTCCTTCGGCGGGTGTCGCATTGGCGGACTGGGGTGCCGAGGTGATCAAAGTAGAGCACCCACTGCACGGTGACCCGATGCGCGGACTGGTGAGCGCGGCGCTGACTCCGCCGGGTCGGCAGCCGGTCGGCTTCATGTTTCAAACCTTCAGCCGCAATAAGGCAAGTGTCGGTATCGATCTATCCGCCGAGGCCGGCCGGGAGGCGCTCTATCGGCTCGTTGCCGGTGCCGACGTGTTCTTGACGAACTATCTTGCGCCCGTGCGCCGCAAACTGCGGGTCGACGTCGAGGACCTGGCAACTGTCAACCCGCGGCTGGTGTATGCGAGGGGAACCGGCCTGGGTCCGCAGGGCGACGAAGCCGATACCGGCGGGTTTGATCTGGCGTCGTACTGGTCGCGCGGTGGCGTGGCCTACGTCAGCACCCTGGAGGGCGCGGAATTTCCGCCGCCGATGCCGGGGGCGGCCTTCGGAGACCTGCAGTCCGGTCTCTACGCCGCCGGCGGCGTGGCCGCGGCGCTATTTGCCCGCGAACGCACCGGCGCCGCTCAAGTCGTCGATGTCAGCCTGCTCGGGGCTGCGCTATGGGGCACCGCGCCACACATCGCCGCGTCGTCGTTGTTCGAGATCGATGCCATGCCGCGCGGCGACCACCAATCGGCGCACAACCCACTCAGTAACACCTACCGGACGCTCGACGGCCGGTTCGTCGCGCTGGTGATGCTGGAATCGGACCGGTTCTGGGCTCCGTTGGTCGAACTCATCGGGCGAAAAGATCTGGCTACCGATCCGCGCTTCGTCGATGCCGCGGCGCGAAGTGCCAACAGTAAGGCGTGCATCGCCGAACTGGACGCCATCTTTGCCGCGCGTACCGCAGATGACTGGCGGGAGGTGCTGCGACGCCAGCGGGGAGTCTGGGCCATCGTCCAATCGCCGGGGGAAAACCGTTGCGATCCGCAGGTTCTCGCTAACGGCTATGTCGGTTCGATGGAGCTCGACAACCATACGGCGCTGACGGTGGCGATGCCGCCCGTGCAGTTCAACGGTGGCCAACCGAGGCCCTGCCCTGCGCCGGAGCTCGGCGCCGACACCGACCGGGTACTCCTTGAGCTGGGTTACGAGTGGGACCAGCTCGTGGCGATGAAAGTCGACGGTGCCATCACCTGACAGCCAGCCCCGGATGTGCGTTGACCGTCTGTTAATATAACCTGGTTAACCAATTGTGCGCCGAATACCGGCGGCTTGCCAGTGAAGGTGATGAATGGATCTCCCGGACCTGATGCGGGCGAGGATCTCGGCCCACGGCGATCAACCGGCGTTGTGCTACGGCGAGATATGGCACAACAACGAAGAGTTCGGCGCCGTTGCCCAGCAGATCGACGCGACACTGCTGGCCGAGGGTATCGGACCGGATAGCCCGGTAGGCGTGTACATGCGCAACCGGCCCGGTCCGGTTGCCGCGCTGGCGGTTTTGCTCGCCACCCGCCGGCCCCTTGTGGTTCTCAACCCGGCGATACCCGACGCAACCATCGGGCAAGATGTCAGCGCTCTGCGGCCGGCGGCCGTCTTGGCCGACCCGGAGGATTGGCGCCGGGCGGCCGTCAGTTCGGCGGTTGCCGACGCGGGCGCTCTTGGGGTTCAGGTCGATTTCGCCACCGAGGATGATCAAGCGGTACAGGTGATCGTCAAGCGGACCCCGGGTGCCGACCATGCCCCGGTCAACAAAGGCGTAGCGATTCTGATGCCCACTAGCGGAACCACGGGGCCACCGAAGCGAATCCCATTGCGCTACGAAGAGATCGAGCATGCACTGCGCGGCGCCCAGGAGCACTACATGAACGGCAGCGCGCGTGAGGGCAGCGTTCGCGGAGCTGGGGTACAGATCTGTGCGCTACCGCCGACCAACATCAGCGGGCTGTGGGCATTGATCACTGCGCTCAGTGGCGGCGGACGGGCCCTGCTGCAGGACAAGTTCGAGCCCGAGGTCTGGTCGCAGGCCGTATCGCGGTACCGACCCCGATCGGTGTCACTGCCGCCGGCGGCACTGCGCATGATCCTCGACGCCGGTGTGGATCCTGAGAAGTTGTCCAGCCTCAAGGCGGTCTGGGTCGGTGCCGCGCCAGTGGGTCGTGACCTGGCCGACGCCTTCGAAAAAGCATACGGCTGCCCGGTCTTGCTCAGTTACGGGGCGACCGAGTTCACCGGCGGAATCACCGGGTGGTCGCTGCGGGACTGGCAACAATGGAAAGACACCAAGCGCGGCAGCGTAGGCCGCACCCATCCCGGTGTCGAGATCTCGGTCATCGACCCCGACACCGAAGAAGTGCTCGCCCCTGGGCAGCGCGGCATCGTGCAGGTTCGTTCGGCTCAGGCGGCCGGCGGCGACGGCCGATGGGTCCGTACCAACGATCTGGGCAGCATCGACGAGGACGGCTTCGTCTGGATCCACGGACGTGCTGACGATGTGATCAACCGTGGCGGTTTCAAGATCTTCCCCGCCGAGATCGAGGACTGTCTGGAAGCGCATCCGCAGGTGCGCGAAGCGGTCGCCTTCGGCATTCCAGACAAGCGGCTTGGTCAGGTGCCGGTCGCCATGGTTGTCGCCCTGGACGACGTTCGCCCCGAAGACCTCGTCGCCTGGGTCAAATCCAGGCTGCCCGCGTACAAGGCGCCTGTGACGGTACGCACCACCGAATACATTCCGCGCAACTCGGCCATGAAAGTCCTGCGCGGGCAAGTTCGTGAGCAATTCGCAAGCATTGCAGCGCAATAGAATTAGTGCAGAGTTGAGGAGGTGCGGATTTCATTGGGGCAGCAGCACTTCGAAGACCGCGTGGTCGTAGTCACTGGAGCGGGCAACGGCCTTGGCCGCGCGCACGCGCTCGCCTTCGCCGCGGCCGGTGCCGCCATGGTGGTCAATGATCTTGGCTGGGGGCGCGACGGTAGCCGCGGATCTGCCGAGCCGGCCCAACAAGTCGTTGACGAGATCATCGCCGCGCGCGGGCGAGCCGTTGCCAACACCGATGACGTCAGCACCTGGGACGGCGCCAAGGCGATGGTCGACCGAGCCGTCGATGCCTTCGGCGGCTTGGACGTCCTGGTCAATAACGCCGGCATCCTCCGTGACCGCATGCTGACTTCGATGTCGGAAGCCGAATGGGACGCGGTGATCGCCGTGCACCTGAAGGGGACGTTCTGTCCGACCCGCCATGCGGCCGAATACTGGCGCCAGCGCACCAAGAGCGGTCTGGCCAACGCAGCCCGGGTAATCCACACCACCTCGCCGTCGGGCCTGTTCGGCAGCCCTGGGCAGACCAACTACGGTGCTGCCAAGGCGGGCATCGCCGGCTTCACCGTGATCGCCGCGATGGAGCTACAGCGTTACGGCGTCACGGTCAATGCCGTCGCCCCCACTGCGCTGACCCGGCTCACCGACGATCTGCCCGTGGTGCACGAGATGGCCCAGACCATCGACTTGTCGCCGGAAGGCGTGTCGCCGGTGGTGCTGTGGTCGGCCGGACCCGCTGCACGCGACGTGACCGGGCGTGTCATAGCCGTAATCGGCGGCACCATCGCAATCGTTGAGGGCTGGGCCTACGGTCCGCAAGTTCACAGCGAACGGTGGACGACGGAGCGCCTTGATGCGGTCATGCCGGACCTGCTGGCCAAGGCCGCACCCAATGCCGAGATGACCGGACATCGACCGCTCCGATGAGTGCCTCGACGACCCATCCGGCTCACCGGCTGATCGGCCGGGTGTTGTTCGCCTACGACATGCCCATCGAGCGCGGCAAGATCCGCGAATTCGCGGCGGCAACCGGTGCTATGGATCCGGTCTATCACGGCCCGAACCCTCCTGTGCCACCGACATTTCTGGCCACCGCCATGCACTGGGAGCCGCAGGACCCGCCCCTGGCCTACAGGCTGGGTCTGGATTTGAGCAGGGTGCTGCAAGGCAGCCAGGAATATACGTTCATCGGGCCGCTGCCGCATGCCGGCGACACATTGCACGCCGAGACATCGGTGGAGTCGGTGACCGACAAACCGAGCAGCCGAGGTGGTCGGATGACATTGATCGTGGTGCTGACCCGGTTCCTGCGATCCGACGGCACGGTCGCCGCCGAGGGGCGCGCGACGGTGATCGAAAGAGGGCTGCCATGACCGCCCGTCTTTCGGGCGATGAGCTGGTCGCCGGCGCTGCCCTGCGCGAACGGCACTTCGGCCCCCAGACCCGCACCGATATCGTTCGCTACCAGGGAGCCAGCGGTGACTTCAACCCCATCCACCACGACGACGAGTTCGCCCGATCGGCCGGCATGTCAGGGGTTTTCAGTGTCGGCATGCTGCAGGCCGGTTACCTGGGCACGTACTGCGCGGAACTGTTCGGACCGGAGAGTGTGCGACGGCTGTCGGTGAGGTTCGCCGGGCAAGTGTGGCCAGGCGACATGCTGGTGTGCCGCGGCTTGGTCTCGACACTAACTCCGACCGAGGACGGGCACAGCGCCGACCTCGACCTGACCATCTGGCGCGTCGGCGGCGGTGTGGCCGTATCGGCCTCGGCGACGCTGCTGATCCGATCGACCGAGGCCGACGACGAAATGACGATCCCATGACGGCCGGCGTCGAGGACGAAATGAATGTCGATCTGACGCATGCCTTGGGCTGGGAAGCGCGTGCGCGGTGCTTGTGCTCGAGCGGCGGGCGGCCTGATGACGTTAGTCCCTACCTCTCAGACCGGCCAGTAGATTAATAATAACCACGTTAACTATCAGGAGCCCGATATGCCGCTGCAGGATCACATGCAGTTGATTTCCGTCGACGACCACCTCATCGAGCATCCGCGCATCTGGTCCGACCGGCTGCCCGCCAAGTACCGGGAGTTAGGGCCCCACATCGTGGAAGTGCCTCGCGCCAAGGGCGGTCCGCCCAGCCAGGTGTGGGAGTACCAGTGCAAGACGTACCCGCAGATCGGTCTCAATGCCGTGGCGGGGAAGAAGCCGGAGGAGTACGGCATCGACCCGTCGCGCTTCGACGAAATGCTGCCCGGGTGCTACGACCCCGTCCAACGGCTTGCGGACATGGATCTCGACGGTGTGGAGGCCGCACTGTGCTTTCCGTCGTTTCCCCGGTTCGCCGGCACGGTGTTCCTGGAGGGCGATGACCGCGACGTGGCACTGGCCAGCGTCAAGGCATACAACGACTTCATGCTGGATGAATGGTGTGCTGCCGCGCCACACCGATACATCCCGCTGGTGATCCTGCCGCTGTGGGACGTTGACCTCGCGGTGGCCGAGGTGCATCGGACTTTCGCCAAGGGCGCGAAGACCATTGCGTTCCCGGAGAACCCTTCGCCGCTGGGGCTGCCGTCGATCCACACCGACCACTGGGAGCCGCTGTTCAGCGTCGCCGAGGACTACGACCTGCCGTTGTCGATGCATTTCGGCACGTCGGGTGTCTCGCCCAAGCCGTCGCCCGAATGTCCGATGGCGGTCAGTATCACGCTGTTCAGCTGCAACTCGATGTCGGCGCTGACCGACTTGCTGTTCTCACCGGTGTTTCATCGCCACCCCAAGCTGAAAGTGGCGCTGTCCGAGGGGGGTATCGGCTGGGTTCCCTACATGCTCGAGCGCGCCGACTACGTCTGGGAGCGGCATCGCTTCTACCAGAACGTCAACCAGGAACGCCGGCCATCGGAGTTGTACTTCGACCACGTCTACTCGTGCTTCATCGAGGATCATCACGGACTCGAAGCCCGTGACGAGGTCGGTTTGGACAACATCTTGTGGGAATGCGACTACCCGCACTCGGATTCGAACTGGCCGAACAGCCGTAAGGTCGCCGAGCAAGTGTTCGTGAAGATCCCGGATGAGGACGTACACAAGATTGTCGAGCTCAATGCCCGGCGGGTGTTTAACTTCCCCCGTGTCGAAAGATGAGCGGCGGCCCGGTCGCTCCCATTCCTCCTCATGCCGTGCGGGGTGCGTCGGACTGGGACGATGAAGATCTGTTGACCATCGCGGAGGCGTCGGAACGACTCGCCGAGGAGATCAATGCCGCACGTCGCCGGGTCCGCCAAGCCGAAGAGGTGCTGGGCGATGAAAACTCGCCGGCCGTCGGCGCCGTGCATGTGGCCGGTCTGGCCGCCGAACGCAGACGCCTGCACGAGCTGATTCGGGCAGCCCAACGCATCCAAGCCGCCGCGGCCGACGCCCCCCGGTAGACCGTGTTACCAGAGCAGAAGACGGCCAGCGGACCCATCCACGCTGTGGTCTTCGACATGGGCGGTGTGCTTACCGTCGACCCCTATCAGGCCTGTAGGGACTACGCCGCCGAGTTACGCATCGCGGCGGATACCTTTGTCGATCAGTTGCGCGGACTGGAGTTCGCGCAAGTGGAAACCGGTGATCGCTCAATGCGTGAGTACCTCAAGTTCGCGTGTCGCGACGTCGAGGCACGGCTGGGTGTACATGTCGATATCCGTCGCCTCGCCGACTGCTTTGCCGCCGGTCAGCGGGTGCGCCCCGAGATGACTACGCTGGTCGAGGACCTGGTTCGGGGTGGCGTCAAGGTCGGCTTGCTCACGAACAACGCCAAGGAGGCCAGGTCCTGGTGGACCAGCGGCGTGCTGCCGCTGGAGCGCTTCGCGGCCATCGTCGATTCGTCGGAAGTCGGCCTGCGCAAACCCAATCCGGCCATCTTCGCGCTCACGGCCGAGCGCATGGGTTGCCGTCCTGACCGATTGTTGTATTTCGACGACACCGAGGAGAACGTCGTCGGGGCCGCAGCCTCCGGCCTGGCCGCCCGGTTGTTCACGCATCCCGTTGCCTGCCGACGGGAGTGTGCTCAGTATGGACTGCTGTAACGACGAAATTTGTGCCCTATGCCACAGTCAAATACTATAACCAGGTTATAGTTAGACGGTCGGCTTCGAGATGTGTGAAAGTGATATGTCGGGACGAGTTCTGGTTACCGGAGGCACCGGCGCAGCCGGCGCAGCGACGGTCAAATGGCTACGGCGAATGGGAGCCGATGTCGTCGTCCTGGCCCGGCGCGCTCCGGCGGTACCCGTCCCCGGCGTGACGTATGTTGCCGCCGACATCCAGGATGCGGAAGGGGTCTCCCGTGCCGTAGCCGGCTGCGACGCGGTAGCGCATTTCGCCTGGACCGTTTCGGCAATGCAGAGCGCGGAGGTCGCCGAAGGTATCGACATCGGCGGAACGATCAACCTGCTGCGCGCCATGGCTGACCACAATTGCCCGCGGATGGTGTTCGCTTCGTCGATCACCGTCTACGGCGGGCATGCCGACCACCCGCAGCCGTTCACCGAGGACGAGACGCCCCGCCCCGCGGCCTCCTTCCACTACGAGCGCAACAAGGTTCGTGCCGAGAAGATGATCGCCGACTCCGGCCTGGCGGCGATCAACGTGCGGCCCACGGTGATCGTCGGGCGGTCGGCGTGGAGCGCCCCCGCCAACATCTTCCGCCAGCCAGTGGTCGTGACTCCCGGCCGCGACGTGCGCATGCAGCTGGTCCACGTCGACGACGTCGGCCGCTTCTGCGCGCAGGCGGCGTTGGGCGGGCCGACCGGAACGGTCAACCTCAATGCCGACGACGCGCTGACCTTCACCGAGATGGCACACCTTGTCGGCCGGCCGGTGGTGAATTCCGGAAAGCGGTTCTCGCGGCTGTTGGCCGACGTGATCGGCAAGGTCCGCATCTACGAGTCCGTGCCCGACCTGGTCGAGCTGTTCATGCACTACCCACGGGGAGATACGCGAAAGCTGCGTGAGGATTTCGGCTTCACCTGTGCCTACAGTTCTGCCGATGCAGTGGCCGACATGACCGACTGGTCATCGAGCAAATGGACGGTGGGCGCGCGCTCGGTCCGCAAGCCAATCCGCTTGGCCGAGCCTGTCGTCTACCCGCGCGACACTTCGGGACCGGACGGCAGCGGGGTGCAGATCGTGCCGCCGGAGTACACCGGTGAGTTCGACAACGTCACCGGCGATCCGGCCTTGCCGGAGTGGAGCGCGGCGAATCTGTCCGAGGCGTTCCCGGGCCCGATGACGCCGTTCTCGCTCGGCCTGGCGACCCGCATCATGTTCAGCGCGGCGAACGTGCTCGACCATCTTTTTCCGTTGGACCCCGAGCTGATGATGATGGTCAGCACCAAACAGGTCGGCACGATCGGGCACCGGCTCTACAACAACATGACGGTGATGAAGGAACTGGCGCATGCCATTCCGGGCCAGACACCTGAGAGCTTCGAGCATCAGATGAACGGCGTCCCCCTGCCCGAGGGTTACCGGCCGCCCCGGATGTCGGCCGCCGACGCGCTTGCCGGTGCCCGGGCAGCATTGAAGGGCGGGCCTCAGATCGCAGGTCTCGGGCACGAGGTGTCCGACATGGAACGGCGATCCGAGCGGTTGGTCGGCGACCGGCCCGATCTGCAAGGCCTCACCGATCACAAACTGCTGGCCCGTATCGAACTGATCACCGACACGGTGGTGCGGGCGTGGGACATAAACTGCATGAACACCTTCGTGGTCGGTCTCCCGATGAACCTCATCGCGCAGCGCTACGGGGAGGACGTCGCGATGAATGTGCGGGCCGGGACGCAGAATCTGCGCAGCGCCGCCCTGTTAGCCGGGGTACGCGAGCTCGCCGACATCGTCGCGACGGATCACGGTTTGCGTCGACTGATCGACGACAGCCCTCGCGAGTTGGTGCTGGACAAACTACGCGGCGATGCACCGGGTTTCGCTACCAGCTTCGACCGGCTGGTAGCCGAATGCGGGCATCGCGGACCCGGTGAGACAGAACTGAGTAACCCCGTCTACGCCGACGCTCCGGAAATGTTGCTGCGCTCGGTGATGGGTAGTATGCGCGCCGGTCACGCTGCCCCCGCGGTTGCGGTGCGGACCCCGGTGGGTCGCGCTTTGGTTCGCTTCGCCGTCGCCGCCATTGAGCGACGGGAACGCGGGCGCGACGTGTGCATGCGCATCACCTATGAGCTCCGACTCGTTCTGCGAGAATGGGGACGCCGGCTGGCCGATCGCGGGGCGCTGGATTCGGCCGACGGCGTGCACTATCTGTCGGTGGACGAAATCTACTATCCGCCTGCCGATTCAAAGGATCGAGTGGTCAGACGGCGGGCCGAACGGAAGCGGTTGGCAGCACTGGACTTCCCGATCCACTTCCGCCAGCCGTGGAGCCCGGCCGCTGAGGTCGCCGTTAGCGGTAACCACGTCATCAGCGGGCTTGCCGTCTCACCGGGTTTGGCTCGCGGCAGAGTGCGCATCATGACAGAGGCCGACGACGACCTCGAACCCGGAGAGGTTCTGGTAGCCAACGTCACCGATACCGGGTGGACTCCCTTTTTCGGCTGCGCCGCTGCAGTGGTCACCAACGTCGGCGGGATGATGTCGCACGCCGCGATCGTGGCCCGCGAATTCGGGGTTCCGGCAGTGGTGAACACCGTGAGCGCGACTCAGCGCCTCAAAGACGGCCAATTGGTCGAGGTGGACGGTTCCGCCGGCACGGTACGCATTATCGATGAAACATCGTCCGTGGTGTAGGGAGGACGAGACCGTGTCAAGCAAGAGTGATTTCGGGCACCGGACACTCGTCGGAACATTCGAACCCACTGCGAGCGACTCCGACCCGACCCGGACGTACTTCGGCCTCTCGCTTTCGTGCACCTGGTTTTACCTGAATTTCCGCGATGTCGAAGGCAAACTGCACTTCGCCTATCGCACCGTGCTCGGCTTGGAGGGGTCACTGCACTTCACCTGCAACGAGTCCCGTGACGGCGCATTACGCAAGGTGGCCATGCCCGAAGGGCGTGAATTCTTCCGCGGGCCGGTCCTGACGACCACCTCCGATAACGAGTACCGCATTGTCAGCAAGCCCGCCGAACCGGGCTATGCCACCGGGCAAGCATTCGAGATGACGCGCA
>Ga0182030_10013384_pt1 | contig 16329 bp, 16 predicted proteins | sample 812S3MmetaG_FD_121299 | JGI IMG/M metagenome (GOLD analysis project Ga0182030, IMG submission 121299) | Permafrost microbial communities from Stordalen Mire, Sweden - 812S3M metaG (Illumina Assembly) | ecosystem: Environmental > Terrestrial > Soil > Wetlands > Permafrost | place: Sweden...
AGTTTTTCATTCCTCAAGCATGACAAGTTTTTCAGACGCATCAAGGCCTGAAATTCGTTACAGGGAAAGGCTTAACAGACTTTTAGCTTGATTTTTTACCCACACGTTTGGGAGAAGACCCTTTAAAGGAGTCGCCGTTCTGAAATGAACCCTCATCCGTATTGAGATGGAGTTATCTTGAATTCCTATCGCTCTTATATCTTGATACCATTTTTGATTCTCTCGTGCGTGATATTCGCCGGTTGCCCCCAGCCGACCCGTGTTACTTACAGCCCCCTCTCGCCGGTCTTTTGGACGCAATCTCCGACGATTACTTTTTCCCCAACTTGGACTCCCACAGGCTCCCATACGGCCACCTCGACCTTTTCTCCAACTGTTACTTTTACCCCTACCATCACATCGACACCGCCTCCCATGGACGCAGGCTGTTCAACCGATTCGTTTATTGGCACGGCCCCGCCAAGTGGAAAATATGGCGTTGATTACGCCACGGATTACGTGCCTCTCTGTAATGGCTGGGTGGTTTATGGCGATTTGACAAACAACAAGATCCAGGCGGTCAACGCGGTTTACAGAACCGTCGGAACCAGCTATCCGCTCGGGTACGCTCCCGCCGATATGGCCTATGATCCAGTCAACCAATACCTCTGGATTATCCTAAAGAGTCAGAGCTCTGTTGCCAGGGTGAATTTGGCCACCGGGTCGGTCGCCTTAATTGCTTTGCCGGGGGTTGGGGTGCATGTGGCCGCGACAGAAAACGGATATGCCTTTGTCGCACTCCATTACACCTATCCGAACACGACAACGATATCCTATCTCAATGGGACATCTGCCTCCATTGCCGTTAATTTCTCGATTGGTTATTTTGGCGAAGCCTTGATCGCGTGCGACTCAACCGGGACGGCGTTTTACGTGGCGCCGGATATAACCATAGGGGGATACACGGAGGCCTGGGCTTTCAATACGTCGACATACACCGCGACACTCACTGCCAGTGTGGACGGTTACTCGGCAAACGGGAAGGAACTCGAACTTTCACCCGACGGGAACCATCTTGCCTTCGTATGCGGGGGAGGTAACACGTCGGGAATAAATCCTATCTACTCTATTTTCGACCTGACGGCCTCGAATATTAGCGCCTATTCAGGCTCCTGGTTTACAGGAAAGTATCCCCTCTCGGCAGATTTTTCACCTGATTCGAAAAACATCACAACCACAAATGGTTCGGATCTGCAAGTGTTTGGTGTGTCCTCGCATGCTGCGAGTAAAACTACCTGGGTGGGCGCCACGGCGGGAATTGTGAATGGTCCGCCTTACAACACTTACGAACTCACAAGAACTCGTTTTTCGCAAGGCGGGTGGATCGTGTATGGATTGGATATCCCCACTTACAATACCCCTGCCCCTTCCACGATCGTATGGGAAACCTTTCCATGAAGACCACCGCGGCCCGAACCCTTGTTTCCGCTCTGTTTTTCCTGGCCGTCCTTTTCGCTCGTGCGTCCGCGGAAGTGGACCAGGGCAACTTTCAAAAGGGAATGACCAGCTATAACCTGGGCGATTACGAACAGGCCCTGGAAAGTTTTCAAGCGGCCATCGACATCTACCCGGACGACTGGGCCTCCTACCAACAGGCCGGTTATTGCTATTACCACCTGAAACGCCGGGAAAAAATGAAGGAGGCTTTTGACGAAAGCCTGAGGCTTCACCCGGATAATCCCGAACTCAAAACCTTTCTTCAAAACCTTCCTGCGGTATTCGCCTCTTCCGCTGCCCCGAGCCCGAACGCCCCCGCCAACAAGTCCGCTTCAAGACCTGTTTCGCCGGACAATCCGCCGCCTCCACCCACCCACCCGGGAATTCCGCCCTATTCGCTCGAAGAGGCGAAGCAGGAACACCACTGGGAGGAGGGCTTTTACTTGAAGATCAACTGCCTGGGCGATTACGCTGGCATCGAGGATTTTTCCAACGCGGCCACCCTCTGGAACCAGGCAGTGGCCCACAGCCTGGGATCGGGGTCGGCTTCCAACTCCCTCGCGGGGATCGGTGTGGACGTGGAACCCTGCCTTTTCCTAGACCCCAGGAACGCGGTAGGAATTAAGATCGGCTATTCGGGTGGCCACGGCTACCAGGAAAATTTTTCATACAGGGGTCAATCGGAAAGCGAAAACTTCGACCCCGAGCTTCTCGTGGTGGGGGTAGAGTATTTCCATTATTTTCCAGGCCCCGAGGGAAGGTTCTACCTGGTGGGGGCGCCGATCTTCGGGGAGACGTTGATGGGGTTCAATGCGCAGGACCCGACAATCACCATGTCAGGCACGCTCTATGGATCGGGCGTGGGTTTGGAGGCCGGAGGAGGATATGAATGGAAGGTTTCCAACGCCACCGGATTCGAGATTTCGATGAGGGTGAGGATGCTTTCCATTACGAACTTGCAGAACAGCTACCAGGATAACTTAGGCCATACAGGCCAGATGACTTTGGCCGTCGATTCGCAGGGGGGTCTTGGCCTGGCCGACACCCGAAACCTCAGCACCCTCAACCTGAGGCCCGCGGTGATGGATTTTACCGGTGTGATATTCGGTTTTTCGCTTAATTTCCACCCCTTCTGACAAGAGGGGCGAATCGGTTGTGGCTTTTATCACCTGAATGGAGAGAGATATGAAAACCTTGGTTTCCAAGCCGCTTTTCGTGATGTTAGCCCTGACCGGATTACTGGCGGGCGGATGCGCGACCACGATGACCAAGCCTTTTCCCGACATGAAAGGCCAGGTGAGTATCATCGACGCGCCCAAAGATCCCGTTTACATGTACGATTGGGCGCCGGGGACCTATCACATTCCAGATTCGAATGTGTATATCGCCAAGCTGCAGGGGGATGAGGATACGGCCGTCGGGGCTGTTTTGTTCGGGCTGGTGGGAACGGAAATTACCGGCGGGAACATCGCCAAAACCGTGAAGAAGGACCTGCAAGGGGCGGAAAAGGAGCTCCAGTTCAACCTGGCGGACATCACGGACGAGGCGATTAAAAACGCGCTGTCGGGGCCGGAAACATTTGGCCGGGTCACTTTTAACGGCAAGCCGGGCAGCATGGCGTTGGTGATCAATCCCTACGTGGTTTTCAGCTATGTGGACGAAACAACATCCAGGCTTTGGGTGGTCCTCAAGGTGGAATGGATTGATTACAACTTTAACCTCAAAGAATGGTATTGCCGGTATATCGCGGGCGTGGACAAGCCCCGTCCCCTGACAGGGGAGGAGAGCTGGACCGCGAACAAGGGCGAATTGATGAAGGCTGCGCTGGCCGAAAACCTGAAGCTGGACACGGAAGTGATGCTGGAGGATATCAACGGGAAACTGAAGGACGACAAGATACCCATGCAAAAAATAAGGGGAAAATTCATGTTCTACAAGAAGCCCCTGAATGTGGATGTCCGTGTGCTCAAAAGGGACGAGGATTGGGATGTGGTCCTGCCCCTGGTGGGCGATGATTCCTATTACGCCGGGGTCAATATACTGCCGAAGGATTTCAACGAACCGCTCCCACCCAAGGACCTGAAAAAGTAAAGGCCAGTCTATATCCTGGTTCAGACCTCTCCCTATTACCCTGATGAAAGCATCCCCTCTTTATGGTTCAATGTGGAATCAACGGAGGCGGTATGGACATCGTTTATTTCCTGGCGGGGTTGGCCCTCGGGTGCCTGGTCATGTTTTTCATTTTCAAGGCCCAAAAAGAGAAGGCCTTGTTGGCGAAAGGTTCCGAATCGGAAAGGGAACTGGCCACCCTGAAGGAACGTCTCTCGGGCAAGGAAGCCCAGATCGCCGACCTGCAATCGCGCCTGTCCGAATTCGAGAAAAAGACCCAGGCCCTGATTGCCGAGACCACTTCGCTCAAGACCGCCAAGGCGGAGCTGGAGGCTTCCACCCAGGAGGCCCGCAAGGGATTCGACGAGAAACTGAAAGTGTTCGAGAACGCCACGAAGACGCTGGAAGAGACCTTCCAGGCCATATCGGGCGAGGCCTTGAAGAGCAATAACAAGGCCTTTTTAGACCTGGCGCGAACCCATCTTGAACAGTTCCAGGAAAACGCCAAGGGCGACCTGGAAAAAAGACAGACCGCCATCGACCAGATGATCCAACCAGTGAAAGAATCGCTGAACAAATTCGACGAGAAGATCCAGAGTCTGGAATCGGCCCGGGTAGGCGCCTACGCGGAGCTGAAGGAACAAGTGCGCAACATGATGGAGACCGGTACCAAATTGCGGGAGGAAACGGGCAACCTGGTGAAGGCCCTGCGCATGCCCCAGGGCCGGGGCCGGTGGGGGGAAATTCAGCTCAAGCGCGTGGTGGAAATGGCCGGGATGGTGGATCACTGCGATTTTTTGGAGCAGGAAACCACTGAAGATGACGAAGGCAAGTCCCTCCGGCCGGATATGCTCATCAAGCTTCCGGGCGAGCGCCTGGTGGTGGTGGACTCCAAGGCGCCCATGATGGCCTACTTGGCGGCCGCTGAGGCCAAAACGGATGACGAACGGGATGGCTTTTTAAAAGACCACGCCGGACAGATCCGCACCCACCTGGGGCAATTGGGCAAGAAAGCCTACTGGGACCAGTTTCCTTCGGTCCCCGAGTTCGTGGTGATGTTCCTGCCGAGCGAGGACTTTTTCAGCTCGGCACTCAAGCAGGACCCATCCTTGATTGAGGCGGGCGTGGAGAACAAGGTGATACTGGCCACTCCCACGACCCTAATCGCGCTCTTGAAGGCCGTTTCCTACGGCTGGCGGCAGGAACAATTGAGCCGGAACGCCCAAAAAATCAGCGAGCTGGGCAAGGAGCTTTACAAGCGCCTGGCCGACATGACCGAGCACCTGGCGGACATGGGGAGTGGTTTGAAAAAGGCCGTGACGGCCTACAACCGGGGAATCGGAACTTTTGAATCTCGTGTGGCCGTGACGGCCCGGGAGTTCAAGGATCTGGGCATCGGCGATACCGTGAAGGAACTGGAGCCGCTTGAGCCCATTGAGAACAGTCCTCGGGAGATCCAGGGCAAACTATTGGGTGATTGAGGTGGTTATGAGACCTAAAAAATATAAAACCAAAAAAGAAGACGCGAAAAAGATCCGAAAGGTTTGGACCATCAAGCCGGTGAGCCGGGTGGCCCCGGACCGGAGGATTCGGACGCTAAAAAAAATAGAGGAAAGGGAAAAAAGGGAACCCATATGAAACACCGTGTGATTTCAAGTTTCATCTATCTAACGCTGATCCTGGCACTGGTATTGCCTTCAAGGGGGGCATTCGCAAAAAGTAAAGAAGGCGTTTCCAAAACCAAACACTCGGCTTCCTCGAAAAAGAAGAAATCCAAAGGTAAGGGAACCACGATCAAGGTCGAGGATAACAGTACCTCGAAGGGGCCGATGGAAGACGTCTCCAACCAGACCGAGGTTTCGCAAGAGCCGGGCTCGGCTCAAGGCGCGGCCAAGGGAAAATCGAAAAAGAAGTAAGGAACTTTTATTGAGGGGAGGGCCCATGGCTTTAACCGAATCCACCATGCTGGAGCTGGGTACGAAGATCCCCGATTTTGAACTTTACGACGTTGTCTCGGGAAAGAGCGTCAGACCGGGTGACTTCAAACAGCAAACCGGGTTACTGGTCATCTTTCTCTGCAAACACTGTCCCTATGTCATTCACATAAAATCCGAATTACCCAAGTTGGGGAAGGATTACGCCCCAAAGGGCATCGGTATAATCTCCATCAGCTCCAATGATCCTACCACCCACCCGGAGGACGCGCCCGAGTCGCTTCGCCAAATGGCCATGGAATTGGGGCTCAACTATCCTGTTTGTTTCGACGTGACCCAGGAGGTGGCGAAAGCCTTTCATGCGGCCTGTACGCCCGAGTTCTATCTTTTTGACGAAAACCGTCAGCTTGTTTACCGGGGCCAATTGGACGACAGCCGGCCTGGTAACAACAAGCCAGTAAATGGGCAGTCTCTTCGGCATGCCCTGGATGCGGTATTGGCCGGCAAGCCGGTGGATTCGAACCAACGGCCGAGCATCGGATGCAGCATCAAATGGCGCCAGGGCAACGAACCAACCTACTTCGTACATTAAAGGGTTTAATTCTCAGCTTAGAAAAACTATCATAGGTTTAACCCTCAACACAAAGGTTCCTGCTTGAACGTACCGAACCGGATCAAACCTTTTCTAGAACAAGCCCTTTTAACGGCCCTCAATGGGTTGGGCGAAGGCGTTTTTGTTACCGACGGCACCCATATCCTTTTCGCCAACGAAGCCTTCTGCAAGCTCACCGGTTATTCCGACGAAGAAATCTCTCTCTTCGGTTCCCTGATTGAGCTTTTTCCCGAGTCCCAATCGGCCATTTGGAGCCACCCGGCCCACCGGGGTTCCACTAAATCCGTTTCTCCCCTCAAGTGGTCCACCTGCCTGAAACAAAAAAACCACGCCCTACGGGCGGTTGAAATTTCCATCACCTCGTTGGACGCGGGGCACGAGACCCAATGGGTGGGAGTGGCCCGCGATCTGGTCGTGGTCGATACGACCCAGTTGAAGAAGGCGCAGGATGATCTTAAAACGAGCCAGGATAGGTTCCTCAAGATCATTTCGGCCGCGCCGCTAGTCGTGTTCGCGCTGGACGCAAATGGAAATTTCACCCTCTCCGAGGGAAGCGGGCTGCAGGTCTTGAACCTCAAACCGGGTCAGGTGGTGGGCCGGTCCGCCCTGGAAATATACCGGGAGTACCCTGAACTCATCCGTAATTTGCGCCGGGCTCTTAAGGGCGAAAGCTTCACGGCCACCGACCAGGTGGGCCGTCTGTGGTTCCAGATCCAATACACTCCCATTTTGGATGAAACGGGAATTTTCAAGGGCGTAACCGGTATCGCGGTGGATATGACCGATCGCAAGGAAATGGAACAGGCACTGCAGCAGCGGATGGAATTTGAAAAGCTCATCACCACTCTCTCCTCCGATTTTATCAACTTGCCTGTGAACAAGATCGACCAGGGAATCCAGACGAGCCTGGATGTCATCGGCCGTTTCATCGGCGCGGATCGGGCCTTGTTGTTCCTTTCTAAAGGAGACCAGTTGGACCATCCGGCCTACGTCTGGTCTTCGTCACCGGAGACTGCGGGCGACACCTGGCGTCCCGACACCTTTTTGTCCGATTACGCCTGGTTTTCCGAGAAACTTCGCCGCCGTGAAGTCATTTACGTTGTTAGCCCGGACGAACTTCCAGCCGAGGCCGGAGCCGAGAAAAGGCTTATGGCCGCACGCAAGGTCACCTCGGTTGTCGTGATCCCCATCTTAACCGGAGGGCGGAGCCTGGGGATACTATCCTTCAGCACGACTCGCGGGTCCAAGCGTTGGACACCCGAGGACATCGCGCTGTTCACCATTACCGGGGAAATGCTTACCGGCGCCCTGGAACGCAAGAACGCCGAACTGGCGATCCGCGGAAGCGAGGACAAGTTTCGGGAACTGTTCAACAACGCCAATGATGCCATTTTCCTCTTCGGGATCTCGGCCGAGGGGATCATCGGCAAGTTCGCCGAGGTGAACGACCTGGCCTGCCAGAAGACGGGCTTCACCCGCGAGGAACTGTTGCAGATGACACCCTATGATTTGGCGGCTCCCGAGGACCTGAGTGACATGCCCAAGTTCTTCAAGAAGCTGGTGGACCAAGGGCACGTGACCTACCAGAAGGCCCATCTTTCCAAGGAAGGCCACAAGATTCCTTTTGAGGTGAACTCTCATGTGTTCACCTGGAACGGGCAGAAGATGGCCCAGGCCATCGCCCGTGATGTTTCGGACCGCAAACGCGCCGAGGAGACGATCCGCCGGCAGGCCTATTATGACGTGTTGACCGGACTGCCCAACCGCACGCTTTTCAAGGACCGTCTGGAGCAAGCCATGAAGACCGCCCTGCGCAACAAGCAGTCCCTCTGCGTCATGATGCTGGACCTGGACCGCTTCAAGACCATCAACGAGACCCTGGGCCACCATATCGGGGATAAACTGCTCATGGGCGTGGCGGACCGGCTCTTGGGCATCCTGGCCGACAACGGCACCATCGCCCGCTTTGGCGGGGACGAGTTCACCCTGCTCCTTCCCCAGGTGGTCCAGACCGAGGAGCCCACCCTGCACGCCCAGCGCATCATCGAGACCCTGGCCGCACCCTTCAAGCTGGACGGCCACGACCTGCATGTGACCACCTCCATCGGCATGGCCTCCTACCCCGCGGACGGCGAGAACCCGGAAGTGTTGTTGAAAAACGCCGAGACCGCCATGTACCGCGCCAAGGAGCAGGGAAGGAACAATTTCCAGTTGTACGCTTCCATCATGAACGTGAGCGCCTTCAAGCAATTGCTCATGGAAAACAGCCTGCGGCGCGCGTTGGAAAAGCAGGAATTCGTGGTTTACCTCCAGCCCCAAATCGACCTGGCCACCCACCGCATGATCGGGGCCGAGGCGCTGGTGCGCTGGCAGCACCCTGACCTGGGGTTGGTTTTTCCCACCGAGTTCATCGGCTTGGCCGAGGAAACGGGTCTCATCGTCCCGATCGGGGACTGGGTGCTGGAAAGAGTCTGCAAGCTTGGAAGGCAGTGGAGGGATAAGGGCCTGCCCAGTGTTTGCATCTCCGTCAACCTTTCGGCCCGGCAGTTCCAACAACGCAATCTGGTGAGCCGGATCGCGCAGATTTTGGACCAGACGGGTCTGGACCCCGACTACCTGGGCCTTGAGATCACCGAAAGCATTGCCATGAAAAACGCCGATTTCACTATTTCGGCCCTCAATGAACTCAAAAAAATGGGAATCCATTTCTCGCTGGACGATTTCGGAACGGGGTATTCGTCCCTCAGCTACCTCAAGCGTTTTCCGCTGGAAACCCTCAAGATCGACCGGTCCTTTGTCCGCGACATCACCACCGATCCCAACGACGCGGCCATTGTGCAGGCCGTCATTGCCCTGGCCCATTCGCTCAAGCTCAACGTCGTGGCCGAGGGCGTGGAGACGGAAGGACAGCTGAGCTACCTGAAGGGCCATGGTTGCGACCAGGTGCAGGGCTACTATTTCAGCCATCCGCTGTCGGAGGAGAATTTCTTGAATGTCCTGAAAGAATTTCCGCTAGATAGCGATTTCAAGACACGCGTTTCCCGTGTGTCAGGTAGACCCCTCCTCTAGTGTTTCTTGACGTTCCGCCCTTTTACATAACCCATCGGGCTATGATGGGCCGCATCCTCCGTTTAGGAAGCCAGCGCCTCATGGTTTTATCTTGAAAATATTCCTCTTCTTGTTTTTACTCGCGCCGCTGGTCGTTTCCGGAGAGGAAAATACCGCGGCTCAACTTTATGCGATCCATGGCCAAGCCACCCTTCTCCCCCAATGGCACCCCGCCTTTCCCGCCGCCTATTCGGGCTATAACAGCCTGAACTCCGACTCCGAACTGGACGCTTCCTTCTCCACCTCCCTTTTCCTGGGCCTGTTGACCTGGGAGGGCGGCTATTTTTACTCGACCTCGGAAGTGACGGGAGGGAGGGCTTTCAGCGACCTGGCGGGTATCGCCGCTTTTCCCAATGATGATCTCTCGCGAACGGGGGATGGGAATCCAGTCTTCAACCAGGCGGAGGTTTATTTTCAGCAGGTGATCGGGTTGGGCGGGGAAAAGGAAACGATCGACGAAGAATCCACCCAGCTCTCCGCGAACTGGGATATTTCCCGGATCGTCCTGACCGCGGGCAAGTTCATCCAGACGGACTTCCTGGACGGCAACGATTACGCACACGACCCTCGAACCCAGTTTATGAACCTGGGACTGGTGGACAACGCGGCCTGGGACTTCGCTTCCAATGTCTACGGCGACACCTGGGCCCTTCTGGCTGAGCTGAATCAGAAGGTTTGGTCCCTTCGTCTTTGCTCCGCCATGGTCGCTGACGCGGCCATCGGGGAAAACCTCGACGGAAACATCGCCCAGGCGAGAGGGGATAGCCTGGAACTGGAATGGCGCTATGGGGACGAGAACAACGCGGGAAAAATTTCCGCTCTGGGCTACCTGAATCACGCCCGCATGGGAAATTACCGGGATGCGGTGGAACTTTCGACCGGGACGCCGGACATTACCCTCACTCGGGGTTACAGCCAAAAGTACGGTGTGGGGATCAACTGGCACCAGAGTTTCAACCAGGTGGGGGGCCTTTTCGCCCGGCTGGGATGGAATGATGGGCAGAGGGAGGCCTGGGCCCAGACCTCCGTCGACCAGACCCTATCCTGGGGAGGCACACTCAAAGGTGGTCTGTGGGGCCGTCCGGATGACCAAATGGGGTTGGGATTCGTGGTCAGCGGGCTTTCCGCCGAGCACCAGGCTTATCTGACCGCGGGGGGCAACGACTTCGGCATCGGGGATGGAGCCCTTCATTACGCGCCGGAAGGGATCGCCGAGCTGTATTATCTTTATAAGCCGGTTTCCTACCTGGGCCTGACCCTTGACCTGCAATTTGTGGCCAACCCCGCCTTCAACCAGGACCGGGGACCGGTGTTCATTACCGCTGGAAGAATTCATATCGAATAGAGGCATCCCATGCTGGAAGAAAAAAATCCAGAGCCCAGCGCGGAATTCATGGAGTTGGCGAAGCAATTCACGCAAGGGGCCATACCCCCGGAGCCATTCCTCGCTCAAATCGAACAGGCGGTCAAGAAAAGGGAACGAAAGGCTTTTTACTTTGGAATTGTGGCATTCGGCTTGCTGATTTTAATTGTCGCGGTTCTCGAGAAAATCTTTCCAGGAATCATCGCCGGGAAATATTGATACTCTCATCATCGGATAGACGAAAAAAGGCGCTGAAAACGAATTCAGCGCCTTTTTTATTTCTAAAGCGTTGGTTCAGGCGAAAGGCTTTTTGGATCCTGAGGCCGGCTTGTCCTGGCCTATCAAGGTTTTGTAGGCCGCCGGGTCCACCTGGTCCGGGTTGAGCTTAACCAGTTCCTGGAGCCACTCGGGTCGCAGGGCGCTATAAATGTTCGGCCCGAACATACCCAGGATGGCCTTGCCCGCGTAATAGACTGCGGGTCCGCAAGAGACCTGGTCGGGTCGGAGGGGGTTCTTGCGGTCGTAAAGGTTGTTGAAAAACAACCCCAACCCGAAGAAAACGATGAAGGGTGAGGCAATGAGCCCCACCGCGAAGACCGAGGCCATCACGCTGCCCATGGCTTCGCCCGGCTTAGGAATGCTCAACATGATCCCCAGGAAAGCGAAAAACGAAACGAGACTTAAAAGCAAACGAACCCAGAACCGCCACTTGTCATACTTCCATTTCTTCTCCATGGATTCGCCGCAGGGCTTGCAGTAGTAGAAGGTCTGGTAGTAGGTGGTCCGGCTAAGGATGTAAAAGGGCCCTGTATAGCCATAACGGTAGTAAATCTCGGTGGGTTTCATGCAGTTGGGGCAGACACGGGGAATGACCTGGCTGTTCCCCTTGAGTTTGGCCGAAGGCCATTGCCATACGTATTTCATGTATTCTCTCCCTTTTGTGAATTTGAAAGTCAGCTATTTACCAAAGATGCTTCCGAAGACCGCAGTGGCCAGCCAAGCGAAAATAATCCCCGCGAATAGAAACCCGGCGGTGGCGATCCAAAATGTGCCATAAGGGTTCGTCACATCCCGGATCGCTCGGCCTTTCGATTTTCCCTGAATGTCAGGGAGAAGTGAAAGCCCTATATCAGTTTTATTTTCAGCGCCGGAGCGGGCCTCGGCCAAAACCTTTTCCATCAGCTGGATCTGGGCGTTCGTTTTAGTCGTCAGGACGAATAGACCTTCAGGAAAAGTAAATTTATAGACCCGGCCCGAAAAATTCTGGGACCTGTTGGCGTAGGTGTCAGTAGAGGCAAAGTCCTTGGCTTCTTTGAGAACGTAACCTTCCAGGTCGCCGTGGGCATAATCGCATTTGAGGGCGGCCTTGGATGTTACCAGGATAAAGGGCCGGATGGAGCTTCTGGCCACCTGAAACCATTCCAGAATCAGCATCAGGTTCCAGGCTAATAACAAGGCCGTGATGCCCACTGAGACGATCGCGAGCCAGAGGGGAGTTTGTTCCAAGGAGGACAGGGGATTGAAGAGAACGATTGCGGTGGGAATGGCGAGGGCTACCAAGCCGCAGACCAACCCGAAGATGATGATGCGGGTGTTGTATTTGGAAACCCAATAGTGGGAGCCATGGCCCTCCAGGTTTTGCCCCCGGCCGATGTCTTCCAGCCGCGCGCGTTGCGTTTCGCTTAAATCGCTGATTGTCCAGAACAAGGTTCTCTCCCCTGACCAATAAATCCTTACTTAAATTTAAACTGTTCAAAGACTAACGCATTCAAAGATCGAATTACATATGAATTTAAGGCTGTTGGGTCAGCCTTTACTCCAAATTTACGGTTCTGCTGACCAAGGAAAAAGCTGGGAATATAATGGTATTCAAAATTTAACGGTGAAACTTATGGACGAGGCCGTTTTTAAATTCGCTAAAACGCGGCTTGTACGTTTGTGTGATTGAATGAATATGGAAGTTTTGAAAGGTCCGGAATCGGCCTAATGTGAAATCCTTTTAAAAGAGGTCAATAAGATGTTTCGAAGGACAACGGTTTGGATGTTTTTCTTATTTTCAACAAATGTCACCTGTCTTTGCTTAGCGCATAATGTTTTTGCTGCTGAAATAAATATCGATGTTGGCGGAAATACACGAACCCCTGGATTTTCTGAACCGGTAAAGCCTATCAAAAAGGGAATTTCTCCGTCGATTCCCCCACAGGTAGCTAAGAGAATAATAAAAAAACTGTCCGATCAGGTGATCGCATGTTTTAAGAAAAAGGATTTTAAAAGTTTTTCGAATTATGTTGATCCTGGAAAGGGGGTTCGATTTTCGGAATGCGGTCCCGCTGATCGAGATGTAGTTTTAACCAAGACTCAATTGCCTGATGTTTTGAAGGATAAACAAAATAGAATTTGGGGTGGTTTGCCGTCGGGAGAGGATATCAATTTAACTTTCGCGGATTTTTATTCAAAGTATCTTTATTCCAAGGACTTCTCAACTGCGCCGGATAGAAGGTTTAATGATTTCATCCCAATGGGCGCTACGGAAAACACGATTTATTCTTATTACCCGAATTCTATTGCGGTTGAATACTTCTATCTTTCTAGCTTTGGCGAGGCGAAAGATGCCCTGGCTGATAGGAAATCACTGACAATGGTTTTTGAGAAATCTCACGACTCAAAATGGTGTGTCGTGGATATTATTTATGATTTCTATATGCCGTGAATTTGTTTGAGACTTGCGGGTGCTTTAAATCCTTCTGCGGCTTTTCAGGGCCCGGTCCACATCCCGTTCCGCTTCCTTTTCCCTAAGTTTGTGGCGCTTGTCCACCACGTTCTTACCCTTGGCCAGGGCCAGCTGGATTTTCACCTTGCCGCCCTTGAAATAAAGCTTGATGGGGATCAAGGTCAAGCCCTTCTCATGAACGCGGGCGCCGAAACGGCGGATCTGCTCCCGGTTCAACAACAGCTTCCGAATCCGAATGGGGTCCGGGTTGTAGCGGTTGCCCTGGGCATAGGGCGAAATGTGCATGCCGTAGAGGAAAATCTCGTCATCCTCCACCCGCGCGAAACTATCCTGCAGGTTGGCCTTGCCCAGCCGGATCGATTTGACCTCGCAGCCAGCCAGGGCAATGCCCGCTTCAAGGCTTTCCATCACGAAATAATCGAAATGGGCCTTGCGGTTTAAAAGGGAAGGTGCCCTTTCAGCCACGGCTCGGCTCCAGGATCATGCGTTGGAAGATGCGGTCGATGGAGTTGATCTTCACGATCATCGAATCCCCCAGTCGAAGATGGGCACCAGCCGAAGTGGAAAGGCACAGGCCCTGGGCATCGTAACGGTAGCCCTCTCCCAGTTTTTCCAAAGGAAGAAAACCTTCCACGCCGAAGGGCTGGATTTCCAGGTAGGCCCCGTAGGATGTCACATGGCGGAACACGCCGGTGAAGGAAAGCCCCACCTTGTCCTCCATGAACCTCAATTGGAGCAGTTTCTGGCACTCGCGTTCTGCCTTTTCGGCGGCCCTTTCCTGGAGACTGCAATGGGTGGCCTGCAGGGCCATGCCATCACCCTTGGCCACGCCGCCCGGCGCGTCCAGGGCCTTTTTCAAGGAGCGATGCACGACCAGGTCGGGATAGCGGCGAATGGGGGAGGTGAAGTGGCAGTAGGAATCGAGACCCAGCCCGAAATGTCCAAGGTTTTGGGTGGAGTAGACCGCCAGTTTGAGCGATCGAAGGGCCAAAACAGAAACCACCGGCTCCAATGGCTCGCCTTTCATGGAAGTGAGCAGGTCCTGCAGGCCCTTAGGGGAAGACAGGTCCAAATGCTTGTGGGCGATGTGATAGGCCCGTAAAAAAGCGATGAGTTCCTCCAGGTCCATGGGTGAGGGGGGCTCGTGGATGCGGTACATGGCGGGGATTTTCTTCTCCCACAAGAAAGTGGCCACGGCCTCGTTGGCCGACACCATGAAATCCTCGATCATGCGGTGGGTTTCCAGCCGCTCCAGGCGTATGACCCCCGCGACCCGGCCCTCCGCGTCCATGACCGCTTTGACCTCGGGGAAATCGAAATCAAGCGCGCCCTTGAGGGTCCGCTGTTTGCGGATGAGGCGGGACAAATCCCGCATTTCAAAAAGCATGGGCTTGAGGTGGGCGTATTTTTTCTCGATTTCGGGCGAAGCGGTGCTATCCAGGACCTGCTGGACTTCTTTGTAGATTCCCCGGCGCGCGCTTTTGATGACGCTAGGCGCAAACTCGGTTTTCACCACATGCCCATTCGCGTCGTAATCCATGAAAGCGGTCATGGCCAGGCGGGGAACTTCCTCGCGTAGGGAACAGAGGCCGTCTGAAAGGGAGTGGGGAAGCATGGGCAGAACTCGGTCCGCCAGGTACAAGCTGGTGGCGCGGGCTTTCCCTTCTTTATCAATAGGGCTCTCGGGCGTGACGTAATGGGACACATCGGCGATATGAACGCCCAGCCGATAATGGCCGTTGGATCTCTTCTCGAGGGAGATGGCGTCGTCGTAATCCTTGGCGTCGGCCCCGTCGATGGTAAGCGTGAGAAGCTTGCGCAGGTCCAGCCGGTCCTTGAAGTCATCCTCGGTCGGGTCGGCGGGATAGCGGTGGGCTTCCATTTCGACGGGCTTGGAAAAGGACTCGGGCCACTGGTGCTTGCGGATGACCGACTTGATCTCCACGCCCGGGTCACTGGCAAAACCCAGGATCTCGATCAGGCGTCCCCGGAGGGTATGGTGGGGAGGCCAATGGGTGATTTCCAGCACGGCCTTCTGGCCAACTTCGGCTTTCACCTGGGTCATTTCGACGGCCACTTCGGTGGGAAGTTTGGGGTCATCGGGGCGCAGGACGAACTTCCCGTTTTGTTTGGTCAGGACGCCTACCAGCGTGCGATTTTTGCGCTCGACGATCTCGATGAACCGGGCGGCGAAACGGTCCGGCTGGCGCGGGTCGGGGTAAACCTCGGCCTTGATCTTGTCGCCGTTGAGGATGCTGCGCATCTCGCCGGGGGGCAGGAATGCGTCCGTGGTACCGTCTTCAGGAACGAGGAATCCAAAGCCCTTTTCATGGGCCTGGACGGTGCCAATGACCTGGCGACCTTGTCCCGCGCGGGGCTGGCTTGAAGGACCATGGGCCGAACGGCCCTTTCGTCGAGGCCCGTCAAAACGGCCGGGCGTGGGAATGATCTTTCCTGAACCCGTGCGGCCAAAGCGCTTTTTGGGGCCTTTGGAAGCCTGTCCGTGACGGCCTTGGCCTTGGCGGGAATCGGAAGGGGTGTGCGAAGGGCGAACATTTTCGACCGGCCCCCCTGCCGGGCTGTTCCAGACGGGGGTCTCGGGCTGGGCAGTCGAGTTCTTGCTGAATGAGGCGAAGAAACGCTTGATCGCGCCCTGTTTCTTGGGAGCGTGGCTTTTCGCCGGGACGGCCTGCGGGACGCGAGGGGTGTGAGGCCCCTGGTGCTTTCGGGGACCGTGCGGGTCCTGCCAATGTTTCTTCTGATTGCTGCTGTTACTACTACTTCCTGCGGAATGATGTCGGTGCTTTTTCCTTGCCAATCGTTGTTCCTTTATTTTGTTGAGCTAATGGGGAAATTCGGGAGAAGTGAGAAAGGTTCAAGGAGACTTGAATACATGCCCGGGAGACTTGGAAAGCCTCGAAATCACGAATGACCATCGCTTGACAGTTATTTTACCGTTAATTTATACTACGCGACCTCGTTAGACAAGCCCTTC
>Ga0182030_10013385_pt1 | contig 16328 bp, 19 predicted proteins | sample 812S3MmetaG_FD_121299 | JGI IMG/M metagenome (GOLD analysis project Ga0182030, IMG submission 121299) | Permafrost microbial communities from Stordalen Mire, Sweden - 812S3M metaG (Illumina Assembly) | ecosystem: Environmental > Terrestrial > Soil > Wetlands > Permafrost | place: Sweden...
CATGTGATCAAGCCTTCAGTGGCTCAGCATGCGTGTTGGAGCTGCGCCATGGATCATACGTTCACAGCCCCATACTGCCTATTCGACGCTCATTGATCCTATAGCCACCACCTACCGGGAATAAATATTGTCTCCGGCAATACAAGCAAGCCCATACTCAGCAATAAAGGCGAGGCTACCAGCATACTATTGAACTTGCAACACAGCCCATCATAGCTGAAAGGGATATCTGTACTCTGCATTCAATAGAATTGTAGGCTGTGTATCACTTGCAAGGCTATGCCAAATGACGATTATGTCAATGGCATTTTGATAGCTAGAAGAATGTTGAGAGAATGACATAAATACAGGAGATACCGCTTGCAAAAGACACCCCTTCTTCAACACAACTACGCTCGAAGTCAAAAATCCGCATACAGACACACGCACGAACTTATATCTAAAACTGGCATATCCCTAAAAGGAAGAATGGAAACTCGAAATGAAGGGCTAGAAAAAGCGGGGGGGAACTTTCCAACTGTTTCTATATCCAACTACTCCAAGGTCCGTCACGTCCATAATCTCCCATCCCAAAACTGTTTGAGTACTTCTCGCTCTAGGAGTATAACGCTCCAATCTTGATAGGGCTGACATGCTCGTACAGACCAAAAGCCGTGTGCTTCACATCCCCATCACGGCCTCCATCTCTCAGCTCCCCGAACCTCAAACGCTCTTCAGTGAGGTGCTTCGGCAGTGGCGTATTGCCCAAGCAAGAACCTTCAGCCAGAGCATCAAGATCCTTATTCCTAGTCGTCACTAGAATGGAGCTGAAGCTCATATCCGTTCCATACCCGTTAAACTTATACGCGAATATGCCCATCACGACAGCAAGGGCCATGAAGACGACTCCAAGAGAATAAGATAGTACGAGCCAAAGGGGGCGATAATTCCAAAGGAGTTCTGTTTTAGCGACAGTACAGGGAGTGGTTACAAGAGATTGAGATTGCATAATCGCGTCGGAAGCGATTGAGAGAATTGTGTCTGCGAATTCATCTTGGAAGAGGGTCTCAAAATCGGGAAGGAGCCAACCAGCGCCGTCTACGAGACGAGTTTGCGAAATGCCGGAGGTGGTGGTGACATAGCCGTCATCTCCGGTTGAATTCATGAAGCCGGAGAGCTTTTGGCGGTAAATGAATCCTGCAGCATGATAGCCCCTAGATTCAGGTAAGCAATGAACCGCAAGATCACTCGAACTTGATTACTTACGAGAGAATCGGGTAGATAGATAACTGGTCAGGACTCCAGCTAGTGATTGGAACGAAGTTCGCCCTAGAAGTACTATCGATAGACATGACGCCATTGAGCCAGCTCAAGGTGTACGTGTAATCAGCAGTGTACATGCTACACTTCATAACCTTCTGATCCATTTGGTAACCCCAAACTGAGTCCCATGGGGTTGTAATTGGATCTGCTAGTGGGATTGTTGTGTTAATTGCCCATCCAACCCAAAAATCTGGCTCGGTAAGATTGCCCACGTCGGCGATGGATGCATTTCCCCACCACAGCGGCTGCCCATTACCATCCTCCAAGATATTTTGAGCAGTTAGATAAGAGTAATTTCCAGTCGGAACCAACAGATCCTTCGTTAGAGAAGCATTTGTAGGGATTGCAAAATCAGGCTGGTCAGTACATTGATATGTTGGCCCGTTGTAGTGAATTGTGTAGGAACAGTTCGTCGAAATTGGACATGGATTTGGCGGTGCCAATGGTCCGTTCCCTGCGAGTAGTTCGATAGTTGAGAGTTTCCAGAGATCGTCGGACGGTGAGTTGTAATACGCGGTTCCGTCTGGTTTATTGGCCCAGAAGCAGAGCGCATTTTCGTCACTAGTGATTGTGAGAGTGAGCTCGCGCTGAAAGTCCAACGAGGGAATATTGTTGCAAGTACTCGTTCGATTAGTGATAGTTGCCACTGAAGTGAGACTAGCCGGAGATGCAATCGCCGTGAGCGGCAGAGACCAAGATAGACCAGCGAGCAAAGCCGGAATCGTAGCCTTGAGTAGGAATTCCGCATTCAAAAATTCGAGTGGATCATTGCAAGCCTGCCAAGAGATTAGCAAAATCAGGCTCCTGACAATTTCATCAGGACGTACTGAAAACAAGCTGTCGATAGTATCTAATCTCAAGGGCTTTCGCTTCACCGTGAGCTGATTAAGTTGGTTAGTCATCGCGCAGAAGACGGGAAATTAGTTGAACGCACCCAGACAGTTTGTTTATATGCTATTTCAACAGCTCCGATTAGGCAGAGTTTGTTGAAGAGTGCGAGTGCAATACCAAACCGCTGTGTCCAGTCACTGTGCTTAACGACCTTTCCGTCGAGGTTCAGATTGTAGAAGTGGTGGCCGATAGCTCCGCAAGTTCCTGCAAGGGCCAAGAGCGCCATGCAGCTAGGCATGTACCAGTGTACACCCCATTGTGTCTGGCCGATCTCATGATTTTGGTTGCGGTCCCAAAACTTGTGTTTACTCACAAGAGACGCGGTCGAAGAGATCTTTTCTGTGAGAACCTGCAACGTAGAGGAGCTTTTTAGGGCGTGTGGTCGAATAGATCTTAGTGTGCGCTCGCTTGAAGTAGTTCTAGTCGTTTGCGCCCTGGAGATTCCTTGTCCCACGCTGTCGATGGGCGAGGTTGGTGTATCTGTTGCGGCGGTGCTTCCACCAGAATCGGTAGTTGTCGAGGCTTGGGGATTCTCAGACGTTGAATTAGACTCCTGAAATTGGATTGCGGGACGAGTAGTGTCACTCGCTAATTCCACTGGGGACGCTTCGGGATGTGGAGTCGCTTCCTGAACTTCCTCGCTTGTCGAAAGGGAGGCTTTTGGGGCCGCCTCATTATGAGTGGGGCCTTCCACAATGGGTGGGCTCATGTTATCGCTGGCTTGTATATATCTTGGTCAATTTATTTGAAGAAAATCGTTGAATGAAGGATGCTAGAAAGTCATAGTCGTTCCTGCTCTTATATCATCTTCTAGCTACCGCTATATGAACATACACAAGTTTACAAGCTGCACAAACCATCCACAAAGTATGGGGCGTTGCTTCCATAATCAATCCTGCATTTTTGTCTGCAAGCATAAATTCTGATATCTTGCTGTTGAATATTGCACAGTATGGTCCAGAGGCAAACAGCCAAGCAGATCGTGAAGCTGTGATTGGACCTTCAAATCAGAAGCAAGTGGGTAACACCAACCTGCATCCGATCTCGTTATCCTCTTTAGTCAATTTCAGCGGTAAGGCCAGGATTTCAAGTGTTATCTTCTCCACGGATTCGAGATTAGTAACCCCGTCCAACGTTGTCGGGTCAGCTCGCCAGTCTTATCGTTGCTTTTGTACGGTTGTGGCTTGCGACCCGTGCGTCGACGATATGCAAAGAGACAGCACACATTGATGGCCTTGGAGAAGCCCCAACGCTGTGGCAAGTGTGGGGATGTAGTGATTTGGCGTTGGGAGCAGACTTGGTGGTGGTTCGGTGCTGGTTCAGACCAATTGTATTTCCAACCCCACCACCACCTGACTGCTTCTTCGGCCACTCGGTGTGCCCGCGGGTTACGAGAGACAATCGCAGATCTTGCCGTTTCCGCACTTGCGAATATAGGTAAAGGTTAGCGGTGAAGTAGGCGGAGACCCTTCAAGCAGTGACTGAGAAATTTGAAAGTTGATTGTCGATATAGCCAATGACATACTGTCTTATTCAATGTGGAAATCGTGAGAAGGAGGTAACAATAGCCTAATTCTAAAAGTGGCCAACTTCGAGCACGAAAGCTTCTAACACATGTATTTCTTGCTTTTGGAGACGGAATGCAATCCCTGTTTGGTGTTACGAGGCGACTGGTGGAAGCGTTGCTTTTACGGGTGCCAGAAAAGCCACCGATTCTCCGGTGTCTGTACCCAACGTCCTAGTATTGAGGCAATTGGTCGCAAATCCCGAATCTTTTTTCTTCTGCTCTATTCCTCTCTATCAAAAATCAATTGACGCTGTTTTCATTTTAACGTCACCCACAGACTTCATTATTGGATGAACGGTTTGGTCCGTATCCGAGGCACAATTCCTAAATTCGAAGGATCGAGTCTAGTCAAACGTTGGTCATCAACGCCATAGTATCTCCATTACCAAGAATCATTATGCAACATTACTACTCCACAAGTCCCATGAGCTGCCAGTATGGTCACAGCTCCCCGTCCCGTTCGAAATTTGTTGACCTGGCATCAGCTATTGGGCAAGTGACAGCGCTTGGCTATGTAATCAATGAAAGTGTGAGCATAACCCTTCAATCCCATGACAAGATTAGATAATGTTTCCTTAAGGGAATTCGATGATCTCCATTACCCCTCCTCACTTCTTGTAGTGAGGGGAATTGCGAGGTTCCTTAATGCATTTGCGGATTTGGACTCCTCGAGGTTCAACTTCCGCCTCGATATGCTCATTATTGTGCACCCAATCCTTCAAATGCATCAGGTCAACATTATTCTTACAACTCTGTACTTTCGTGTCTTGCTGTCCCACTGGTATCATTGGGACAGTCTGTGTAAGTAACCTGCTATTTTCGTATGACTTGCTAATGTCTTCCTGATGAGAGTCAAAGGCTTCCGGAACCCTTCGTTATTTGTAGATGCTCTGAGAGTGTCTTGACAACAAGCCTCTTCCGGTGTTGGTATCTTGATCAGGTTCGCATTGATTCTCTATACTACGCGTTTAGAGTGGTCGTCTTTTGTTTTTGCGCTTTCGGCTTTTCGATGGGTTTGGAGCTAGATAATCTGCATATGCTTCTCAACGTGCCATATCATTCAGTCCTCCTATTGAAAATTTTGACATAACTCGGCTCGAGAGCTAGCTTTTTAGACGTAAATGTACATAGCTTTCATGGCTCAGTAGGTTCTTATGTCTCAGCTAGTTCTTGAAACTTAGACTTGATGTGGGTTGAGCATTTCCTATTAATTGCAAATTGCCCCATGCTACCACCTGCAATTTTTCTCTTAAATGATGGGAGAAGAAAACTGATGATCAAAGAGTGGAAGTTGCCCAAAGTAATGAAGTGGTCAACCATGCTATATAGATTATGCTAGATTTTTAAGACAAAAAAAATGCATCGAAGACCCTCTCAACTGACATATACGAACAGAAATCGTAAGGCTGAGGACCACAATGGCGCAAAGGTCCACTTTCGGCGGTCAAGTTGGCCGATGGTCCATTGCATGCCAATACAACTCGGAATGCGCGAGATCGGATGAAAACCCACCAGGGTCTCCAGCCTTATGGTGCATGCGCCGAACCAATCACCATTCCACCGGCGTGCATGGTGGCTGGATAAAACCAATATGCACCTGTACGGCGCAGTAGCCCTCATCGGGCTTTGTTTAGCGAAGAAATCACAGCGGTCTATTGACTCACAGAAAGCTCACAAGATTGTGACGAGCGCCAAGCTTATAAAGTTGTTGGTAAGGTTCGGAACGTGCTTGGCCGTGGGCTATAATTGTATCTGTGCGAGAAGTTTGTTCAACCAAAGATTTCCCCAGTTCCGTGGCTTGGGAAGTTTCTAGGCGTACCGCAGTAGCCGGTACCTAAGCCATACCACTCGTCAACCTCGTATCTCTAGGTTCCATTTGCACTTTGAAGCCCAATCGATACGGGGTGGCTGTTGCTAGACCTGTCGAATGATATACATCACGACAAGATAGACCTTCACTCACGTGAGAGAAGACGAATGATCGTGAACAGTTTAACGCGAGGAGCTAATAAAGCACTATTTTCTACCCTGAACTTAGTTGCGACGCCGGCAATATAGTCAGGATGAAGGTGTGCGGTTGCTTGCCCACGTGACTCGTGCCCTTTATTTGCAATCTCTTTCAATTGATAGACATCTACGACATCTAGACTGGCTTTCGCGCATACACCACATACCTGAAGGGATTTTAGAGAATGAGCAGATCAAATTACATGAATACCCACATGTTTTTATAAGTGTGAATCCTAGTATCTTTCATATCGCGTCTCACACCAACGAGGAAAACCTCAACCTCCTCCTTTGTCCATCCGAGGACACGAGTAAAAAGACCCAAGCTCAGGCCTTCAAGACCAGGAGCGGTAGCCTCTTGGTGCCACATTCCTGTTCTACGAGTTAGCTAGCTTCGTATTGTTATTTCACAGATTTCCCACGCGAAAGAAGGACTCACCTAGCTCTTTATACCGTGGGTTTTTTGGCCAACGATTTTGCGGCCATTTGTATACTTCTACATGAATGTCCACGAAACCAGCTTCCGTCAGCTGCTCCTCATATTTTTCGGCACTATTTGACACCCGTCCGATCTTCTCGGCTGCTTTCATAAACATAGTCGACCTACATCTCGCTCAGTAAGCCATTCCACTATCCCTCTAACACTTCAAACGAACCATTTCCTCAATGCCGAATCCTCTTTAAGAGTCCCATCATCCGAATGCAATGGATAACAGACATCTGCAAGCTCGATCCATCCCCCAGGATTCAATGACTCATACGCCTGCGCAAACAGCTTCGGCCAATTCGATATACTAACCACCATCATTCGACTATGAATGAAATCAAATTTAGTAGAAAAAGTCCACGATTCTTCTATGTCATCGACCTGGAACACAACATTCGGGGGCACGAAACTGGGCTGAATGGGACTGAGATCCACGCCAAGGACTTGAGATTCCGGGTGCTCGTCGGCGAAATCGATGGCCCAGATCCCCGTCCCGCAGCCGATGTCAAGAACTTGATGGAGTACTTGGTCTGAGGGAATAGGGGCCGTACAGAGTCTTCCGTCGAGGGTGATGCTGAAGAGATGGTGTTGGAGATCAAGGCGGTCGTTTTCGCTTTCGTCGTTAGGAAAATTGTATTTGCCGTCCTGAGGATATTAATTAGCGTTTCTTGTCAATATTGGGGCGTCTCGCACCTTATATGCATGATATGTTCGCCCATTTTCCTCTCTGTATCTCAATATGCTGGAGCTAATTGATGCTGTTGAATTTGCAAGCTCTTCGTCATCACCCAGAGCGGAATCGCCTTCATAGTCGTCGTTCTCGGCCTCGATGCCCGCGAGCTGGGGCGCAGTTTCAGCCATGGTGGAAACTCAGGGAGTCACAGCGGCAATGTTTCTGGGATTAAAAAACCAAACGGCATTATCAAATTGATGATGCCCCTCGTTATATCAAGATCCCGCGCCCTCCACACGTTAGCATATCAAAAGTTGACGAATGTGCATAGGAGCTTCCAAGCATTCGTTCCGTTCAGAATAAACCAGGGAAGCTTTAAGTACCATGCATAAATACAGGTAGCTGGTCAGACTGCAGCGCGGAATGGCGTCGATCACTACGCATTTCAGCAATCATCACACCGCTAAGTACAAGAGATCCCTGGTCAACCGATAATGATCCTCAACCGATAATTTGCCCTATAAGCCCACTGAAAATTACAGGGAGTTATAGAGCAGTGACCACTAAAAACTTAGGATTATCGGCTGTGGACAAGTATCGGTTGACCAGTGAACTCTAGTAAGCTGGTCTCCACCTGCAGGATCACAAAAATCCTTCTGATTGCATAATCCTATACAGACACACCCACTTGATGGAAGAGCTGGATGGAGAAGTTGGCAACTAATTCGGGGGTTTTTACGGAAAGAACCAGTGTAACCCCCACTATTCTTGTCTTTAGCGTCAAATCTCTAGCACTCTCAGCGAGTGAGATCGCTAAACTGCAGGGCATGTTCGTTAAATTACGGTGATCTAAGTTTGGCAGGTCACAATACACGGCGGGGAAAGAAAGACTGCTCGTCTTAAGTTGTTATCAATCGCGTTTCACGATTGTGTTTTGTCGAATACATTCGCTTCATCCTTATCATACCTTATAATGTATTAATCCCCCAAAAATATTTTTGATCACAAGCCTCATTTCATCCCGAGTGCTGAGCACCATCACCTAAAGTGCCGATCTTGATCAGCAGAGGTAGAATCTAACATTTATCTTGATCCGTTGGCGCACAGGTAGCTGCTACAATTAAAATCCAAATATATGATACGCATGGAATTTGGTCGAATGATCAAAGTCCGCGATAGAATGTTGAAGGCCACGGGACAAGAGGTCGAATCTTACTATTCTACCCATAGCTTGAAATGAGACTGTGGTGGAGAAGATTAGGATGGCCAGACGAAGAGTGTCCAGAATTTTATTTCCGCTAGAGCATCGAGATAAATCTCATCATATACTTGTAAAACTGCAGCTTATATGGCCTATCCACTCTGCAACAAGGTAAAAACGACATACAATAGCGCGGGCTAAGATCTTTACACAAATTTGTCGAAGAATTTGCATGAGGAAAAGATAGTTGAAATATATATATATTATTATTATTCTTCGGCTTGAAGCAATTTCTACCAAAATTCTACTGTTGTGATCTATATTCCTCCAAATATCAAGAAAGCCGAAATCAAGCTTGTCAAGCATTCACCGTATAGAAAATCACCAAACAAACAAGTCGTTGACGTCAAAGTTGCATTGATGACTGGGAATCAGTTAGACAGGGTCATGAGCAACTCTCAAAGTTTCGAACGAGGAACAGGAAAAGCAGCATGGCCGTCGGCAACATCCCATATCGCTTCAATGATCCACATCTGGGATCCCTGTGGCTGTCGCGCGCCCAAGTACTTGAAACGTGGATCTGCTTTCTCGAAAAGCCCTTTCCAATCATCCTCTTCACGTTCTTTGGCATTCATAATAAGCAACATAGCCAAATCAGAATTCCTGTCAATCGCCCGATCAGCAATACATTTCGGGAACTGTTTGTTTGTGAATTGTACCTACCTCATCACTCGCTCCTCATTCCAGCGTACGGATCCAGGCCGAGGCAGACATCCATCATTAATCAAGATCCTAGCACCAGGCTTGAGTGCTGGGATTGCGTTGCGTAGGATCTCGATACACTTATCGTCGACCCAATTATGAAAAATCCAGCGGTACAGATAGACATCGGCGTGTTTGACAGGCTGCGGGGTGAAGAAGTCGTGGGCCATAAATTTTATTCGTGGATGTTGATGCTCTGATTTTGCAGCATCGGTTATCTCTATGTCTTGGACTATTAGATTCAGAAGTGGATGACCGTCGGCGATTGCTTCGCTGACGAAGCCATTTGCTCCGCCGACCTGGGAATGTTAGCATTAGGGAAATCCTAACCTCCTCTATCATTCCCAAAAACACGACAAATTAACGGGAGGCTGTCCGTATGGCCTGATGGCACATGAATTGCCTGTAATGCTAGAAAGGCCACTTACATCTACAACCATACCGCTTCCCAACCTTCCCCAGTCATATTCCTCAACTAAGGTTTCAATTTTGTATGCATCTCCGGTTGCCCAGACTTCCATGGCATTACTAAAGCGATCTTTCTGTTTCACATCTTTCTGTAACTCCTCATAGAAAGAAGCTTGTCCTCCATTTCCCACCCCAATTGAGTAGCCTGTCTCCCTCGGACTCAGAGAATTTGGCCATCTCTCCAACGCATCGCACTCATGAGCTGCAGCAAGCTTCAGAGTATCCGTAAAGTATCCTATTAATGCTGCAAGCTTCTTATTCTCGACGAGGAGTCGTGATGTAGAGGTATGCGAAATGTGATTTTTTGATGATTCCTGAAATATCCTGTTGGTCGTCGCCTGGCGAAGAAGCTGTCGAAGGGCTACCAGACCAACGCCAGTTTTCGCAGAAAGCTCTGCATACGATATTTCACCATCTAAAGGCACAAGTTCAGGAATTCGAAAATGGGAGACAGCGTGGAGACTCAGAGCGTTCAGAAACTGCATTACTGTTAAGTGGGTAGCGGGGTAATAGTGACGTGAGATTCTGAACTCACACTCCAACCCATATCACGCAGATACTGGTAATCACCTATTAATGTGTGATTCAATTGGGGCAACATGTCAAGGATATCGAGACGCGCTATCTCCTCTTCTTTGGTTTGAGGTACAAGCATCTGAGGAGAGGCCAGCGCCTCGCGCAGTGACGCAGCAAGATCTACGAGGTTGGGAGCCATTGAGAGGTCGCAAGACAATGAATGCTTTCCTACCCAGCTGCACAGAAAATAACTTCAACAAAAGAACTAGGAGCACTCGAAGGATATGCTTTTTGCTGGAATGATCGTTCCACTGAGCACGTTTGACCTAATACTCTAAGGTAGGGAACGGCAGACCCGGTGCCCCGCCATTGGATCCACCATCGCGCAGATATTGCGCGGTTGTTTTGCTGAAAATGGTTTAGCCGGCTTTCTGTTAAGCCCGGAGACGGGGCGTTGGAAGGGTTTGGTGGCTGGTGGGCTCTTACATGTAATCTTACAACCTCATGGGACGAAGGCATCAACCCAAGAAAAAACAATCGGGAGAGACTTGAGGAGATAGTCGACCGGTTTTCCCTTAATATTACCTCACTTAAGGCTACAATATTACAAGCAAATGTATTTTTATTTGTTGCATACCGAGAAAAGCGCATCCCACTTTGAGAAATCATTCTCAAAGTGGGATGGATGTATCCACAAATCAGGTCTCCGCTTGCCTGAATGGCTAGATTTGCTGCACCCAATCATAAAATCTATCGAAATTTCACAAAACCGAATTTTAGGATTGGCCTCCCTAAATTGCGATGTGCAACAAAGTACAGAGGTATTAAATTAATGTGGAAAATATTTAGTCATGTGATTCTCCCTCGTCCCCCACTTCTGCAATTTCCAATTTCTCTTCGCATTATTTGAGGTTCTATTGAGATTGGTTTTCATTCAAATGGTTTTTCTTTATTACATGCACTGTCAAGCTTATCTATCGTGGCGCATTTGACAATGATCTCTTTATAAAAAAAGGACCATTCTAGCTTCAACCCATTTCCCCATCCATTTGCCACCGAAAATGATGGCACCGGCAAAGCATGCACAACTCCGCCAAACATATTTAATCCACAGTCAGGTCATGGTCACTTTATTCGTCAATCCTCTTTAACTTTTGACGTTTGTGCCGACTATCTGAGATCGCCCCTGCACTTGTGGGGCACTCCAGATCATCGTGTAGAAATATGGGAGAGACAGCCGAGTTAAATGACCTCGATACAATGATCAACATGCATACGATTGCCAACAGGAGTAGAGCCTGGCTCCTTGGTGGGAGCAGTGGCGGCTTGCCGTAGTTGCCTAGTCGTAGCCATGTGTGTGGTAATTTTCAAGTTACGAATTTACTAAAATCTCTGTGGGGTTGGAGTATCCTAGAAATGATAGCAATGTTCAAGTTATTGCCGGACTTGAGCATATTTAGAAGGAAATAAATTGGGGTAGGACTTGCAAGACAGTGAAGTTGGTTAAATATTTCAATTGTGGCACTACATATAGTAGCTATGCTCTCTGGAGCAATAAAACCAGAAGGTACCTGGTCTTGCTTCGAAGGTGATAAAAAAGCATATCCATTATTTCGTTTCCATGTATTATTCTTCCCTATATTTTCCTCCACTGCTTCTTACTGCACATATATTAATCCGCGTCATATTTGAGACTTCTTCACAGCTGAGGCCTAGAAAGTTGACTAGATTTCTTCTAGTCAGACTTAGCAACTGGTATGTTAAAACACACCTAGCAGGAACTCCCACGATCTGCGGATGTACCCGTGCCCTTCGTAGGATCTAACTACCCTAGTCCAAAAATATGCTCGGATCTCGCGATATCGCGATATCCACCTGATTAGGATCTCCCCACTCTCGAACGCTAGCTAAGGCGCTGGTAGAGAGGCAATGAATGTTATTAATCTCGGTAGTTTGATACCGACTCCATCTTGGTGTATTCCGCTTTCTTAGTCTGCGAATATCTTTCAGTACGGATATCTGACACTGGTTACACACGCCCTCATGCAAGATATATAACCAAACCATATTTTCGAAAGGACTTGGCAGATGTTTGGTTAGACTTTCACCATTGTCCATCTTGGAATATTGGCTTGTCTAGGTATTGGCGAGTGCAAAGCTAGACAAACATTACAACCAGGCGTTATACTTGACGTGAAGTTACTATGATGGTCCGACACAGCCACACGGTCTTGCCTCCGAAATAATTCGCCATTAGTCTTACCGAATTATACATCACGACTTTGGTTCCAAGATGCAACAGCTAGAAAATCGCGCAATGCTTAAAACGTAGCTTTACCCGCTCTCAAACAGAACTCACACATCCCACCAACTCAAAGCACCATATTGAGTCTTAACCAATAGCACTCTCAGCCTCAGAAGGTAACCTCTCTATCAAGGCGCGTGAATTCAACGCAACTCCCTGTCACCCGTCCGCAACCCCAGGTCAACCACTGGCACATTTCGATTCGATACTGCGATTTTCACCCGCCGGGGCACCTTCTCTTCCTTATTCAGCCTGAATTACATTATATCGAGCCATAAGTTCCAATTGAAGCAACTATGGGCGTTTTGGAATCAGGAGAAAAGACTGATATGGAGAATAGGAAGACGGTGGAGGTGGTGGTGAGAATATTGTTGTTTGGTTTCATTAATATGAAGCCCGCGATGGGGTAACCATGGTCTTGGAGTACGAGTTATAAGGATTTGGGGAAAGAATTGGGCATATGTTGAAGGGGCTGGGGGTAGGTGACGAGTTGGTGGCGATGGGTGAGGCGGGGAAGGAGGAGAATGAAGTTTTGTGAGCAGCTGGATTGGGTGAAATGTTCTAATATCTTAATGGAATTTCCAAATGATTAAAATTGGGGGATGCAGAATTCTAACTTGGGTACCTATCTATATATTAGGTAAATTCTGGTAAATAAACCAGGTCAATTTCCAACCCTCATGGGTTAATTAATTGTCAGAACAAGAGGCGCTCCTCTACGTGCGCAACGCAAGTTGCGTCATATTATATCCTGAAGCAACTAGGCTATCAGTAGAGCTGGGGCAGCTTTAGTTTACTGTTTCTTGATATTGAACGAGTTCAGAAGCGTCCAAAGTTTGAACAATGTTTGATCTTCCCTGGAGTGTCCGGGACTTTTCCTCCCATATTTATTATTATGCAATATTCATCATTCCAATGAGAGGCAGCTGATCTACAAACAGAATCCTCAAGGCAATGGTTCGAGTCTCTGACTGGTTCCCAAATATGCCTGTCATTCTGTCATTAAATCTCCGAAGCTATTCAGGGGCTCGCTTGCTGGGATGCATCGGGGGTATTTTATTACCCCGAGTTTCACAAACGATAGTACCGGGATTTGACATCCACTTGTCCGCAAATGAGGGTGACATAGCTCGACAAGATGGGATTTCAAGAATTCGATGCTTAATGCGGCTTCGAGTCCGTTGGTATCCATCTTCTCTCCGTTTTTCCATCAACGACTTCATTTTTCTTCAGTCCAATCATGTCTTCTCTTCTTACGTTCCTTTCAAAATGAATCTTGACTGAGATTTTTTTATTCCAGTATGTTTGGACGAATACTAGTGGCAATCCGAACCGCGACTGGAAATCGATTTACGCCATGTATATCTCTCCTTTTCTCTACCGCGGCATTTGTTCTCACACTCCTTATTGTAATACCTAGCTCTAAGAGCGGAGCGCTCGAAAATTTCCATTTAATCACGGTTTGTTTCTAATAATCGGAGACAGAATAACAGCTAGTCTAACGGCAATGGGATAGTTGAATACTTCAAACGTGGGGCAAGGATTCGTAGAGTTTTCGCCCGTTATGAAGAAGGAAAATGGAACGAGCAATATGCGGGCCAAGATTTCGCGTACAGCATCTTCGAATCCGTCCGATACTTGGAACGGGAGGAATATGACGGGGTATGCGAATTCTACGATGGGTACAAACAATGAGACAGTTTCGACTCCAATAGCAAGCTCTACACCATACTGGAGATCTCTTGAGTGGCGCTATTAACGACATAATATCTGGACTTGAGGGAGGAATCTCAAATGCGGAGAATGAGATAGGCGGCTTTCTTCGAGGAGTGGTTCAAAATATAACAACAAGTCTTGAGGATGGTTTGAGCACAGGTGGAGATGATCTAGGCCAGCTCATCTCAACTGCCTTTCAGAATTTGACAGAAGGGATCGAAAATTCGTTATCTAGTACAGTATTAGGCTCTTTCTTGCAAGATATTCTGCAAACCCTTTTTACCAATAGCTCAATTAGCTCAGGAAGAAGTATCAGCAACCTCCTCCAAGGCGTGATAGGAAACTTCAGCACGGGGATAGCAGCAGTCCTCTCGAAAGCGGAAGGAACCGCAGCCCAAGGGATTGCCGAAGCTCTCGGAATTCAGCAACTATACTCATTGCACCTCCGTCAAGTATGCTCTGGGACTTTATCCAGTCCTTCAGATCCCCATGCTACTTTCAACATAACCGGATGCTTTACTTATTCTGAAGCAGCAGCTGGTTTGTCCCCTTTATTCCTCCCAGCGGAAACAGTCTAACGTAGAATTTCCTGAAATTAGGTTTTGCGCATCTTATCTCCGACGTTCCTTCTTCTACTACCATCCTGTCAACCAATATTTCAATTCCCGCAATCACGCAAGTCAAGCAAATCTCCACCTACCTCACGGCCCTTACCTCTACTCTCGACCGTGCGATCTTCGCATTCTATATACTGTCCCTCATCGGCAGTTTTTTCGTGTTCCTCGGCTCTCTCCTTGGGTTTCTATTCCCTTCTTCCGCAATACTGATGTACAACAATCTCTTCTTTTCGATTATCGCCTTACTTTCCCACCTTGCTGGCTCAGCGACAGTAACTGCTTTTATGATAACGGCGAATAATATCGTCAATCTTTTTAGTGCTAGTCTAGGACTTGTTGCTAAGCTGGGTAACAGCTTCCTGGTATTGACTTGGACTGGTTTGGCGATGGCGCTGCTGGCGAATTGGTATGTGCTTGCGGTGTGGTTCTTTCAATTCAGAACAGTCAATGTGACGGTACAGCGAAGGCCGGACCCGATATTGCACGAGACGAGCGAGGACTCGATTTGGAGGCCTAGCGCCAGAGGAGGGAGTAGGTTGAGTAGGAATGGGAGGGTGAGTAAATATGCGGACTTCTAGTACATAAGTTAAGGCAACAAACAAAAAGGAAAGAAAATAGATATACACATCAATCAATCAACCATTTAGAATAATTACATCATGGCTCGGTCCCTTTTCCGTTCGAAGACAGAGGTCTAAAGATTGGGATTCAGTCTTCTTTAGCCACATTGATCTCGCGTGGTATCATCCGCCAGCCCACGTCTACGCCCTGACGCCCAGCCTAAAAGGGCGAAAAAAGGGCGACACTACGATGTGCAACATAAATGTAATAAATTATTTCCAGTAATTTTAAGTGGTTGGACAGTGAGGAACATTCAATCCATAGGTGGTGGTCGGTCTTGCCCCGCCCCATCCATTCCTCCCCGAGTCACGTAGCTTCAGCTTACTCTAATTCATCCCCTGCTCTGACGTAGCCCTGGGCAGTCCTACGCCCCGTTTCGCAGGCATGCCAAAAAGGGCGAAAAGAGGGCGACATTACGATGTGCAACAAAATCGCAATGAATTGTTTAAGTGGCTGGGAACTGAGGGGTAATATGCTTCTGTAGGTTTTGGGCCAATGAATGGAGGGAAGTGGATTTTGGCGGATGAGGGCGAAAGGGCGATCACTTAGAGTGGTGGGACAACGGTAGGGCGAGTGTGCACATTTTAGGGAGGTGAGAACTCAGTGGAAGAAATCATCAGAGTTCGGAAATGGTTTTGGGTCTCGAAAACCATGAATCTTAAATTTCCACTGATGTCCTAAATAGAAAATCACGTGACTTGATCAACTGGGGCCGCACCTCAGCTCCAGTGCAACCCCAAATATCATTACCAACAACGTTATCAACAGCATGATGGAGGCTGAAAGTAATTCTAAAGTACTATGTTCTCACAGGAGGACGCTCTGATCTTACATGGCAAGTCGTTAAATCCTGAATGCGTCATTGGAGATGAGAGTGACGCAGATACGGATGATGGATCTATCTTCGAGGAGTTTGAAGATCTTCCTAAGAAGATGCTAGCCTCGCAAATCTGTCAACAATGCGAGAATATGTTCCAAGACTGGGATCGGGTAATTGCCTCGGACGAAGACATTATATTCCCTCATCATAACAGTTTTGCCGCTCTGGAAATCTCTACAGAAAGAGGCTGTGGTCTATGCAAGCAATTTCTGCAGACAAACAGCGTTCAAGATATAAGAGATGCATGAAACTTTATGTCACGTAAGGCGACAAGAGAATTGGTCGGGAGGTTTCATGGAAGTGTTGACGTTGAAG
>Ga0182030_10013386_pt1 | contig 16327 bp, 13 predicted proteins | sample 812S3MmetaG_FD_121299 | JGI IMG/M metagenome (GOLD analysis project Ga0182030, IMG submission 121299) | Permafrost microbial communities from Stordalen Mire, Sweden - 812S3M metaG (Illumina Assembly) | ecosystem: Environmental > Terrestrial > Soil > Wetlands > Permafrost | place: Sweden...
CAACCTCGCCAACAGCGTCGCCGCCCATGCCGCCGGCGCGGGACTGAAAAGTTACGTCCTCATCCCCGCCGATCTGGAGCAGAGCAAGGTGCTCAACAGCCTTGTTTACGGCACGCAGGTCATCGGCATCCACGGAGCCTACGACCAGGTCAACCGCCTTTGTTCCGAGATCGCGGGCAAGTACGGCTGGGGCTTTGTGAACGTGAATTTGCGGCCCTATTACGCCGAGGGATCGAAGAGCATGGGCTTCGAGATCGCCGAGCAACTCGGCTGGCGTTTGCCGAAGCACACCGTCGTGCCGATGGCCAGCGGTTCCCTGCTCACCAAGGTCGCCAAGGCGTACCAGGAGGCGATCAAGGTCGGCCTCATCGACGAGCAGCCCTTCACGATCCATGGCGCGCAGGCGGCGGGTTGCGCACCCATCACCGCCGCGTTCAAGGCCGGGACCGATCTGATCCGCCCCGTGCCGAAGCCGAAGACCATCGCGAAGTCGCTCGCCATCGGCACGCCCGCGGACGGCTATTACGCCGTCAACTCGATCAAATCGAGCGGCGGTTCGTGCGAGGACGCCTCGGACGAGGAAATCATCGAGGGCATCCGGCTGCTGGCGGAAACGGAAGGCATTTTTTCCGAGACGGCGGGCGGTGTCACCGTGGCCTGCGCGAAGAAGCTCATCGCCACCGGCAAGATTCCTGCGAACGAATCGGTGGTGCTCTGCATCACCGGGCACGGGCTGAAGACCGCGGAAGCCGTCGCGCCCCATCTGCCCCCGCCCCGGCTGATCAACCCCAGCCTCCGCGAATTCGACGCGCTCATCGCGAATGATGCCGTCCATGCGGCGGCGGCTTAGCAATACGGGATTAGACATGAGCGACATGAAGGACATGAGGTTTTTAGCTCCTCGTTCCCAAGTTGTACTTGGGAACGCGCTTGTCGGCGAAGCTTTGCTTCCCCCAAGCAGAAGCAACGAAGTTGCGGGGACACTTGCGTTCCCAAGTACAACTTGGGAACGAGGAAGGCCCGTGTGAAAAGACTCCTTCGATTAGGTTTATTTGCCCTCGTCGTGGTTTTGATTCTGGGATGTTTCTACGGCGAAGCTATTTTTTTTTCAAGGCTATGAATATGCGCGGTCTAATGGATATGCGGGAGTTACAAAAGTCACAACTTGCCTTGGTGCTTGTATCATTTCACTCCTATTACCATGTATGGCCATGTCCTCCAGGACCATTGGATTCAGATGCTCTAACTGAGCTTGGTGGTTTTAAAGAAGCTAAAATCAACACCCAGCACATCGATTTTTTTGAGAAAAATAATTGCGATCACGATATATCTGACATTGATGGTCATGTTCTTTTTTTCAAACCAGATGATTCGATTGGAACTTGCACTGTATACGAAAACTCCAAGTAAATTTATGCCCATACCCGTCTCCATCCCCACACCGCTCCGGCCCTTGACCGACAATCTCGACACCGTCGAGGTCGAGGGCGCAACCCTCGGCGAACTGCTTGCCGCGCTCGAAAAGAAATATCCCGGCATCGGCGAACGCCTGCTCGACGCGCAGGGCAACATCCGCCGCTTCGTCAACATCTACGTCAACGGCGAGGACGTCCGCTTTCTCCAGGACAAGGAAACGCCCGTCAAGACCGGCGACGAAGTCAGCATCGTCCCCGCCATTGCGGGGGGGTGATTCCTTTCAATTATCTCTTAAAGCTCCGTCATACAAGGATGACGGCATTTTTAGAGAGGATTTATCTGGAGGTACGTTTATAAGTAATCGCCCCCTCGGGTACGCGAGCAGCTTCACTGGAGCGCCGTTCGGCCTCGACTTCCTTCTTCAACTCGCTAACCTCACACCCATGATCGTCACCACCGCGCAGCTCTTCAAGGTCGCCTACGGCAAATTCGCCATTGGCGCGTACAACATCAACAACGCCGAGCAGACCATGGGCCTCTTCAAAGGCTGCATGGCCTCGAAGGCGCCGTTCATCATCCAGCTTTCCAAAGGGGCGCGGAATTACACCGACAAGCGCATGTTGGAAGCCATCATCCGCAGCGCGGAGGAGATTTTCCCCGAGGCCATCTACGCGGTGCACCTCGATCACGGCGACGAAAAGACCTGTTACGATTGCATCGACAGCGGCTTCTACAGCTCGGTGATGATCGACGCGTCGCACGATCCGTTTGACGAAAACATCGCCATCACCAAGCGCGTGGTCGATCGCGCCCACGCCAAGGGCCTGAGCGTCGAGGCGGAACTCGGCATGTTGGGCGGCGTGGAGGAAGACATCAGCGTCGATGAGGGCAACGCGTGCCTCACCAATCCCGAGGAAGCGGTCGAGTTCGTGACCAGGAGCGGGTGCGATTCGCTCGCGGCGGCCATCGGCACGAGCCACGGCGCCTACAAATTCAAGGGCCAGCAGTCGCTCCACTTCGAGGTGATCGAGGCGATCCAGAAGAAGCTCCCCGGCTTCCCCATCGTCATGCACGGCAGCTCCAGCGTGCCGAAGGACGAAGTCGCGCGCATCAACAAGGCGGGCGGCACGCTCGACCCGAGCGCCTGCGGCGTCAACGAGGACGAATATCTCCCGGCGGCGAAGCTCGGCGTGACCAAGGTGAACATCGACACCGACGGCCGCCTGGTCTGGACCCGCGTCCATCGCGAATTTTTCCGCGATAACCCCGGCGCCTTCGATTTCCGCCCCCCCGGCAAGACCTTCATCGAGGAATACGCGAAGTTCATCGCGCACAAAAACGAGAAGCTAGGTTCCGCCGGCACGCTCGAAGAAGTTCGCAAGGCCGTGGCGAAGAAATAAATAGTGTAGCGGCGGTCTGAGCCTGTTTTCAGTAGCCGAGGCAGCAAGCCGAGCCCTGAGCGAAGTCGAAGGGGGAAGCCGAAGGAACCGTCGCACTTTTATCTCTGTCATCCTGAGCTTGTCGAGCAATGGTCAAGACTTCCAACTATAGTTACTTACGCGAGTAACGGTCTTGAGCATAGCGAATCGCATAGCAAATGCGTTTGGTTGACATCCGCCATACAGTATATGGCGACAGAAATCTCAAATGGCAGGCAGACAGTCAAACTCTATCGCTCGGTCAATCGCGGCAAGGCGATGTACCAGCTTGCCTATTATGCCGGAGGCAGGCGGGTTCAGAGGAACTTTTCCGACAAATCGGAAGCGAAGCGCGTTGCCCGCGCTGGCCCCACTCCAAACCCGCCGCGTTGCCGCAGGCACGGCGGCGTCAGCTAGATACCACCAGGGTTGTAATATCTGCCTTTAAAAGAATATGCTTTCACAGTTATTTCACGGCAAATGCTTGAACGTAAGCTTTGCCGTCCTTCGCAAAGGCAATCCATACCGTGTGCGTTTGAGAATCGACAGCAATGCTATGGGCTCCGGGTGAACTGGGTAGCGGCGGTAGTGTCGTGAGCTTACTGTGATCGACGGCAACAACAGAAATCACGCCCAAGCCGCTGGCGCAATAGACACGCTGTAAAGCGGAGTCATAAGCTATCTCATCGACTTTGGGTGATATGTCGGTGGAGGCCAATACCTGGCCTGTGCTGAGGCTCAAGAGGCTGAGCTTGCCTGCCCCGCCTGCCACAAGAACTGTATCGGTTCCCGCGACCATTGCCATGCCATGCGGTTTGTCGGAGGGAGAAGTTGACCATTTGGCGAGGATCTTTCCGTCGTTGGGGTCCACCTTGGCGAGCTCACTGGTATCTTTAAGGTTTTGGAAAAGATACCGGCCTTGCGCATCGAAACTCAGGTCTTCCATCCCTCCGCCGGGCAACGTAAATGTCGTTAGGATTTTTTTTGCAACAGGATCAATCATCCATAATTCAGGCTTTTTGTCGTTGCAGACAAACACGCGGTTTGATTCGGGGTGATAAGCAAGCACGTCGGCCGGGTCGGGAAGGGCCACCTCGCCGATCACTTCCAGCTTCGCTGAATCGATTATGATCAGCTTCGGCGGCTTGCTCACGCTCACAAAATAGCGTCCGCCCTTGTCGTCGACCGCGACCCCCTGGGCCGCGCCGGTCGGCACGCTCTTGACCAGCTTGGACGAGTTCACGTCGATGATGTCCAACGAACCGTTTCCGGTGTGACACGCCAAAAGGCGGTGATTGGCTGAATCCATTTTGATGAAATCGAATTTTCCCTGGGTCCCGATCAATTCAACAGGTTCCCCTGCGGTCGGTAAATCCGCCGCCGAAAGGGGGAGAAGCATGGTTAGGATCGCGGAACAGGCTAATGACGGAATGAGTTTTAGTTTCATAGAGATGGATGGGCTTTATTTTTTGGCATAGTGGGCGTAGAGGGAAGGCAGAAGCAATAGCGTTAGGAAGGTGGAAGTAAGCACTCCTCCGATGACCACCGTGGCCAAAGGGCGTTGCACCTCGGCGCCGGGGCCCGTGGCGATGGCCATCGGAATCATGCCGAAGCTCGCGACCAGGGCGGTCATCAGCACGGGACGCAGGCGTGTGATGGAGCCTGTCACCACTGCTTCCAAAATGGGCTTTCCCTCATTGCGAAGCCGATTGAAATAGCTGATGAGGACGATGCCGTTAAGCACCGCGATACCGGTAAGCGCGATGAAGCCGATGGCGGCGGGCAGGCTGAAGGGCAATTGCCGTAACCAGAGCGAGAAAATCCCGCCCGTCGTCGCGAGCGGAATGCCGGTGTAGACGAGAAACACCTGCCGCAAGTCGCGAAAGGCCGCGTAAATGAGGGCGAAAATGGCCAGAAGTATCATGGGCACGATCAGCCGCAGGCGGGCGGTGGCCGATTCGAGATTCTTGAACTGGCCCAGCAAATCGAGACGGTAACCCTCGGGGACTTTCACCTCGCTGTTTAGTTTGTTCCGCAAATCCTGAACGAAGCTCCCGACATCGCGACCGCGCACATTGGCCGAGACATTGGCCAGGCGTCGTCCTTCCTCGCGTTGAATTTCACTGACGCTGTCGCCGAAATGGACCGTCGCAATTTTATCGAGCGAGATCATGCCTCCATCGCCCAACCGAACTTGGAAGCGATCCAATTGATCGGCATCAACGCGCACTTGGTTGGGATAACGGAGCACGATATCGGTCAGGCGATCTCCGTTTTGCACGCTGCCCAGCTTTTCTCCCGCCATGGCGGCGGTGAGCGCGTGATTGATGTCATCGGCCTGCAGTCCATAAAGGGCAAGCGCATCGCGATTCGGTTGGATTTCTTCAATCGGTGTCTTCTGAAAACCATTAAACGCCACGTCCACCGAGCCGTTGATGTGATTGAGAATGTCCTGGACCTGGTTCCCAAGTTTTTCCAGAACAGCGAAATCGTCTCCATAAATTTTCACCGAAATATCGGCTCGGGCACCCTGGAGGAAATCGTTAAAACGGTCTTCAATGGGTTGCACGAAGTCGGCGTTTTGGCCGGGAACCGCTGTTTTCAGGGCGTCGCTCATTTCGCTTTCCAGCTCATCTTTTTTGATGCTCCTTCGTTGGGCCGGATCATAGAGCAGGTAGGTGTCCGATTGATTCACGCCGACGGGATCAACCGATTTCTCGTCGGCTCCCACCCGCGAAAAGGTCAGGCTGACTTGGGGGAAATGTTGACGAACCAATTGCTCGGTTGTCCGCTGGAAATTCAGGGACGCTTCAAGGTTAATGCTGTCGGCCCGCGTAATGGCGAGCAGCGTGGTTCCTTCGTCCAAGTGCGGAATATATTCGGAACCCAAGCGGGAAAAGACAAAGAGGGAAACGGCAAAAAACAGAACGGCGAAAACAGACAAGGCCGCGTGGCGGGGTATCGCGCGACGGAGAATCGGTTCGTAAATCTTTTTCAGAAATCCAACAAGGGCATTGTCGTGCTCATGGACTCGTCCGGAGAGAGCCGTCAAACAAAGCGCGGGGATGAGCGTCAGGGCCAAAATGAGAGCGCCCGCCAAGGCCATGGTAATCGTCGCCGCGAGAGGCTCGAACATTTTGCCTTCAATGCCGGTGAGGGCAAAAATCGGCACGTAAACCAGCGTGATGATGCCTACGCCAAAAACCATGGACGGCACGACCTCGGCGCTGGCTTCCTCAAGGCAGGCAAGACGCTCGGGTTCGGTCAAGGATCGTCCCAGCGCCATCTGCTTCCGACCGAGGTGCCGCAGGATGTTTTCGACCATCACAACCGAGCCGTCGACCAGCAATCCGAAATCAATCGCGCCCAGGCTGATCAAATTTCCGGTGATGCGGAACTGCACCATGCCGGTCAGCGCCACGAGCAGCGAAAGCGGAATGGCCAGCGCGACGATGAGCGCCGCCCGCCAGTTGCCCAGGAAGGCAAAGAGCACGACCGTCACCAAGAGCGCCCCCGCGAACATATTGTGTCTGATCGTCCCCACGGTGCTCGAGATGAGCGTGCTCCGATCATACAGGGGAATGATCTCGATGCCTTCGGGCAGGCGATCCTGCACTTCCTTCAGCTTTTCATTCACCCGCTGCGCCACGGCGCGGGTGTTTTCTCCGCGCAGCATGATGACCGAAGCGATGACCGCCTCCTCGCCGTTTACCAGGGCTGCACCTTTGCGCGGTTCCGGCGCTTCTTTTACTTCGGCCAGGTCGCGAATCAAAATGGGCCGGGCGGAGCCACCGTAGCGGATGGCCAGGTTTTGGATTTCCCCGATGGTCTGAATCCGGCTGATGGCGCGGACGAGGACTTGTTGCCCGGCCCGCTGTACCACGCCACCCCCGCTATTGGAGACGTTTTCCCGCACGACCGTGGCGATGTCATCAAAGCTGAGGCCCGCGCCGGCGAGCTTGATCGGGTCGGGTTCGATCACGATTTGATTCACAAAACCACCCGATGTGCTCACTTCCGCGACACCCGGAATGGCCATGAACCACGGCGCAATCGTGTAGTCTTGCAGGATCTTCAACTGCGCCAGTTCCCCGGTCTTGGTGGCGGGCTTGTTCGTGGCATCCGCTTTGTAGGCGATCTGGTAGTAATAGATTTCGCCCAAGCCCGAACTCACCGGTGGCACGGTCGGCTGGACTCCCGCCGGAAGCAAATCCATCGCCCCCTGGATGCGTTCGGTCAGGATTTGGCGCAGTTTGTAAACGTCCGGCGCGGAATCGTCGAAGAAGAGCGATATTTGGGAGAGGCCGTACTTCGAGGTGGATCGTATCTTGCTCAAGCCCGGCAGCCCCGCCAGTTCGCGTTCCAGCGGCACGGTGATTTGCTTTTCGACCTCTTCAGGAGCAAGCGCCTCGACCGGTGTGTTCACCACCATCTGGAGGGACGTGATGTCCGGCACGGCGTCCATCGGAAGCTGGTAAGCGGAGTAAACGCCGACCGTGATGAGAGCGAGGGCCGCTGCGAGCGCCCAGAACCGGTTGCGGATGGAAAAGTGAACCAGCCGGAGAATCATGGCTCACTCCCGCCGCTTTTCAGCTTGAGCTCGGTCAGCCACAGCGTCTGCACCGGATTGGTGACGACGCTGTCACCGGCGGCAATGCCTTCCGTAATTTCGGTAAAGCCTTCACCCATTGCGCCCAGCTTGACCTCGGTGCGGACAAGTCGATCCTCTTTCTGCAAATAAACGAAATTGCCCTCCGTCGTTTTCAGCAGCGCGGAATCGGGCGCGGCGGCAGGCGCATCGACTGCGGATATCCGCCATCGCACGGTGCAATATTCAGCCAGGGCAAATTGATGCCGGGGATCGGTTATCTCGACCAGCAACTCGGTTTGATTCGAATTGGGCAGCACGTTGAATTGAAAAAATCTGGCCGTGGGTGCTGTCTGGGAGTCATGTTTTTCCAGGACTTCGCCAGCCTGTCCAAGCTCAAGGCCAGATTTTGAGCCTGCTAGAATAGTTGAGGCGTAAGCATAACCGGAACGGTACGCCATGCCCGGAAGCGGTTGTTCATTCGCCTCGCGAAAAACCTGGAACTTCATCGTCCGCTCGGCCTGGAACGTCTTCTTTTGCACAGGAGCGGTCGTGACTCCCATTCCTTGTTTCGTGGCTTCAGGAAGATAGAGGCCCTTGTCGGGGTCGAAAGAAGCCTCCTCCTTTTTTGTCACAGCCTGCGCTTCAGCGGGAGGGGAAGGGGGCGTTGCTGTCGCGCTTTTGGGCCCGCACGCTGTCAGCAGGCCCAAAGTGATTATCCCGCCAAGGAAAAGAAATGCGCGATAAATCACGGCTTCGCGCTCCTTTCCACCGTCCCCTGCGACATCGTGCCGGTCAGCAGTTGCAAATCGAGATCGAGCGAATTGGCATCGAGAATGGTTTGATGCACGCTGCGCGTCGTGCCGAGAAACTGACGCTGCACTTCCAGAAACGTCGTGAGGTTGATCGCTCCCAGGCGGTATTGGCGGTCGGCCATGTCGGCCAATTGCGCCAGATGTTGAAGTAATTCGGGATCGGTCTGGCTGATCTGCGCATCGAGCAACTCCCGGCTTTGGTAAATTTTCGTGATGGAAAGATCGAGGTCGCGCCGGGCCTGTTCCTGCGTCGCCTCGGTTTTGGTCAGGGCCGCTTTGCTGCTCGCGATGTTCCCCTGGTTTTGATTCCAGACGGGCAAGGGGAACGTGACGGAAGCGCCGATCTTCTGATCATGGTCTCCAGCTTTATCCAGGCTGTAAAACGGGCCGATGACAAAATCGGGCGCGGCATCCAGTTTGTTGGCCTTCACCTGGAGTTGGGCTTTCTTCAAATCCAGCTCCTTGATCCGGAGGATGGGACTGGAAGTCAGGCTCGTGACCAGCACGCGATCCAGGGAAGACGGAAGCGGCGGCAAATTCGCAGGCAGGATCACACGGAGCGGCGTTTGCGCGGGCCATCCCCGGAGGATGTTGAGCTCGGAAAGAGCGGTGACCGCTTCCAGGGCAAGGTCATGCTGGGTCACCGCCAAGTCCTGGAGATTCCCTTCGAGAATCCCCGAGTCGAACATGGCCTGAAGGCCGGCCTTGGGTCGCTTGTCCAAAAGCGCAACCAGCGCGCGAGACCGGGCGATGACCAAATCCGCGGCCTCGCGATTCTGTTCCGCCAGGCCATAACGATAGGCCAGCAGTTTGATCCGACCCGCCAGGGCGGAGCGAAACTGAATCAGTCCGATTTGTCCCAGCGCAATATCTTGATCGGCGATGGCTTTGCGCAAGGTGGCTTTGCCGGGAAATTCAAATGTTTGCGTAATGGAAAGCTGATCGGAAAACCCATCATTGTTGGCTCCCGGGCTGCGCACCTGCCGCCACGCATAAAAACCCGAGATGTCCGGATTTTTCCATAACCCGGCCTGCTCCCGAACGCCTTTGGCCGCCTCCAGATCGGCCTCGGTTGCTTTCAACTCGGGATTGTTGGTCAGCGCCTCGGCAACCAGCTCATCCAAGGTTCGAGTCTGAACCGTGGGAGAAGATGCGCCAGCCTGAGCATGAGAGACTGATCCCCAACTTACAAAAAAAAACATGGGCAGGAGCGCTTTCATTCAAGGATATGGGAGGTGGGAATGGTCAGCCAGAAACACACGCTGTCCCGTGCTGGCATGGACACCGTCAAATGGATTTGCAGCCGTTGGCAAAGCATTTGGGTCAGGGACAGGCCAAGCCCCATGTGTTCAGAGTTGCTCCTTGCTTTGTCCTTCCTCCAAAACCTCTCGAAGAAATGTGACAAGTCGTCCGGACTCACGTCCTGGGTGCTGTTTTGGATGGAAACAACCGAGCGGCCATCCGAATTCTGGATGCTGATCTCAATCGTGCCTCCCACCGGTGTGTATTCGACCGCGTTGGAAAGGAGATTGTTGAGGATCAATCGCAAGAGGCGGGGGTCGGTCTTCACCCAAATAGGCTCGGGCAAATTGACTGCTAACTTCAAATTCCTGGCCTGGGCTTTGTTGTCGTACGGCTTCCAAGAGGCGCGGAGAAGGTCGCTGAGGTCAGTTTTCCTAATTTCCAAGGTTGCGATGTTGCGTTCTCCCCGGACAATCTCCATCAGGGTCGCCACCAGGGCTTCCATCTGGCGCGACGCGCCCTGGACATCCAGGAAAGCCTGTTTGGTCTCGCCGGAGAGGTTTGGTTGCTTGAGCATGATTTCGGAAATCGAGCGCAGTTCCGCGATGGGGGTGCGCAGTTCATGCGAAACGTCGGCGCTGAATCGTTTTTCCCTTGCGAAGGAAACTTCCATGCGGCTCAGGAGATCGTTTAACTTTTCCGCGATGGGAAGTAATTCAATTGGCAACGAGTCGAGATCGATTCTCTTTTCCAAAGAGGACTCATCGATTTGGGCTACGTCCAAGCTTAAATCCACCAATGGCCGCAATCCTCGATGCAGAGAGAAGGCCACGATCCCAAGGCTAAGGAAAGACGTGAGAACTGTCATCGCGGCAAGGACGCCGGCCATTTGGTTAAGCGAGTGATCCAGTTGTGCGCGGTCGCTGCCCACAACCAAAATGCACTTTTGTCTTATGCCTGGGGGAGTGACGGCGATGTCCTCTTCCTCGACCTGGGGTTGAAAGGGCAGCGTCAGGACCCGAAGTTTCTCACCTTGCGCTGAATTCGCGTTCCGATACGTCGCATGGCCCGAGATCGGGAAAGTCCCAAAGTTAAAGAAGGCGCCTCCTCCCAGACTATGGCCGGAACTGTCGAGAATCTGAATCAAACCGGCTTGGTTTCCACGCGGGCCGAGTTCCTGCGGCAGATTTGTCCAATCGATATCGATCTTGCCGCCTTTTTGGGAAGTGGATGCTGTGACCGCTTGGGCTTTTGCAAAGAGGCGGGCGTCAAAATCGGATTCAAGAATCTTTTTTGAAATAAAATAGACCAAGATAGACGCAAGGCTCAGCAGCAAAACGAATCCAATCAACAGCCGGAGGGCAAGATACGAACGGATTGAATTCATGAAGATTCGCTGGAGAAGTTTGCCGCGATCAACTTGGGATCGACCTGCGGCAAAGCCTGTCCCATATACTTTTAGTCCGCGTCCGGCCCGTTTTTCAACAACTTGCCTTCGGAAGAGATAACCGCTTCCTGTTTTTCACCCTTGGAGGACTTGTAGCCCACCTCATAGGCTACCGTTCCATCCTTGGTCACTCGTTCAACCGCTTCCACTTTGCCCGTGCCGATGGCCGCTTTGGCGGTATCGGCGACTTTGCCGGTCAATTCGCCCAAGCTGATCGGTTCTTCGGTGGAATCGAGGGTGCCATCGGCTTTGATGATAAACTCGATTTTCTTGCCGTTCTCCTTTTGCGTCAGAGCCTCGTACTGAATTTGGCCATCTTCGTCGGCTTTTTCCACCCGGACAATTTTGTTTGAACCGGCCTCCTTCTTGATCGCCTCCTGAACGGCCGCCGGCGCCTGATCCAGTGTAATTTTCACGTCGCCACCGCGACAGAAAATAATGGAAGCAATGAGTAATGCCGAGCTTAGCCCCGTTATCTTGAAGTTCATGCGTGATTCCTTTGGATTGAGTTATTTCAAGCCGGAGAAACTCTCCGGCACTTTCCGATGTTTAGGCTTTTATTCCTTACCGGAAGATTACGGCTAAAAAATTCCCCGCTTAGCAGTAAGATGACGGGAACATCTGTTACTCCACAGAATAGCCAAAGCCCCTTCTGGTCTGGATTGTCGTGGTGCTTCCCGCCGCAACCAGTTTTTTCCGCAGCAGGCTGACGGTCGAGTCGACGACATTACTCATGATCTCCGTCTGATCATCATAGAGGTGCGCTTCGATATCAGGGCGGGAAACCACTTCTCCCCGGCGCAAAAGGAGAAGTTGAAGAAGACGAAATTCTCTGGGTAATAATTCGACGCTTTTGTTCTGACAGAAAAGCTGGTGCCTGGCCGAATTCAGGGTCAGATCGCCCACTTTGATTTCCGGTGATTTTTGGGCGTAGGAACGACGACAAAGCGCCTGCACCCGCGCCAGTAATTCCTCGAAGGAAAAAGGCTTGATCAAATAATCATCCGCACCTTCCTGGAGCCCCTTCACCCGATCCTCCACCGTATCTTTGGCGGTCAATAAAAGTACATGCGTGTCTTTACCTGCCTGCCGTAACTCCTTGAGGACGCTCAAACCGTCTAAGGAGGGAATCATAATGTCTAAAATAATCGCATCATAAGAAACAGTGGTTGCGCGCCAAAGAGCATCCCGGCCATCCCCGGTCACATCCACGGCATAGCCAGCTTGTTTAAGACCCAAGGTCAAGGAACGCTGTAAACGCTGAGAGTCTTCGACGAGGAGTAAACGCATGGCGATGAAAAAAGGAGCGAGCAAAAATCTTGATCAAGAATCCCTCCGTTTGCTGGATTCGCAAGCGGCTCCTTACGTAAGAAATCCATATCATCGCATCCAAGCTCAGGCGATCTGAAATACCCCACATGCATAGCAAGACTCGTCGGGCCACATAACAAAGCGTTACATTTCCATACAAAAATTTGCAAAAATGACTTGTCGCTTGCGCAATAAGTCATTAGAATCTAGAAACTTAGGAAAGGAGATGGCGGAAGGTCATCCATCGACAAGCTCAGGATGACGGATTGTGATGAGAGGATTCCTCGTTCCCAAATTTCATTTGGGAACGCGCTTGCTGAGGCAATTTCATTGCCGATCTTGATGCGACAAGACCGGTTTAAGTCAGCGCGAAATGGTCCCGCCTTGGCGGGATCGCGAGGAACAGGAGGCGTTCCCAAGTGCAACTTGGGAACGAGGCGCAAAAGGCTCAGGATGACGAATTCGCCAAAGGGAAGGCAATCCGCACCTGGGTTCCCTGGCCGGGCTGGCTGTCGATGGAAAATTCCGCTTTGCACGGGGCGATTAGTTTTTGCACCAGGACCAGGCCAAGTCCGAGGCCCTGTTGTTCATTTTTTTTGCGGTCGAATTGCTGAAAGGCCCCGATGCGGTTGATTTCCTCGGCCGTCATGCCGCGGCCTTCATCCGTGACGATCAATCGCCCGTCGGCGCCCAGATCCACCTTCACCGGAGTTCCCTGGCGCGAAAATTTACAGGCGTTATCGACCAACTCCTCCACGATGCGGCTGAGATCTTCGGGGTTCACGGAAATCGGACAGGCCTTCACGTCGACCGTTACGTCCTCCCGGCGTTCGTTCTGCCGCAAGGCCTCGTCGACGCCGGCCCGGATGCTTTCCTCCACTTCGCGGGGCGGGGGGAGGGGCGGCGGCGCGGTTTCGGGTGAAGCGGTCTGCTGGAGGTCAAGAATCAGGAGGTAGTTTCGGAGCGTCCGATTGAGCCGAAGCGCGGATTGGTAAACATCGTTGTGAATGTCGCCGACCTCCGCCGGGGTGAGCGTGGGAAAGTTGTCGCGCAGGATTTCCATCAGGCCGATGATGCCGGCCAGGGGAGTGAAACATTCGTGGGGCAGGTTGGGCGGCACCGAGGAACGAAGCTGGGCCAGCATCTGGTCCTCCACGCGCCAACTGATGGAGGCGCGGCTGAACCGCGCTTCCACGCAGCTCAGCAGCGTTTTGAGGTTGACCGGCTTCACCAGGAAGTCGTCGGCCCCCTCCTCCATGCCCTTGCGGGGCGTCACCAAATCCGGTCTCCCCGTGATGAGCACGACCTGTTTGGACTTTAGTTCCGGATCACGCCGGATGTCGCGAAGGAGCGTCGAGCCGTCTCCGCCCGGCATGTGGATGTCGCTTAGGATCAGGTCGGGGAGATGCTGCCGGGCCATGGCGAGACCGGCGACGCCGGAATCGGCCTCGATGACGTGATAACCGTTTTTGCGGAGAGCCAGGCCGAACATCGCGCGCACCTGCTGATCATCATCGATGAGTAAAATCGTTTTCAAATTATCGATCCAGGACTTCGCGCACTTTATGCGCCAGGACCGAGGGGGTAAAGGGCTTTTGCAGGAGGGCCACGCCTTCGTTCAAGATGCCCTGATGGGTGATGGCGCTCTCGGTGTAGGCGGAGGTAAAAAGAATCTTGGTGTGGGGATAGATCGTTCGGATACGGTCGGACAACTCCTTGCCGCTCATGTGCGGCATGACGACGTCGGTGAACAACAGATCAATGTGGCCGATGTCCCGTTGCTGCTTCAAGCTCAAAGCTTCGACGCCGTTGGCAGCCGTTAGAACGGTGTAGCCCAGCCGTCTCAACAACGTGGCCGACATCTCACGCAGGGAGGGATCGTCCTCCGCCAGCAGAATGGTTTCCGTGCCGCGCGGCAAATCGGGCGGGCTGGAACGCGGAAGGGGAATTGTCGCCGGCTTTTCGACCTGAGGCAGATAAATCTTGAAGGTGGCGCCCCGGGCGACTTCGCTGTACACATTGATGTGACCGTCGCTTTGTTTGAGGATGCCGTAGCAGGTGGCCAGGCCGAGCCCTGTTCCCTGTCCCACGCCTTTCGTGGAAAAAAACGGCTCGAACATCCGCGCTTTCACCTCCTCGCTCATCCCGGTTCCCGTGTCCGTGATGGCCAGCATCACATAGCCCCCGGCTTTTAATCCGGGAAAAGGACGGACATACTCCTCGTTCAGCGTGACATTGGCCGTTTCGAGGGTGAGTTTGCCGCCGTTGGGCATGGCGTCGGCGGCGTTCATCGCCATGTTCACGATGACCTGCTCCATTTGTCCGGGATCGATTTTTACCGTTTTCAGCCCAACGGCGGGAACAATCCGCACATCCACCTCCCGGCCCATCAAATGCTGCAGGGTGCCGACCATGTCGGTGAGGACCCGGTTCAAATCAAGGATTTCAGGCTGGAGAATTTGTTTGCGTCCGTAAGCCAATAGTTGGCGCGTCAGGGTCGCGGCCCGGTCGGCGGCCTGGCGGATTTCGCGCGCGTTTTTAACCAGCGGATCTTCCGGCGGAAGATCGCTGAGCAATAATTCGCTCTGGCCGATGATGGCCGTCAGGATGCTGTTGAATTCGTGGGCCACGCCGCCGGCGAGCTTGCCCACCGTTTCCATTTTCTGGGACTGGAACAAGCGATCTTCCATGCGCTTGCGATCGGTGATGTCGCGGACGATCTTCGATGCGCCGACGATTTTTCCGTCAGGATCTTTGATTGCGGAAATCGTGGCCGAAACGTCGAGGCGTTGGCCGTCCTTTCGCATCCTGACGGTTTCAAGGCGCCGGACAAGATCGCCTCTCGCAAAGCCGGCCAGTATCTCCGATTCCTCATCGAGTCGATCCGGCGGAATGAGCGTCTGTATCGGTTTGCCAATGATTTCCGACGCGGTGTAACCGAACATTTTTTCCGCCTCGGGATTCCAACTGGTGATGATGCCGTTCAAGGTCTTGCTGATAATGGCATCGTTCGAATTCTCGACAATCGCGGCCAAACGCCTGACGCTTTCATCCGCGCGGTTGCGTTCGTTTATCTCCGCCTGCAACGCTTCGTTGGCCTGTTGCAGCGATTGTTCGGCGCGCTGACGAACGGCAATTTCCCAGCCCACGCGCATGACCGTGAAAATAGCGATGCCGGTGGTAATCAGCCCCGCCAGAACGAGTGTAAATAAAAACTCCCGCTGACCGGCAATATAGTCGTCTTTGCTCTGTTGTAGGACCTGCTCAATTTCGTCGGCTTCGTGTTGTTCGTAGGCGTCCCACGCGGTGTGATAGGCGATGAGGTTGGGCCGAACGACGTCCACCATCATTTTGCGCGCCTCATCGCGTTTATGCTCGGTGAGCAGGAGCGAAAGGGCCTGTTTATAGCTCTCGACATAAGGCGTCCGCTTCGATTGCACGACGGCAAACAACTCCTTTTCCTTTCCCGAACCAACTCCGAGTTCGATCTCGCTGACCAGCTCGGATATGCGCTCGGTATTGGCGGCGCGCTGAACCAGCAACTGTTTGATCTCATCCTGATCATCCAGCATAAAGATCGAAAAGACAATCCGGCTGTTTTGATCGGACAGGCGGAATGCTTTATGGGATAGCTGCACTTTCTTCCACTCTTCGCCTACGACGTTCTGCATTTGCGCATTAAGCTGGCGCAGGTGGTTGATTCCCTGCCACCCCACGACAAAAAGCACCGCCGCCAACAGACAAAATGACGCGGCTAAACGGAGCTTAATATCAAGCGGCTTCATGGCTGTTCAGGCATCGCGCTTATGGGAAGTCGCATCCAGCAGCTTGCGCACTTTGCGGGCGAGGGTTGCGGGTGTATAGGGTTTGGGCAGGAACTCGACCCCCTCGTCAAGCACGCCGTGGTGCGCGATGGTATCTTCCGTATAGCCGGAGGTGAAGAGGATTTTGAGGTCGGGATTCGTGATTTTCAGCCACTCCGCCATCACGACGCCTCCCATTCGCGGCATGATGACGTCGGTGACGACCAGGGAGATCGGCTGGCCTTGATGCTCGCGGGCCACGCGCAAGGCGTCCTGGCCGTTCGGGG
>Ga0182030_10013387_pt1 | contig 16327 bp, 19 predicted proteins | sample 812S3MmetaG_FD_121299 | JGI IMG/M metagenome (GOLD analysis project Ga0182030, IMG submission 121299) | Permafrost microbial communities from Stordalen Mire, Sweden - 812S3M metaG (Illumina Assembly) | ecosystem: Environmental > Terrestrial > Soil > Wetlands > Permafrost | place: Sweden...
CCCGCCGGTTGGCGGGGCTTTTCGTTATCGGCGGTCTCTTGGGCATCCACTATGGTTGAGCAACGCGCTTAACCGGTAAGGTAAAGGTTTGGTTTCTTTTGAATTTCGCATTTGAAGCGTCTAACCCTGAGTTCATAATTGGGGAGGCACGCATGCGGAAAGTTTTCGGCGCTACGATTGCCACGATCTTGGCGATCGCGCTTTATTTCACATTGTTCTGGGGTTTCGACGCGCTGCGGGTCTTGACCTCGCCGACCTACGGCCTTGAGGACGTGTGGCGCTCGCAATATGTCTTCGGCATTGGGCACGTGTTTGGCCTCGATCCAACTGGGCTGATCCGGCTCGCCGCGTTCTTTGGAGCCGTCAAGCTCGTGGTTGCTGCCATCTGCGCGATTCATATCGTCGAACGTTTGCGCAGCTTCGCCGGCGGCAAGCCGGTTTCGGAAGCACTCGAAGGCGCGCTTGTTCTGGTAGTGCTGATCGCCATCGTGTCGGCGGGTCCGGCGGTGTGGTCGCACAATACCGATCTAGTGCGCGAACAACTGATCCAGCTTGCCTTCGCCGGAATTGCCACCGCGCTTTGCCTGGTCGAGCGTAGCCGGCGCGAGGTTCCCGAGTCCGAGCCGCTCGCGGTCGCGGCTGTAACCCCGCAAGGTGAAGGCGCTTTCACGCCTTGGCGCTCGTAACGGCGCGTTACGCTTCCGAATTCGATTAAGATAGCTCGCTTGTTTGGTGGGCTATTTTTTTTTCGCGAGCTCGGCGATGATTTCGGCCGCTTCCTTGAAGGCGTGATTGGCGGCAGGCACTCCGCAATAGATCGCCTGTTGCATGATAATTTCCTTGATGTCGTCTTGCGAAAATTCGCCCTCGACGAGAGCTGCCCGCACGTGCAGGCGAAACTCGTCCCACTGACCAAGCGCGATCATGGTGCCGGTCACCAGGATGCGGCGGGTGCGCTCATCGAATTGTGGCCGCGTCCATATCTCGCCCCAGGCCGCACGCGTGATGAAATCCTGGAATTCGGCATTGAACGGCGTCTTCTTCGTATTGGCGCGGTCGACCCATTCGTTGCCCAGCACCTTGCGGCGCTGGGTCATGCCGGCGGCGTGGCGTTCTTTCTCGTCCATCGCGGCAGCCTTCTTGTCAGAATTATTGCAGAAAGTTGATTATGGTCTCGGCATAGATCTTCGGCTGCTCGATATTGGCAATATGCGCGGCATCGAGCGCTACGAGTTTGGCGCCCTTGATCTGCTTGGCGATGGCCTCGCCGGCGGCTGGCGGCGTCGCCGGGTCCTGGCTGCCGACGATCACCAGCGTCGGCGCCGCGATGCGCGGGTTCGATGCGGTGAAATCCATGTCGCGGATCGCTTCGCAGCAGGCGATATAGCCTTCCGGATTGGTCGACAGGAAAATCTCTTTCATGTGCGCGATCGCATGCGGCGCGCGCTCGCGAAAGCCCTTGGTGAACCAGCGCTCCATGTTCGGATCGACCAGTTGGGCGAGGCCTTTTTCGCGCACGAATTTAATGCGGTCGTTCCAGGGGCCCTTGTCGGCATAATGAAAGTTGGTGTTGGAAAGGATCAGCTTTTCGATCCGTTCCGGCGCATTGGCGCCGAGCCATTGCCCGACCATGCCGCCCATCGACAGGCCACACCAATTGAATTTCTTGATCTTGAGGCCGTCGGCGATCGCCAGCACGTCGCGCCCGAAGCGCTCCATGGAATAGGGGCCCTTCGGCACGCTGGATTTTCCATGGCCGCGGCGGTCGTAGCGGACCACCCGGTAATGTTTCGTCCATTCCGCCATCTGGTCGTCCCACATATGCAGGTTGGTGCCGAGTGAATTGGACAAGATCAGCACAGGCGCGGTTTCGAGGCCTGCGACTTCGACATTAATCGGGCAGCCGTCATCGGTGACGATCATCGTCATGAAATTCCTCCAGGCATGGCTTTTGGTTATTGGGGTGCGGACTTACCGACACCCTTAAAGCCCTCCGCGGCCGCTGCAAAGCTCTTTTCACCGGGGCCGCGAAGGCTTAAAGCCCTTGGCTTAGGTTTCTTAGCTTAGGTTCTACGAAGGAGATAGTACCGATGGCGATGGTCATGACGGGCGAAGTCCAACTCGCCGCCAGCCGCGAGGTGGTATACGCCAAGCTCAACGATGCCGAGGTGCTCAAGGCCTGTATCCCGGGCTGCGAAGAGCTCGTTAAATCGTCAGATACGGAAATGACTGCGGTCGCGGTCACCAAGATCGGCCCGGTCAAGGCGCGCTTCAAAGGCAAGGTCCATCTGACCGACCTCGATCCGCCGAACGGCTACCGCATCTCCGGCGAGGGCGACGGCGGCGTCGCCGGCTTCGCCAAGGGCGGGGCGAGCGTCGCGCTGACCGAAAAGGACGGCGGCACGCTGCTGACCTACAATGTCGAGGCGCAGATCGGCGGCAAGCTTGCCCAGCTCGGCCAGCGGTTGGTGAACGGCGCGGCCAAGAAGATCGCCGACGATTTCTTCAAGAATTTCGCCGCCGTGGTCAGTCCACCGCCGGCGTGAACCAAAACCGCCCTGCGCGGCAGGGCGGTTCGTTGTCCAGATTTTGTGTCGCAGCTATTACGGGCAGGCGTGACGATAGCCGTCATAGCCGAGATAGGTGCCCGAGCCCGGGTCGTAAGACTTAAAGCGCGATATGCAATATCCGACCGCGCCGCCGCCGCCATAGCCGGGGCCAGGACCGTAATAGCCAGGCCCGGGGCCGTAATAGCCGTAAGGCTGCTGTGAGGCTAGAACGCCGCCAAGGATCGCGCCGGCCGCAAACCCGGCAATGGCGCCACCGCCGCCGCCATGGTGGTGGCCATGCCATTGCGCGGCCGCCGGTGTGACCGCGGCGACGCTCGCGGCGGCAATGGCGAGCGCGGTAATGCCGGCCATGAGTTTAGGACGCATCTGAATACCCCTTGTATGAGTGCGATTTCTTCACTGGACTAAGCCGTGCCAGCCGCCAAAGTTCCGTGAATTCGCCGTAAGGTGCGTTTGTGCCGCAGTCCTGCTGCCTTGGTTGCCGCAAAAACCCGCCCAATCACTTTGGTTTGAGCTATTTACGTCTAAGGAAATCCCAAGAACCCCGTTGAATCCCTTGACCCGGTACGCGGCTGGGGTTCAAAGTTATTCCTGTTCCAAGGCGCATTCGGACAAAATCGGCCCGAATTCGTACCTGGGCCGCCGATGTCCAGCCTTGGACCGGGCGAAAAGAGGGCTTTTGGCCCCGAATTTGGGAGGACGCCATGCCGGCTGTATCCATGACGGTCAACGGCAAAGCCGTGACCGGCAATGTCGAGGAACGCACCCTTCTGGTGCAATTCCTGCGCGAGCATTTGCGGCTCACGGGTACGCATGTGGGTTGCGACACCTCACAATGCGGCGCCTGCGTCGTGCATATCGACGGGATCGCCGGAAAATCCTGCACGCTGCTCGCGCTTCAGTGCGAAGGCATGAAAATTACGACCATCGAGGGCTTGGCCGAGCCTGGCGGCCCGCTGCATCCGATGCAGGAGGCGTTCCGTGAGCACCACGGCCTGCAATGCGGCTACTGCACGCCCGGCATGATCATGGCCGCGCTCGATATCGTGCGCCGCCGCGGCAACGACCTCGACGAACACACCATTCGCGATCAACTCGACGGTAATATTTGCCGTTGCACCGGCTACCATAACATCGTCAAGGCGATCGCGGCCGGTGCCAAGAACATGGCCAAGGGCGGCGGAGCGCGACAGGCTGCCGAGTAGTTTTGCCGCGGATAATTTTCGAGCGAAGCGTTTAAAAAAATATACAGGGAGAAGACCGCCATGAGCGCGACCGGGATCGGCGCGGCGGTGCGCCGAAAAGAGGACTTCCGCTTTATTACAGGTCACGGCCAATACACCGACGACGTGGTGCGGCCGGGCGAAACGCGCGCGGTGTTCGTGCGCTCGCCGCACGCCCACGCCAAGATCAAAAGCATCGACGTGTCGGCCGCCAAGAAATTGCCGGGCGTAATCGACATCCTCACCGGCACGGATCTGGCCACCGACAAGATCGGCAATCTGATCTGCGGCTGGATGATTCATTCAAAAGACGGCACGCCGATGCACATGGCGGCCCATCCGGCGCTGGCCGCCGGCAAAGTGAACTGCGTCGGCGACGCGGTCGCCGTGGTAATTGCCGAGACCACGGCGCAAGGTCGCGATGCGGCCGAGAAGGTCAAGGTCGAGTACGAGGTGCTTACCGCCGTGGTCGATCCGGCCAAGGCGCAGGCGCAAGGCGCGCCGCAAATTCATCCCGACATCGCCAACAACACGATCTATCAGTGGAGTCTGGGCGACCAGAAGGCCACCGCCTCCGCCTTCGCCGCCGCCAAGCACGTCACCAAGCTCGACATCATCAATAACCGGCTGGTGCCGAATGCGATGGAGCCGCGCGCGGCGCTCGCCGAATATGACGAAGGCTCCGATCATTTGACGCTGTGGAACACGTCGCAAAATCCGCATGTCGCGCGCCTCGTCATCGCCGCCTTCGTTGGCATGGCGCCGGAGCATAAATTGCGCGTGATCGCGCCCGATGTCGGCGGCGGTTTCGGCTCGAAGATTTTCATCTATCCGGAAGAAGTCGTCTGCCTTTGGGCCGCGCGCAAGGTCAAGCGTCCGGTGAAATGGACGTCGGATCGCTCGGAGGCCTTCCTCACTGACGCACACGGCCGCGATCATGTGACGCATGCCGAATTGGCGCTCGACGCCAATGGCAAGATCCTCGCGCTGCGTGCCAAGACCATTGCCAATCTCGGCGCCTATATGTCGACCTTCTCGTCTTCGGTGCCTACTTATCTCTACGCCACGCTGCTGTCGGGCCAATACGACATCCCCTCGATCTATTGCGAGGTAGACGCGGTCTATACCAACACTGCGCCGGTTGACGCCTATCGCGGCGCCGGACGGCCAGAGGCGACCTTCGTGGTCGAGCGGCTGATGGAAGTATCGGCGCGCCAGATGCAGATCGATCCGGCGGATTTGCGCCGCCGCAACTTCATCAACAAATTTCCGCACCAGACGCCGGTGATCATGGCTTACGACGCCGGCGATTATCTTGCCTCGCTCAAAAAGGCGCTGGAACTGGCTGACGTAAAAGGCTTTCCCAAGCGCCGGCGCGAAGCGGCGCGCCACAACAAGCTGCGCGGTCTGGGCTATTCGACTTACATCGAAGCTTGCGGCATTGCGCCTTCGCAAGCCGTCGGCTCGCTCGGCGCCGGCGTCGGACTTTGGGAATCCGCCGAAGTGCGGGTCAATCCGACCGGCTCGGTAGAGGTTCTCACCGGGTCGCATTCGCACGGCCAGGGCCACGAGACGACCTTCGCGCAACTGGTGTCGGAGCGCCTCGGCATTCCAATGGAAAACGTTTCGATCGTGCATGGCGATACCGACAAGGTGCAGTTCGGCATGGGCACCTACGGTTCGCGCTCGGGCGCTGTCGGCATGTCGGCCATCGTCAAGGCACTCGACAAGATCGAGGCCAAGGCCAAGAAGGTCGCGGCCTATGTGCTGGAAGCCGCCGAAGGCGACATCGAATTCAAGGATGGCAAGTTCACCGTTGCTGGCACCGACAAGTCGGCGGCCTGGGGCGATGTCGCGCTCAACGCCTATATTGCGCATAAGTTCGTCGGGGCCGATCTGGAGCCGGGGCTCAAGGAAACTTCGTTCTACGACCCGACCAATTTCACCTTCCCGGCCGGTTGCCATATCTGCGAAGTCGAAATCGACGCCGATACCGGCAAGACCGAAATCGTGAACTGGACCGCGATCGACGACTTCGGCACCGTGATCAATCCGATGATCGTGGAGGGTCAGGTGCATGGCGGCGTCGCGCAAGGCATCGGGCAGGCGCTGTTGGAAGGCGCCATTTACGACAAGGAAGGCCAGCTCGTGACCGGCTCGATGATGGACTACACCATGCCGCGCGCGCATGATTTGCCGTCGTTTCATGTCGGCCTGACTGAAACAAAGTCGCCGTCGAACCCGCTCGGTATCAAGGGCTGCGGCGAGGCCGGCGCCATCGCCGCGCCCGCCGCCGTCATCAATGCCATCACCGATGCCATCGAAACCGAAGATCTGGCCATGCCGGCCACTGCCAATGCTGTGTGGTCGGCTTTGCAGCGCGCCAAACCGCGCCAAGCGGCCTGATAAGCGGCCTGACAAGAAATCGAATAGGAGAGACCGATGTATAATTTCACTTTTCACCGCCCCGCCACCGTGCGCCAGGCGGCCGGCCTATTGTCGCGCAATCCGGACGCCAAGTTGCTCGCCGGCGGTCATTCGCTGATCCCGGTGATGAAGCAGCGGCTGGCAAGCCCGTCGGCGCTGATCGACCTCTCGCAGGTCGAGGGCATGACCGGCGTCGAGCAGAAAGGCCGCTCGATCGTGATTGGCGCCATGACGCGCCACGCCGACGTTGCCAACTCCACCGTTCTGCGGCAGGCGCTTCCGGGTCTGGCCGCGGTGCCTGGCTCGATCGGCGATCCGCAGGTGCGCAACCGCGGCACCATCGGCGGCTCCATCGCCAACAACGATCCCAACGCCGACTATCCGGCGGCGTGCTTGGGGCTTGGCGCTACCATTATCACCAACAAGCGGCGCATCGCGGCGGATGACTTTTTCACCGGCATGTTCTCGACTGCGCTGGAAGACGGCGAGATCATCGTCAAGGTGAGCTTCCCGATCGCCAAGAAGGCCGCTTATGAAAAGTTCAAGCACCCGGCCTCGGGTTTTGCGCTGGTCGGCGTGTTCGTGAGCAAGCGCGGCGCCGATATCCGCGTGGCGGTGACCGGCGCCGGCGCCAACGGCGTGTTCCGCGTCAAATCTTTCGAAGAGGCGCTCAAGAAGCGTTTCGCGGCGAAGTCGATCGAGGGCATGACCATTCCCGCGACCGGCATGAACGCCGATATTCATGCCAGCCCCGAATACCGCGCGCATCTGGTGAGCGTGTTGGCGCGGCGCGCCTTGGCGAAGGCGAACGCCTAACCAATCAACGGAAAGCGACCCGGCCGATTGAATGCGGCCGGGGCGTTTTTTATTGACCGCGATGCCCAGGCGGGCAGCGCCTGCCCGGCTAGTTCACCTTGATATTGGCGCGTTTGACGACATCCGCCCATTTCGCGATTTCGGCTTTTTCCATCGGCTCGATGTCGGCAAGTGGCACGGCCAGTGGCACGCCGGCGCCGGCTTCGATTTTCGATTTCACGTCCGGGCTGGCGATGGCTTTGACGAGTTCGGCGTGAAGCTTGGCGACGATAGCGGGCGGCGTATTTTTCGGCGCCCACAGGCCGAACCATACATTGTTTTCATAGCCCGGAACGCCGGCTTCGGCGATCGTCGGCACATCCGACAATAGCGCGGAGCGTTTGTTACCGGTCACCGCGAGCGCGCGCACCTGGCCGCCTTTGATCTTACCGAGCGCGCTCGACAAATTGTCGAAGAATGCCGGTGTCTGACCCGACATGACGTCGGGGTAGGCGGGCGCGGCGCCGCGATAGGGCACATGTGTGAGGTTAACGCCGGTCATTAGCTTGAACAGTTCGAGCGACAGATGTTGGCCGCTGCCGTTGCCGGCCGACGCGACATTGATGCTGCCCGGCTTTGCTTTCGCCAAAGCGATAAATTCTTTCACCGAATGCGCCGGGAAATCATTGTTGACCACCAGCACGAAGGGATATTCCGCCATCATCCCGATCGGCGTGAAGTCGCGGATTGGATCATAGGCGAGCTTGGCGAACAGGCTAGGATTGACCGCCATGTTGGCGGTTAGCCCGGCGAGCAGCGTGTAACCGTCCGCGGCAGCGTTCGCGGCGGCGACCGTCCCGACCACGGTGCCCGCGCCGGTGCGGTTCTCAATGATCACCGTCTGCTTAAGTTGTTCCGCCAGCTGATGGCCGACGATGCGTGCGATGATGTCCGTGCCGCCGCCGGGCGGCTGCGGGACAATGATCGAAATGGTTCGGGAGGGATAGTCCTCTCCGGCAGCCGGGTTTAGCGCAAGGCCGAAGCCGAGACACGCGACGGCGAATGCCGCGGCCCAAAATCTCTTGAACATGTTTCTTCCCTTCGTTTTGTTTTGATAGCCTTACAGCCGCACCCGGCCCAAAGCTACGTTCGCAGGCGTGGCGCTGTCTAGCGAGGCGCGGCGGTGCCGACGGTTTTAGGCCGTCTCCTGGTCCAACTCCGCTAGCAAATCATGCAAATCGAGCGGATGCGTGAACATTTCCAATGCGCCGTTCGATTTCTTCGGCCACTGGTCCTTGGGCCGGTCCCAATAAAGCTCGACGCCGTTGTCGTCTGGATCGCGCAGATAAAGGGCCTCGGACACGCCATGGTCGCTGGCGCCTTCGAGCGGAATTTTGGCGACGATCAAACGCTTCAGTGCGTCGGCCAACAGCTTCCGGTTCGGATAGAGAATGGCAGTATGGTAAAGGCCGGTGGAGCCCTGCGGCGGCGGTGAGCCGCCCCGGCTTTCCCAGGTGTTGAGCCCGATATGGTGGTGATAACCGCCGGCCGAAATGAAGGCGGCGCCGGGCCTCGTGGTGGTGACCGTAAAACCCAGCACGCCGCAATAGAAATCGAGCGCCCTTTGCAGGTCCGCGACCTTCAAATGGACATGGCCAATGCGCACCCCGGCATCGATCGTGGGCAGTTTGAGCGGGGCGGTTTCGACGGTTGTGGCGCTGGTCATGGCAGCTATCCTCGGCTGAAATTGGGTGGTTTACGGGGCTATCGCTGACTAGATGTAAGCTGCCGCGCATATCGGTTAAAGTGTCACCGAGGATACCGTCGAATGGCCATAAAACCGCTCCCCGACAGCATCGAAGCCACGCTCGACCTGCTGGCCAAGGCCGATTACATCGCCGACCGCTCCCTGGCGACCGTGCTGTATCTGGCGCTGCGCATGGGCCGGCCACTGTTCCTGGAGGGCGAGGCCGGCGTCGGCAAGACCGAGATCGCCAAGGTGCTTTCGGCGGCGCTGGGGCGCCGTTTGATCCGGCTGCAGTGCTACGAGGGGCTCGATATCTCGTCGGCCGTCTATGAGTGGAATTACGGCGCGCAGATGATCGCCATTCGGCTGGCGGAAGCGGAAGGCGAGGGCGACCGCGAGCGCATCGAGCACGATGTTTTCTCCGAACGATTCCTGATCAAGCGCCCGCTGTTGCAGGCGCTGGAGCCCAATTCCGACGGCCCGCCGGTCCTGCTGATCGACGAGATCGACCGCACCGACGAAGCCTTCGAAGCGTTTCTCCTGGAAGTGCTGGCGGATTTCCAGGTCACCATTCCGGAACTGGGCACCGTCAAGGCAGCACAGCCGCCCATCGTTCTGGTCACGTCAAACCGGACGCGCGAAGTGCACGACGCGCTCAAGCGCCGCTGCCTCTATCACTGGGTCGGCTATCCCAATGCCGAACGCGAGTTGAAAATCCTGCGCGCCAAGGTGCCGGGCGTCGCCAAGAAATTGTCAGAGCAAGTGGTCGCTTTCGTGCAAGCGCTGCGCAAGGAAGATTTGTTCAAGTCGCCGGGCGTCGCCGAGACGCTCGACTGGGCCGGCGCGCTCACCGAACTTGACGTGGTCGCGCTCGATCCGGCGACGGTGTCGGATACGCTTGGCGCGCTGTTGAAATACCAGGACGACATCGCCCGGCTCGACAGCACCAAGGTCAAGGCGCTGCTCGACGAGGTGAAGTCCGAACTGCGCGCGGCGGAGTGAAAGTCATGGCCGAAAATCAGGGCCGTCTTGCCGAAAATATTCTTTATTTCGCGCGCGCGTTGCGTGCCGCCGGCATGCCGGTGGGGCCGGGCAGCGTGCTCGATGCACTCGAGGCCGTGCAGGTGGCGCGGGTGGGGAACAGGGACGATTTTTACTGGACGCTGCATGCGGTGTTTGTGAAGCGCCACGAGCATTCCATCCTGTTCGATCAAGCCTTCCGTATTTTCTTTCGGCGCCGCGGTTACATCGAAAAGCTAATGGCATCAATGCTTTCGGAGACCGTGCCGCCAACGGCCAAGCCGCCGCCGCCGGGCGCGCAACGCATCCAGGAAGCGCTGTTTTCAGGCGTGAACGAGCGCAAGCCGGACAAAGACGAAGTCGAGATTGACGCTTCTCTGACCACGTCGGACCAAGAGGTCTTGCAGAGGAAGGACTTCGCGCAGATGTCTTCTGCGGAAGTCGCGGCGGCAAAAGCGGCGATTTCACGGCTAACCCTGCCGCTCGATCTGGTGCGCACGCGCCGGATGAAACCTTCCCGCCGCGGCCGCATTATCGATGTGCGCCGCACGTTACGCGCCAGCATGAAGGCGGGCGGCACCGTGATCGATCTCAAATATTTCGGCCCCCGCGTCAAGGAACCGCCGATTGTCGCGCTTTTGGATATTTCCGGCTCCATGAGCCAATACACGAGGCTGTTCCTGCATTTTCTGCACTCCATCACCGACGCGCGCAAACGCGTGACGACATTTCTGTTCGGTACGCGGCTCACCAATGTCACGCGCGCCATCCGCCAGCGCGATCCCGACGAGGCGCTCGCCGCCTGCAGCCTCAATGTGGCCGACTGGTCGGGCGGCACGCGCATCGCCACCTCGTTGCACGCTTTCAACAAGCACTGGGCGCGCCGCGTGCTCGGCCAAGGCGCGATCGTGCTGCTCATCACCGATGGGCTTGAGCGCGACGGCGATGACACGCTATCCTTCGAAATGGACCGGCTGCACCGTTCGTGCCGCCGGCTCATCTGGCTAAACCCGCTTCTGCGCTTCGAAGGGTTCGAGGCGCGCGCCAAGGGCGTGCGGGCCATGCTGCCGCATGTTGACGAACTACGGTCGATCCACAATCTGGAGTCCATGAGCGACCTGGTGCGCGCGCTTTCAGGCGCGCCTGCTAAGGGCTACGACCCGAAACAAATTCTGCGGCACGTTGCCTGACGGAGGAACCCATGCTTTCACGCGATGAAGACATTCTCAAAGCAGCCGAGGACTGGCGCAAAGCCGGGCGCGGCGTGGCGCTGGCCACCGTGGTCGAAACCTGGGGCTCGGCGCCGCGACCGGTCGGCTCCAATCTGGTGATCGACAATGACGGGAATTTCCTCGGCTCGGTCTCTGGCGGCTGCGTCGAGGGCGCGGTGGTGACCGAAGCCATCGACGTGATCGAAAGCGGCAAGCCGAAAATGCTGGAATTCGGCGTCGCCGACGAGCAGGCGTGGAATGTCGGGCTGTCCTGCGGCGGCACCATTCGCGTCTATGTCGAGAAAGTGGGCTAGCGCGTGAAACTCGATATTCTCCATACGCTCAATGGCGAACGCGCGGCGCGCCGCGCGGCGGCGGTGATCACCGATGTCGAAAGCGGCGAGCAACGGCTGGTGAAAGCTTCCGATGTGGCCAAGGACCCGCTCAAGGATCTGCTGGAAAAGCATATGCGCATGGCCAAAAGCGGCATGGAGGAAACATCGCAAGGCCGCGTGTTTCTCACCGTCCATGTGCCGTCGCCGCAGCTCGTCATCACCGGCGCGGTGCATATTAGCCAGACGCTGGCGCCGGTTGGGCAGTTGCTCGGTTACGACGTCACCATCGTCGATCCGCGCACGGCCTTCGCCTCGATCGAGCGTTTCCCCGACGTGAAGGTGATTGCCGAGTGGCCCGATGTCGCGCTGCCGCCACTCAATGTCGATCACTACACGGCCTTCGTCGCGCTCACGCATGATCCCAAGATCGACGACCCGGCGCTGCTGCACGCGCTGTCGCGCGATTGCTTCTACATTGGCGCGCTCGGCTCCAAGAAGACCCATGCCAAGCGCGTCGAGCGGCTCAAAGCCGCCGGCGTCAGCGATGCGGCCATCGCGCGCATTCATGCGCCGATTGGCTTGCCGATAGGCGCAGTGTCGCCGGCGGAAATCGCCATCGCCGTCATGGGCCAGATTACCGAACGGTTGCGCAAGAGGCCCGAGCAGGCGGTGGCGGTATGAAATTCGGCCCGGTCGCTCCGGCTGATGCGCTAGGCGCCACGGCGGTGCATTCGATCCGCCAGGGTGATCTCGTGCTTAAAAAGGGCACGTTGATCGGGCCTAAAGAAGTGGCCGCGCTAAATGCCGCCGGCGTCAAGGAAGTCGTCGTGTCGCGGCTCGAGGCCGGCGACGTGTCAGAAGACCAGGCTGCGGCCGATATCGCCGTTGCTTGCGCCGGCGAGAGCGTGCGCATCGACCGCGCTTTCACCGGCCGCTGCAACCTGTTTGCCGAAAGCGCCGGCGTGCTGGTGGTCGATAAAGACGGCATCGACCGTCTCAACCGCATCGACGAAGCGGTGACGCTTGCCACCTTGTCCGCCTACAAAGCCGTCGTCGCAGGCGAGATGATCGCTACGGTGAAGATTATTCCCTTCGCGCTTCCCGGAACCGCGCGCGACAAGGCCGTGGCCGAGGCGAATAAGGCAAAGCCCGTCATTCGCATCGCGCCTTACAAGGTGCGCAAGATCGGCATCGTGTCGACCCTGCTGCCGGGCCTTGCACCCAAGGTCGTCGAAAAAACCCTCAAGATAACGGCCACCCGTATCGCACCGGCCGGCGCCACGATCGTGGCCGAGCGCCGGGTGCCGCATGAACAGCAAGCGCTTGCGCGCGCCATCGAGGAAGTGCTCAAAGCCGGCGCCGAACTGGTGATTGTGTTTGGCGCTTCCGCGATTGCCGACCGGCGCGACGTCATCCCGATGGCTATCGAGGCCGTCGGCGGCAGGATCGAACATTTCGGCATGCCGGTCGATCCCGGCAATTTGATCCTGATCGGCAAACTAGGCGAGGCTTCCGTGCTGGGCGCGCCCGGCTGCGCGCGCTCGCCCAAGGAAAACGGTTTCGATTGGGTGCTGATGCGTTTGCTGGCGGGACTTCCAGTGAGCCGCGAAGACGTCACCGGCATGGGCGTCGGCGGCTTGCTCATGGAAATCGTGACGCGGCCGCAGCCGCGCTCCGAACCGGCGCCGGAAAAAGGCCACAACATCGCCGCCGTGGTGCTCGCGGCCGGGCAATCGACGCGCATGGGCGCGGTCAACAAAATGCTGGCCGAGATCGGCGGCAAGCCGCTAGTGCGCATCGCCGCCGAACAGGCACTGGCGTAGCGCGCCAAGCCCGTGATCGTCGTCAGCGGCCATGAGCGCGAGCGCGTCGAGGCGGCCCTTGCCGGGCTGGCGCTGCGTTTCGTGCACAATGCGCATTACGCCGATGGGCTGGGCACCTCGCTCAAGGCCGGCATCGCCGCCGTGCCGGAGGATGCCGATGGCGCGGTGGTGTGTCTCGGCGATATGCCGCAGGTCGATCACCAGTTGATCGATAAATTGATCGCCGGTTTCGATCCCGAGCGCGGCGGTTTGGTCGTGGTGCCCAGCATCAATGGCCGGCGCGGCAATCCGGTGGTGTGGTCGCGGCGATTCTTTAACGATTTGATGTCGATCAATGGCGACATCGGCGCCCGCCACCTGATCGGCAGTTATGCCGAGGCGGTCGTCGAAGTCCCGGTCGCCGGCGAGGCGGCGCTGACCGATGTTGATACCCCTGAGTCTCTCTCCGCCGTCAAGGCCGAAATCGAACGCGCCTGAGATTCGAATCGTTGCCCGGCAACCGCGACTCACCGCTTAGCTAGAGGTCAGGGTCGGGTAAGGACGATGATCGATATTTATACCCCCGTGATGCGTGCGCTCGTGGTTGGCAGCCTGCTGCTCGCCACTGTGATGGTCATGGTGGTGACGCTCAATACCGCACGCGCGGCCGGCGCCTTGGCGATCGGCTCCTGTGGGGCGTTTGGCGAGGCCTATGATTTCGGCACGCTTGATGAAGCCCGCCAGAGCGCGCTGGCGAAATGCCAGGGCGATGCCTGCCGGGTGGTAACTGTGGCCAAGCGCGGCTGCGCGGCCTTCGCGGTCGATTTCACCAATCCTTGCGGCGCGCATGGTTGGGGCAAAGGCCCGCGGCTCGGCCGCAGCCAGAACGCCGCGCTGGAGGCCTGTTACAAGGATGGCGGCAAAGAGTGCGTGATCCGCACTTTCTTCTGCGACGCCAAGGGCTGAAACGCCAGCCGGAGGCCTTATCCGATTGAATTCATTGAATTAGTTGCGCAGGCGCGCCGGCTTTGCCGTTTGGCTTGCCTTGCTTGATTTTCTCCGTTATAAATGACTGACCAGTCAGTCAATACCATGGCACCACGCAAAACCATCGCCGCCAAGAAACATCAGACGCGTAAAGGCGCTGGCGCGCCGTATGCGATCGCGGGGGTGCGGGCGCCGCGTGCCGCCAAATCCCAATCCGCAAAGGCGCAATCCGAGCCGGGCGGGCGCAAGGCGCGCAGTGCCGCGCGCCGCGATGCCATCCTTGCCGCCGCGCTCGAGGAATTCTCCGCCCGCGGCTTCGAAGCCACCAGGCTCGACGATGTCGCCAAGCGCGCCAATGTCGCCAAGGGCACCATCTATCTTTATTTCCGCGACAAGGAGGCGCTGTTCCAGGAGCTCATCCGCGCCATGCTCACGCCCTTCGTGGGCACCATCGAGGCGATGGGGGCGGCCGACCTGCCCATCAACGTTCTGGCCGAGCGCATCGTCGATGTGTTCGTGCGCGAGATCTACGAGACGCGCCGCAAGGACGTCATCCGCCTGATGATTACGGAAGGCCGGCGTTTTCCCAAGCTCGCCGAATTCTATTATCGCGAAGTGCTGTCGCGCATCGTCGTCGCGATGCGGTCGATCCTTGGCCGCGCCGCCGCGCGCGGCGAGGTGCCCCAGGGCCTGGCCGATTTTCCGCAGATCATCGCAGCGCCGGGTCTGGTGGCGATTATTTGGAACGGGTTGTTCGAGCGCTTCGAGCCGCTCGACGTGCGCGCGATGATGAAGACCCATATCGATTTGTTGTTTGTTCCCCGGAGAGCGGCATGAGGATGAAGCTTGCAGGCATTGCGGCAGTCGCCATCGCGGCGCTCGCGCTTGCCGGCTGCGGCAACAATAAACCGCCGGTATTGCAGGGCTGGGTTGAAGCCGAACTCGTGTTCGTATCGCCCGACGAGCAGGGCCGCGTGGAAAACTTGAAAGTGCGCGAAGGCGACCATGTCGACAAAGGCGCGCTGCTGTTCACGGTCGATGACGATCTCCAGCAGGCCGACCTGTCGGTGAAAAAAGCCGCCGTCACCAATGCGCAGCAGGCCTATGACCGCGCGCAGGAACTGCTCAAGACCGCGGCCGGCACGCAGAAAACCTTCGAAGACGCCGAGGCGGCGCTGCGCCAGGCCAAGGCCAATCTGGTCGCCTCCCAAACGCGCCTGGCGCGCCGGGTTGCCGCCAGTCCCGCCGAAGGCACCATTCAGCAGGTCTATTACCGGCCCGGCGAAACCGTGCCGGCCGGGCGACCGGTGGTGGCGCTGCTGCCGCCCGGCAATCTCAAGATTCGCTTTTTTGCGGCCGAAGGCGAATTGCCCGGTCTCAAATATGGCGACACCGTTACCGTGACCTGCGACGGCTGCGACAAGAATTTGACGGCGAAAGTCAGCTTCATCGCGCGCAGCGCGGAATACACCCCGCCGGTGATCTACAGCCTCGATGAGCGCGCCAAGCTGGTGTTTCTGATCGAGGCGCGGCCCGAGCATCCGGACAAATTCCGCGTCGGCCAGCCGGTAAGCGTCACGCTGGCGAAAGCGCCGGCGCCATGAACGCGCCAAGCGGCGGTCAAGACATCGTCATCGATGTGCACGGCCTGACTAAGAAATTCGACGGCCACGTGGTGGTGAGTGACCTCTCCATGCAGGTCAAGCGCGGCACCATCTACGGTTTCCTGGGGCCCAATGGCTCGGGCAAGACCACCACCATCCGCATGCTGTGCGGGCTGCTGACGCCGGACGAGGGCACCGGCACCTGTCTCGGCTTCGACATCCTCAGCCAGACCGATGAGATCAAGAAGCAGGTCGGCTACATGACGCAGCGCTTCAGCCTGTACCAGGACCTCTCGGTACGCGAGAACCTGGAATTCATCGCCCGCATTTACGGCATCGCTAAGCCGGTTGCCACGGCGCGCGCGGCGATCGAACGCCTCGGCCTCACCGGCCGCGAGCAGCAACTTGCCGGCGAGCTGTCGGGCGGCTGGAAGCAAAGGCTGGCGCTCGGCGCCTGCACGCTGGCGAGCCCGCAACTGCTGCTGCTCGATGAGCCGACCGCGGGCGTGGATCCCAAGGCGCGGCGCGAATTCTGGAACGAGATCCACGGGCTCGCCGCCAACGGGCTGACCGTGCTGGTCACCACCCACTACATGGACGAGGCCG
>Ga0182030_10013390_pt1 | contig 16325 bp, 11 predicted proteins | sample 812S3MmetaG_FD_121299 | JGI IMG/M metagenome (GOLD analysis project Ga0182030, IMG submission 121299) | Permafrost microbial communities from Stordalen Mire, Sweden - 812S3M metaG (Illumina Assembly) | ecosystem: Environmental > Terrestrial > Soil > Wetlands > Permafrost | place: Sweden...
CCTCCGCCCAGGCACAGTGCTGCGATTCCTTTGTGCACATCGCGGCGAATCATCTCATAGAGCAGCGTGGTGAGAATGCGCGCGCCGCTGGCGCCGATGGGATGTCCCAGCGCGACCGCGCCGCCATTCACGTTCACTTTGTTGAGATCGAGTCCAAGCTCGCGCACGACGGCGATGGCCTGAACCGAGAACGCCTCGTTCAACTCGTACAGATCAACGTCGTCATTCTTCCAGCCCGTCTTCTGCCAGAGCTGACGGACCGCTTCCACCGGCGCCATCATCACCCATTCCGGCGCGAGGCCGCTGGTGGCCTGCGCCACAATGCGGGCCATTGGCTTCAGCCCAAGTTCCTTCGCCTTCGCCGCCGACATCACCACCAGCGCCGAAGCTCCGTCGTTTACGCCGGGCGCATTGCCTGCAGTGACGGTGCCATCTTTCTTGAAGGCCGGCTTGAGACTGCGCAGCACGTCGATCGTTGTGTCCTCGCGTGGCGATTCATCCTTGCTGAACAGCACCGGCGGCGCGCCCTTCTTCTTCGACGGCAGCTCAATCGGGATAATCTGGTCCCTGAAGCGGCACTCGTTGATGGCGCTCAGCGCCTTGCGATGCGAGTTCAGCGCGTACTCATCCTGCTCCTCGCGCGTGATCTTGTACTTGTCGGCGACATTCTCGCCGGTGTTGCCCATGTGATAGTCGTTGTAAGCGTCCCACAGGCCGTCATGCACCATGGAGTCGAGAACTTTCTGATCGCCCAGGCGAAAGCCTTTGCGCGCGGTCTGCAAGAGGTATGGCGTGTTGGTCATGCTCTCCATGCCACCGGCAACGACGATGTGCGAGTTGCCGGTCTGGATCGCCTGCTGCGCGAGGGCCACGGATTTCAGTCCCGAGCCGCAAACCTTGTTGATGGTCATGGCGCCGGCGCTGTCCGGGAGTCCGCCGCCGAGCGCGGCCTGTCGTGCCGGGTTCTGGCCGAGACCAGCGGAAACAACGTTGCCCATGATGCACTCATCAACCGTGTTGGGATCGATGCCCGCGCGTTTTACTGCCTCGCGAACCACGATGGCGCCCAGTTGCGGCGCGGTGAAATCCGAAAGCGAACCCTGGAATTTTCCGATTGCGGTGCGCACAGCCGATACGATGACAACATCTTCTAGGAAGGCCATGGGATGGAACTCCTGAGGTAAGAGTGAGTACCCAACATTATAAGATGGAGTGCCTTGTCCGCGGACGCACAAATCCCGCCTGAACCGCAACTCGTTTCCCCCGGGCGCAATCGCCTGCTGGCTCCCTGGTGGCACACTGCAATCCTGATCGCAGTGCTGCTGATCGCGTCGGTGAACGGCAACCGCAGCAAACATCTGCTGAGCGCCGGAAGCAAGATTCCGCAGTATCTCTGGACGATGAGTTGGGAGTGGATCCTGGCCGGCTTCGTGTGGCTCGGCATCCGCAAGCGCATCCGATTGCGTGACTTGATCGGCGGGCGCTGGGCGACGTGGGAGGATTTCTTTCTCGATGTTGTGTACGCCGCCGTCTTTTGGGGCGGCGCGATGTTCGTGCTGCTGGTCACTGCCAAGCTGATGCGTCTCGACCAAGACGGCAAACTCGAGAGCATGCGCAAGCAGCTCGGGTTTCTGACCCCGGGAACGAACCTGGAGCTGGCCGTCTGGTTCTGCGTGAGCGTCACCGCCGGCTTCTGCGAGGAGATTATTTTCAGCGGATATCTGCAGCGGCAGTTAGCCGCAATCGCCAATTCGATGCTCGCCGGAGTGCTGCTCTCGGCGCTGGTGTTTGGGGCGTCCCACGGCTACGAAGGCGCCGCGCGGATGATTTTAATCGCAATTTTCGGATTAATGTTTGGGTTACTCTCGTGGTGGCGAAAAAGCCTTCGACCGGGAATGATGGCGCACGCGTGGCACGACGCGCTGAGCGGAGCGATTTTGCGGATGTTGAAATAGCCAGTGTTTATGCGGGTTTCACGCGTATGCGAACTTTACGATGCGAGCGCGCGAGAGAGCTTACGAGAATTGCGGCGATCACGAGGCGAGGATGCGGCGTTGCGTGTTGCCGGTTTGACTGCCGCGAGGCGCTTTTTTTGCTTGACTATTTTTTTCATTAACTCTATACAACTAACAAATTGCGATGAAATTGAATGTCGCAATATTCCATGACAAATGGAAAGGGAGAATAGAAACCATGGCAACTAAGAAGGCTGCAAAGAAGGCTAAGAAAGCTGCAAAGAAAAAGAAGCACTAACTTGGTCTTTACGTCAACCGAGGGGGCGCGCAAGCGTCCCCTTCGCTTTTGCGCGGGATTCGATTCTCGAAAGAGTGTCCGCACCCTGGAGTGAGTGGAGTAGGCCTGAAGTGAGTGCGCGAGAAGCGTGCGGTCCCTACGGGACTCGGCTATTTTTTCCTCCCTACCCAGGACTCCGCTTCCCACCCCAAGTCGCGCAAAAGGCGCGAATCGGGGACCCCGGTTTCGCTCCGTCCTGGGCTAACTGCAATTCCACCCCTTCGGGGTTCTTTTTTCGTGAGTCATACACCACCGCCGAAGATCAAACTTAGTTCTCACGCAGACTCTAGAGGCGTGCTCCACCCGATCCCCTCTAGTTCACTTGGGCAGAGGGACGCGGCAGGGGCTCTTCGTGTTCCGGGCAGATGCTGTGATAAGAACACCACGCACAGCCAGCGCCTGTCTTCGGTTCGAACTCTCCGGCGGCAATCCTGGCGGCAATCGACGCCACATGGGCCTCGGCGTCGCGAAGCTGCTCGGGTGTGCGCGTCGACGCGATCGCGGTACTGTCCCGCAGATTGATGAGGACCAGCGACGACGGCGTGTGTCCCATGCTCCGGGCGGCCAGCGCATAAATCGAAAGTTGCAGGCTCTCGTCGGCGTCTTCCTGAGTTTTTGCCTTGCCCGTCTTGTAGTCCACAACCGCGACTTCGCCATCGCCGAGACTGTCGAGCCGGTCCAATCTGCCCCCCACGCGCGCCCCGCCAAGTTCGATCTTGAAGCGGCGCTCGGTATCGAGGACCTGGCCCGCAGGACGAGCGAGCGGTGAGCGCATGAAAGCGCTGAGCTGCTCGCGACCCTCTTTCGTGTAGAGCTCGCGCTGCAGGGGCTCGTCGATCTTCGTCTTCGCGAACTCATCGAGGAAACAGGCGACCACGGTCTCCTCGTCAGGCGGACGGCCGGCGCGAACGCCGTCGAAGTAGGCCTTCAGGGCCAGGTGCATGGCGCTGCCGAATTGCAGCGCGGCGCTCGCGTCCTCAGGCAGGCGCCAGTCATAGCGCAGCTTGTAGGCCAGCGGGCAATACTCGTAGCACTGAATGGCGCTGGCGCTCAAGTCCAGCAGACGAGCGTCCGCGCGCGGCGGAAGCTGCGTCCACTGCGAGACCAGCGGCAACGGCTCGGCAGAGGCGTGAATCTGCGCAATCTGCGTGTCGGACGGCAAGATGCGAGACGCGATGGCGCCCTTCAACGACGAACTCGCGTGGCTGACCAGCTCGCGAATGTATCCGCTGGGCGGCGCGGGCTGTTTTTTCTGGCTGCCCGCCTTGCCGCAAACATACAGCTCGTCCATGGCCCTGGTCATGGAGACGTAAAACAGGCGGCGCTCTTCCTGGTCGTGAAGCGCCTTGGGTGCGGCCTCGCCGCAAGCATCTTTGCTGCGCAATTGCTGCGGGAATTCCACGAACGACTCTTTATACGAGCCGGGAAACGACTGCGAATTGACACGCAGCACGAAGACGCAGGGAAACTCCAGCCCTTTGGCGGCGTGGACTGTCATCAACTGCACCGCGTCTTCCAGCGGCGCCTTGGCCAGTTCGCTGGGCGCCAGCGCGGCGACAGGATCGTCTTCATCGGTCTCTTCGACGAGAGATCCCTTCGCCTCCTGAAATATCGCGATGTAATCCAGAAAATCATGCAGCGTGCCTGCGCCGACGATTTGCTTCGGCTTCTCGAGCCAGCGCTCGGCAAAGTCGCGAAAGCGGCGCAGCGGCATCGAGTCAGGCAGCCCGAAGGCGCGCTGTGCGATCTGTAACGCTGCGGCAAGCATGTTGTTCGCCGCGGCCAGATCGCGCCGCGCCGCGCGGATGGTCTCCACCACATGCAAGCCGCCGGGAACGTTTTCCAGAACCGCTTCGGCAGAGAAGTTCTTCTCCGCGAGCGCCAGCTCCGCGCGGAAGTGTTGGGGATCGATCTCAAATTGCGGCAGCGCAGCCACGCGGAACAACGCGACGGGATGAGAGGAATCGAGAATGCGGAGCACCGCCATGGCATCGCGCAGCTCCGGCGTCTTAAGGAGATCGGCGCCCTTGACGTGAACGGGGATGCCGCGCCGGGTAAGCTCGGCCACAATCGCTTCGCGATGAAAGTGGCTGCGATAGAGCACGGCGAAGTGGCTGAGCTTAGCGGCGGGATTCTGCGCGCGCATGGCCTTGATGGTGTCGGCGACGAACACGGCCTCCTGCTCTTGGCCGTTGTGAGCGATGGCCTGGACCGCGGGAGCAGTTGCGACGGCGGCTTCGCGTTCCAGCCGGGCGCAGGTAAGCGGCTCGCGGGGCCAGCCTCCGTCGGCGCTGGCGATCTCCGGGTTGCACTTGATGGCCTGGAAGGCGCAGCGCAGGATGGGCGGCGTGGAGCGCCGGTTGGCCGACATGGTGACACGCTGCACGCGGTCCTTGCCGAAGGCCTGGAGGAATTGTTCGAAGGCGTCGCTGGTGGCGCCGCGAAACTGATAGATGGCCTGGTCCGGATCGCCGACCGCGAAGACGTTGGCGGCTTCTCCCGCGAGCAGGCTGGCCAGCTTGATCTGCGCGACGTTGGAGTCCTGAAACTCGTCGATGAGTATGAACCGCGCCCGCCGCTGCGCGCGCTCCAGCACCGACTTGCGACGCGCCAGCACATCAACCGCGCGCGTCATAATGTGGCCGAAAGTACCGAGGCCTTCCTCCTGCAGCAGGTCCTCGGCAAAGCGGAAGGCGCGCGCGACCTCGTGGCAGCGGCCGAGAGCTTCCTCGTCGGACATGACGGCGGCGTCCTTCGCCTTCGCCATACGCGGCACAGGAATCTCGCCGCGCTCGATCCCGGCAACGTAGGCGTCGTAATCGGAGGGAGTGCGCAGTTCATCGTGACAACTGCTGAAAAACTTCAGCAGATCTTCAAGAAAGTGTCCGAGATTGGCAGACTTGATGTAGTGATGAAGCTTCAGGTCGGCCATGCGACGGCGCAGCAGGATGAACAGATCTTTGTCGTCGAGGAGCTGGAACTTTGCGCCCGCGTCCTGCAAAAGCCGATAGCAATACGAATGAAACGTGTGAGCCTGAAGACCGCTCTGGAGCAGCTTCTTCGCCGCCTTAGGACGTTCGAGTTCGGGATAAAGCGACGGCTGCTGGTCGAGGTCCGGATACAGGATGGCTGCCACGCGATGAATCAGTTCAGCAGCGGAGTTGCGAGTGTAGGTGACGGCGAGGATCTCGTCGGGGCGCGCGGCTTCGGTCTTGATGAGGTGCGCAATGCGGCGGGCAAGCACTGTGGTCTTGCCGGTTCCAGCGCCGGCGACAACCAGCATCGGGCCGTGGATGTGCTCGATGGCCTGACGCTGCTCGGGGGTGGGAGTGAAATTGTCGCTGTGCACGGGGTCACTTGCGTCGCGAACAAAAGGCGAAGAATAGAGTATTTTGCACGGAGACGGGAAATAAAGCAAGAACCGTCCTGCCAGGCCGCTTCCGGCCGACCCAGAGGCGCATCAATTGCGGGCCGCCCAGGCCCTAGCGCCAGCAACGCAACAAGACACTACCGAAAACCGCATGTTGAGCGCACACGATGGTAAACTGTCCCGTAAAGCAGGACATCGGCGTGAAACTCGAAGACTATAAAACCGTGCTATATCGACAGGAAGATGGTTCGTGGGTTGCCGAGGTCCCGGCCATCTCCGGATGTTATGCGCTGATGCCGACCCGCGAAGAGGCGCTGCAAGAGCTCTCCAGCGTCTTCCGCATGCTCGCTGAGGAATACCGAGAGAAAGGCATCGCACTACCCGCTGACAGTACCGAAATCGTGCATGCCTAGCGGGACGGCGCGCGAGTTTCAGAACGCCGCACGCAAGCTGGGTTTTCTCAGATCGAGGCAAACCGGCAGTCACGAGCGCTGGAACCATCCCGACGGACGCGCGGTTACGATTCCTCTTCACGCCGGGGGAGAGGTTGGCCCGCCTTTGTTTTTCAAGATTCTCCGTCAGCTCGGCATCTCGCAGGACGAGTTCCAGCAACTGCGCTAACGAATCCTGCTTCCGCCAATACATCGTGCAACCGGCTTGCCCGGTGCGCTGGTGGGAGTCGCGCTTGCGAGCTCTGCCGAATGCTGTCGAACCGCCGCCCAAGCCGGGGTCACCCTGGCAGGCGACGATGTAGCCGGCGTGGTACGCCGGACGGAGCAGCGCTCCTTATGCGGCGGTTGCGCTGCGTAACCTGGCCCGCCCGCGATGGTAAGATTTCTCCTTCATGGTTACCTTCGTGGTGCTGCGGATCGTGGCAGTGGTCTTGCTGATCGCGGCAAACGCGTTCTTCGTGGCCGCTGAATTCGCGCTGGTGAGCGTGCGCGAGACGCGACTGCAACAGATGATTGCGGCGCATCGCATCGGCGCGCGCACCGTCCAGAAGCTTCATCAGAAGCTGGAGCTTGTCCTCAACGCGGTGCAATTTGGCGTGACCGTCTCCAGCCTGGCCCTGGGCTGGATTGGCGAGGCGTCGATAGCTCACATCCTGGAGCCGCTCTTCCTGCCGTTGCCGCATTCGCGGCTCTACGCCCATGGCTGCGCGGTGGTCCTGGCCTTCGCACTGATGACCTACCTGGTGGTCATCATGGGAGAGGTTGTTCCCAAGTCAATCGCGTTGCAGCGGACGGAGCGGGTGGCGCTCGCCGTCGCCGGACCGATGGACTTCTTCATCACCGTGGCGGGGCCGTTTCTAACCTTCATGACTGCTTCCACGCGGACGGTGCTGAAGGCGTTCGGAATGCGGCAGGTGCGCGAGGGCGGCGTACATTCGCCGGAGGAGCTGAAGCTGATCGTTTCCGCCAGCCGGCGGCTGGGAATACTGGAGGCGCCGCAGGAGGACCTGATTCTCCGCGCGCTTGACCTGGAGAACATCACGGTGCGGGAGATCATGGTGCCGCGGCCCGATATTTTCTCGTTGCCCGGCAATCTCTCCTTAGAGGAGGCGCTGCAACAGGCGGTAGACGAGCAACACTCGCGCATTCCGGTTTATGATCCGCAGCGCGGCCCCGAGCACATCATTGGCGTGCTGTACGCCAAGGACCTGATGCGCTGGCTGCGCTATCGCATGAACCGCACAGCTTCGGGACGCCCCGTCAGCCGTCCCAGTGGACTTGAAGTGCGGCATATCATGCGCGAGGTGCTGGTGGTTCCCGAAACCAAGCCGCTGCCGGACCTGCTGGTGGAGTTCAAGGCCCGCAAACGGCACCTGGCGGTGGTGGTGGACGAGTTTGGCTCGACGGCGGGGCTGGTGACCGTGGAGGATGTACTGGAGCAACTGGTGGGCGAGATCGAAGACGAGTTCGATATCCCCGGAGAGTCGTTCCTGCCCGGCGATCCTTCGATGACGCTGGACGGAGCGGTCAACATTCGCGATCTGGAGTCGCAATACCACATCGTGCTGCCGCGCGACGACGGCTTCGAAACGCTCGCCGGATTTGTACTCGCGCGACTGCAACGGATCCCGAAGTCCGGCGACAGCTTTGAGTATGAGGGCCGCCGCTATACGGTCGTCGGTATGGATGGACTGCGAGTGGAGAACGTGAAGATCGAAACCACACAGCCCGCACCACCGCCTTCAACTTCTCCGGCGCTGCCGGCCCCACACTGATGCCGCGCTATCTCTTTTCACGCCTGCTCTACACCTTGCCGGTTATCTGGCTGGTGGTGTCGGTGGTGTTTCTGCTGATCCATCTGGTGCCCGGCGATCCCATACAACAGATGTTGGGCGAAGGTGCGGCGGCCACGGACGTCGCGGCAGCGCGCCATGCGTACGGGCTCGACGTTCCGCTGGGACAGCAGTATGTGAATTACTGGCGCGGCATTGTGCACGGCGATATGGGACGCTCGCTACGACTGAATCAGAATGTCGGGCACATCATCGCGCAGGCGTATCCCTTCACGATGGAGCTGACGCTGGCCGCGCTGATTGTCGCGCTGGGACTGTCGATTCCAGCGGGAGTGCGCTCGGCGCTGCGCCGCAATCGATGGGACGACCGGGTGCTGAGCTTCGTTTCGCTGCTGGGGTTGTCGTTTCCCAACTTTGCGCTGGGGCCGATCCTCATCCTGATTTTCGCAATTGAGCTGGGATGGCTGCCGGTCTCAGGCTCGGGATCGCCGGCACACCTGGTGCTGCCGGCAATCACCATGGGCGCTGCGCTGGCTGCCATCCTTACCCGCATGGTGCGCACGTCAATGCTGGAAGAACTGGGGCAGGATTACATTCGCACCGCGCGCGCTAAAGGTTTGCCGGAGCGAACCGTGGTTTATCGCCACGCCCTGCGCAATGCCATGATTCCCATCATCACGGTAATCGGGCTGCAATTCGGGGCGCTGCTGGCGGGCGCGATTGTGACGGAGACAATTTTCTCGTGGCCCGGCATCGGACGCCTGACGATTACCGCGATCTCCAACCGCGATTATTACCTGGTGCAGGGCTGCATCCTGATGATCGGGCTGACCTATGTTCTGGTGAACTTGCTGACCGATCTGCTGTACTCGGCGTTCAATCCCCGCATCCGGCAATGATATTCCATTCTTGATGTTTCCCAGCCGCGGTTCCGAATCAGGAAAAATCCGCAATTAATCTCGTCGCACCAGAGAACGCTCTCGTATCGTGCCGCAGGCCGGCATAGCATTTCCCTAGGAGATGATGTCATGCTGGCTTCGCCTAAAACGTGGTTGGCAACCGCGCTGGCGGCTGCCATTTTCCTGCTTTGCGGTTGCTCGCTGCCTTCCAATCCGGCAGGCGGTGATGTGGCCGCCGTGAAAGCAAACGAGTCCCCTAACTCTGCTGAACCGGTCACAGCAAAGACCGCTTATTGGCCGATGTACAAGTCCGCCTACAAATGGGCGCCCGATATCGTACTGCTGCGCATCGCACCGAAGGATGTTTCCGGATTTACTAACGGAGGCGGCAAGGCTGCGGTGTGGGAGGCGACATTCGCGTCGCCAAGTAAACACGAGTACCGAATTTTCTCCTACGCGATCGCCGCGCAGCCGCCGGACATAATCAAAGGAGTGACGATAGGAAACGCGGCCCCCTGGAGCGGCGTTACCCGCGAAGTGATGCCGATTCAATCCTCTGAATTCAACGTGGATTCTGATGCCGTGTACACGACGGCAGCCGCCGACGCCGCTACCTGGCTGAAAAAGAACCCGGACAAGAAGATGTCGAGTTTTCAGCTTGGGAACGGTTATAGTTTTCCGGCGCCGGTCTGGTATGTCATGTGGGGCGAGAAGAAGTCGGGCTACGTGGTGTTTGTGAGCGCCCTCAATGGAAAGGTGCTGAAGAAGTAGCTGTCCGGCGAACGAACAGGGCTGCGGGGACGCAGTCGGTCTATTGCATCGGCGAGGCGGACGCTGAGGGCTTGCGAGCCCGCGTGAGAACCGTGCCGTCCCTACGGTGTGTGCGTCGTAGCTGTGCCGCCGCTCCGCGGCTCAATCATTTTTCCACTTCACCGCGGGCTCACACCCGCGGCCAACACAAATGTCGCCGCTGCGCGGCTGGTTCGATCCCAAGTGCGTTTTTTTTCACCGCTCAGCGCGAATTGCAGCTACGACACAGACTCCTACGGGACTCGGCAGGAATTTTTTCACTGCACCCAGCACTCCGCTGCGCTACGTGTGACTTCGCGCCTACGGCGCTCCGTATTTCGGGCTCCCTGGGCGACTACCCGGCGCGAAAGATAATTCTCACGCACAGACTTGGCGCCGACCCTCTCGCCGATTGCGCTTCATATACGGATCGTTAGGCAGGCTTCAATTCTTGCCCGCCCTTACCACACCTTGCAGACCTTGGCGGCGGGCTTCACCATGGGCGAGCCGGGCTTGCAACCGAAGGCCGCGCCGAACTCCGGCACGTTCACCACAACGCCGTTGATACGGTACTTCCCGGGCGAATGCGGATCGGTGATGGCGAGTGCGCGGAGATCTTCAGGACGGTCGTTCTCGCACGCCCACTGTGCGAAGCCAACGAAGAAGCGCTGGTCGGGAGTCATTCCATCGCGACTAGTGAGCTGCAGGTCCTTGTCGGCATCCTTCCACGCGATGTAAGCGAGAATTGTGCCGCCCAGGTCGGCGACATCTTCGCCTTCGGTCAGCTTCGAATTGATGTGGATGTTGTCGACTACGATGTACTTCGCATACTGATCGACGACGCAGCCGGCGTGCTTGACGAACTGCGCCGCGTCTTCCTTCGTCCACCAATCCTTCAGATTGCCTTTGGCGTCATACTGGCGGCCCTCATCGTCGAAGCCGTGGGTCAATTCGTGGCCGATGGTGGAGCCGGTGTTGCCGTAGTTGGGCGCGTCGTCCAGCCTGGCGTCGTAGAGCGGCGGCTGCAAAACACCGGCTGGGAAGTTGATGTCGTTCATCTGCAAGATATAGTCGGCGTTGACGGTGGGAGGCGTCATGTCCCACTCGCTGCGGTCGGTGGGCTTGCCGACTTTGCTGAACTCGTGGTGGTTTTCAAACTCCTCGGCACGCTCGGCGTTGCCATGGAAGTCGTCCGGAACAATGGTGACGGAGCTGTAGTCGCGCCATTTGTCGGGATACCCGATCTTGTTGCGAATGGCGTGCAGCTTGGTGAGCGCCTGTTGCTTTGTGGCAGGGCTCATCCAGTCCAGCTGCTGGATGCGCGCCGCCATTACGTCTTCGATCTGCAACGTCATCTTGAGGGTCGCGGCCTTTGTCTCCGGCGGGAACGTCTTGCGGACATACTCCTGGCCGAGGGCCTCGCCGAGCTGTTCATCGACATATTCGACACAGCGCTTCCAGCGCGGCTGAAGCTCCTTGGCGCCGTGAAGATACTTGCGATAGAAGTCGAAGTTCTCGCTGACGAAGGCGGACGAGAGATAGGGCGCGTTGGAATTGGCCACATGGAAGCGCAGATAGAGTTTCCAGTCGTCGAGGGAAACCGAAGCCAGCTGGGCGTTCAGGGCCTTGAAGTACGCCGGCGACGCCACATTGAGGATTTCGAAGGCGGGAACCTGGAGGACGGAGAAATACGCGGTCCAGTCGAAGTTGGGGGCGAGCCGGCTGAGGTCGGCCAGCTTCATCTTGTGAGTGATCTTGTAGGGATCGCGGATGTCGACCTGGGTGAGCGAGGCTTTGGCCATTGCGGTCTCGATCCGCATTACCGTGCCGGCTTCCTTCCTGGCCGTCTCGGGCGGGTCGCCGATGAGCTGGAACATCTTCTGCACGTGTTGCAGGTAGCGCTGCCGGATCTCCTTCGATTTGGCGTCGCTGGTGGTGTAATAATCGCGATCGGGAAGGCCGAGGCCGTCCTGGTCCACGCCGACAATCATGACATCGGAGTTGTCGGGGTCCGGCTCCGAGCTACTGCTGAACAGCAAGGTTTCGCCGTCCAGATGCAGACGCGCGATCAGGGGCGCCATTTCCCGCACGCTTTGCAATCCCTGGATCTCCACCAGGGCAGGCCAAATCGGCTTGACGCCGCGCTTCTCGATGCGCGCTTCGTCCATGCAGGCGGCATAGTAGTCGCCGATCTTCTGGGTGACGGCGTCGCGGTCCTGCGCCGCTGCAGCGTGCTCAAGAATGCCGCGCAGGTAGGCGAGATTATCTTCATAGAGCTTGCCGTAAACGCTCCAGGAGGTCTGGTCGGGAGGAATGGGATTGTTCTTCTGCCAGCCGCCGCAGGAGTAGGCGTAGAAGTCAACGCAGGGATCGACGGAGCGGTCCATGGCGGTGACGTCAAGGCTGGGCGTATAGGGCATGGCGGGCTCGACGTACATCTGCGTCTGGGGCGGAGAAGCAGCGGAAGCGCCGGCCTGCGCGTTGGATTGCTGAGCTCCGGCCAGGCCGGCAACTATCAGCGACAATACAAGCAGAGTTAGCCCAATGCGCACGACCGATTCCCCAAAGACCGGAGAATAGCAGAGCCAGCCGTAAGGATGCGAGCAGCGCCGCGGTTCAAGTGGCAGCGCAGCCTCGGCTTGAGGTATTGAGTGAGCTGACGTAGCACTACTCCGAGCATGGAAGCGTAGTTTCCATCCCGATTTGAGAACAAATGCAGAGCAAAAAGAGCTTGCAATTGGTTATGATTCAGTTACTCTGCTACCCTATATACACTTTGCGGTCGCCCATGGTTCGTGGTGTCGTGCGAGCGGTTGATTTATATGGGAAGTTACGCTCAGCGTGGCCGGCCGATCCCCCAAGTGGCCTAAAACCAGCTTCTGCCGAATTGACGAGGAGATCCATGAAAGGGCTGAAACCTTTCCAGTCATTGCTATTGGGAATTTTGATGTGCGCGATACTAAGCGGTTGCGCCGGCAGTACTCCGCAAAACGGACCCGGCGCCCTGAACATCGCGCAGTTTGCCTTATCCCAAGGTGTTCCCGGAATTGCCTACAAACAGTTGTTGATCGCGAGCGGCGGCAAAACGCCCTACACATGGACGATCAGCCAGGGCAGTCTGCCTCCCGGCTTGAGCTTAACCAGCGACGGAATTATAAGCGGCACGCCCACGACGGTTGGAAATTACAACTTCACCGCCATGGTCGTCGACTCGCAGACACCGACTAAGGCCGTGGACACGGCGGCCTTGAGCATCACGATCAACCCGCCGCTCTCGCTGCTGAGCACGCCGCTGGGCAGTGGAATTGTGGGGGCCAATTACGCGTCGACGCTTAGCGCCAGCAACGGCGTCACGCCTTACACCTATTCTGTCGCGTTTGGCAGCTTGCCGCCCTGTACACCAAATCCGCCGTGCAGCCCGAACCTGACCCTGACCACGGGCCCGACGCCGGTAGGAGGGGGAGCGAACGCTGCAACCATCGGCGGGCTGGTTCAGCTCAGCAATGGTCAATACTCGGCTGAGTCGCCGACGCAGGCGGGAGTCTTCAACTTTACAATCCAGGCGACCGACTCGATCGGAGAGGTTGCCACCGCCCCCTATTCGATAACGGTCACCGCCTCTCTGCAAGGAAACTACGCCATGACCTTCAGCGGCTTCGCCCACGGGCAGCCGTTCTACCTGGTAGGCGAGATTACCGCAAGCGGCGGCACGGTCATGCCGAATGGCAGCATCGTGGGCGCGGTAACCGGCGTGATCGACCAGAATGGTCCCAACGGAGTGTCTACGGCTGTACCGATCACCGGATCGTTCAGCCTTCCTCTCAGCAGCAACCTGGGCACACTAACTCTAGAATCAACGGCGCTGGGCAGGTATGTGTACAGTATCGCTGCCTCAACCGTAAGCGATTCCGCACTGGTCCTGGTCAATGATCACATGTACGGCTCCGGCGTGCTGAAGAAACAGCCGCCGGTACTGGCGCTTCCCAGTAATGGCGCCAGTTACAGCTTTGGGTTCTCCGGCAACGATACGGGCGGCAATCGCACGGCGGGCGCCGGCACATTCTCCATCAGTCCCTCGTTGGCAGTGACCGGTGGAGAAGAGGACACGAACGACAACGGCACCTGGTCACAGGGGGCAATCCCAATCCGAAGTGGAGGTCTCGCGCCGGACCCGAACAACCCCGGCCGAGGAGTTGCCACTTTGACGACCGACGCAGGCACAGCCACCTACGCCTTCTACATAGCGTCACTGACAGAGTTAGTGGGAGTGGAGATCGACACGGGCGGGCCGATGACGATCGCCGATATCCAGCAGCAGTCCTCCATCGGCATAACCGGACAGCTGAACCTGTGCAAGGCAGGTTCAACCTGCCAGAGCGTGGTGGAAATGAATGGGGTGTCGACGGGCGGCACACCCGTACCGATCGCGGCCGTGGGAGTTGTGGCGTATGACGGCAGCGGAAACATCGCGGGGCCCGGCGGACTGCCGGGATACTATACCGACCAGAGCGTGGGTGGAACCTACAGCCCGGTCAGCTATGCGAACGGGACCTATGCGACTGACTCGCTCGGACGTGTGACGGTCAATCTCCAGGGCGCTCCCAGCCAGCCGGTGTGGTACCTGGTGGGTTCGGGCACGGCGTACGCGGTGGGTACGGACGCCACGGTCATGTCGGGCACGATCCAAGTCCAGACGATTCCCGCCAGCGGCTCCTTCGGCGTACAGAACTTCCTCGGTTCCTACCTGGGCGGGACGATTACGCCGGTGCTGCCGACGGTGACCAATGAAATTGACGTGGCCTTCACGCCGCCGCCGGGAGGAGTCTTCGCCCAAGAGTACGAGAGCAACGGACCCAATGGCGTGGTCCTGGCGCCGCCGGCATTCAACGGTGCGTATAACATCGATCCCACGTACGGAGCGCCTTACGGGAGATTCGCGGTTTGCGCACCGAACACGACGGATTACTGCACCTCGTTCACGTACGATCCCAACAATCCGCCGGTCTATATTGTCTACATTCTCGGAGCTGGTTCGGCGGGAGTGACTGGCGGCGGCAAGACCGGGCTGGGCGGGGTGAACCTCGGTCTGGTGCAGTCGAGCGGAGATGCCGTCACCGATCCCAACCCCAGAGTGAGCGTGTACGGGCGGTAGGGAAGGCGAGAGTCAACAAAATCTTACTGGTAGGATTCGTCTTACCGGTAAGATTATTGCCGCCAGCCTTTCGAGCTTCTCGCACTGCCGAGGCACCTTTATGGACGACTGCCTTTTCTGCAAGATCATCGCCGGAAAAATCCCCTCGAAGAAGGTCTACGAGGATGACAAGGTCTTCGTCTTCGAAGACATCAATCCCAAAGCTCCGACCCACGTGCTCATCATTCCCAAGCAGCACGTTGTTGGCCTGAAGGAAGCCACCGCCGAGGACGCCGGGATCATCGGCTACAGCCAGCTGATCGCGGCGAAGATCGCGCGCGAGCGCGGCATCGAAGACGGATACCGCACCGTGTACAACGTCGGCCCGCGGTCGGGGCAGTCGGTGTTTCACCTGCACCTGCACATGCTCGGGGGGCGGGATTTGACGTGGCCGCCGGGGTAGGCTGGTGGCTAGTGCCGTGGGATAAGGATGTGAGAAGGCTCCTGGTCGCCAATCAGCTGGAGACAACTCAGCTAAATCTACTGCTATCAACTTCTTGAACCGTAATCTAAAATTAAGTTGACTGTCTTCCCCGGTTCCCTCAGGATTCGATTGCAAAGCTGAGGAGGACTTCAATAATGACGGACCGTCGGGGAAGGACTGATTCCCTTTTCGCGATCAACTTGCCACTCGGAACGATTCCATGGGTCCTGGCTGCCATCTTTGCAGCTGCGATCATGTCAGTACCGGTAATCCAGGCGCAGACCATCACCGTCCTGCACTCGTTCCGTGTCGGATCCTCGCCGATTGCCGGTGTGACGCTGGATCGGGCAGGGAATCTCTACGGCACGACAGTACAGGGCGACCCTAGTACCGTGTTCAAGCTCTCGCGCGCCGGAAGCGGATGGATTTTGAGCACCCTCTACACCTTCGATCATCCCAATGACCCGACCGATGTCTACGCCGGAATGGTCTTTGGCCCGGACGGCCTGCTTTACGGCACTTCGTACGAAGGCGGGCAGTTCAATCTGGGAGCCGTGTTCTCGCTTCAGCCGCCGGCTACAGCCTGCAAGAGCGTCTCTTGCCCGTGGACCTTGACTGTCCTCCACAGTTTTGACGGTAGCGATGGCACTCACCCCTATTACGGCAATCTCGTCTTCGATTCGGCCGGCAACATTTACGGCACAACCTACGCCGGCGGCGCGCATGTGCGGGGAACGGTGTTCAAGCTGACGCGCAGTAACGGCTGGGCAGAGAGTGTGCTCTACAGCTTCACCGGTGGCAGCGACGGCGGGTCTCCAGAGAACGGCGTGGCCTTCGATAGCGCCGGCAATCTTTACGGCACGACCAACGTAGGCGGTAGCTATGGCTATGGCACGGTCTACCAGCTCTCGCCTTCCGGCTCGGGTTGGACGGAAACCACGCTCTATGCCTTTACCGGCGGCGACGATGGCGCCACCCCGATTGGCGGCGTTGCCGTCGACGCGCAGGGCAATCTTTACGGCACCGCGTCGAGCGGCGGATCGGGCGAGGTCGGAACCGCGTGGGAGCTTTCACCCTCCAGCGGGGGTTGGGCCTTCACCCTTTTGCACTCGTTC
>Ga0182030_10013391_pt1 | contig 16325 bp, 10 predicted proteins | sample 812S3MmetaG_FD_121299 | JGI IMG/M metagenome (GOLD analysis project Ga0182030, IMG submission 121299) | Permafrost microbial communities from Stordalen Mire, Sweden - 812S3M metaG (Illumina Assembly) | ecosystem: Environmental > Terrestrial > Soil > Wetlands > Permafrost | place: Sweden...
AAGAGCACAGCGCTTCACAAGCTCGCGGTGGACCTCCGAAACGCCGGCCAACGGGCGGTGCTCGTCAACGCCGGGGCTGGGAGAAGCGCAAGCGACCTGCTGGCCCTCGTGGCCAACGAGCTTGACCTGCCAGACCTCCAGCCCGACCCGAACCTAGCCACGCCCGTCGTGTCGCTCGTGCGCAGCGTACGCCAGCTGGCGCAAGCGCCCGAGAGCGTCATCCTGCTCGACGACCCGCACCATCCGGACAGCGCCTACGAGCTGTTCGGTCGTCTCCGCGAGGAGCTCTGGGCGCTCCCACATCAATGGGTGGTCGCCATCCGAGCCGGTCAGAGTCCATCACTGCGACGCCCACCCGCCGATGCGTTCTTTCCCGAGGTGGTCGAGGTTCCTCCGCTGAACGAACCTGAGATCGAGCAGCTCTTGCGCAACGGCCTGGATCCAGACGAGGCGGGACTCGTCCTCGCAAACAGTCAGCGCCCACTGATCGACTATCCGCGCGACGTCGCACGATTCGCTCGCCAAGTGCTCGGTGGGACGCTCGAGCAAGACCAAGACGCGGCACGGCGACGCGCCGAGATCGCACTGCAGCTGGGAAGAACGGCCTCGATGGCACTAGCCGAGATCGAAGCCCTGGGAGCACCGGTCGCTGCCGGCGATACCAACTTCCTGGAGCGACTAGGCTGGACCCGCCCCCACGCCGCACGCACGCTCGCAGCGATGGAGGACGCGGGCGTGCTGTGCAGCTTCCCCGCCAGCGAAGATCGTCCGGGCCGACCACGCAAGCTTTACGAACCCAACCCGCACCCGCCGGCATGAGCCTCAACGACGTAGCTAAGCACCGCGTGTTCGCCTCAGTCACCGCGCAGGGAGACCTCGTGCGCCACTACGTGCCATCGCATGAGCTCAGCGGAGTCGGCGGCGCCGACCGGCCCGAGGCCAAGATCGTCAACGCGCTCGCCACCTCCGCGCCACCGCAACGGCTGCACATCTATGGCGAGGCCGGAGCCGGCAAGACCAGCCTGATCCTACGCGCGCTCGCCGACATCGCACGCCGCGAAACCCTGCAGCGGCCTGTGCACCCGATGTTCGTCAACACCGGCGATGCGCCCTCCCAGCTCACCGACCCCCAACACTTCATGCAGATGCTCCTCGGGTTGATCCAGGTCAACGGCAGCGCATTTGCGACCGTCGACCCGGTTGCGCTGCGCGACGCCACGGCAGAGCAGACCACCTACACGCCCACCACTGTGGCGCACCAAGCGGGAATAACAACACCCTTCTTCAGCTATCAGCCGACGCTGAGTCAGGCCTTTGCCACCCAGACGATAGGCGTCGATCCGGCGCGCGTACGCAACGACTTCCAAGACGTCCTTCGGACGGTGACCAAGGACTACCGAGCGGTAATCGTCATCGACGACACCGACCACTTCGCCGCATCGGGACCGGACGGCAAGCTCGACGTAGAGGCGATCTCGAACCTCTACCACCACGGCGTGCGCACGCTTGCCGACTTCGACGAGCTCGACGTGATCGTCGCGATTCAACCACACTTCCAGCAAGTCGAGCCCGTCACCGACGTGGAGCGCCGGTACAACTTCGAGGCCGTGCACGTAGCCACGCTGGCGGCCGACAAAGACGAGCTCACACTGTCGCTCGTACTCGGCAGACGGCTACGAAACGCGAACATCACCGCGACGGTCGATGACCTGATCCACCCGCAGGCGCTAGCAGAGCTCCAAGGCGTGTACTTCACAGCAAGCCACGACTTCCGGCGCGTACTCGAATGCGCCGACGAAGCCGCCCGCCTGGCCGCAGACGACGGCGCCAACCAGATCACCCCGCGGCACGTGCAGCACGTGCTCGAGCAACGTTGAGCGGGTGACTTCCGCGTATTGAGTGGCCTCAGAGCGCTTGGCCGCAAGTGCTCTGAGGCCACTGGACCAGGGCGTCGTCTATCTACGAGACGCTTGGGTCTCCGTGCGCCGACCTGCCGCGTCTTTTCAACCCGAGCACTTCACGCACCACGTGCTGCTCCACCCACGCACCCATGCAGAGCAGGATCGCAGCAGCCAACTCGGCTGCACCAGGATGTGTCTGGCTGGGACCGACGACGGTTCCACGAACACCGGCGAATATCAAGAACAGGCCGAACCCCCATATCAGCGGTCCAGGACCGCGCAGCAGCGCATTGGAACGCACCAAAGCCTCCCAGGCTCCACTGGCCACCAGACCCACGATCAGGCCGAGGGCCCAGCCCAGCATCGGTTGACCGAGCGGCTTCAACGCAAGGGCCCAGGCCACGCCGCTCAGAACGAGGCTGCCAAGGAAATGGCCGACGAAGAAACGTCTTCGGCCGTCGGCGCCGATGTGTGGCAGACCGCCAGTCGTAAGACGTTTCGTAGCTGGCCATCCGATCAGCACGACGGCAAGCAGAGCGGGAAGCCAAACGCCAACGATGAGCACACCATGAACCGGCGGGTGGGGCAGGTCTCCTCGAAAGCGAATGGGCATCGTCAAAGACCAAGCCTGAGCGAACATCGCGATCGCCAACATCCCGAGACCCCAGAGACCCAGATACCACCGGCTGCGTCCAGTGATCGGCTTGGGAGCGCGGTCGCTCATGTGATGCACCATTGGAGCGAAACGTGCCGTGGCTAGAAGCAGAAACACATACCCCAACACCCTGCCCTGCCACGCCAAGTGCAACTCGTAAGCCCCAACAACCAGCGCCACAAAACCACCCAGCTCAGGCGCGTTCTTCAGGAGCTGTCGTATTCGCAGCGAATCATCACTGGATCCCGCCAGCAACACATAGCGGAATGCCAAGAAGACGACCGGCACAGCGCTCAGGGCAAGTAGATGCTCGATGCCGCTGCGCTGCCTGAGCTCCCCGATCGCGACCGAGCAGAGGCACACGAACGCGGCGAGAATCCACACCGTCTGCGCAAACCTGTCAATCCCGTCCCGAATCCTCGTCACAGCCTGGGAGCGCAGCCCTGGGCACCTTGACAGCCATTCTTGAATGAGCCGCCACGCGTCGCGCGGGTCGCCGCTTGGTGCAGGAGGTCGTGCGTTCATCTAACAAATGAAAGCGCATCCGCCGGGGGTATCGGCCAGGTCAGCCGGTGGCGCGCGCCCAACGGACGCCGCCTCGGCGGTCGGCCAGGGTGACGACGCGCACTACGAGCCCGCCCCTTACCCCTCCCGCGGAAACAACCCCCGCCCCTTCTTCTCGACCTTCCCCTCCTGCTCCAACCCAGGAAGCACGCGGTGCAGGTAGGTCGCCTGGACCCCGATCTTGGCGGCCAGTTCGGGGATCGTGATGCCGGGCTGTCCCTGCACGGCCGCGAGCGCCTGAGCGGCGCGCGTGCCGCGGCCCTTGGGGCGACCTGGTTTTTTGCGTCGAGCTTTGACCGGGGTGGCGGCCGGAGTGGCCGCTGGAGAGGCTGCTGGGGTTGCTCTGCTCGCACGGTTGGTGCTTCCCCGCGGGCGTCCCGGTCGGCGGCGAGGAGTCGCGGCCGGGGTGGTGGTGGTAGCGGCAGCAGCCGCGGCGGCGGGAGCCGGTGCTCCCAACTTTGCGAGTGCCGAAGCGGCGGCCTCGAGGCGGTTGTGCTCGTCCACGAGCGGCTTGAGCTCCTTCAGCCGGTCGGCTATCTGCTGGCGCTGCTCGTCAAGGAAGTCAGTCATGGGCGATCCTCGCTGCCGGGGTATGAGAGGCCAACATATACAAGGATGAGGTGGGGATCATTAAGCGATACCCGGCTGCCTCACCCGTCTTTAGGAAACTTTTATCTTTGGTCTGGAAATCGTCCGCGTGATGCGTCCTCCAATTTGGACTTTCCTGAGTTGCAGGGCATTTGTCGTTTTTCCAGCGAAATGCAGGCTGTTCTCAGAGACCAGTTGACCGCGGACCTCGGCGTTGCACCGCGACACGCGGCCGTGAGCAGGCGGTATATATGCGCACAAGGGTCGGTTTGCTGAACAGGAGGAGCGGATGGAGGGGGTCTCGGCTACGTCAGGGGTGCCACGCGCCGGTCAGTCGCGTGGCGGCAGAGGCTCGTCGGTCGGTCGCCGGTCCTCGGTCTCGAGTTCGTCGGCGAGCTGCGCCAGCTTGACTTGCGAGAACCCCGTGGCCTCGCGTGATGCGCGTAGGTTGCGAGCAAGCTGAGGCACCGGCTCGTGCAAGGCCACAGCTTCGATCTTGTGGTCCCCCGATCTTGGACCTGTAGGCTATACCCCATAGCTCGTAGGGACCTGCGGCCGCACGGCATCAGGTGGCTGGTCCGAGCTCCTCGCGACGCTCGCATGTCACTTCGCCGAGGGCGATCTGCGGGTCTGGGTGTTGTGCCATCGCCCGGAACCCTCGGCGTTCCGGCACCGCCTTACCATCGGTTTATCGATAATCCGAGGTTGTGCTCCCAGCGTATCGCCACGCGCGCGACCGTCACGCGCGGGGTGCGGCCACGATGAGCGCGCCCCTCCTAGCCGAGGCGCCGCGGCCAACCGATATCGAGCCGCTGTTTCGGAAGCTGCAACCTCGCTGGTGCGGCCTTAGCAAAGATCAGGTAGCTGCTGACCAGCGTCGCCGGCTCTATGAGGCGATGGTCGAGATCGCCGCGACCCACGGCTATCCGGCGACGACGATCAAGGCAGTGTGCGCATTGGCTGGTGTATCGCGACGGACGTTCTACGACTTGTTCAGCACCGATAAAGAGGCATGCTTCCTCGGCGCATACGACTACGTCGTCGCTCGCGCCGTGGACCGCATCAACCTCGCTTATCGTGGCGAAGAGGACTCGGAGCGTCGTCTCTGCCGGGCCTTCGAGCAGTTCGCGCTGGAGGCCGTCAGCGAGCCTCAAGCGGCTCGGTTCGCGCTCGTAGAGACACTCGGTGCGGGGCGGGCGGCCTTCGCTCGCATGGACGACGGGCGGCAGATGTTCGAGGAGATGATCGCCGCAAGCATAAGCGACCCTTCCGACGGCGCGACGCTGTCGCCGACGATCGCGAAGGGCATCGTCGGCGGTGTCGAGCGTGTCGCCCGCGTCTACCTTCTCGCTGGGAAGATCGACGAGCTCTCGGCCAAGGCCGATGAGCTATCCGCATGGGTGTCCAGTTACCGCCCTTGGTGCTGCTCGCCGCCGGATGAGACACCGCGAGCCGCAGCTCGGCCGCAGCCAGGGCTGCGGGGCAAGGACGAGGGCCTGCGAATCCTGCGCGCCGCCGCGGCGATCGCGGCAAGCGACGGCTACTCCGGTCTGAGCGCGGCGAGGATCACCCGCCTCGCCGGGGTCAGCGAAGAGACATTCGCGAGCCTCTACAACGGCGCCACCGCCATCGAAGACTGTTTTTTGGCGGCTTTCGATCTGCTGGGCGCGGAAGCGCTCGTGTGCGCCGCCAGGGCCTCGCGCGCGGCGGGGGGCTGGCCCGACGGCGTGCGCAGCGGGATCACGGCGCTGATGGATCACGTCGCTGGCCATCCGTTCGTCGGTCCCGTGGCGTTCATCGGGATCTTCTCCGTCGGACCGTCGGCGATCGAGCGCCGGTCAAGGCTGCTGCAGAGATTCGCGGACGTGTTCATCAAGCGCATACCCGACTCCCAGCGGCCGTCCGAACTGGTCGCCGAGGCGATCGTGGGCGGGATCTGGGCGATCATCCACGACTACGTCGTACGTGGACAGCTCCATCGGCTGCACGAGCTCGCCGACGATGCCACCTATCTCGCGCTCGCCCCCGTTGTCGGCCACGAGGCCGCGGTTCAGCTCATTCTCGGCGATGGCAAGAGTGTTCGGCCAGGTCACGATCTGCGCGGTCCCGGCTGAGTCCGAAAGCAGCTCGCAGCGGAGTCCCGACTGACCGGCGGCGAAACACGGGCCCGGCTGTTGGGTACGCCATCTGTCTAGGGTGGGTTCGCGTAGTCGGAACACGGGCCTGTGGCGCCCGCTTGGCGAGCTGGTGCTCGGGGGGCTGTCGGCCGTGATCGGAACCTTGAGCGCGGCGTTCGTGGCCTGAACGTCCACGAACCCCATCCCGCACCAATCCTTAGGAAGGTTTTATCTGGAACCCAAGCGTGTTCTCGCGACGCGTCCTCCAGTTTGGACTTTCCCGAGATGCGGGACATTAGGCTCACTTCCCCCGATTCATGCGCTCGTTACGAAAAACCGGTTCCATATTTCGGGACGCGCCAGTTCACCAAATGCGTGCGCGAACGTGCTAGACATCCCTCTTGTCCCGTCGTCGGCGCGTGCAGTTGCCCCGCCCGGCGAGATCGTCGAAGTCGAACACGAGGAGGGAAGCACCAGGAATCAGATCGATACTTTCACTACTGGCAGGCCCGCGCCGACAGCGTCGAGCGGGTCCCCGATCAGCTAAGCAGCGCGTCTGCGTGCCACGACAGGCGAGCAGATGAGCAACGTAAAGGGCCCCGAAGCGCTTCCTCTCGGAAAAGACGAGCGCCCCGAGGCCACCATCAATACAGCAAAGGAAACGATAGCTCATGAAGAAGCTCATGCTAGGCGCCGTGCCGCTCATGGCGGCCATGGCGTTCGCAGTGATGCCAGCGATGGCATCTGCGGCGACGCTGCAGTATGGAACGTGTGCCGCGACGAAAACCGGCGAAAAAGAAACCAAACCGCCCTGCAAAGCAAAAGAAACCTTCCACCCGTTTACGGCGGCGACGAAAGTCACCGACTCCAAAGTCAGCACATCGTTTGTCCTGGAAGGCGAAAACGAAAAAAAAGAAAAATCCGGAATCACCTGCACAACCTTTTCGAGCAAAGGGACGTACTCCAATAAAGAAAATGCCAAAAAAGAACTCGTGGGCGAAAGCGTAGACGAACTTACGTTCGATGGCTGCACCGGCACAGGCGGCCTCGCGGGGTGTGAAATTAACCCTCCAAGCCACGAAATCACTGGCACAGTTGACGACATCGTGCTCAGCGAAACCGAAGTCGAAATCAAAATCGTTAGCGGCTTCAACGTGAAATGTGGCACCACCGAACTGGGTAACGTGACCGGTACGGCGAAGGGCAAAGTCAGCGGCGACGAAACCACGTTCACGAAAGCGAGCGGACTAACCTTCGCGGGCCTGCCATCGACGATCACCGGCACCCTCGCGACCGTAACCGAAGTAGGCAAACTGCCGGTTTTCATCAACTAGCGAATCGGCGCACAACGTCGACCAACGGTGGGGCCGCGGACGTCCGTGGCCCCACCGTTGCATCCGGCCGGGCTCGAGCTAGTAGGCTCGCAGCGCGCGACGTCCGAGCATCCAGAAGCAACGCAAGCGTGGTGTAGACCGGTTCGGAAGCGAGTTTGCGGTGTCAAGCCGGGCACGGCCGAAACCGGATCCCACAATGGCTCACGAGCGTTTCGCTGTCGGCGGCGGCCTTGAGATGCAGACACACGCCATTGCACCCAGCCCGCCTCTCCGCGGACACTTCACGATGATGCGTCTCAACACTCTTCCAGCCCTCCTCCTCGCGTTCCTCGGCTTCGCCGCCTCCGCGAGCGCCGCGCCAATCTGGAATGTCGAGTCAGAGGCACTGCCTACAACCTTTCAATCTACAGACGGACCCGGCAACGATGTGTACCGGATTGAGCTTGAGAATCTCGGTGAATCATCCTCGAGCGGCACGATCACCCTCGTCGACCATCTTCCGCCTGGCATCACGACGTCGCAGGCTCCGCGATCCCTGTACGAAGGACAAGGCAGCGCCGAATGGACATGCGCCGACCAGGCCGCAGGCCAGCAGGTGGTTACATGTACAATTGAAAAACCCATCCCTCCCGCAACATCCGCCTCTAATCAGCCTACCAGCAACGGTAGCCCTTGGAAGGTGGCGCCACTCTTGGTACCTGTCGAACCTGCGAGTGGCGCTTCAGGAGAGCTCACGAATACAGTTACCGTGTCGGGGGGCGGCGCACTTAGTCCCGAGACCATTGGCGCGAGCAACGAGGTCGGGGTCACCGTCCCGAGGGTGTTTGGCACGTCGTTTTTGAACATTAACGCAATCGAAAAGGAAGGAGGCTCGTTTACGCAGGCTGGCGGACATCCCTGGGCGGTCACGACAGACTTCCAGTTCAAGCAAGAACTGGTACCTGGTGTCGCTAACGCCGCACTTAACCCCGCAGGCTATAGGAACGCGGTGGAAGGTACTGAAGCTAAGACGGTCGTCGCCGAATTGCCGCTTGGCTTGATCGGCAATCCTCAGGCTACGCCCCGTTGCACCCAGCAACAGTTTACGGAAGGTCCGGCCGGCAGCGGCCAAGGCTCCGGGGACAACACGAGTGGTTGTGCAGCCAGCACGCGGGTCGGTGTCGTATTTATCGATAGGGCGGGCGGGTTCGGGGGTCCCTACGAGCTGGATAATCTTGTGCCGAGCCCGGGACATGCCGCAGAGTTTGGCTTCCATTTTCTCAGTGTGCCGGTGACGATTGTCGGAGATATAGTATCGAGTACACGCGGCTACGTTTTGCGCGTGTTGGCGCCGACACCGCAGGTGAATTTGCATGCCGTCTCGCTTACCTTCTTCGGTGACCCCGCAGTGGCGTTCGCGACCGGGGAGAAGGAAGTCCCGTTTCTGACCAGTTCCGTTGATTGTGCGGCCTCTGAAGAAGCGCGCACCCTGCAGCTCCATGTGGACAGCTGGACTGCCCCCGGAATCGGCGAACCGTTTGAGGCCGACTTCTCAGACCCCAATTGGGTGCCGGCAGCCGCGGCGCTCGCGCCCGTCGAAGGATGCGGGGCGCTGAGCTTCGACCCGTCCCTGAACTCCGCCCCGAGCTCCACGGCGGAAGGAGGCACGTCCCAAGCCGACTCACCCTCAGGATACAGCGTCAACGTCATCGTGCCGCAGACTGAAAGCGACTCCGAACTGGCCACGCCGGAGCTGAAGAAGGCGACGGTTACGCTGCCGCAGGGTGTCTCAGTCTCTCCCTCGGCGGCGAACGGCCTGCAGGCGTGCAGCGACGCGCAGATCGCACTGACCTCCGACGAACCTGCCTCCTGCCCGCTGGCTTCGCAGATCGGCGCGGTCAAGCTCACAACGCCGCTGCTGGAAAGCCCGCTCGAAGGGGAGGTCTTCATCGGCGAGCCGGAATGCTCGCCATGCACCGACACGGACGCCTCCGGAGGACGCATCTTCCGGCTGTTCCTCCAGGTGCACTCCCAGGCGCTCGGCGTCACGATCAAGCTTCCGGGCACGGTCAAGGCCAACCCCGCCACCGGACAGCTGACCGCGCAGTTCGCTGAAAACCCCGAGCTGCCCTTCAGCGACCTGGCACTGCATTTCAAGAACGGTCCGCGCGCACCGCTGGCGAATCCGCAGACGTGTGGGATGTTTACGACCGTCAGCGACCTCGAACCGTGGAGCGCGCCGGAAACCCCGACCAAGGTATCCGAATCTCCGTTCTCGATCACCGGCTGCGGCTCGTCGCTGCCGTTCAGGCCCAGCTTCGCCGCTGGCACCGCCAGTAGTGCCGCAGGCGCCTACAGCCCATTCTCCGTAACGTTCTCGCGGGGCGACGGCGAACAGAACCTTGGCGCCATCTCACTCACCACGCCTCCAGGGCTGCTCGGCAAAATCTCCGGCATCCCACGCTGCGGCGAAGCCGAAGCCAGCGCCGGCACCTGTAGCGGCGAAAGCGAGATCGGCACCACCACGGCGACAGCGGGGCCGGGCAGTGACCCCTACACGATCACCGGCGGCCGCGTCTACCTCACCGGCCCGTATGAAGGTCGGCCGTTCGGCCTGTCGATCGTCGTCCCCGCGGTCGCCGGCCCGTTCAACCTCGGCAACGTCGTCGTGCGCGCCGCGATCGCCGTCAACCCGGCCACGGCCGCGCTGACGATCACGAGCAACCCGCTCCCCCAGATCGTCGACGGCGTGCCGATCAGGCTGCGCAGCGTGACCGTCGAAGTCAACCGACCGGACTTCATGCTCAACGCGACGAACTGCTCTGAGCAAGCGATCGCCGCGACGATCACCGGCGAACATCCGATCGGCAGCGGCGAACCGGCGAAGTCGAGCGTGGCCTCGAGCGCCTATGCGGCCAGCGGCTGCGCGAACCTGCCGTTCAAGCCGAAGCTCACCGCTGTCACGGCTGGCCATGCGAGCAAAGCCGGCGGGGCGAGCCTTGACGTGAAGATCGAATCCGCCGGTCTCGGCCAGGCGAACATCGCCAAGGTCGACCTGCAGCTGCCCACGGCGCTGCCCTCGCGTCTGTCGACGCTCCAGAAAGCCTGTCTGGCAGCGGTGTTCAACGCGAACCCCGCGGCGTGCGAAGAAGACTCGGTGATCGGCAAAGCGACGATCCACACGCCGATCCTGAACGCGCCGCTGACGGGCCCGGCGTATCTGGTCTCTCACGGTGGTGCGGCGTTCCCCGACGTTGAGTTCGTGCTCCAGGGCGAAGGCGTCACCCTGATCCTGGACGGCAAAACGGACATCAAAAACGGCACCACCTACTCGCGGTTCGAATCCACCCCGGACGCGCCGCTCACGACCTTTGAAACGGAACTGCCGACCGGCCCGCACTCGATCCTCGGGGCCTACGTGCCGGCCAAGGAAGACTACAACCTGTGCAAAACAAGCCTTGCGATGCCGACAATCATCACCGGCCAGAACGGCGCAGTGATCGAACAGACCACGAAGATCGCGGTCACCGGCTGCAAGGCATCCAAGCCGTCGATAAAGATCACCAAGACCAAGCTCAAGGGCAACACGCTGCTCGTGACGGTCAAGACCTCCGCGAAGGGCCGGGTCAGCATCTCCGGCAAGGGCCTGAAGACGACCACCAAGACGAACGTCAAGGCGGGTAGTCACCAGATCACCGTTGCGCTGACGAAGGCCGGCAAGACAGCGAAGAAACATCGCAAGATGACCAAGCTGCGAGCCAGCCTCACGGTCGGCAAGCAGGCGGCGGCCAAGACGATCAGCGTGAAGCTCTAAGGAGCACTCAATGATGCGCATCTCATACAACCTTCCCTCATTCGGACCCTTACTGCTGGGCGTCCTAGCCTCTGTTATGGCCGCGTTCGCGTTGAGCGCCGGCCACGGCAACGGGAGCAAGTAACCATGAGAACGTCGCCCAAACTCGCTGGCGCGATGTCGTTCGTCGCCTTGATATTTGTCCTGCTTGGCGCTAGCGCGTCTTCGGCGAGCGCTGCAGCCACGCGCAGCCGTATCCTCGAATTCGCCCCCTTCAGTCAGTCCTCGGCGTTTCTGTTTCCGACAGGCACTGCAGTCAACCAAGAAACTGGCAACGTGTACGTCGCGGATAGCAAAGCCGGTGGTCAGATTGACATTTTCAGCGCGGAAGGCGGGATACCCGCAGGCGGGGTGCCGGCCAAGATCGAAGGACTTGAATTTGGCGAAGGAGAACCCGAGGGCGTGGCGATCGACAACGCTTGTTATTACCACGAACCACGCCTGACCGGCTCAGCTTGCGAAGCCTTCGACTCAACTAATGGCGACGTCTACGTCGCAGAGTCCGTCGCGCACGCAATCGTCAGGTTCAAGCTCAACACGACGACCCACGAGTATGAAAAAGAAGCATTTGTGCCCTACGAAGAAACTCTTGAACCTAACGGTGTCGCCGTCGCAGCTAATGGCGACGTGTACATCGCGAACTACCAACAGCAGACAATCGCAGTCTACAGTGACTCCGGCACGAAAATCGGCTCCATCGCGCAGCACCTCATCGAAAACCCAGCGTACATCGCCGTCTCGTCGCCAGGTGTTGTATATCTCGGCCAATACGCCGGTCGGGTGGCCAAGCTCGAAGTGGGCTCCGGCTACACGGTCACCCACGAAGAACTACTTCCACTCGCACCGCAGGCCGCAGGAAACCGAAGCGGCGCGGTCACCGTTGATGCGCACAACGATGCGTATGTCGACGAAGGCGGAAGTATCGTCGGATACAGCCCGTCGGGAACGGTAAGCGAAGAGTTCGGCTCCGAAGCCATTAGCGAATCAAAAGGGATCGCGGTAAACGATGAATCCGGCGATGTCTATGTCTCCAACCCCACCGATGGGAATCTTGTGGTGTTCGGACCGCCCGAAGAACCTCCCTCGCCTCCCTCGGTGACGATTGCGCCGGTCGCAAGCGTCTCACAGCACGGGGCGACCTTCAGCGGTACCGTTGACGCCCATCACGAGAGCACGATCTACCGCTTCGAAGACTCCACCGACGGTAGCCATTGGACGTCTCTCGGAGAACAGGCCGCCGGCAGCGGGTCAACCCCGGTGTCAGTGACCGAATCGGTGACAGACCTCCTTGGGCAGACAACTTACCACGTACGACTGGTCGCGGTGAACGCAGCCGGCACGAGCGGGCTGCCCTACGCGGAAGAAACCTTCACGACGCCCGCCGGGCCGCCTCAGGTGACCGCCAGTGCCGCAACCGGAATCGCCGACACAGAAGCCACACTGCGCGCCGAAGTTTTCCCGGAACAGCACCCCGCCACCTATCGCTTCGAATACGGTACAACTACTGCATACGGTACGAGCGTTCCCGCCGACGAAGGGGAGATCGGCACCGCGCCAGCCGGGGTCGCGCAAACGCTCACGGGTCTCACTGCCGACACCACCTATCACTTTCGCGTGGTCGCATCCAACGGCATAGGTGCGCCGACAATCAGTGCGGATCAATCCTTCACGACCTCAAGGGCGCCGGAAGGCGCGACTCCATGTCCAAACGAAGGAGAGCGGCGTGAAAGCAGCGTCGATCCTGTAAGCCTCGCGCCATATTCAACTCAACTTTCTGAATGCCGCGCCTTCGAACTTGTTACGCCGGCCATAAAGGGCGCCGATAACCTGATTCCGGGAGTGGGCAGCGACTACGTCAACCCGGAAAGCTCGAGCATACTTCGCGGCGCGGGTGTAGAAAGCATTTCGAGTGACGGCTCCCCGTTGCTCATATCATCGCTCACCTCTTTGGGCACCGGTAGCATCGGGGCCGACGCGGAACAAAACGCCACGCAGTACGAAGTCGTGCGCCAGCAGGGCGGATGGGCAACGACCGCCCTGTCGCCACCGCCCTCCGAACTTCGCGGAGCCAAAGAGGAGCTAGCAAATCCCTTTGACGCATCCGAAGGGATTTGGGCAGCGGCAACGCCCTCCCAGGCGGAAAACGTGGGAAGCTTCTACCGTCGCGGAGCAGACGGAGAGTTTACGGCCATCGGACCTGTGGCCCACTTTAGTTCCAGTGAAGCCGAACTGAAAATCGGGCGGGAAACTGACCGAGTGGTCGGCGCATCCAAGAGCCTGGAAGATGTGGTGTTCCAGCTCGACTCGGCTCCTGGCGGCGATCCAACGCCGCTCTGGCCCGGTGACGGGACGGTGACGCGTGGTACGCAACTCACCGCGTCCCTGTATGAGTATTTTGGCGCTCTCCCTCGGGGCCAAGGCGGTCACGCCGACGAACCGCAACTTGTGGGACTGGATAACGCGAACAGGCAAATCACGGAGTGCGGCACGGGGCTCGGGGGCGATGTCGGCGAAGCAGCCAACCCTGCGCGAACTGGCATTTCTGCGGGTGGATCTACTGTGGTTTTCACCGCGCAGGCTGGTGGATGCGTGCCAAACGCAACGGGGCCTATCGTAAAGCAGGTCTACGCCCGCATAGGCAGTCCGGGCAGTCAAACGACGGTCGACGTGGCGGGCACGTCAGGATGCGGGATGTCGACATCCTGTAACCTGACCGAGCCGGTGACCTACGATGGCGCGTCGGAAAGTGGCGCTAAGGTGTTCTTCACGACGGCGCAGCCGCTTCTGCCGGGCGACTCAGACACGTCGAACAACATCTATGAGTGCGAACTCCCTGGCGATGCGGCGGCGCCCCCGGTCGCCTCGGGCGAATTTGTCAACGCGTGTCCGGATTTGAGAGGCGTGTCGACGACGGGAACAAGCGGCTCGGCGAATGTCAAGAGCGTCGTCGCGATCTCGGCAAGTGGATCGCACGTTTATTTTATTGCGTCGGGAGTGCTAACGGATGAAACGAATAGTCAGGGCCGCGGCGCGGAAGGCGGCAAGGACAACCTTTACGTGTGGGAAGCACCGAGTGGGGCCGAGCCCGCCGGACATATCGGCTTCATTGCGACACTATCGGAAGCCAGCCTGAAAGAAGCGCAAACCACGCCTAGCGGCCAGTATCTGGTATTTACCACACCGGCGGACATAACGCTCGATGACAGCAGTAGTGTGTCGCAAGCGTTCCGTTACGACGCACAGTCAGGTGAACTCGTCCGTGTATCAGTGGGCCAGGATGGGTTCAACAATGACGGTAACACCAGCACGGATCCTGCCACGCTTGCAAACGGCAGTTTGGGACGAGTCACCATGTCTGCTGACGGAGCGGAGGTAGTGTTTCAGAGCAGTGACGCGCTGACTCAGCAGGTCCAAGGGGGTATCAACAACACGTACGAGTGGCGCGAAGGGCAAGTCATGCTTATTTCTGACGGCAGCGATGCTACGCCCAATAATGGTGAAGTCCCTCGAATCGGCCTCATCGGAATGGACAGCTCGGGAACAGACATATACTTCGTTACGGCGGACAGACTTGTCGGCCAGGACGTGGACGAAGATTCCGACGTATACGACGCAAGGATTGATGGCGGCTTTCCTGCGCCGGCTCCCGAAGCGAGCTGTAGCGGCGAAGCGTGTCAAGGGCCGCTGAGTAGCTCAAGCCCATCGTCCTCGCCGCTGATCTCAAGTAGTGGCCTCCCTGCGATCGGCAACCTGGCTCCGCCGAAGAAGACGACCACTGCCGCCGGCGAGCTAGACATCACCAAGCACGCTGTGAAGGGGTCAACGATCACCCTCTCCGTCTCGACCTCGGGCAAGGGCGAGCTCTCGGCCTCCGGGACCGGATTGAAGGCCGAGAAGAAAGCTGTCGCGAAGGCGGGGATCTATACGCTGAAGCTCACGCTGACCAAGGCGGAGAAGGCATCGCTGCGCAAGCACCACAAGCTGAAGCTCAAAATCAAGGTGTCGTTCGCACCGAGCTCAGGCGCAGCCTCTTCGGCAACCATTACGATTACAGTAAAAAGGTAAAGAAGAAGAGTAGAAAACAAACGCAGACCGAAGGCAATAGAAGGATAAAGAGTGTTTGGAGGTAGAAGACGTGGTGAGCGATCTCATGAAGCTCGAGCGACCGCGTATCCTCCAGCGGCGCTTGAGGAAGGCCCCTCGGACACGGGGGAAGCCCTCATGTCCGGCCTCTGCGCTCAGCCGCGCTGAGCGCAACGACAGGCATGTGCGCGCTGTCAGGACGTAGACACCGGGGTTCGCGCGAGAGTCGCGGTTTGCCTTTGCGGGACGCTCGAAGGAACCCTGGCTCCCATCCCTCAACTGAGCGGGACTCGGTGGAAGAGCTCGACATGCGCCTCATCTATCGCACGGTCACGGTGCTCGCCGCGATCGCCGCTCAGCCCGGGCTCAGCAACAGCCAACTCGGCCAACACGCGGGTATCGCAGACCAGGGACAGATCTCAAGGCTCGCGTCCCGTCTCGCCCGTCTACAGCTCATCGAGAACACCCGGGAGGCCAGCGCAAGAGCTCCGCCAAGTCGTGGCGGCTCACGCGACATGGTGAGGCTGTCGATCGAACGATCAGGCGCGAGCGGCTACCGCGGCGGAGCTGAAGCATCAACAACGGCGTCGCCTGTCGTCGGGCGGTCTACCGGCCGTCGATGCCGTCGAACAGCTCCACGGCCGAGACACCGTCAGGTTGCCGAACTCCGAGTACACGAGCGCCGCTGCCTGAGTCATCCGGCGGCCACCCGCTTGGGGCGATGATCAGATCTGGCGGTACGCTTTCGGCCATGAGGAATCGCATTGAAGATGCGGGGGCGGAGCGGAATCCTCCTAGCGCGGACGAAATCGAGCGTGCTATGCGCGTGCTCGAGGATCCCGAGCACATCTACTACGAAGCGGTGGCGGCCAACGTTCGAGACGCTCTCGCGGAAGATCGCCCGGCGCTCGGACTGCGAGGCGTACCGCGGCGGTGACGGACCGGAATGTTGTCTGATGAAGAAGAGCATGCACAGGTCAGCCGCCAACAGCACCAGATCGTATGTTTGGCGTCGAACCGCGCTGAGCTGCGGCTTTACTAAACTTTTATCTTCCGGCGCGGGCTCGGCCACGCGATGCGTCCTCCAATTTGGACTTTCCTGAGATGCAGGGGATTCGTCGTTTCTGGGCAAAATGCAGGCTGTTCTCAGGGGCTGGTTGACCGCAGACCTCGGCGCTTCTCCACAACACGTGGCTGTAAACAGTCGGTATATATGCCTGCCAGGGTCAGTTAGCTGAACAGGAGGAGCCG
>Ga0182030_10013392_pt1 | contig 16323 bp, 14 predicted proteins | sample 812S3MmetaG_FD_121299 | JGI IMG/M metagenome (GOLD analysis project Ga0182030, IMG submission 121299) | Permafrost microbial communities from Stordalen Mire, Sweden - 812S3M metaG (Illumina Assembly) | ecosystem: Environmental > Terrestrial > Soil > Wetlands > Permafrost | place: Sweden...
GACGAGAAGACCCGACGTCGGCTCCAACGCCTCGACCGTCGCCTCCTGAATATCGCCAAACAACTCGATCACATCACCATAGCCGAAAAATGAGGAAAGATTGGCCGGTCAAGTCGCGCACCCTCCCAGCGGAGTGTGCGGATAATTGCGCTTCGGGGGCGGTATACTGTGCTTCCCGGGAGGGTTCCTTGAAAGCTTTTGCTCTGCTATTGGCAGCGTTCACTCTCTGCGCCGCGGAGAAGATCGAAATATTGCGCGATGAGTTCGGGGTTCCGCACATCTACGCCGCTACCGCCGCCGGGGCGGCATACGCGTCGGGGTATGCGCAGGCCGAAGACCGGCTGGAAGAGCTGCTGCGCAATTACCGCAAGGCCGAAGGCACCATGTCGGAAGCGTTCGGGCCGGAATTCGTGATGCAGGATTACCGCGCGCGCCTGTGGCGGCACGGCGAAGTGGCGCGCCGGCACTATGCGGAACTGGCGCCGAACCTGCGCGCCATCTGCGAAGCCTACCAGGCGGGCGTGAAGAAGTTCATGGCGGAGCATCCGGAGCAGGTGCCGGCGTGGGCGCCCAAACTGGAGCCGTGGCAGATTATCGCGCTGGGCCGCTACATTATCTGGAGCTGGCCGGAAGGGGAAGCGGCGGGCGATTTACTGCGCGGCGGCGTGCAACCCGACCCGGTGGCTTATCACGGCTCCAACGAAATGGCGCTGGCCCCGTCGCGCACGGCGCTGCACGTGCCCATCGCGGTGATCGATCCGCACCTGACGTGGTACGGCGAAGTGCGCTTCTACGAAATGCGCATTTACGGCGGCGACCTGGCGTTTTCCGGCGCCGCCATTCTGGGCCAGCCGTTCCCCTCGCTGGGCCACAGCCGGTACCTTTCGATCGCCATGACCACCGGAGGTCCCGACACCTCGGACGTCTACGAGGAAGAAGTGCGCGACGGCAAGTACCGGTTCAAAGACGAGTGGCGGCCGCTAGAGGTGCGCACAGAGCGCATCGGAGTGAAGACGGGCGGCGAGGTGAAATACCAGGACGTGCGCATTGAATCCACCCACCACGGTCCGATTGTGGCCCACAAGAATGGCAAGGCCTACGCCGCCGCGATCCCGTACGCCAACGAATTCCGGCTGCTGGAGACGGCGTGGAAGATCGCCACGGCGCGGAATCTCGGTGAGGCCAAGGTGGCGCTCGGCGGCCTGCAATACATGGCGCAGAATATCATGATCGCCACGGTGGATGGCGATATCTATTACGTGCGGAACGGGCGCGTGCCGGTGCGGCCCAACGGCTGCGATTCGTCGCGCCCCATGTCCGGAGCGGACGGCGGCTGCGAGTGGCAGGGGCTGCACCCGTTCGAAGACCTGGTGCAGATCGCCAACCCGCCGCAAGGCTACATGCAGAACTGCAATACATCGCCGTTCAACATGATGAAGGACTCCACGCTGGTGCCGGAGAAGTGGGCGGCGCATCCTTATCTCTACAACGAATCGCGGCGCCCGCCCAGCCAGCGTGCCGCCATGGTGCTGGAACTGCTCGACGGCGCGCACAACGTGACGGCGGAACAGGCCATCGGCATCGCGTTCTCGCCGCAAGTGTGGCACGCCGAACTTTGGCAGGAGCGCATCCGCCGGGCAACTCCGGAACACGAGATGGCGAAGTTGATTGCCGGCTGGAACCGGCGCAGCGACGCCGATTCGCGCGCCGCGCTAGCGTACTATTTGTTCAAGATGGCTCTGGGCGGCGTCGCGGCGCGCGCCACGGAACCGCCCGCCGACCTGAGCGACGAAGCGATGCGGCGCGCGCTCGATCAGGCGGCGCTGCGCCTGAAGGCCGAGTTCCCCGCCGACGCGGTGTTCGGCACCGTGTTTCGCGTGGGGCGTAAGGATGCGACGCGCACGTTCCCGGTGGGCGGCGGCACGCTGACCGACGCGGGGATGGCCACGCCGCGCGCCATCAGCTTCAGCCCGCGCGGCAAGGAAATGGTGGGGCACACCGGGCAGACCTCGACGCAGATCGTGATTCTGACGAAGCCGCCGCAATCCTACATGGTGATCCCGCTGGGGGAAAGCGACCATCCCGATTCGCCGCACTATGACGATCAGGCCGAGAAGCTATTCAGCAAGAGCCGCGCTAAATCGACTTACTTTCTGAACCGGAAAGAGCTGGAGAAGCACGTCACGGCGAAGAAGGAGCTGGCTTACTGAGGCGGGGTGTCGGAGAGGGAGGGATTCTATTCAACGCAGAGACGCGGAGACGCAGAGATAAGCGCAGAGAAGACAGTTTGAGGCGGAGAAAACGGCGTTAGCAGATGGGGCGTGCTGCTGCCAAATCGGGCCGATAAATTCTTTTTAATCGCGCGGCGGCACTTGACGTGCTACAAATTGAAACACGGAAGTATCTGTTTTGCGTCGATATGTATAGGTGAGGTGGCCATCATGAGCGACCAACGATACGTCGAGATCCCGGGAAGCAAGACGCACGAGCTTCCTCCGCTGCTGCTGCACGGTGCCACGGACTCGTCCCCCGACCTGACCTCCGTGATGCTGGAAGCCGAGGACATGCTGGCTGCCAGCGATGCCGGCATGGAGATTATCGAGCAGCGTAAGATGGACCTCGCCTTGCAACTCGCCGAACAGTACAAGGGGCTGCTTTCGCACTGGAACTGGGGAGATAGCGTAGTCGAGTGGATCCGCCAGTGTGAGATCACCTTCGAAAACGAAGGCGTGTTGCGCAAGTTACTCCACCCCGATGTCTGGCCGCACGCCAGCCGGGCCAGTTTCGTGGAACTGCTAAGGGAAAAGGCGGTCCCGACGGGCGGCGTCGCCCTGGACCGGGCGGTGGGACTGCGCCTCACGTTCCGCCAGCCGCCGCCGATCGATTGCTTTTCGAGCGAGTTCCTGTTCTATTTGAACGCAACGGTGGCCGGCACGGCGTATCACACGTGGTCGCAATCGCCGGCGCTGTTTCCGCCGGACCGCTTCCACTTCGACGTGTTGGACGTAAGCTGAAGTTGAAGTGGGACGGACGATCGCCTTTTGTCGTCCGTCAAGCTCCGTGCTTCTGTGAGGATCGACAGACCACCAAAGGCGATGGTCTGTCCCACCGGGCTACGCCAGCTTCCAGCCCTTGCGGAAGTTGGGCTTCAGATAGCGGTTGGCTTCACTGTTGTTACTGAACTGCATCTTGGCTGCGTCCCATTCCAACTTGCCTTCCACCTTCATGGAGATGACGCCCAATTGCATCCACTGGACGAAGGGAGCCGCCACGCTGAAGTTGGAGCACGGAGATTCGCCGCCTTTGCAGGCGCGAATCCAATCGGCGTAGTGGCCGGGCGAGCGGGTGAGCACGGGCGGCGGCAGCTTGTAATCCTTCATTCTGGCATCGGGCATGAGGCGCGTGCGTTCGCCGTAGCAGCCTGTGGTGACCATGCCCTTGTCGCCGATGAAGAGGCTGCCGTTGTTATCGTCGTCGCCGATCAATTCGCCGGCCGGAATGCCGTCGAAGGTGAGGAACGCCTTTAGACTGTCGTGCCAGAAGATCTTGACCGGCGGCATGCTGCCGCGGGCGGGAAAATCGAAGCGCAGCACGGTCTGTTGCGGGAACACGTATTTGCTCGGGCCCACCTTCTTGATGCATTCCACGCTGGTGGGCGCGCCCAGGCGCATGGCCATGTTGGGCGTTCCCATTATGTGACACGCCATGTCGCCGACGGCTCCGCAGCCATAGTCGGGGAAGGCCCGCCAGGAACGCGGAATGTATGCCGGGCTGTACGGGCGCGGGATAGTTCCGCCCTGCCAGACCTCCCAATCGAGGGTCGCGGGAACCGGAGCTTCCTTGGGGACGACGTCGGGACTCTGCGGCCAGTACTTGCCGGGCCGGTCGGTCCAGGCATGGATTTCGGCGACGTTGCCGATCTCGCCGCTCCAGATGATTTCGCAGCACTCGCGGGCGCCGGGGTTGGAGTATCCCTGGTTGCCCATCTGGGTGGCCACGCCGTATCGGGCGGCCGCCTTTTCCAATTCCAGCGCCTCCCAAAACGTCCGCGTCAAGGGCTTTTGACAGTAGACATGCTTGCCGCGGGCCATGGCCCACAGAGCCGCCGTGGCATGCATATGGTCGGGGCAGGAAACCAGCACGGCGTCGATATGGGGGGTTTCCTTATCGAACATGCGCCGCATGTCTTTGTACTTCGGAACGTTGGGGTAGAGCTTGTAGGTGGAGGCCGCGGCGTCGTCGTCGGGGTCGGCGAAGGCGACGATGTTTTCGGCTTGGCAGCCGGCGATATCGGTCTTGCCTTTCCCGCCCGCGCCGATAGCGGCGATGTTGAGCTTTTCGTTGGGCGACTTATAGCCCAGGTGTTTTAGGGATGGCGTGCTGCCGAAGCCCGCGGCGGGCAAGGCTCCCGCCAGCAGGGTACCGAAGAAAAACCGCCGTCTCGAAGTTCCGTCGTTAGCCATGCTGATAGCATAACCCCAGGCGTCGCCAACCGGTATAATCTGGGCATGTACTCGCCTACCCGACGCAATCTTCTGGGCGCTTCGGCGCTGCTCTTCGCGCGCCGCCTGCGCGCCCTGCCGCTGGCCGGCATCAAACTCGGCATCACCACCGACGAAATCGACGACGACGTGCTCACCGCCGCCAAATTCCTGCAACAATACAACCTCCACTGGGCCGAGATCCGCAATATCTGGGGCCCCTACAATACCGCGCAGCCGATGGAGAAGATCCGCGAAGCCGGGAAGATACTGGACGATCACGGCATCCGCGTCTCCATCGAAGGCACGGGGTTTTTCAAGGTCCCGCTGCCGCCCGACACCGCGGAGGGGCAGAAGAAACTGGACGAGCAATGGGCGCTATTGACGAGCGCCATGGAGCGCGCCAAGGCGTTCGGCACCGACAAGATCCGCGTCTTCACCTTCATGCTGGGCAAGGGTGAGAGCAAGAACGAGAAGGCGTACGCGCGCATCTGGGAACTGACCCGCGAAGCGGCGCGGCGTGCCAAAGGCTTCCGCCTGGCGGTGGAAAACATCGGCGGCGGCTACGTCTCCACGGGCGCCGAGGCGGCGCTACTTTTTAAGAACGTGAAGGAAGACAACGTCGGCCTCACCTGGGACCCCAACAACGCCGGCGAGAGCGGCGAGCAGAGCTTTCCCGAGGGCTACCGCAAACTCGACCCGGCGCGCGTCTTCCACGTCCATTTGCGCGACTACAAACACCAGGACGGCAAAGTGGTGTGGGCCAAGGTCGGCGACGGCGAGTTCGACAATCTGGGCCAGATCCGCGCGCTGCTGAAGGACGGATACAAAGGCACGTTCACCCTGGAAACCCACTGGCGCGATCCCAAAGGCAAGACGTATTCCAGCGAGCAGAGCTTGAAAGCCCTGCTGGAAGTCATCGCGAAAGTGTAATCGCCATGGCAAACAACAGCCGCAGAACTTTTCTGGCCGCGCTGGCCGCTGTACCGCTGGCGGCGCAGTACGTTCCGAAACAATCCGACCGGCCCGAGGCTGCCACCGGGGACGAAGCCGGTTTTCGTCCCATCTTCGACGGCAAGACGCTCGCCGGATGGGAGGGCGATCCCAAATACTGGCGGGTGGAAGACGGCGCGCTGGTGGGCGAAATCACCCCCGAGACGGTCATCAAGAGCAACACCTTCATCATCTGGAAGGGCGGCGCTCCGGCCGATTTCGAATTGAAGGCGGACTACCGCATCACCAGCGCCGGCAACAGCGGCATCAACTATCGCAGCGTGGTGGTGCCGGACATGGTGACGCCGGCCAACAAGTTCGCCATGCGCGGATACCAGTTCGATATCGACGGAGCGAACCGCTACACCGGGCAGAATTACGAGGAGAAGGGCCGCTTGTTCCTGACCCTGCGCGGCCAGGTGACGCACGTGGTGGGCGGCCGGAAGCCGATCATTCTCTCCACCATCGGCGACGCGGCCGCGCTGGCGGAGTTCATCAGCAAGGATTGGAACGCCATCCACATGATCATCCGCGGCAACACGCTGATTCACATGCTGAACGGGCATTTGATGAGCATGGTGATCGATGACGATCCCGCGGGCCGCATGATGAAGGGCGAGATCGGCGTGCAGGTGCACGTGGGGCCGCCGATGAAGATCGAGTACCGGAACTTCCGGTTGAAGGAACTGTAGGGCCCAAAGGGGCGGACAGGCCGGGTGGACAGGCCAGGAGGCCTGTCCTACATCAGGGTCAGCGGATCGACGTCGATGACCAGGGCGGTGGCGCCCCATTTGTTTTCCAGGGCGAAATTGCGGACCTTCTGCAATAACTCGTTGAGCGCCTTGCGGCTGGCTGCCTTGATGAGGAACTGATAGCGGTATTCGTTCTTGAGGCGCGGCACCGGCGCCTCGGCCGGACCCATGACGCGCAGTTTCTCCGGCGGCGGATTGAGCAGAAAGCCCAGTTCCGTGCTCATGCGCATGGCCATTTCCTTTTTCTCGCTGCGCACCAGCACGTTGGCCATGGCGGAGAAGGGCGGATAGTGCATCATGCGGCGGAAATGCAGCTCTTTCTCGTAGAAGCCCTGGTAATCCTGCGCCGCCGCCAGGCGCACGGCGTAGTGGTCGGGATTGATGGTCTGCACCAGCACGATGCCGGGCAGACTGCCGCGTCCGGCGCGGCCGGCCACCTGGGTGAGCAGTTGGAAGGTGCGCTCCGCGGCGCGGAAATCGGGGATGCCGAGCCCCATGTCGGCGGCCACCACGCCCACCAGCGTGACGTTCGGAATATCGTGGCCCTTGGCGATCATCTGGGTGCCCACGAGCATGTCGTAGTTGCCCTCGCGGAAATCCTGGAGGATGGTTTCGTACTGGCGCTTGCCGGTGACCGTGTCGCGGTCGAGGCGGGCGATGCGCGCGGCCGGGAAGGCACGGTGCAACTCCTCTTCCACGCGCTCACTGCCGATGCCCAGGAAGTAGATGTGCTCGCTCGCGCACTTGGGGCACTGGCTGGGCACCTTCTCGGCGTAGCCGCAGTAGTGGCACAGCAGGCGCCGGTCGCGCTTGTGATAAGTGAGGGTGAGCGAGCAGTTGATGCACTGCACCCTCTCGCCGCAGGCGCGGCAGGCCACGAAGCTGGAAAACCCGCGCCGGTTGAGCAGCACGATGGTCTGCTCGCCGCTCTCCACGCGCTGTCCGAGGGCCTCGATCAGCTTGCGCGAGAAGGTGTCCTGCTTGCGGGTTTCCAGGAACTCCTGGCGCATGTCGATCAGTTCCACCACCGGCATGGGCCGCGCCTCGATACGGCCAGGCAACTCCAACAGCGTGTACTTGCCCTTTTCGGCGTTATAGCGGCTCTCCAGGCTGGGCGTGGCGGAACCGAGCACGACGCAGGCGCCCGCGCCCTGCGCCCGCACGATGGCCACGTCGCGGCCGTTGTAGCGGGGATTCTCCTCCTGCTTGTAACTGCCGTCGTGTTCTTCATCCACCACGATCAGGCCCAGATTTTGTACCGGCGCGAACACTCCGGAACGCGTTCCCACCACCACGCTGGCCGCGCCCGAGCGTATGCGGCGCCACTGCTCGGTGCGTTCCACGTCGGTGAAGGCCGAATGCAGGATGGCCACGCGGTCGCCGAAGCGGGAGAAAAACTGGCTCGCCATTTGCGGCGTGAGGGCGATCTCCGGCACCATGAGCAGGGCGCTGCGGCCCTCCGCCAGCGCGGTCTCGATGGCCGTCAGATAGACTTCGGTCTTGCCGGAGCCGGTGACGCCATGCAGCAGAAATGTTTGGAAGCGTTTGGCCTGGATGCACTCGTGGATCTGCTGGAAAGCCGCCTGCTGCGCCGGATTCAACTCGTGGCGCGCGCGGATGGCGGCTTTCATGGCCACGGTCTCCGGCTTGAGCGAAACCAAGCCCTTGCGCGCCAGCGAGCGCGCCGCCGCGCTCGCGTGCTTGACCATGTCTTCCAGTTCCTTGAGATTGTGCGAGCCGGGATGCAATTCCAGAAAGGCGCGCAGCTCGCGCTCCGGCTTGTTGAGCTTGGGCTCGGGCGCGCTGCCGACGCCGGAGAGTTCCACGCGCAGGCGGTCGGAAGGGGCGCGTAGCGGATCGCGCTCCACCTGCACCTGTTCGGCGACGATGAAGCGCTTGCGCTCCAGCGCGCGGATGGCCTTATCGGCCAGGGGCATGGCTTTGGCGAGATAGGACGCGGAGAGCGGGCGTTTTTCGAGCATGCGGAGGATCTGCAACACGGGATCGTCCGGGGAGGAATCGAGCAGCAGTTGGCGCGCCGCATCGCGCCCGGAATCGGTCAGCGTCCAGATTTTCCCGCGCCGGATTTCGGAGGAGAGGGGCAGCATGCCGCGCAGCACATCGCCCAGCGGGGAGCAGTAATAGCCAGCGATCCAGCGCCCGAGCGCCATCAGTTCGGCGCTCAGCACCGGTTCGCTATCGATCAGGCGGAGGGCGTCGCGGGTGGCCACGGCGGGCGGATCGTCGTGGCAGCGCAGGATCACGCCGGTGAGCTTGCGCGTGCCGAAGGGCACAATCAGACGGCTGCCTATGCGCACGCGATGGCGCAGGGTATCGGGCAGCGAATAGGTGAACGGCTGATCGAGCGGCACCGGCAGGCTGACGTCGCAGTAGAGGTAGCTTCCCTCAGGCATGGGAGACTTCCAGGATAGCGTGGCGGTAGCAGAGCGAAAGCGGTCCGCGCTGCGAAGCGGGATTGACAGGCCAGGAGGCCTGTCCCACTTAGCTGACGATTTTCGGTTTGATTACGGCGATTCCGATGGCCTTTGCGGCGGCGGTGAGGTTGGCGAACATGGCTTCGTCGTCGTATGTGCCCACGATGGCCCCGCCCGAGCCGGCGAAATTCGCGGTGGCGCCCGCCGCCCGTGCCATGTGCACCATTTCCAGATTGCCCGGATCGATTTGGTAGATTTTCGCCCGCAGGTCGAAGTTCGCGTCCACCAGTTGATTCAGCCTGGCGTAGTTTCGCTGCAAGAGGCAGGCGCGTCCTTCGGCGGCGTAACCGGCCCAGGTTTGCATGGCGCCGACCACTTGGGAATCGCCGCGCAGCCAGCGCTCCCGCAGGTTGTTGTGGAACACTTCCGTGCCTTCGCTTAGCGACGTGCGGTAAGCTACGTAGACATTGGGCAGCAGGCCCACGTCCATGCGCTCGTACTCGCCGTAACCGCGCGCTTCCATCAAGGCCCGCGAGAAATCCATATAGACCAACCCCTGATAAGCCTGCACCACGCGATCCTGCAGTCCCGCGGGAACGTCTAATTCCCGCGTCTCGGTTTCCAGTGCGAGGTTGGCCTGTACCGGGAGCGGGATCTCCAGTTCGTAATAGCGGCAGAGGGCGCGCAAGGACGCCGTGATGATGGCACTCGATCCGCCGAGGCCCAGGCGTTGCGGCACGTTGGATTCGTACTCCAGCGTGAAGTTGCGGTCCGGCAACCCGGTACCCTGCTCGCGGCAGTAATCCACCAGGCGGACCACCAGCGCCTGGATGATGCGAATGCCTCCGTAGTAGCCGCGCCACCGGGTAATGCGATATAGGTCTTCAAGGTTCTCAAAGACGGGAAGATCCACCTTGGAAGGCTTGATCTCGAGGCGCGCGCTGGGATATAAGAGGACCCGCGCCCGAAAATTCGACATCGCAAAGGACAACGTCTTGCCAAAGTATCCGTCGCTGGGATTTCCCAGAAAACCGGCTCGCGCATAACCGTAGGTTTCGATCATTTGTTCTTCCAATCCGCCGTATCCAGGAGAATAGTTACCGGACCCTGGTTCACTAAATGCACTTCCATCATCGCCTGAAACACACCGGTCTGGACCGGCACCGGGCCGCAGCGCAACTTCTCCACCAGATAATTATAGAGAGCCTGAGCCTGTTCGGGGGCGGCCGCCTGGTCGAAGCTCGGGCGGCGCCCCTTGCGGCAATCGCCATATAGGGTGAACTGCGACACGACCAACAGCGATCCGCCGGCATCGAGGACATTGCGGTTCATTTTCCCCTCGCTGTCGGGGAAGACTCGCAACCCCAGGACCTTATCCGAAAGAGAGTCCACGTCCGATTGGGTGTCGGACTTTGCCATTCCGGCTAGTATCACTAATCCGGTACGTATAGATCCGACGGTGTTTCCGCCGACAGTTACGCTGGCTTCGCTTACTCGTTGGAGGAGCAATCGCATAGTTAGTCCTATCGTCCCGGGTGCCGGCGCGCATCACTTTCCTGGCGGCGCGTTGATACCCTATGATATATTGAGCGTGGGTGAAACATGGCACGAGGAAAGACCACGGAAGACCTTAGCACTCTGGAAATGGCATTAGTCGGCTATCAAGTCGAGAAAGAGCGGATCGAAGAAAAGATCCGGGAGATTCAGGCCACACTGAAAGGCAAAGCCGCTCCCGCGGCGGCTCCCGCGGCGCCGAAGGCTGCCGGCGGCAAGCGCGTCCTGAGCGCGGCCGCGCGCAAGCGCATTTCGGCGGCGCAGAAGAAGCGCTGGGCGGAACACCGCAAGAGTATCAAGGCCGATAAGGGAGCGTAGACCCACCGGCGGCGGGCTTTCAGCGGTACCCTCTGGGCCGCAGGCAGCCTGACAAACTGTCCCGCAATGGAGACCAGGTCCAGACCGAGTAGTTTGTTGCCATTAGTCAACCCCTCGCTCACGCTCGGGGCTCAGATCTGAGCCGCGACCGGGGTACCCTCTGGGTCGAGAGCGGTTTGGCAAGACGCAACTTAGTACGAGGTCAAAGTACTAGGCGCCGCGAGGCGCCTGGAAATCCCATTCATAGCGTTGCGCCATCTGTTCTACCGAGCCTTCCGCCGCAATCGATCCGTTGCGGAAGAATGCCGCACGGGAGCACAGTGCCCGCGCAAAGTGCATATCGTGTGTGATCAGGATTTTGGCCTGTGGCAGGGCGGATAACAATTGCGCCAATGCCCGCTGCCCGGGCGGATCGAGAAAAGTGGTCGGCTCATCGAGGACGAGGATATCGGGGTCCACTGCCAGTATGCCGGCGATGGCCACGCGTTTCTTCTCGCCGGCGCTGAGGTGATACGGCGCCTTGCCCGCCGCCGCCGCCATACCCACCTGCGCCAGCGCGGCCATGGCGCGCTCCGCCGCCTGATGCGGATGGAGGCCGTGATTCAACGGTCCGAAGGCTACGTCTTCCAAAACGGTGGGCATAAACAACTGGCTTTCGGAATCCTGAAACACGAGGCCGATCTTGCGGCGGATCTCCACGACGTTCTCCGGGGTCACCGGCAGGCCGCATACTTCGACCGTGCCCTGGCCGGAAAGCAGCCCGTTCAAGTGCAGGGCGAAGGTGGTTTTTCCGCTGCCGTTGGCTCCCAGAAGGGCCACCGTCTCGCCGGCTTCCAGGCGAAAGTCGACGCCGTTGAGGGCAACGGTACCATCTTCGTACTGGTATCTTAGTCCCCGCACGAGAATCAGGGGAGACATTACGCCACCCTCTCGATCAGAATCCGCAGGGCCACGGGCGTAACGGTTGCAATCGCCAGGAAGATCATATCGCTCGTGTGAAAGTGTAACTCGGAGAGAGGGTGGAAATATCCTGGAAAGCCGCGGGCCAGCATGGCGCGGTGAATCTCCCCGGCGCGCGCGTAGGAGCGCGCGAAGAGCACGGCCAAAGCTCCGGCCGCCGCGCGGAATCGCGCCGCGTTGCCGGCGAGAGAGCCGACGGTAGCGCCGCGCGCCAGGGCCGCCTTCCGCATATGCTGCGCCTCTTCGGAGATCACGAAGAGGTACCGGTAGAGGAACTGCGCCACCATCAGCAGGAAGCGGGGAGCGCCGGTCATTTCGAATCCGCGCAGTAACACGGGCAAAGGTGTAGTGGACACCAGCAAGAGTACGGCCAGCGCGGAGAGATAACTCTTCATGACGAGGGCGGCGCCGCGCGCCGGGTCGCCGGCCAGCCAGCTTACGGCGGCGAATACGGCCGTGAATGGCAACACCACGCCGGCGCGGGCCAGCGCGCCCGAGAGCGGCAGGCGCGCCAGACGGGCCGCCGCGCACAAGACGGCAAACAGCGCCGCGCCCAACCACGCCAACTCGCGATGCGCCGTGGCGAGCACCAGCAGAAACACCAGCACGGCGGCGATCTTGACGCGCGGGTCGCGGCGGTGGAGCGGGCTCGCGCCGCGGCTCCAGCGATCCAGGGTGACGTGGTGCACGGCGGCCTACCGCTTCCGCCCGATCAGCACGCAAACGCCGCCGACGAGCGCCAGGCCCAGCAGTCCCGCGGCTGCTTGCGCGGGCCAGCCGGCGCCCAGCCAGGAAGCCTGGTAATCCTTGAAGGGGGTGGAAAGCAGAGTGCGCGCGTGCGCGGAGATGCCGGTTTGACGCGCCAGTTGCTCGATGCCATCGGGCGCCGTGGAGGCAAACACCACTCCGCCGGCGGCCAGCAGCACGGCGGCCAGACCGGCCGCCACCAGGGCGTAGCGTCCGCCGCCCGAAGGTTGACGCACGAAGTTAGGCTGGATGGCTTCGAGCGCTCCGATTACCGCCATGGTGATGGCGCCCTCGATGAGCGCCGACACCAGAAACAGCACCAGCGAAACACCCAGCACCGAGGCCGGCATGCGCACTCCGGAAATCAACAGCTCGGCCAGCGCCAGGAGCGCGCTGACCGCCACGGAGAGCGCTCCGCCGGCGAAGATGGCGGCGCGGCGCGCCCGCGAGCGTCCCCACAGACGATACGGCAGGTACCCCGCGAGCACGCCCACAATGGCCATGTTGATGACGTTGGCGCCGAGCGCCAGGATGCCGCCATCCTGGAAGACGAGCGCCTGGATGGCCAGGATGGCGCTCATCACCACACAGGCCGCCGCGGGGCCGAGGGTGCAGGCCAGGAGCGCGCCGCCCACCAGGTGTCCGCTGGTGCCGATACCGACCGGAAAGTTGATCATCTGGGCGGCGAAGACAAACGCGCCCATCACGCCCAGGAGGGGCACTTTGGCGTCGTCGAACCCGCGCTGCGCCTGGCGCACGGCGTAGGCTACCGCGGGCGCCGCGGCGGTGTCCAGCGTGGCCCACACCGGCGTGGAGAGAAATCCGTCGGGGATATGCACGGTCGCCTTCAAAGTAGCACGAAGTGATAATTCGTGCCACCGGGAGAGAACGGGAGCCGGGAAATGTCCTATTCGACGCGCGGAGATAGCGCAGAAGAGAGACGGCAGTGCGAAGATCACTGGTAAAGTAGAGGCTGATTATGGGCATCGCGGCGCCGGCTCTGGCTACTTTTGTGGGACTGCTCGGCGCCGTGCTCGGCATCTGGCTGACCGGGTTGCGGCAACGGGCGCGCGCCGTGGTGCCGTTCAGCGCGGGCGTGCTGCTGGGAGTGGCGCTATTCGGCCTGGTGCCGGAACTGGCGAGCGAGATCGGGTGGCCGGTCAGTGTGTTGCTGTTCGCCGTGGGGTACGGCGCGCTCCTGCTGGTCAACCGGTACGTCTACCGGGTGTGTCCCACGTGCGCGCACGATCACGACCACAACGCATGTTCCACCGAATTGCACGGCTTCGCGGCGCCGTTGATTGTGGCTGCCACGGTGCACAGCTTCCTGGACGGGTGGAGCGTCGCCACGGTACAACTGGCGGTGCCGCTGGGCCTGCGCGTGGCGGTGCCGCTGGCGGTGGCGCTGCACAAAGTTCCGGAAGGCATCGCGCTGGGCGGGATTCTGCGGGCGTCGGTAGGGTCGCGGAAGGTGGCGCTGGGGTGGGCGGTGCTGGCGGAAGGGGCGACCCTGGCGGGCGGCGGGCTGGGGCTCGGGATGGGGCCGCACCTGGGTTCGGAGTGGATCACCTATCCGATGGGAATCGCGGCGGGATGGCTGTTCTACCTGGGATATCATGCGGTGCACGAGGAATGGAAGCGGCGCGGGGCGCGGCCGGCGTTTGAATGGGCGGCGGCCGGCGTGGCCGGCGCCGCGGCGATTCAACGGGGAGCCGAGGCGCTGTTCCGGTAGGGGCGGGCACCGCAGCGAGCGGTGAACAGTTGGCAGGCGGAAGCGCCTGCCTCACCGGTGCCTTTCAGGTCTTGTGATACGGCACGGGCGCGGCGGGGCGGAAGGATTGCAGATGGCTCCAGGCGAGGCGGGCGGGGAGCTTGGAGAATTCGCGCTCGACGATAGACTGGAGTTCGATCGGGTCGGCGAGCGCCCGCACGTTCAAGAGGATTTCGTGATCGCGGGAAGGCGAGGCGTCCAGCGTGCCCTCGACCACGGGGTCGGTGTGCGAAGCGGTGAGCGCGGCTTTCAGGTAGCCGGAGCCGCACTGCGCCAGGAGTTTGAGGTGGACGATGTTGGGGACCACCGCGGAGAGGCGATCGAGCAGCGGACCGATCAACAGGGCGGGGGAAATCGCAGGCGTGGCGCGGGCGGTCACGCGGGCGTTGAGCCAGGCGAGCGAGGCTTCGGCCGCGGCGTAGCGCGCGTAGTCGAGCGTCAGGGCATGGGCGGCCACGGGACTCGTGCCGGCGAGAATCTCCGCGAGCCACTCGGCCACACCATCGCCAGTGACGGCATCGACCCGCCTGGCGCCAGGGGGCAGGACGGCGGCGCGCCCTATTAAGATATCGGCTTCGGCGCACTGGTGGTCGTAGAGGTATTCGAGATCGGGGTCTTCGGGGCGGGCATGCAACACCACCGTCAGGGGCGCCATGCGGAAGCGGCCGGGGTAATCGCGGAGCAGGGGGCGCAGGGTCGTGGCGACCACATCGATGCAACTGCCGACGGCTTCGGCGAAGACGACGTCCGGGGCGTGGGCGGCGAGGCGGTCGAGGGCCTCGACGAGATCGGGGAAGCGGCAGCAGAAGCAGCCGCCGGAGACCTGATCGGCGGGGACGCCGTGGGATTGCACGAAGTGCGTGTCCACCAGGTCTTCGCCTTGATCGTTGAGGACCACGGCGGCGCGCACGCCCTGGCGCTGGAGAAGGCGCGCGGCGGCGAGAATGAGCGTGGTCTTACCGGCTCCGAGGAAGCCGCCGATCACCGCGACGGTGGGTTGCGCGAGGGGCGTCACACGCGCAGGTCTTCGCCTTCCTTCAGCGTGGCATTCGGCGTGTGACGCTTGCCGTTGAGGGTGAGCGTGCGGCATTCCAGCGTGCCGTGATCGACGTGCAAGGTGACGCCGGCGGCGGTGACGTGGAAGGTGCCCCAGGCGGTGGCGGTGCTCCAGAAACAGCGGAAATCGGACGCGGCTTTGATGGTGACGGCACGCTCGCCGCCGTGGTAGCGGAAGCCGCTGAGAGAGAGGATGCCGCTCCAGGCGGCCATGGCGCGGGCGTAGTGATGGCCGCACTCGGCTTCGTCCCATGGGTTGCGCTTTTCGCCATCGTAACGGGCGCGGATGTTGCGGATGCACTCGATGCCTTCGCGCGTCATGCCGGCGAACAGCATGTGGGTGGCGGCGGCGTATTCGAAGCCGGTCATCACCTCGGCATAGTACGGGAACGGGATGCGCGGACGCTCGGCCTTGCCGTAGTCGCAGATGACGATGGCGGCTTCGTCGTTGAGGGCGAAGATGCGCTGCACGCTCGAGTGGTTGACCAGTGAGCGCTTGTAGTTGTAGCGGTAGATGGAGGCCAGCGTCTTGCGGATGTGCTCGGGCGAAACCAGCGGGCCCAGCCCCACGACTTCGGCCATGTATTGGCCGACGAGTTGATCGACCAGGCAGCCGCCGCCCACCTGATACTGCGGGTTCAGCGTGTCCGTGCTGCCCATGTCGCCGGTGAGGGCGGGGGCGATTTTGTCCTTGGCGACGCCGCGGATTTCCTGGATGTAGAACTCGCCGTTGAAGAGGTGGGCGTCGATCCAGGCGCGTCCGCTTTCGAAGAGCCGGCGGTATTCGGCGGCGCTAGAGGGATCGCCCACGGCGCGCGCCATCTCCTCGCCGGCGCGCAGGGCGCCGAGATAATAGATGCCGCACATGGGGTTCGGGCCGTAGAACTCCACATCGTAGGTGTTGTGCTGGACGCCTTCGAGGACGCCATCGCGATCGGCGTCCCAGCCGCCGGGAATCCAGGCGAACTCGATGGCCTTTTTGATTTTGGGCCACATGGCGCGGAGCCAGTCCATGTCTCCGGAGAGCAGCCAATCGAGGTAGGCGTGCATGATTTGCCCCATCTGGCCATCGGCGGCGGCGTAGCCCCAGCGTTGCGCGGGGTCGTGCGGCAGGTTCTCGCGGAAACGTATGCCGCCGGCGTCGTCGAGATCGAAACCGAAGCTGACGGAGCGCAGCGAGCGGGCAAAGGTAGGGAAGAGGTGGGCGGTGGAGGTTTCGTAATTCCACACGTGGGTGCAATTGCCGTGGCAGCAGC
>Ga0182030_10013393_pt1 | contig 16323 bp, 9 predicted proteins | sample 812S3MmetaG_FD_121299 | JGI IMG/M metagenome (GOLD analysis project Ga0182030, IMG submission 121299) | Permafrost microbial communities from Stordalen Mire, Sweden - 812S3M metaG (Illumina Assembly) | ecosystem: Environmental > Terrestrial > Soil > Wetlands > Permafrost | place: Sweden...
CGTCATCGACGATGCCATCCTGCGCGTCACCGGCAAGCCGCGCGACCAAACGGTGGTGCTCACCGCCGACTACAGCTTTCTGTCCTACTACCCGTACTGGGGCTTCCAGGGGCTGACGTCGCATTACGCCAATCCGCTGGCACAGTTCGACCTGCGGGCCGCGCAGATCAAGAAGTGGACCGAGCTCAAGACCGCCGACGAGCTCATCCACGCGCTGAACGCGTCACCGTGGACGCCGCCGACGGTGTTCCTGATGCGCCACGGTGCGAACGGCAACTACACGCTGCGGCTGGCCGAGGATGTCTACCCCAACCAACCCAATGTCCGTCGCTACACCGTGGATCTGCGCGCCGCCCTGTTCGACGACCCGCACTTCACGGTCCGCAGCATCGGCCCGTTCGTGCTGGCAATCCGCACGCCGGGGGCGTAGCAGCGATGGCTACCGATACCTCCGCCGACTTGGCCGAAGAACTACCATCTACCTCCGTGAGCGACACGGGATCAAACCACCGGATCGCTCGACTCGTCGCCGTCGTCGCCGGTCTGCTCGGAGCCCTGCTGGCGCTCGCCACCCCCGCGCTGCCCGTCGACCAGACCACCGCCCAACTGAACTGGCCGCAGAACGGCACTTTCGAAAGCGTCGACGCGCCGCTGATCGGGTATGTGGCCACCGACCTGAACATCGCCGTGCCGTGTGCGGCCGCCGCCGGTCTGGCCGGACCGCAGAATTCCGGCAAGACGGTGCTGCTGTCGACGGTGCCCAAGCAAGCCTCCAAAGCCGTCGACCGGGGGCTGCTCATCCAGCGCGCCAACGACGACCTGGTGCTGGTGGTGCGCAACGTCCCCGTGGTCAGCGCCCCGTTGAGCCAGGTGCTCAGCCCGGCCTGCCAGCGCCTGACCTTCTCCGCGCACGCCGACCAGGTCACCGCCGAATTCGTCGGGCTGACGCAGGGGCCCAACGCCGAGCACCCGGGCTCGCCACTGCGCGGCGAAAAAAGCGGGTATGACTTCCGGCCCCAGATCGTGGGCGTCTTCACCGATCTGGCCGGACCGGCGCCGCCGGGACTGAGCTTCTCGACGACCATCGACACCCGCTACAGCAGCAAGCCCACGCCACTGAAGCTGCTCGCGATGGTGCTCGGGGTGGTATTGACCGCCGTCTCGCTGATCGCGTTGCACATCCTTGACACCGCCGACGGCACCCGGCACCGCCGGTTCCTGCCTCCGCGCTGGTGGTCGCTCGGCGGCCTGGACGGTCTGGTCACCGCGGTGCTGGTGTGGTGGCATTTCGTCGGCGCCAACACCTCCGACGACGGCTACATCCTGACCATGGCCAGGGTGTCCGAGCACGCCGGGTACATGGCCAACTACTACCGCTGGTTTGGTACGCCCGAGGCGCCGTTCGGCTGGTACTACGACCTGCTCGCGTTGTGGGCGCACGTCAGCACCACCAGCGTCTGGATGCGACTGCCCACCCTGGTGATGGCGCTGACCTGTTGGTGGGTGATCAGCCGCGAAGTCCTGCCGCGGCTGGGTGACGCCGTCAAGAAGAGTCGGCCCGCGGCATGGACCGCGGCGGGCATGTTCCTGGCGGTCTGGCTACCGCTCGACAACGGGCTGCGGCCCGAGCCGATCATCGCGCTGGGCATCCTGCTGACCTGGTGTTCGGTAGAACGCGCCGTGGCCACCAGTCGGCTGCTGCCGGTGGCGATCGCCTGCATCATCGGCGCGCTGACCCTGTTCTCCGGCCCGACGGGTATCGCCTCCATCGGCGCGCTGCTGGTGGCGATCGGGCCGCTGCGAACCATCCTGCACCGCAGATCCAAACAGTTTGGTGCGCTGCCGCTGCTCGCGCCCATCCTGGCCGCGGCCACCGTCACCGTGATCCTGATCTTCCGCGACCAGACCCTGACCGGCGAGATCCAGGCCAGCGCGCTCAAACGCACCGTCGGGCCCAGCCTGAGCTGGTTCGACGAACACCTCCGCTACGAGCGGTTGTTCATGGCCAGCCCCGACGGATCGGTTGCCCGGCGCTTCGCGGTGCTGGCGCTGATCCTGGCCCTGGGAATCACGGTGGCAATGTCGTTGCGCAAGGGGCGGATTCCGGGCACGGCGGCGGGACCCAGCCGTCGCATCGTCGGCATCACCATCATTTCGTTTGTCGCAATCATGTTCACTCCCACCAAATGGACCCACCACTTCGGTGTGTTCGCCGGGCTGGCCGCGTCGCTGGGGGCGCTGGCCGCGGTCGCGGTGACGTCGGTGGCGATGCGCTCCCGACGCAACCGCACGGTATTCGCCGCCGTGGTGCTGTTCTTGGTCGCGTACTCGTTCGCCAGCGTCAACGGCTGGTGGTATGTCTCCAATTTCGGTGTGCCGTGGTCGAATTCGTTCCCGGCATGGCATTACGCCTTTGCTACCGGCCTCCTCGGGCTGACACTGCTGGTGCTGCTGCTGGCGGCGTGGTTCCACTTCGTGTCCCCGGATAACGGGTCGCCCAAGACCCGCTACGGCGCACGAGTGGCCGCAATCGTGCAGTCTCCGTTGGCGATTGCAGCCTGGGCGCTGGTGATCTTCGAGGTGATATCGCTGACCCTGGCGATGACCGGGCAATACCCCGCGTGGTCGGTGGGCCGTTCCAACCTGCAGGCATTGGTCGGAAAGTCCTGCGGCCTGGCCGAAGACGTGCTGGTTGAACAGGATCCCAACGCCGGCATGCTGGCGCCCGTGACCGCTTCGCCGGCCGACGCTCTGGGAGCCGGGTTATCGGAAGCGTTCACGCCCAACGGTATTCCCGCCGATGTCTCGGCCGACCCGGTGATGGAACGTCCCGGCGACCGTAGTTTCGTCAGCGACAACGGGACGATCACCGGCGGCCAGGCCGGCAACGAGGGCGGCACCAGCGCCGCACCCGGAATCAACGGTTCCAAAGCGCAATTGCCGTACAACCTGGATCCGGCCCGCACACCGGTTCTCGGCAGCTGGCGGTCGGGTATTCAGGTGCCCGCCCGGCTGCGATCGGCCTGGTACCGACTACCTGCGCGGGACAAGGCGGGACCGCTGCTCGTCGTCAGCGCGGCCGGCCGCTTCGATTCCCGCGAAGTGCAGCTGCAATGGGCCACCGACAGCGGAGCGGCCAGCGGACATCCGGACGGGTCATTCCAATTCTTCGATGTCGGGGCGTCTCCGGCCTGGCGTAATTTGCGGTTGGCGATGTCGGCGATCCCGGCGGCCGCCACCCAGGTCCGCCTGGTTGCCGACGACGAGGATCTGGCGCCGCAGCACTGGATTGCTTTGACGCCGCCCCGAATTCCCGATCTGCGCACCCTGCAGGATGTGGTGGGCTCGCGGGATCCGGTTTTCCTGGACTGGCTGGTGGGTCTGGCCTTCCCGTGCCAGCGACCGTTCAGCCATCAAAACGGTGTCGACGAAACACCTAAATGGCGCATCCTGCCTGACCGCTTCGGTGCCGAGGCCAACTCGCCGGTGATGGACAACAACGGCGGCGGCCCGCTAGGCGTCACCGAGTTGCTGGTGAAGGCGACGACTGTCGCGAGCTACCTGAAAGACGACTGGTCGCGCGACTGGGGAAGCTTGCAGCGGTTGACGCCCTACTACCCAGGCGCCCAGCCCGCCCAGCTACGGCTCGGGACCGCGACGCGCAGCGGCCTGTGGAGCCCAGCGCCGCTAAGGCATTGAGGTACAACAGTATTCAACGCAAAAGCCCCGCCCCCGGGTGACGGCGATGTCACCCGGAAGCGGCGCAGAAGCTGTCGGCTCGCCCGCTGGGTTACGGGACGAGAGCGCGAAGAGGGTGCGTCAGGGCCCAGCCGGGGTGGATGACGTCAGCCGCGTAGTGGCGCAACGGGTGCAAAGGCCCGCTCCAGGGAATGTATGGGTCTGCGGATGCGACGGCCGGCATGAGTGATCCGGCGATCGACAGGCCGATGGTGGCCAACCCGACTCCTGCCGCGATGCGTAGCTTGGACACCTTCTTGACGTTCGTGTCTGCTTGGGTCTCTTCGTTGGGGATGTTGGCATTCATGGCGTGATTCCTTAGCTGCCCGTAGCTGTCCCAAGCCCGGGAATTGTGAGGGAATCCCTGGTTGGGGTCGGCCCCCTCGGCCGACTTCATTAGATTGGCGCAGCGCGCTTGTCAGACGGTCGCGAAATTCTTGCGAAATTCTTGCGTTTGCCAAGCAAGGGCCGAAACGACGCTTAGGGCGAGCGGATTTCGAACGTGAATTCGTGGCCGCCGATGCAAATGTGGTCACCATCGTCGAGGACGGCGGTGGGGCGGATACGCCGGCGTTGCACCTTGACACCATTGGTCGAGCGTAGATCCGTGATCACGAAAGACGTTCCGGTATCCGCGATTACAGCATGATGCCGACTGACCTCGGTGCCATCCAGAACGATGTCGTTGTCGTCATGACGCCCGATCCGGGTGGTCGCGCCGTTCAGCGGATACTGGCGGCCTGCCTTGTCACGCAGCCGGGCGACGACAGATTCACTGACCACCGGATGTTCGAAGGAGGCCGATGCGGGCCCGGCCTTGACTTGCTTACGGGTGGTCAGCGTGGCCGGTTTGGGCCGTTTGGCAGCCAGCGGCTCCTGACGCAGGATCTGCTCATGTAGTGCACTGACCGTTGGGCCGGGGTCGATGCCCAGCCCTTCGGCCAATTCCGTTTTCAGTCGCCGATATGCGCGCAGGGCTTCCGATTGGCGCTCCGTGACGTAGTACGCGGTGATCAGCTGAGCCCACAACGGTTCATGGTGGGGGTACCTGGAGACGAGCACCTCGAGCTCACTGATGACAGCGCCGGGACGGTCGCACGCGATCTCGGCGTCGGCCCGAGCGGTGTGGGCGGCCAGCCTCTCTTCCAATAGCGCGGTGGCATACGCATCAACGAAAGCGAAGTCGCGCAAGTCGTCCAGCGCCGGCCCGCGCCATTCACTCAACGCAGCCGACAAGTGGCCGCTGGCGTCCTCGAACTGCCCCGCCGCGGCGGCCCGAACGCCCGCGGCCTTTTCGGCGATGAACCGGCCGATATCGCAGTCGGCGTCGGCGATGTTGAGTTGGTATCCCGGCGGTGCGCTCGCGAGCACGGTGTTCGGGTTAGCCCCAGCATCGCGGATCAGCCGCCGCAGGGTGGACACATAAGACTGAATGCTGGTCCGCGCCGCCGGCACCGGATCCCCGTCCCACACCGCGTCAATCAGCGCGTCAACGGATACCGGCCGATTGCGGCGCATCAGCAACATGGCCAGCACTGCTCGCTGTTTTGCGGCGCCCAACGGCACCCGGGTCCCGTTGGTGGTCATCAGCAGCGGTCCCAAGACGCCAAACCCGAGCCCTGGGTTCTTCATTTCGCTGCCAGCCTTCCGGGGTCTCGGGCCATTTTCGCGCGGCCCTAGATCTCTATTTTGAACGCACCGCAGCGATGCGGGCTGTTATGACAGGCTGGCGACCGCGGGCCGCTTCGGCACTAGAGCGCGGGCAGCACACCGTCGGCGACGATTTCGTTGAGCAAGTTCACCAATTGCTCGAGTTTGTTGTCCCGGGCGCTGGACCGTTTGTTGCGCAGCCAGTCGAGAATGCTGACGACGCAGGCGTCGGGCCGATTCTCCGTCGGTGCGCTCACGGCACGCCCTCTCGCTCGATGCGCATAGCGCACAAAAGGATTGTCGAGCTTTGACGGTGTCTTCGTGCCCAAATGGACGACGTTACGAATATTTGTGGGTATCGCGAGGACAGGTTGGGCGGCCCCGCGTCCTCACCGCACTCAGCACCGTCGCTTACGATCGACCCTCGTGCCCCACGACGGAACCCAGCGATCCCAGCGGATCCCGCGGTTGGTCGCCGTCGTCGCGGGAAGTGTCGGTCTGCTGCTGTGCCTCCTGGTTCCCTTGCTTCCGGTTCGCCAGACCACGGCGACCGTCCTGTGGCCGCAGGCAAGCGTGGACGGGCACGTCACCCAGGTCACCGCGCCGCTGGTGTCCGGGGCGCCGCGGGCATTGGACATCTCCATTCCCTGCCCGGCGATAGCCACCCTGCCGGCCAGCGGCGGCTTGGTGGTTTCGACGCTGCCGACCGGCGGGATTGATCCGGGCAAAAACGGGCTGTTCGTCCGCGCCGACAAAGACGTCGTCGTCGTCGCCTTCCGCGACACGGTGGCCACGGTGGCGCCGCGGTCGGCCGTCGCCGCCGGGGCGTGCAGCGTGCTGCACATCTGGGCCGACGCCGGCGCAGCGGGAGCGGATTTCGTCGGCATCCCGGGCGCTTCCGGGGTGCTGCCCGCGGAGAAAAAGCCCCAGGTGGGCGGGATCTTCACCGACCTGAAGGTGCCCCCACAGCCGGGGCTCTCGGCCCGCATCGATATCGACACTCGATTCGTCACGGCTCCCACCGCCCTGAAGAAACTGGGAATGGCGGTGGGCGTGCTGGCGGTCTTGCTCGCCATCATCGCGCTGTCCGTGCTGGACCGGCATAGCCGTGGCGGCACGCTGGTCAACTGGCGGTCCCCGATCGGCTGGCTATCCCGGTATCGCCCGCAGCGGCATCGCGTCGGCTGGCGGATCAGCGCAGCCACCTTGCTGACCGACGCGGCGGTGATCGGGACGCTGGCGGTCTGGCACATCATCGGTGCCACCTCGTCGGATGACGGCTACAACCTGACGATCGCCCGGGTCGCACCGCAAGCCGGCTACGTGGCCAACTACTACCGCTACTTCGGAACCACCGAAGCGCCGTTCGACTGGTATTTCGCGGTGCTGTCCAAACTGGCCACGATCAGCACTGCCGGTGTGTGGATGCGGCTGCCGGCCACGCTGGCCGGGGTCGGCTGCTGGCTGATCATCAGCCATTGCATGCTGCGGCGGCTGGGCCCCGGCAAGGGCGGCCTGGCCGCCAACCGGGTAGCGGTGTTCACCGCGGGTGCGGTGTTTTTGGCCGCCTGGCTGCCGTTCAACAACGGCCTGCGACCCGAGCCGCTGATCGCGTTGGGTGTGCTGGTCACCTGGATGCTGGTAGAGCGCTCGATCGCGCTGCGCCGACTGGCCCCGGCCGCGCTCGCCATCGTCGTCGCGATGCTCACTGCGACCCTGGCGCCGCAGGGATTGATCGCTGTCGCCGCGCTGCTGACCGGTGCCCGGGCCATCGCCGCCACCATCCGGCAGCGCCGCCAGACCGACGGATTGCTCGCGCCCCTGGCCGTGCTGGCGGCCTCGCTGTCGCTGATCCTCGTGGTGGTGTTCCGCAGCCAAACGCTGGCCACCGTCGCCGAATCGGCCCGCATCAAATACAAAGTGGGGCCGACGATCGCGTGGTACCAGGACTTCCTGCGCTACTACTTCCTCACCGTGGAGTCCAACGCCGACGGATCGATGACGCGGCGGTTCGCGGTGCTGGTGCTGCTGTTGTGCCTGTTCGCCGCGCTGGTGGTGCTGCTGCGGCGCGGCCGGCTGCGGGGCTTGGCCAGCGGACCGGTGTGGCGGCTGATCGGCACCACCGCGATCGGTTTGCTGCTGCTGCACTTCACCCCGACGAAGTGGGCCATCCAGTTCGGCGCGTTCGCCGGGCTGGCCAGTGCCCTGGGCGCCGTCACCGCGTTCGCCTTCGCTCAGATCGGCCTGCACAACCGCCGCAACCTCACGCTGTACGTGACCGCGCTGCTGTTCCTGCTGGCGTGGGCCACCTCGGGCATCAACGGCTGGTTCTACGTCGGCAACTACGGGGTGCCGTGGTTCGACATCCAGCCCGTCATCGCCAGCCATCCGGTGACGTCGATGTTCTTGACGCTGTCGATCCTCACCGGATTGCTGGGCGCCTGGCAGCACTTCCGGATGGACTACGCCGGACACACCGAGGTCAAAGACAGCCGGCGCAACCGCGTGCTGGCCTCCACCCCGCTGCTGGTGGTCGCCACCATCATGGTGCTCGGCGAAGTCGGTTCGCTGGCCAAGGGTGCGGCGTTCCGGTACCCGCTCTACACCACCGCCAAGGCCAACCTCGCGGCCATCGAGTCCGGACTGTCCCCCAAGAGCTGCGCCATGGCCGACGATGTACTAACCGAGCCTGACCCCAATATCGGCCTGCTGCAACCGATTCAGGGCCAGACCTTCGGCCCGGACGGGCCGCTCGGGGGTATCAACCCGGTCGGCTTCAAGCCCAACGGGGTGGGTGATGACCTGAGGTCGTACCCGGTGGTGACCAAACCGGGGGTGGTGAATTCCGACGCGTCACCCAATAAGCCCAACGCCGCCATGAGTGACTCCGCGGGTACGGCCGGCGGGAAAGGCCCGGTCGGGGTGAACGGGTCGAACGCGGCACTGCCGTTCGGCCTCGACCCGGCCCGCACGCCGGTGATGGGCAGCTACGGCGAGAACACCCTGGCCGCCACCGCCACTTCCTCCTGGTACCAGTTACCGCCGCGGACCCCCGACCGACCGCTCGTCGTGGTATCGGCGTCCGGTGCCATCTGGTCGTACAAGGAGGACGGCACCTTCACCTACGGGCAGTCGCTGAAATTGCAGTGGGGCATCTCTCGCCCCGACGGGACCACCCAGCCACTCGGGGAGGTGCAGCCCATTGACCTCGGGCCGGAGCCGGCATGGCGCAATCTGCGGTTCCCACTGACCTGGGCGCCGCCGGAGGCCAACGTCGCACGCATTGTCGCGTACGACCCGAACCTGAGTTCGGATCAGTGGTTCGCGTTCACGCCACCGCGGGTCCCGGTGCTGGAAACGCTGCAGCAATTGATCGGATCGCAGAACCCGGTACTGATGGACATCGCAACCGCGGCCAACTTCCCGTGTCAGCGGCCGTTCTCCGAACACCTTGGCGTTGCCGAGCTTCCGGGGTACCGGATCTTGCCCGACCACAAACAGACGGCGTCGTCGTCGAACGGTTGGGAGGCCAGCGAGACCGGCGGCCCATTCCTGTTCACCCAAGTGCTGCTGCGGACGTCGACGATCTCGACCTACCTGCGCGGCGACTGGTATCGGGACTGGGGATCGGTCGAGCAGTATTTCCCACTGGTGCCCAGTGATCAGGCGCCGAACGCCGTCATCGAACAGGGCGTGCAAACCATGTACGGCTGGAGCCGTCAAGGACCGATTCGGGCACTGCCATGAGCCAGCTCATCGACAGAAACGCAGCAGCCACCGCCGGCCGCGACGTGCGAACGACGCGCTGGGTCGCCACCATCGCCGGGCTGATCGGCTTCGTGTTGTCGGTGGCAACACCGCTGCTGCCGGTGGTGCAGACGACCGCGATGCTCAACTGGCCGCAAAACGGTCAACTGAATAGCGTCACGGCACCGCTGATTTCCCTATCTCCGGTGGACGTGACGGCCACCGTGCCGTGCGCCGTGGTGCGCGACCTGCCGGCCGACGGCGGCGTGGTCCTCAGCACCGCGCCGAAGAAGGGCAAGGACGCGGCGCTCAATGCGTTGTTCGTCGTGGTCAACGGCAAGCGCGTCGATGTCACCGACCGCAACGTGGTGATCGCCAGTGTTTCGCGCGAGCAAGCGGAGTCCCCGCAGTGCCAGCGCATTGAGATAACCTCCACGCGCGCAGGCACTTTCGCGACATTTGTCGGGCTGACCGACCCCACGGGCAAGCCCCAGTCCGGCGGCTTCGCCGACCCCAACCTGCGCCCGCAGATCGTCGGGGTGTTCACCGACCTGACCGGTCCCGCTCCGCCCGGATTGCGGTTCTCCGCGACCATCGACACCCGGTTCTCCACCACCCCAACGACACTGAAGCTGGCCGCGATGGTGCTGGCCATCCTGTCCACCATCGTCTCGCTGGTCGCACTGTGGCGACTGGACCAGCTCGACGGGCGCCGGATGCACCGGCTTATCCCGACTCGCTGGAGAAAGTTCACCCTCGCCGACGCCACGGTGATTTTCGGGTTCGTGCTGTGGCATGTGATTGGGGCGAACTCCTCTGACGACGGCTACATCCAGGGCATGGCCCGGGTCGCCGACCACGCCGGCTACATGTCCAACTACTTCCGCTGGTTCGGCAGCCCGGAGGACCCGTTCGGTTGGTACTACAACTTGCTGGCGCTGATGACCCACGTCAGCGACGCCAGCCTGTGGATGCGACTGCCGGACCTGATCGCCGGGCTGGTCTGCTGGCTGCTGCTGTCACGTGAGGTGCTGCCCCGGTTGGGGCCCGCAGTGACCTCCAGCAAGGCCGCCAACTGGGCGGCGGCCTTGGTCCTGCTGACCGCGTGGATGCCGTTCGACAACGGTCTGCGTCCCGAACCCATCATCGCGCTCGGTTCGCTGATTACTTACGTTCTGATCGAGCGCTCGATGTGCGCGTCTCGGCTGACCCCGGCGGCACTGGCGGTGGTCACCGCGGCGTTCACCCTGGGCGTGCAGCCCACCGGTCTGATCGCGGTGGCCGCGCTGGTCGCCGGTGGCCGTCCGATCCTGCGAATTCTGGTGCGCCGCCATCGCCTGGTCGGGACCTGGCCGCTGGTGGCCCCGATGCTGGCCGCCGGTTTCGTCATCCTCACCGTGGTATTCGCCGACCAGACGCTGTCAACGGTGTTGGAAGCCACCAGGATTCGCACCGCGATCGGGCCCAGCCAGGCCTGGTACACCGAGAATCTGCGCTACTACTACCTCATCCTGCCGACCGTCGACGGTTCACTGTCGCGCCGGTTCGGGTTCTTGATCACCGCGCTGTGTCTGTTCACGGCGCTGTTTATCATGTTGCGGCGCAAGCGAGTTCCGGGAGTGGCCCGCGGGCCGGCGTGGCGCCTGATGGGTGTCATTTTCGGCACCATGTTCTTCCTGATGTTCACCCCCACCAAGTGGGTGCACCACTTCGGGCTCTTCGCCGCGGTGGGCGCGGCGATGGCCGCGCTCACGACGGTGCTGGTGTCGCCGAAGGTGCTGCGCTGGTCGCGTAACCGGATGGCGTTCCTGGCGGCGGTGATGTTCGTGTTGGCACTGTGCTTCGCCACCACCAACGGTTGGTGGTACGTCTCAAGTTATGGCGTGCCGTTCAACAGCTCCATGCCGAAGGTCGGCGGAATCTCCATCAGCACAATATTTTTCGCACTGTTCGCGATTACCGCCGTGTACGCGGCCTGGCTGCACTTCGCGGACACGAGCCATGGCGAGGGCCGACTGGCGCGCGCGCTGACGGCGGCGCCTATCCCTCTCGCAGCGGGCTTCATGGCGCTGGTATTCGTGGCGTCGATGGTGGCCGGCGTCGTGCGTCAGTACCCCACCTATTCCAATGCCTGGGACAACCTGCGCGAGTTCAGCGGAGGCTGCGGTCTGGCTGACGACGTGCTCGTCGAGCCGGACAGCAACGCCGGCTTTATGCCGCCCCTGCCCGACGATTACGGCCCGCTGGGGCCGCTGGGCGGTGTCAACCCAACGGGATTCGCCCCCAACGGTTTACCGGAACGCACTCTGGCCGAAGCCATCCGGGAGACGTCGGTGCCACAGCCCGGTACCGACTACGACTGGGATGCGCCGACCAAGCTGAAGACCCCCGGCATCAACGGGTCGACGATGCCACTGCCCTACGGCCTTGACCCACAACGGGTTCCGGTGGCCGGCAGCTACACCACCGGCGCGCAACAGCAGAGCAGGCTCACCTCGGCGTGGTACCAGCTGCCCAAACCCGACGCCGGGCATCCACTGGTGGTGGTCACCGCCGCGGGCACGATCGCCGGCGACAGCATCCTGCACCACCACACCAACGGACAAACGATCGTGCTGGAATTCGGCAAGCCCGGCCCCGGCGGCTCCGTGGCGCCAGCCGGCCGCCTGGTGCCCTACGACCTGTACGGGGAGCAACCCAAAGTCTGGCGTAACCTGCGGTTCGCGCGCTCCCAGATGCCCGCCGACGCGGTCGCGGTGCGGGTGGTCGCCGAGGACCTGTCCCTGACGCCGGACGACTGGATCGCGGTGACCCCGCCCCGGGTACCGGAGCTGCGCTCGTTGCAGGAGTACATCGGCTCGACGCAGCCGGTGCTGCTGGACTGGGCGGTCGGGCTGGCGTTCCCGTGCCAGCAGCCGATGCTGCACGTCAACGGTGTCACCGAAATCCCGAAGTTCCGCATCACCCCTGACTACAACGCGAAGAAGCAGGACACCGACACCTGGCAGGACGGCATCAACGGTGGCCTGCTAGGCATCACTGACCTGTTGTTGCGCGCCCACGTCATGTCCACCTATCTGTCTCACGACTGGGGCCGCGACTGGGGCTCCCTTCGTCAGTTCGAGACGATCGCAGACGCGCAGCCAGCCCAACTCGACCTGGGCACGGCCACCCGCACCGGGTGGTGGTCACCGGGCCAAATCCGCATCAAGCCCTAATCGCCTGTGCGCGTGTATGTTTCGTCGTATGCCTGACGAGGACATTTGACGGCCGCCCCCGGTGCCACGTTGTCATAACCGTGCGCGATGAGCGACGCGATGGGGTTCTGTGGCGGTTGTGGCAGGGCCATTGTGGCGGAGTAGGTCGTCGAGAAAGTGCCGCCCAATGAGCAGTGCACGTGCGGCGACTCCTCGTTGAGGGTCCATGTCCCGTTCGCAAAGACATACGGTTCATAAGCGCCGTCCGGAGCGAGGAAGAAGCTCACGCACCGATCACCGGTACGCAGGCCGTCGGTTCGCACACCGTAGTTGCTAACACCAGTCTTGTAGCCGTCCGCATACGACGTTTGAAAGTCGTATTTGCCGTGCAGCGCTTCTGCCGGTGATACCGCGCGTGGGTCGAGGTGAGTGGGGTCGGGCAGCGGTGAGATATCAGCGTCTCCCTTACGGGTCAACGTCACGTTCCGTTTCATGAAGCACCCGCCCGCCGAAGCCCGGGTCGATTCGCCGGACAGCGTCCCGTCCGCCTGTGGAGCCAGCGAGATCACATTCCACGCTTCGTCATTGGGGTTGCCGCAATCGATATGCGAGATGCCGACTTCGAGCCAGCGGCCACCAACGTCGTCAAAAACCATGCTTGAAACGTCGGCGTCATCGCCGCCTGCGGCGGTAGCGACGCAGCCATTCGCGCTGCACGCCGAACGAAATTGCCACGGTTCCGTCCACGGCTTCGCCTCGCCATCGGTGTCTGGGTCTCCGCCGCCCAAGTAGGCCTGATCCATATGCACGGTGAACGTTCCGGTCAACGGGCCGGTGTTGGCAGGCGCGGCGGGTGACGCACTGGTCGAGGACGCCTGCGGCGTGCCGCCGTGTCGGCTGGGGCCGATCAGGACGATCGAGGCGACGACTGCCGCGATGACCGCGATGGCCGCCGCGCTCGACAGAACGATCAGCCGGCGTTTCCGGGATTTCGTCGGCCCCGGCGACTTCGGCTCGTCCTGTTGCGCCTGGTCGTCGTGGCCAGGGCCGGCCGGAGCAGGCGCGCCCGACCAGTACGCCCGATATTCAACGAAGGCGTCCGATCGCGGTCCATAAGCCGGGTAGTCGAGCACCGGGGCAGATCCAGGATCCAGCTGGGGAATCTCCTTGGCCACGGTGTCGCCGCCGTCATCGGCCAGGACTGTCGCGGTGTCGCCGCCGTCATCGGCCAGGACTGTCACGGCGACGACGCGTTGGGTGAGGTTGTCGAAGGCCCGCCACGTTTCGCCCTTGTCGTTGCGGCCGATGCATTCCAGCAATCGATAGCGCCCATCCGGCGTTCCGTCCTGCACAGCACCTCCCGGTGACCTGTCAGCGAACCCCCGCTACCAGGCACGATAAACCGAAACCGGCTCCGCGGAGGCAGAACTCTGACCATTCGCGAAGGTCCGCCCCGCTGATGGACCGGGTGAGCGGGCTTCGATTGCGTGGCAACGTGAAATGGACTTGCTGTCCAATTCGCACGGCTCATGTAATTAGTCACCGGTCGAATAGCACGCCATTTATTGACGTTGAAGTAATTCCTCGCAATTGGTTTAATTCGCGCAATTTTCGGTCATTACTAATTTCGCTGTGATGCAGCCAACAGGGGGATAGAAGGGGTGACCCGATGCACACTTGGGCGCGCGTAGGCGCATGCGGGGCGGCGCTCACCGTGGTGATGACGCCGGTGACAGCCGTTGAGATCACCAGGGCCGCAGCCGAAGCCGGAACCATCGTCGTCCTGGATAGCGACCTTCGACGCTGCGATTTCAGTCTGATAAGCACGGACCCGATGGTGGCGCATCCCGGTCTCGGCACCGGGACGGCCGTCATCAGTCACTCCGGATCGAGCGCGACCGCGGAGGTTCATCTGGTGGACGCTCCCGAACCCGGCACGCATTTTGATGTCGGGCTGATCCAGGAGCCTCGGCCGTCGTCGGCCACCTGCGGTCCCGGGGATCCGGGTACGGCTTATTCCGGATTCGACACCGACGCGGCCGGCAGTGGAACAGTGACCATTAAAGAAGGAATTCGGCCGGGCACGACGGGCGTGTGGGTGATCGTCGAGCGCGCCAACCCGAACTCGCAAAATCCGGCCGAGTTCTATACCTCTGAATTTGTCGCGCCGGTAAGCACTTCGTAGTAGTCCAGTCGTTGTGCGACCCTGCCTCGGCGAAGCACTCCAACCGAGTTCGCCTTAGAGTGATGCACGACTCACCCCTTCGGGCCGCATAGCGACTGGACCACCCGACGGCCTACCTGGCACATCACGCCGGTGGGGTCCAGGGAAAGGCAACACCGTCATGGCTGAGGAACTGACGCCGCATTTCGCGGATGTGCAGGCGCACTACGACCTATCTGACGACTTCTTCCGCCTGTTCCTCGACCGCACGCAGATGTACACGTGCGCCTACTTCCTTGGCGGCGAGGACATGACACTAGAAGAGGCGCAGATCGCCAAGATAGACCTCTCGCTGAGCAAGCTGGGCTTGCAACCAGGCATGACGCTGCTGGACCTCGGCTGCGGCTGGGGCGCCGCAATGCTGCGCGCCATCGAGAGATACGACGTCAACGTCATCGGCTTGACGTTGTCCAAGAACCAGGCCGCCCACGCACAAAAGATGCTCGACGAACTCGACAGCCCCCGCTCCAAGCGGGTGCTGCTCGAGGGCTGGGAGCGCTTTCGCGAGCCGGTGGACCGAATCGTGGCGATCGGCCCGCTCGAGCATGTCGGCTACGACCGCTACACCGCTTTCTTCGAGAGGACGTACGAGCTGTTGCCGGCCGGTGGCACGTTCCTGCTGCACACGATCACGAAACTCTCGGAGAAGGAGATCGTCGAGTCCGGCTTGCCGCTGACGATGAAGATCGTCGAGTTCGGCGACTTCATGCAGACCGAAATCTTCCCCGGCGGCGCCCTGCCGACCATCGATATGGTGAAGGGGTTCTCGGCGAAGGCCGGCTTCAAGCTGAAGCGTCGCCAATCGCTGCAGCGGCATTACGCGAAGACCCTGGACATGTGGGCCGCGGGCCTAGAGGCACACAAAAGCGAGGCCATCGAGATTCAGTCCGAAGAGGTCTACGAGCGGTACATGAAGTACCTCACCGGCTGCGCGGACCTCTTCCGCAAGGGCTACATCGACCTCAACCAATTCACCCTGCGGAAGTAGCGCGGCGCTGGGCTTCTTCACGCTGGGTCGCAGCTGTAATACCGTCGCGTCATGAGCGACTACGACCTAGAGGCGGTGGACCGGCTGCCCTTCGCCACCGAAGAGAAGGCGCAGCGCTACCGCACGGACGACTACCGCGGTGCCGTGGGCCTCAACTGGTACCTGACCGACCCAACCCTGCAGTCGACCACGGCCTATTACCTACAGCCCGACGAGCTGGCCGTGGTCCAGCCGCACCTCACCCGCATCGGTGAGCTGATGGGCGGCCCGGTTGCACGGTGGGCCGAGGAAACCGACCAGAACCCGCCGCGGCTGCAGCGCTACGACCGCTGGGGACACGACATCAGCCAGGTCATCATGCCTTCGTCGTTCACTCAGTCCAAGCGCGCCGTCCTGGATGCCCAGCAAGCACTGCGCACCGACGCGCGAGCCGCGAAGGTGAGTTCTGGGCTGGCGTTGTTCGCGTCGAATTACCTACTCAATCAGGCCGACATCGGGATGGGCTGCGCGCTGGGCACCGGCGGCGGCATGGTCCAGTCGCTAGTGTCGGCGTACGCACCGGCCGACGTGCGCGATCATGTCCTGGCGAAGTTCGCGTCCGGCGAGTGGGCGGGCGAGACGGCGCAGCTGCTGACCGAACGCACCGGCGGCTCGGACTTGGGAGCGTTGGAAGCGACCGCGACGCGCGCCGGGGATGCGTGGCTGCTCAACGGATTCAAGTGGTTTGCCTCCAATTGCGCCGGCGAGGCGTTCGTCGTGCTGGCCAAACCCGAAGGCGC
>Ga0182030_10013394_pt1 | contig 16322 bp, 14 predicted proteins | sample 812S3MmetaG_FD_121299 | JGI IMG/M metagenome (GOLD analysis project Ga0182030, IMG submission 121299) | Permafrost microbial communities from Stordalen Mire, Sweden - 812S3M metaG (Illumina Assembly) | ecosystem: Environmental > Terrestrial > Soil > Wetlands > Permafrost | place: Sweden...
ACGCCGGCGACATCGCCAAAAAATTCCAAATGTTCGCGCCCGATGTTCGTAATCACGCCGAACTTCGGCTGGATCATTTTCACCAGCGGCGCGAGTTCGCCCGGATGATTCGTGCCGGCTTCCAGCACGGCGGCCTGGTGCGATTTTTCCAGCCGCAACAGCGTCAACGGCACGCCGAGGTCGTTGTTGAAACTCGCCTCGCTCCAGAGCGTCGCCAGCTTTTGCCGGAGCACTGATGCAATCAGTTCCTTCACCGTCGTTTTCCCGTTCGAGCCGCCGACGCAAACCACCGGCAACGCAAAATCTTTCCGGTAAATGGCCGCCAGTTTTCCGAGCGCCAACCTCACGTCATCCACCGCCAGCAGCGCCAGGCCGGGCGCGAGCTTGGGTTTTGGACTTTGGACTTTGGACTTTTCAACCACGGCAGCCGCGGCTCTTTTGGCCGCGACTTCGCTCAAAAAATCGTGGCCGTCGAAGTGTTCCCCCTTGATGGCAAAGAACAAATCGCCCGGCTGCGCCTTCCGCGAATCGGTGCAGACATTTTTGACCAAAGATTCCGACGCGCCGCGCCGGAGTTCGGCGCCGCAGGCTTCGGCGACAAATTTCAAAGAGCGAGCTTCCACAAATTACTCATTTCAGCAAAAACGTGGCCGTGACGACGGCGGTGATGGTTTTGTCCAGCGAGCTGGTGTCGTTTTCGCCGCCGCTGCTGGTGTCGGTTTCGTGCGACGGCGTGATTTGGAACACGCCCATTTCCGCGTCATGCAAATTGGCGATGCTCCGGCTGCCTTGCGCGGCGATTTGTTCGGCGCGGGCGCGGGCATCCTTCGTGGCGTCGGCCAGCATCTCAATTTTTTCCTCGGCCACCTTGGTGTAAAGAAATTGCGGCGGATCGGTGGTGAACAAAACTCCCTGCTGGACCAGCGGCGTCGTGTCGAGCTGCGCCAGCCGGTCCACGTCCGGAGATTCAACGCGAACAGCCTGGGTCAGGCGATAACCGGTCGTGCGTTCCTGCCTCCAGCCGTCCGCATCCTTGATTGAGGATTTGAGTTCCTCAATCTCAATGGGTTTGAAAACATAGTTGGTTACGCCGTTGAGGGTCAAAAATTGTCCGACTTTCACGGCGTCGGCCTTGAGCTTTTGCTGCGTTTCCAGCAGCGTCGGCGCTTCGGTCGCGAACGAGCCTTTCCAGACGACCAGATCGGATTTGACGTTTTTACGGGTCGAGCCTTTCGCCGTGATGAACTGCGAATTTTTTACCTTCAACCACGTCGTCGTCGCGAGCATGGAAGACAGGACGAGTCCAACGGCCAGAAAAAGTCCGGCGAGCATTCCAAAAAGCTGGGGGCGTGAATTGTTCATGGCGTCTGCGAATAATTTTTGGGGTGAAGTGACGCGACCACCGGGCGCGGCGGATTCTGCGTCTGCAAATTTTGATCCGGCGGCACATTCAAATAACTGGCGCAGCGTTCGGCGATTTCCTTGAACACCGGCCCGCAAACTTTCCCGCCGTAATAACCCTCCTTCGGCTCGTCCATCACGATGGAAATGCAGACCTGCGGGTTGTCCGCCGGAAAAAATCCGATGAAAGACGAAATGAATTTGTCGTCAAAATATCCGCCGGCCGGATTCGCTTTTTGCGCCGTGCCGGTCTTGCCGGCGACGACGTAATTTTGCATCGCGGCGCCCGGCGCGGTGCCTTCCGGCGACACCACGGTTTTGAGAACCCCCACCATCTGCTTGTCGGTGGCTTCGCTGACCACCTGCCGGACGCGCTGCGGTTCATATTTTTGCACCGCGTTGCCGTTGCGATCTTCGAGCCGGCTCACGAGCATGGGGCGCATCAGCCAGCCGTCGTTCGCGAGCGCGGCCATCGCCATGAGCATTTGCAGCCGCGTCACGGCCACGCCCTGCCCCATCGGAATTTGCGCGACGGAAACTTTGCTCCAATCCTTGACCGGATGCAGAATGCCGCTGACTTCGCCGGGCAGCGGAACGCCCGTGCGCTGGCCAAAACCGAAATCCCACGCGTAATGGTAAAGGTTTTGTTCGCCGAGCTTGATGCCGATTTTCGCCGCGCCGATGTTCGACGATTTGGTAATGATGCCTTCGGTTGTGAGCAGGCCGAACGGCTCGTGGTCGTGCAAAGTTTTTCCGGCAAAGGCGAAATGTCCCTGCTCACAATCAAATTCATCGGTCAGTTTGACGGCACCCTCGTTCAATGCGCCGGACACGACGACGATTTTGAAGGTCGAACCCGGCTCGACGACATCCGTGATGACGCGGTCGCGCGTTTCCGGTGTCACGGTGGCCGGCGTGTTCGGATCATAATTGGGCAGCGTCGCCATCGCCAGGATTTCGCCGGTGCGCGGGCGCAGAACAATGCCCGTGATGCTGCGCGGCGTGTGCTTTTGCATCGCGTCGGCCAGCGAAGTTTCAAGAATGTGCTGGATCGCCGCGTCAATGGTCAGCACCACGTTCAAGCCGTCGCGCGGCTGCACATCCTCGTCGCGCAACGCGACGAGCTCCTGCTTTTTGCTGTCGGTTGCCGTCACGCGCCAGCCGGCGACGCCGCTCAAGACGGAATTCAGCGCCAGCTCAATGCCATCGCGCCCGGAAATCTGCGACACCGGGCGGCCGTCCAGTTTGAATTCCTCCACGCCCGAAAATCCCAGCACCTGCGCCGCCAGCGGGCCGTTCGGATACACGCGCATCTGGTCCGGCTCGGGGAAAATGGCAGATTGCCGCAATTGGCGAAGCGACTCGCGATCGTTCCGCGACAATTTTTTCCCATCCGCGCCCGGAGAAAATTGGCCCATCGCCAGTTGAATTTTTTGCCAGTTTTCCTCGGTGACGTTTTTTTGGAGCCGGACGTAATGCAGATTGTTCGTGACCGTTTCGCCCCTTTCATTTTTGGAAACGCGCACGAAAAGTTTCGGATAAAGCTCGCCTTCGCTCATTTGCAGCAGCGGCGCGAGCGCGTGCGCCACGGCCACCTGCTGGGTGCCGATGAGCGACGGGTCGGCGCAAACCGTTTTCACCGGAATGCTCGTGGCGAGCAGATTGCCGTGCGCGTCGAGGATGTCGCCGCGCCGCGGCGCCTCCCGGAATTCGCGCTGCGTGTTGTCCTGCGCCAGTTTCGCCAGTTCGTCATGGCGGAACACCTGCAAATACACCAGCCGGCCGGCGAGGCCGGCGAAGACCGCGCAGACCAGCAGCGTCAGCGCCAGCACCCGGCGATATTGCAGTTTTTTTGTCATTTCAAAATAAGCCGGCCGCCCGTGGCGATCGGTTCCTCACTCCCGACGGCGTCACGAGCGGCGGCTAAAATAATTTCATTGCGTCCGCGGCGCGCCGGCCTGCCGCGCGGCCAACTGGCGCGGCACAGGCGTTTTCTCCGGCGGCGCGGCGGCGGGTTCCGGCAGCCGCCAAACCTGCGCGGGTTGCGCCGGAGCCAGGCCGAGATTCAACTCGCGCACCCGCTGATCCAGCATCACCGGCGAACGCAAATCCGCGAGCCTCACCCGCAACTTTTCGCTGCCGTCCGTCAATTGCTTCAAATGCAATTCACGCTGGCGAATCTGCTGGCTCAAGCGGTAAATCTCATTTTTCTGCCAGACGTAGCCGATCGCCGAACCGGCAATCAGCATGCATAAAAACAACGCGCCGAACGCCGGCCCAAACCAGGTCGTCGCCGATTGATTATTTCGATTGCTCGCCATCTAAATTTTCTCCAGCACCCGCAACTGCGCGCTGCGGCTGCGCGGATTTTCTTTCAACTCAATTTCGCCGGGCGCGATCGCCTTGCGCGTCTGCCATTTCAATTCCGGCGCGCGCGGCTGCCGCAATTCCGGCACGTCCACCTCGCCGCTGAAGGTGTAATCGCGCGTCCGCTCGCGGCCAAATTCCTTCACCACGCGGTCCTCAAGCGAATGAAACGTGATGACCGCCAGCCGCCCACCGGGCTTCAAAATTTTCACCGCCGCTTCCAGCCCGCGTTTCAAGGAGCCAATCTCATCGTTCACCGCAATTCGCAGCGCCTGAAAAACCTTCGTCGCCGGATGCGCCTTTCTTCCGGCGCGCGGCGAAATTCTCTCGATCAATTCCGCCAATTGCCGCGTCGTCCCAAATTTTTTCCGCTCGCGGTCGTGAACGATTGCCCGCGCAAACCGCCGCGAGTCGCGTTCACCGCCAAATTCCCAAAATATCTTCGCCAGTTCTTCGGCGCCCGCGCCGTTCACCAAATCCGCCGCAGTCCGCGGCTGCCGGTCGTCCATCCGCATGTCCAGCGGGCCGTCCTGCTGGAAACTGAACCCGCGCTCCGGCGAATCCAGTTGCGGCGAACTCACGCCCAAATCCAGCAGCACTGCGTCGCAGCTCGCCGCCGGAATCCATCCGTCCATTTCCGCGAAATTGCTACGGCGGATTTCAAATCGTCCGGCGAATTTTTCCGCCAGCCGTGTTTTCGCCGCTTCAACCGCGACGCCATCGCGATCGCACCCAGACAGCCATCCAGTCGGCGAACTCGCGGCCAAGATGCTGGCCGCGTGCCCAGCCCCACCGACCGTGCCGTCGGCGTAGCGGCCGCCCGGAATCGGCTTCAGCGCCGCCAGCACCTCCGCCGCCATCACTGGTTTGTGAATGAATTCTGGCACTGCGCATTTTTCCTTTAATAAAGCGCGGTCGCCCGCAAGAGCCGCTCGCCCAAAATTTCCCAGGATCTTTTCGCCGGTGACAAAGCGGGAATTTCGGCTGCCGCCGGACGCGATTTGATCGGCACCACTTCCACGTCCGCGTCGCTCAAGTCGTTGTGGACCACTTTTACGGTGTCCAATGAAAGTTCGGCCTGCACCGCGGGCAACGCCTTTGGCTCCACCGGCGACGCGCCGGTCCAATGCGAAGCGGGATTCAGCCGGGTCGTCCACGCCGCCAGCGATTTTGGCGGGCCGGAAACCGGCGGCGCCTTCCGCGTGGCCGCCGATGCCGGCGCGGTTTCTTTTTTGGCCGGGGCGGGCGCGGTTTCCGCCGGTGCTTTGGCCGGCGCAAAAGGATTTTTCGGCGAAATGAATTTCGGCAGAAACACCTGTTTGTTTTCGTGATACGAAATCGTTTCGCTTCCGCTCACCACGCTTTTCCCGGCAAACAATAATTTTCCAAGGTTCATAACATCACATCATTTCAAACGCCTTGGCCTGATGCACCGCATCCGCCGCCTCGACGTGTTTGTAACGGGCCGGCTCCCAGATTTCGAACTGCTCCAACATGCCAATCATCAGCGCCTCGTGCTTGATGCCCGCCGCGTGCGCCATGGCTTCAGGCAGGCAAATCCGTCCAGCCTTGTCCACGGTCACCTGCTCCGAGTTGCCGCCGACAAGCCGCCGCAGCACATCTTTGTGCGGATCGCTGTTGGGCATCGTTTCGATTTCCGCCACCAGCTTCTCCAGTTTTTCGGGCGGCAGCACGCGCAGGCACGTTCCCGCCCGATGCTTCGGCCAGACCACCACCGCGAACTCAACGCCATCCGTTTCGGCACGCCATTTCGCCGGAACCTGCAAACGGCGCTTCTCGTCAACTCCATGCAAATATCTGGAATTGAAATAAATTTTTTTGTTCGGCGCGTCGCTCATTTGTTCACATCACTATCCCGAAACCACAATAATCACCCACAACGCCCCATTCTTATCCACTTTCACCCACAAGTCAACAAAAAAAAACACGCGGATTTTTGAAACTTATTCAACAGTTATTCACAACCCGGAAATTGTAGCACACCGCCTTGAATCGCACAACTGCTTGAAAATTGGAGCTTGAAACTTGAAACTCGCGCCGATGCGAACCGCTGATTTTGATTTTGAACTGCCGCCGGAATTAATCGCGCAACATCCCGCGTTAAAACGGGACGAATCGCGCCTCGTAGTTTTGCATCGAAACGAAAACCGCATCGAACACCGGCGGTTCCCCGCCCTGCTGGATTTTTTGCGACCGGGCGACGTGCTGGCGCTGAACAATTCGCGCGTGATTCCGGCGAGATTGCGCGGTGTCAACGCCAAAACCGGCGGGCAATTTGAGGTCTTGCTGCTGGAAGAAATTGCGCCGAACAATTGGTGGGTGATGCTGCGTCCCGGCAAAAATGCCCGCATCGGCACGCAAATTATTTTTTGCGAAGCCGATGGCAAGCCAGGCGGCGTTTGTGCCGCAGTCGTTGAAACCAATGATGACGGTCACCGGCGGCTGCAATTCTCCGGCACACCGGACATCCGCCGCGAACTGGACCGGCTGGGCGAGGTTCCGCTGCCGCCTTATATCCAACGCGACAGCCGACTGCCAGACGACAAGGACCGCTATCAAACCGTATTCGCCAGGATCAACGGTTCGGTGGCCGCGCCGACGGCGGGTTTGCATTTCACGCCGGAATTGCTGGAACAAATTCGCGCACGCGGCGCGCAAATTTGCTTCATCACACTGCACGTCGGTCCCGGCACGTTTCTGCCGGTAAAAACCGAATCACTGGCCGCCCACAAAATGCACGAGGAGCGGTTTGAGTTGAGCGAAGAAACTGCAAATTCAATCAATGCCGCGAAGAATTCCGGCCACCGTGTCATCGCCACCGGCACAACCACGGTGCGCGTGCTCGAAACCGTGGCCGCGCAAAACAACGGAAAAATTGCAAAATCCGCTGGAAAGACGGGCGTTTTCATACATCCGCCATTTTCGTTTCAAGTCGTGGACGCGCTGCTGACGAACTTTCATTTGCCGCGCTCGACGCTGCTGATGCTGGTGAGCGCGTTTGCCGCGCCGGGAGAAACGCGCGGACGGGAAATGATTTTGCGGGCTTACGCGGAAGCGATTCGTGAGCGTTACCGTTTCTTCAGTTACGGCGACGCGATGCTGATTTTATGAGTCCAAAGTCCAAAGCCCAAAGTCCAAAGTCGCCGTTTGTGTTCGTCAACATGGCGATGACAGCGGACGGAAAAATCGCGACGGCGAATCGCGCGGTTCACTCGTTCAGCAGCGAGCGCGACCTCGAACATCTCTACGAACTCCGCGCCACGGCGGACACGGTGATGTGCGGCGCGCGGACAGTTGAAATCTCGGGAACCATTTTGGGAACGGGCGGTGAAAAATTTCGGAGGCTGCGGCAGAGACGCGGGCTGGCGGAATATAATTTGCGCGTCATCGTCAGCGGCAGCGGCTCCATCAATCCGCGCGCGGCCATCTTCAAAAAGCATTTTTCGCCCGTCATCATTTTGACCACCGACCGCGCTTCAAAAACAAATCTCCGGCGGCTGCGGGCGATTGCAGACGGAGTGAAGATTTGTGGCAAACGTGAAATCAATTTTACAGCGGCTTTGCGCTGGCTGCGGGTGAAATGGGGCGTAACATGGTTGCTTTGCGAAGGCGGCGGCGAATTGAACGACGCCCTGTTCCGCGCGGATTTGGTGGATGAGTTGCATTTAACGATCTGTCCGAAGATTTTCGGCGGCAGCAAGGCTCCGACCATTGCCGATGGCGGAGGCTTTTGCCGGCTGGTGGAAGCGAAATCGCTTCAAATCAAATCATTCAAGCGCGTTGGCGATGAAATCTTTGCCGTGTTCCGGCGGACGAGGCGGCGGTGAAACAAAGCCATCTTATTCACAAGGCTGGCTTATCAATTGTCACCGGTTTGTCACCTGGCTGAAGGCTGAATTTCGGAAATTGGCCTGTAAATGGACAAAAAACCGGGCGGACTTTCGTCCGCCCTGTTTTGCAATCAACTTATGGCTCAAAATGCTTACGGCTGGCGCAGGAGATAAAATTGCCGGTTCGTCCCTGGTGAGTTGGTGAATTGATAATTACCGGAACCGGCCGGACTCTCAACCGCCTGCCCCACGACAGGCCAGTTGGTAAGCGCGGACGTCAGGTTGTTCGTGGCCAATACGCTGAAGCTGGCACCGGTTGCGTTGGTGAACGTGAACCGGAAGGCACCACTTTTGAAGGCGGTTCCAACCAATTTGGGCGGTGTGACCGCCAGCGTGGTGAAGCTGTGATCCGATCCAAAACTTGTGGTCACGGCATTGGTGGCGACGACCTGGTAGTGATAAATAGTTCCCTGGGGCAAGCCGGCGAGCAAGCCCGCCACAATCACCGGGCTGGAACCCGCCGCCAGCGTGTTCGTGGCAGTGACGCTGCCATAACTGGCGGTCGGGCCATATTCGAACCAGTAGGCGGTGGCATTGCCGTTCGGATTTACCGAGGCGTCCATGGTTGCGCTGCTGGCCGTGATGTTCGAGGCCGTCAGGGTCGCCGCCGCGGGAGCGCCGGGAGGAGGCACGGGCGCAAAGGCAACGCCCTTCAAGTTGGCCGACGAATTCAGAGGCAGGGCGTAGAGCGTGTTGGTCAAAGTCAAATTGATAGGTTGGTTCCAGGCCTCGGAGTCATGCACCATGACCACACTATTTCCCTGGGTGCCGCCGCTTCCGGTTGTGTAATAAAGGTCAACCCCGCCGCTGGCATTGGTGGCAGCGCACAGGCCGTCACCGCCATTTGGGGTCGGCCAACTGTTGCCGGCGGACACCCAGACTTGCTGCTGGGTTGCCGGATCAATCGTTCCCGTGTAATAATACTTGAAGATGGCGCCCGTCGAACTGTTGGTGCCATCAATATAATATGCCGTGTCATAAATGGTGCCGTTGTTTCCCGATCGGAGCAAATAGAAATCCAACACAAAGCCATCCGTGGGAAAACCTTCAAGGGGAAACAACGACTGACTGCCGTTGGCGGGCGCTCCGGGTATGGGAGTTGGCGACCCGGCCGGCGCAGGAAGTATTGACAAGACAGTGGAATAAGGATCCGTTCCGCCTTCCTGTTGCAAAACATAAACGGTGCCGCCAAAACTTTTCAGCGAACGAACATTGGCCGGATTAGCCACGGAATAGGGAATATAAGCATCATCCGGGGTGTTGTTATTTGTATAAACACCGCCTTTGTCCCCCATGAACCAAGTCATGTCGTCCACGCTGACGGCACTTCGAGCCTGATTTGCCGTGGCGTCTCCCAGCCCAACGTATGTGGTTTGAAGAACGAAATCACCTTGGGAATTAAATGTTCCGGCACCCCGTGGGTCAACCGTCGTTACGTCGGCAACTGTCGAATCACCGCACCCGCCGGCACTGAAACACAACAATGTGCCATCGTCGCTATCCGCCAGCCGTCCGGTCGAGCTGGAGCTGCTCTGGCGCAAGGCATTCGTCCCAGTTGCAGGAACGGGAAAAATGTTGACCGGCGACGACTGATTGGAGTTCCGAGGGCTGAATTCAAGAATGCTGAAGGTTGAATTTTTCGACGTCACATCTTCCTGCTCGACGGCCAGATTGCCGGGGGTGAACCCGGTCGTGGCGGGCGCGGGAATATTAAAGGCGGATGAATTCGTCGTGGTGTAGGGCAAACCGCCCAGACCGACGGCACCGCTGGCGGTATAGGTGATAGCCGCGCCGGAAACAGCGGACGCGCTGGCGGCCGACAAATTGGTGAAGATTACCGTGCCGTTGGTCAGGGTCTGCGCGACGCCGCTGCCGGGTCCAAAACTCCAGCCGGCGCCGGGGGTGGCCGTAAAAGTGGCCGTGCCGTTGGTTGCCACATTGTTGTATTGGTCAAAAAGCGCCAACGCGGGTTGCGCGACGAGCGTGCCGCCATTGCCCGTGGGCGCGGCTGGTTGCGCGGTGACGACCAATCGCTTCGCCGCACCCGGCGCGATGTTCTGGACCACCGAGTCAGGGCTGTAATTGGTCGCGCCAATCGAAATGGTGATTGAGCCGGCGGTTTGCAACAGCGATGAGATTGAGGGCGTGAATACAATCTGGCCGGCGGAAATCGCATAAGCGGCATTCGTCAAAATCGTGCCGTTCACGCTGATGCCGGAGATCGCATTGCGCCAATTGGCATTATCGGTGAAAGTATTCGTAAAAGGAGCATCCACCGTGGCAATCGGCGAAGGAGTGATCATGGGCGCGGTCAATACCGCGCCACTGGACTGTCCGCTAATGAAGATGTTGTCAAAACGCCAGTTGCCCGAGCTGTTGTTCAAAGCGGTTCCCACTCCATTGACGCAGGAGGTTCCCGTGGACGCGTTCACAATTCTGATGGCAAAATTCGGATTATTGGCCGCCGCCGGATTGGTAATGGTCGCGGTCAAGTTGGAGAACCATTGCTGGCCGCCCGTCGTCGCGATGCAATTGACATAATATCCCTGAACCGAATTAGGATCCGTATCAGCGGTGTTGTCCACGAAATTCAAACTGCTGCCAGACTGGGCTGCGGGAATGGTGATGGGAAGATTGCTCCAAGTGACGCCATCCATGGTGTATTCGAGTTGGAGGTTCGCCTCGCCTTGTTTGGTCAAATACCAATCAAAGCCAACTATTATATTCGTGAATCCAGTGGTGTCCACTTTGAACTGCACTCCTTGTGTGCCAACCGGTGCCTGACTCGACCAACCATTTCCAGCTCCGGTTGCCCGGATGCGCCATTCTTTACTAAGATTGGTGATTCCATTCCCCCCGTTCGCGGCAGAAGAAGTGTCTCCACTGGCTCCTTGAACGATGTCGGGGTCGTTGGTCCCATAACCCGTGGTTGGCCAGTTGGTCATGCCCAAAGCCGCCGCCGATACCGCGCCGGCGCAATTGTTCAGGCTCGGAGCCGGGTTGGGACTGTAATTGGTAATCGCCAGATTCTCGAAATTCCATTGGACGACGGTGGTCTGCGCCCTGGACAACGACAGCGAAGCGAGCAGCAACGCCACGGTTACGATGATGTGTTTTTTCATATTCATTTTGATTCGCGAATTTTCAGCAACGGGAATATTTTCCAACCCTCCTAAAACTGGGATGCATTCTCCAATTGCCGTGTGACAACCTGATGACGGTTATGCAACAATTAAGCAACTTCACTTATGCGATTTATTTTGTCACCTGATTGTCACTTTCCGTCCACGCATTCGTAACCTGACGGAGCGAACATGACGGCGGTCAAGCTGGAATTTCCGAAGGGCAAGAAATGAAGGTGCGCCTTCGGTGTTTCGCGAAACGAAAGAAGGACAATATGTTGAAATCAAAGCACAACCATGGATTCACTCTGATCGAGCTGTTGGTGGTGATTGCCATCATCGCCATCCTGGCCGCGATGCTTCTGCCGGCCCTCGCCAAGGCGAAGAGCAGAGCGCAACAGGCCAACTGTCTCAGCAACTTGAGGGAATGGGGCCTCGCGAACAGCCTGTATGTGGGTGACTACAACGAATCCTTTCCCTGGCCGAGGTATCAGGTAAGCCAAACCGCCATCCAAGACAACCCGCTTTGGACTCAAGTCGTCTCGTTTTACGACTTGAACCAGGGAAACGACGTTTGGTTCAACGGACTGCCCTCCTATGTCGGCGGCAAGCCCCTGTATTCGTGGGCGAACAATCCGAACGGCTTTGCCAGTCTCAATTCCATATTCACCTGCCCCACCGCCCTCGCCTTGGGCATCAACTCCGCGGATATTTCCGCCAGTCATGGGTTCATGGATGCGAGCGCCCGCCCGCTGTTCAACTATTCGATGAATTCAAAGTCTCTGGCCAACGAAGCCAGCAACGCCCGCCTCAAGTCCCAGATGATTGTCCAGCCATCGGCGTTCGTCCTCTTTTCCGATGTCCGCACCCGCTCCGACGACATGCCGTTCTTCGTGGTTGGCTCGGCCAATCAAACCGACCTTGCCACCCCGCATTGTTACACCACGCGCTTTTCCGCCCGGCACAATCAGAGCGGCAACATCACCTTTTCAGACGGTCACGTCGCCCTATACAAATACACTTACGTCGTCAACTCTTCCGGCCATGACCCCGGCAACCCGGACATCAACTGGGATTGCAGCGGCATCACCGTTCCTTGATTTCAACCGCAACCGTTTTATCTTCCAAAAATGAAATTGATGAAATTACTCGCAAGCCCACGCCTGTGGTTGCACGCCGCCGCCCTCACCGGCTGGTTCTGCCTCGCCGCCGTTGCTGTCGCGCCGCTGCGCGCGGACGACACGATGGCACAACCCACCACGGCGGTTGATGCCAGCCAGCTTCATTATCTCAACGGCAAAAAACCCGACGCCATCGCCCTGCTCGCGCCGCCACCGCTGCCCGATTCACCGGAACAGGCCGCCGACATGGAGGAGGTTCGCGCCGTCTTTCACGCCGCCACCAGCAACGATATGGCCGCCGCCTATTCGGAAAAGAATTTTTCCGCCTTCAATTTCACCCCGGCCATCGGCGCGTTCTTTCAATCCAACAACCTGCCCAAAACCGCGCTCTTCTTCAGTCGCGTTCAGACCGACGCCGCGGCCGTCACCGACAACGCCAAGGATTTTTACAAACGCCCGCGTCCCTACGTCACCGACCCCAGCCTCGCCAACGGCAAACTGGAAAAAAGCTTCAGCTATCCCAGCGGCCATTCCACCGAAACCATGGTGCTCGCGCTGGTGCTGGCCGATTTGTTTCCCGACCAGCACGACGCCATCGTCGCCGTGGCGCGCGGCATCGGCTGGCATCGCGTCCAAATCGCACGGCATTATCCAACCGACATTTACGCCGGTCGTGTGCTCGCCCAGGCCATCGTCAAACAGATGGAGAAGAACGACGACTTCCAGAAAGATTTGGCCGCCGCGAAGGCGGAAATCTCCGCCGCAATGCCGGCGGAAAAAATTAGCCAGCGGGGCGTTGAATGAATTGCAGCCCTGTCCTGAATTGATTTTCAAACTTGCAAGCGGAGCGCGAGTTGTCCCAACTCGCAGCATATCCGCGCCGTTCAGCCACTGCGAATTGCGGACAATCCGCGCTCCCCGCCAAATTAGCCAGTGAATAAAATGTCACCAAGTTGTAACTGTTTTTATATTGCATTTTTGATCGGGTTTTGTAGGATGGTTTCGTTCTTTTGGAATGAACCTATGAAAACGAACATTAAAATTCAGTCCGCCATCATCGCGATCGTCGCGCTCATCACCTCCGCCCAGGCGCAATTCACGCCAGGTGATCTGGTTGTGCTTCAAGTCGGCAACGGTGGAACATTAAGCAGTGCCGCAGCGCCGCTGTTCCTTGATCAGTTCACCTCGACTACTGCTGGTCAAACCGTCACGCCGTTCATCACAATTCCGTCCGACGGCAGTGGATTGGTCTTGAGCGGCTCGGCGAGCTCGGAAGGCTCGTTGACGCGCTCAACCGACGGCTCGATTTTGACATTTGGCGGCTACTCTGCAGCCTCGGGAACCGCCAGCATCGCCAGCGGAACCGCACCGCGCGAAGTCGGCGTTGTGGGTGCGTCGGGACAGTTTTCAATCGTTGCAAACTCGTCCTCGGCATTGAGCGGAAACAACATTCGTGGCGTCGTTTCCGATGGCCAAAATTACTGGATCGGCAGCGCGAATGGCGTTTATTATCAAGCTTCGGGCAGCAGTTCGCTGATTCAGGTCACCAATTCTAATACCCGCGTGGTGAACATTTTCAATGGGAATCTTGAATATTCCACCGGCTCGGGAGCCAATCATGCCGTCCTTGCCTACACTGGAGCGCCAACCAGTTTGACCGCGCCGTCGCTTTTCATCGGAAGTGGAAACACTGCCAGCCCTTACGACTTTTTTATCAACGGCACAACAGCTTATGTGGCCGATGACACTGCTGGCGCTTCCGGTGGAATTCAGCGTTGGGACTTCAACGGCTCGGCATGGGTGCTTTCCTACACCATCAGCACCGGAGTGGCAAACATTGGCGCGCGGCAATTAACGGTGGATACAACAACGCCAGGCGGGGCGACGATTTTTGCGACGACTGCGGAAAGCTCGGCAAACCGCTTGATCAGCGTTCAAGACTTGGGAAGCACGTCAGCGGATGCCACTACATTAGCTACGCTGGCCACCGCGCCAACTGGCGATCTTTTCCGCGGTGTGGCTTTTGCGCCGATTCCCGAACCCGCCACGTTCGCTCTCGCCGGCATGGGCCTGACCGCTCTGTGGGGTTTCACCCGCCGCAACCGGAAATCCTGAATCATTTTTCACCAGAAAACACGCGCAGGATGAACCTCCTGGCGTGTTTTTATTTAGCGTCTGGCCGGAAACTCATGTTGTCGCTTCGTCCTCGTTCTCGGTCTCGTCCTCGAAGATTCCAGGCAAAATCGAGGACGGGAACGACGAGGATGTTTCGGCCGTTTCCAGCCAGACATCATTTTCCTGCCGAATCCTTCTTTGTCTCCACCCAGCGCGCAAACAGCCACAGCAAATCGCTCAACCGGTTCAGATAAATGATGATCTCCGCGTTCACCGGCCCGCCGGATTCCTTCAACGCGCACACGCTCCGCTCCGCGCGGCGGCAGACCGTCCGCGCCATGTCCAGCGCGGCGGAATGAAGCGTCGCGCCCGGCGTCGCCCAGCCCTGGAAGGTCACATTCTGCGACTCGATTTCCTTCACCAGCGCGTCCAGCGGCGCCGTCATTGCCGGCGTGACGAGCGAATAGCCATCCCGGACATAGCGCGGCAAATCCTCCGGCAGCACGCCCAGCTCGCCCATCAGCACAATCAAATCCTTCTGGATGGCCGGCAGATTGCGGACGATGAAATCATCCGTGGCCGTGGCGCGGGCCAGCCCCATCGCGGCGTTCAACTCATCCACCGCGCCGCACGCCTCCACGCGCGGATGATTTTTCGGAACGCGCCGGCCATACATCAACGCCGTCGTTCCCGCATCCCCGGTTTTGGTGACAATGCTCATTTCAAATCCTGATCGTAATCTTGCTCGCAATCGCAATCCCGAAACAGATTAAGAACAGGATTACGATTATGATTAAGAACAATCATCGCGAACGCCTCACCGTCGCAACTTTGTCCGCCTTTGCCAAGTAGAATGGATGCTGTCGGCCCGGCTTGCTCCTATGAAATTAGGCGTGCAAGTTCATACAACCGTGAGGAGTTTGTAACCGAGGGCGGCAGCGTTTTGGTGAAGTCTTATCAATTTCTTTGCCTGTAGTTTTTCCTCTGCTGCAGCCCACACTTTCGGATCGTGGGCTTCCCGGTATTTGAGCAGGTGCCAAAGGATGCGTGCCAGCTTGTGCGCCATGGCGGTGATCGCCTTGGGCGTGCCCAGCCGGGCTTTCCGCGGCGGAAGCAATCGCCGAGATAGGTCTTGCTTCCCCATAACGCCTGCGCGGCCAGCCGCAACGCCTCGGCCGCCCGACTTTTTACATCGCGGGTCTTCACCGATATCACCCGCTCATCCGTGATCCGGTTGTCCGGGCACAACCCCAGCCACGAGGTGAAACATTTGGCCGTCGGAAACCGCCCGACAAAGTCCGGACCCAGTTCGCCAAACAACACCAGGGCCGTGCTGACTTGCAGCCCCGGCACCTGCGTCAGCTCCACCCCGGTGATCCGGTAAAGTTCGGTTCTGGCCTCGAAGCGCGGCTCGTTGGCGCGCGGCTTTTTGTGCCGCAAGGTCGAGGCCGGTGGCGGGCTGGCCTGCACGTCCACCCGGCTGGCAAAGCCCGCGAGCGCTTGCGCCGTCGCCGCGTCGTCTTCGGTGATGAGTTGTTGATAATGCCGCCACGTCGCCAGGGCTTGCCGCAGCGCAAACAGATGTTCGGGCCGCCAGTCACCGACCAGACTGCGCGCAATCGTGTCGCCGCTGGCCTTGATGCGGTGGTCTTTCAACTGCGCCAGCTTGCGGCCGTCGCGTTCTCCGGCCAACACCGCGTCCCAGATAGCCAACCCGGTCACGCCGAAGATGTCGCTGATGACATTGTTGATTTGCACGTTCATTTGCGTGAGCGCCTTGTGCAACTGCATCACCTGCTGGCTGGCGTAACGCACCAGATTGGCCCGCTGCCGAATCTTGGGAATAATAGATTCCGGCGCGCCGGAACAATGTGTATTTTGTATTCATGTGCATGGTTCTGAATCATAGACCAGAACCGTCGCGACACGGTTAAAGTGTAGTGGGCGAGTTTCAGCGGGATAGTGGCAGGATAGTGGCGAATTGTGATTCTGTGTGCCGCCATACTGACAGTTCCGCTGACAGTGGCCGTCCATGCGCTCAAGAAACCATGTATTTACAATGGTTTTATCAACATGAACACAGATGGACCGGTCTGTTGCATTGCTTCACAGCTTGGGGTGACAGCGAGCCGCGCGCGATAGCGCATGAAACGACCCAGCGAAAGCTAAAAGCGTGACACAGGATTGATTCGGCTTTTGCCGTTATTAATTTCGGCGGCGCGTCTCGTAGCACTGAAGCGCGCGACAAACACTTTCCGAATCAGAAAAGCGAGTAATACAATTCA
>Ga0182030_10013395_pt1 | contig 16320 bp, 11 predicted proteins | sample 812S3MmetaG_FD_121299 | JGI IMG/M metagenome (GOLD analysis project Ga0182030, IMG submission 121299) | Permafrost microbial communities from Stordalen Mire, Sweden - 812S3M metaG (Illumina Assembly) | ecosystem: Environmental > Terrestrial > Soil > Wetlands > Permafrost | place: Sweden...
AACACCACCATGTCGAAAGAGGCACAGTCGACGGGAGCGCACGCCTATCCGTATGCATTGCGCATCGGCAACTTTCTGGCGGTGAGCGACAGTCCGCTGGCGCTGGACAAGGAACGCTGGCGCGCGTCTCTGCTCAGGTATTCCATGGACGGTCGACCGGTATTTGACCTGGCGAAACACTCGGATCGCGATCGCTTGCAGGAGCTACTCTCCATCCCCGATCAGCTCGATGGCAGCAGCGGCATGCTTGAATCGCGGGACAGTTTGTTGCGGCGAACGAAGGATGCGCGGCTAATCACCGATGACAACATGGGTACGGAGTGGCAGTAGCGCGTCACAGGCGGATTTCTTTGGTCGCATCCGACGTCCAGCTCCTTCACGGGTGACCCACGTCTTAACAGACTCCCGGCTCACCCGCAGAAGGTTCAACACTACTGGGGCAATACTGGCCGTGAGTCGGCAGGCGCGATAACCTGCCATCCGTTGTTTGACTTGACCAGCGTGGCCGTGGCTGTCTGCCGGCCAGAAGTATCCGCTCCCAGCTTGGAGAAAGCGGTATTGATCTCCGTACTGGAGGCCCAGGAAGGGACGCCGGTGAGGTCATAGTGATAATTCACTGTATATTGAGTCGCGTCGGCGGTGTCTGGCGGGCTGAAGCTGTCGATGGTGGTGACTTCGCGATGACCAAAGCAGAAGTTGCCGTAACCGGGTTGAGTCTGGTCGGCGGTCCAGGTCGAGCGGCCTTTGTCGGAGAGGTCGTAGTTGTTGACTTGCTTGGACCCGATCAGGAATCGCTTTTTCTCCGCGGAACTGCGCACCAGCAGGCCGGCATCGGTGAGAGCGTCAAAGCCTTTGGTCTGCATGTCATTGGCGGTATCGGCCTGTGCCGGAAATTTCATGGGATCGTTCCAGACACATTCCTGGTGGGCTCCCAGATAGCCGTTGATGGCGGATTTGAAGGCAACCTTATCGACGGTGTTGCTGTGGCAGCCTGCTGCCACGATGAAGCCTGCTGAGATGGCCAGGCCGAGGTTTCGCTTGAATTGCATCGGTCGTTTCTCCTCGACCGTTTGGATGCAGGAAGGGTCTGAGATGCCGTACCCGCAAGCAGGCAATTTTCGGCGGCTTCAGTGGGTTGGCTGCGTTTGCCGGGGAGACTTGAGCGTGCGCGGCCGGGGCGCCAACCACTTGCGGACGCGCAGGGCCACGGCCAGCAGTCCTGGCGTAATGCTGAGCGCCTTGTGCGTCATGTAGGTGAGTGAGCGGCGCAGAGTCCAGCGGCCGTTGAAGACGCGCCAGGTGATGAAGACATATTCAAATGCCACACGCCAACGCGGGAAGCCCTTTAGATGGAGGTAAGCGCGGGATCGCTCGGCCTTGGTGTGAATGGCGGAGGCGTCGAATAGGTGCATCTCGGCAGCCAGCTTGAAGAGGCGTGTGCCTGGGTAGGGATAAAAGATCGATTCGTGAATGATGCTGGGTTGGCAGGCGCGGGTTACGGCAACGGTTTCAAGGTAGTCGTCGACCGTTTCGGTGGGGAGGCCCATGAGGACGTAGAGCGCTACGCCAATGCTGTATTCGCGTGCCGTACGACAAAAGCTGATGAGGTCCTGATTGGAGTAAACGGGCCGGTTGAGAATCTCCTTGCGGATGCGTTCCGATCCTGATTCCAACCCGACGTTCAGCGCCAGCAGGTTGGCTCGCTGAAAGGCGGCGAGCATATCGTGCAACTCCCTGGAGTGGCGCACTAACTGGGCCGTGACGGCGAGGTTCGCGCGGAAACGCAAAGGCTTGGCGCGCTGAGCATTGAACCTGGCCAGGCGATCGCAGAGTTGCGTCGCGAAGGCTGGGGATGCACCGATGGTTTCGATTTCCAGATACAATTCGGTGATCTCAGGGAATTGTTCGACGATCCAATCGATTTCCTGGACGATTTTTTCGGGAGAACGGAAGCGGACATACTTGCCTTCGGTGAGGTCTCGCAAAGCGTGATTGGAGCAGTAGGTGCAGCCAAAGGGACAGCCGCGGCCAATGACCACGCGGAAGGTGCGGTCAGTCTCGTCAACCCAGCGCTCCCAGTGGAGGAGGTTGATCATGGGCAGGTCGTCCAAATTGCTTTTGAACTGGGCAAGAGGGGATCGATCGATGTCGTATTCGGCGACCGGGCTGGAGACGGCAGGATGGGCATCCAGGATATGCAGGGGAATGGAGTCTCGATGTTGGTTGCCGCGGAGAATTTTGATCCACATGCCGGGAATCTGGGACGGATGAATGCCGGCCTCGATCGCGTTGGCATAGGCGACAGCCGCGTCCTCCCCTTCGCCGATACAGATCGCGTCGATGGCCGGGTGACCGATGGTGGCGTCGGGGTTGAGGCTGGGGTGTGCGCCTCCGACGATGACAGGAATACGCGGATCACCGTCTTTCACTTGTTGGCAGAGACGGCCAATCAGCGGGAATTGCGTGGTGACCGCCGAGGCTGCCACCAGGTCACATTCAAAGTCGACCAACATTTCAGTGGCGATACGATCGAGCGGAGTAGCCGGGCAGATCACCCAGCAGCGGACCTCGTGGCCGGCCGCTTCCAGGCAGGCGGTGATGATGCTCAGGCCGAAAGGAGTTTTTCCCCAGGTGAGCAGGGGACGGTCGACGGTTCCGTAGGTTTCTACTGAAAAAACACAGGCGACGCGGGCCAATGGCGGCCTCTCCCTGCTGCGAGGCAGCAAGCTCGGAGGAACGGGGATTGAGCCAGACTGTAACACCGCGAAAAGCGAAATACCTGTGACATCGGACACGCTCGTCTCCGACATCCCTAACGCAACCCGATGCGAGAGATGGAAGGCGAAGACAGAAAGTCTGTCCTCGCCTCTGGATTCAGGAGGTAGTTTTCAGGATGTCGTGGTGACGGTGTGCGCGGTCAGGTCGACGGTGAAAGTATCCTGGACCTGCCCCTGCGGAGTGGCCGTGGTGGTGAAGGGCGCGGCAAGATAGGTGCCGGTGATCTGAGTCGGGCTGATGGTCAGTCGAAGGAAGCCGAAGTCGTCCTGGTCGTACTGTTCCAAAGTGAGATCGGTGTCAATCTGGAGTGGAACTGTGGGGTATTGGCCGCTAACCTTGCTCAGTTTCCCCAGATTGGTATAGCCGCCGGCGCCGGCCACGATGAAGGGGATCTGGCGGGTGTTTCCGCTGGCATCGGTGACGATGTTGGTGAAGCGCTGGTAGTTATGCACGTGGCCGGAGAGGACCATGTCGGGATAGCGGCCGGCGGACTGGAAGCTTGTGCTAAGGATGGTCTCGGCCTCAGAGGAGCCGGAGTGATCGACATCGCCGGAAAAAGGTGGGTGGTGGATCGTGACGATCAGCGCCTTGGTGGGATCGGCAGCCTGCAATTCGCTGACGAACCATGCTTGCTGGTCGGCGTGGATTTCTGCTTCGGTTTCGCCCACGTTGGAGCAGAGACCGATGATGGTGGCGAAGGGAGTGGTGAAGGTCCAGTAGACATTCGGCTGGTCCATCTGGGTCCGCGCCGCGCCGGTCATCAGCGAGCCAGGAGCTTCCGGAGTCGTCGACATAAAATTCTGCACAAAGCCATCGAAGGGAACCTTGTTGGGGTCGACGGGGCCGTCCTGGGGATCGTCCGGCTGGCAGTCGTGGTTGCCGGAAATGGCCACGATGAAGGCCGGGTAGCTCTGATAGGTGGCGTAGAAGTTGGCGCCGTACAGGTCGATGTCGCCGGCGAAGTAAACGATGTCGCCGAGGTGATAAAAGAAGGCGGGTTGGGCGTTCTCTGGCTGAGCGCCGGCATCGGCAGTCATCATGCCGGCGACGAAATCCTGCTGAGTGCCGCGATAGTCCCCCGTGTCGCCAACAGTATGGATGGTCATGGACCCCGCTGCCTGGATGGCCGCGATGTCATCGGCGGTCAGGAACTGCGACAGGTCAAAATGGTACGGCGAAAGTCCGGTTGGGTTGGGTAGCGGCTGGAAAGGATAGGTCGGCAGCGAAAAGGAGGCTTGCACCGGGATCGGCCCATGGATTCGCGCCTTCTTCTGGCTGGCGGTTTGGTGGCGAACTTGCCTCTGGGTGGGAGCGGTGGTTTGCGGAAGGATGCGGTTGCGGCGATTGCCGACGCCTTGACCGGCGGAAAAACTCTTGCTCGGGCTCATGGGGATGGCTCCTGCGCGGCGAAAGGGCGGCGCAGCCTTATGGTATCGCCGGTTCCCCGCAGTTGGGTGAGCGTAGTGTTACGGATGTCAAATTCGTGCGCTTATTTCCAGGAAGCCAGCAGGGCTCCAGAGGCCATCAGGCTGATCAGCCAATAGCCGGCGTTGATGAGGAAGAGCGAAGACGGCCGCTTTTCATAGATACCTTGCGGCAACTGAGTCGCGGCAAAGAAGCCCAGCCAGCAGATGAATCCGATGAAGACACCATGCTGCCAGTCTGCCGAACCCGACCAGCGGATGAAGTGCAGCAACACGAACGAAACGAGGATGTCTCCGGCGAGAGAGGCAATCATGCCCAGAGCCATACCCTTTCCCTTGTCGGCGGAGTTGTGAATGTTACCCAGCGCGGCGAGCCATGGCTTGGCAAAAAGCAGCGGCGAATACCATACGGCGCCGATTAGCCAGATCATGACAGCTGAGACCAGTAGAGCCCAATGGTTCATCTGATGCAAGTGGTGGAAGGAGTCGACGCCGTTCATGGTGACCTCGTTCTTGGTGTTTGGATTGGGGAGATCAGGGTAGGGGTGGGAACTGGCCATGTCAAGAAAGATTGCAGGAAGTCTGTTTCAACATGAGGGGAAGTCTCTCGGAACTGCGCGGTGTAAGGTGTAAGCCGATTGTGCTTGTGAAGGAGATTGCGATGCGAGATGCAAGGATTAGGTCGATCACGACCCGGACGGGTTTGATTTTGAGTGTTCGGAACGGCGCGGTTGTTGCGCTGGCGGCTGGAGTGCTTGTCGCGGCCGGTTGGGGGCAGGCTACTGTACCGGCGGGGATGCGTCGAGAGACGATTGCCGACCCGGTGCTCAACATGACGGCGTTCGATGTGATGGTGCCGACGAAGTGGCATTTCGCGGCGCGCTTGATGCAGGGGACAACTTGCACGCCGGTGCCGTCACCGGTCTTTCGAGCGACGAGTCCAGATGGGTTGACAGTGCTGGAACGCCTGCCGAGAATGGATTGGAGTTGGGGCAATGGGCCCGGCGTGGGAGGCAAGGATTGTCTCGACCTCAAACGTGAGATGGGCGCCAAGGAGTTTGCGAAGTACGTCGCGGTGATGTTGAAGACGGAGTATGTGGCGGACGATCCCTTCCCGGCGGAGTTCATGGCGAACATGAAAAAGGCGTCGGCGGATTCCGCGGCGGCCAACGCGGCGCGCTACCGGGCGGCGGGGATGAATCCGCCCACGGAATTTTCGGATATGGACCGGATCTTGGTGAAGTTCAACAACGGCAGCTTTATGATGAAGGGCCAGATCTCAGTGAGCATTTATTGCAGTGGGAACCGGTCGAAGCCGATCGGGAATATGCCCGTGAGGGAGTCGCATAGCTGCAACGGGGATGTGCGCTTTGTGCATGCGCAGGAGACCCAGTACGCGGCCATGGTGAAGATGCTGGAACCAGCAGGAGCCATGAAGCGGCAGGATTGGAACCAGGCGTGGATGGATGAGAACAATCGTCAGACTGCGCAGAACATCCAGGCCATTCGGGCGCGAGGCGCTCAGTACCAGGCTCAATCCGCCGCCAGCCATGAACAGTTCATGCAGAGCCAGGCGGCGCGCCAGCGCACCCACGAAGCCTTTATGGCCTCCATGCAGCGAGGCACGGATATGTCGATGAACAGGACGCAGCAGGCCATGAATGCGCGCTCGACCGCCGCTTCGAACGTAGTTGATTACGCGCTCGATCAGCAGACGGTGCGCGATCCCAGTTCAGGCCAGGTGAACAAGGTTTCGAGTTCGTATTCCTATACCTGGGTGGATTCAACCGGCAAGACAGGCTACCAAACCAATGATCCGAATGCGAATCCCAATGGCTATCTGCAGGGCAACTGGACGCGCCAGCAGGTGGTGAACGGCGACGGCACGCAGAAGTAGTCGCTTACGGCATTTCCCGTATTCGATAACTCTCAGACGCGAAGCAAAACCAACGAGGCGGATAGCTGAAAAGCCATCCGCCTCGTTGGCTTTGTTGCTGACACGATTGCCTGGGTTCACAGCCAACCGACAAAGCACTGTCCTCGAGAAATCAACACCGACAAGTGATATTCGTCCCGTCAACCGGCGGTGTCTTCTGATGTGCCAGCGAAACAAGTCAAACCTGTGCGAAACGGCAGCCGAGGGCAACCATCGCGCTTTGATTGACTCAGGCGAGGCGGACGCGAGCGGTCTTGGCTACGGAATCGAGTTCACGCTGAAGCCGGTGCAGCAGTGGCGCCAGGACCGCGGGATCTGTGGCTGCAGGGATCAGAACCACTTGGTCAAGGATCGTCGCGTCGGCGCCGGGATTGACTTTTTCGAATCGAAACAGCAGGCCATCCGGCTGCGAAGCATCTGGGCGAGTTTGGATGGAAGCTTCGATGAGAAATACGCCCGTGGTCAGCCACGGGTTATAAGTACCGTTCGCGAAGAGACCGTCGGGGCCGAGATAGGTTTCGAGAGGAGCCGCGGTCAGCTTGCGGCGCAAACGGGCAGGCGCATTCTGCGCGGAGCGGTGAATGAGGATCATCAGGCCCGCGGACAACAGCACCGCCCCCAATCCCACCACCAAGATCACGCCGATGGAAGCAACACCAGCGAGAAAGGTGCCCAGGGTGAGCGGGATGGCGATCACCGCGACGAGAATCAATTCTTTCTTGGTGTATCGATTCGAGGGTGCCGGGTGTTGCGCGATTTGCTGCTCAATCCACGCATTCCATTCGGCCGTGGAGTACGTCCAATGCACCCAGGCATTCGCCTCCACGGCGGTCAACATGCGATCGAGCGACAGCGCGCCGACATAGCCTGCAGCCAGCATGATGCCACCCAGTCCCACGACCCAGGCTCCAAGGAAAAGCGCAATGAATTGCAGTACGTTCGCGACCTTGCCGGGGAAAACGTAAGGCACAAGAGCGATCACCGCGAGAATCAGCGTGGTTTCGCCGGCGGCCTTGAGCCACGCAATCAATCGACGCCTGTGCAACGTGAGCAGGCGCGTGTTGGCCGGAATAGGCGCGGTCTTCGGCGTGGTGATACTGACGATAATGGCGATCAGCGCGATGGTGGCGACAAACACCGCGCCAAAGATGGCGCCCATCTGCACTTCCTTGGAATAGCGCTGCGTGAGCTGGACGACGGCGATAAAGAGGCCGATCGCCGCGGCGATGGACAGGCCGATAGCCAGCATCCAGTGCAGGGTGCGGCGGCGCGAGTACATTGGGTTGCGGCGCCAGCTGTACCAGGAACTGACAACCATCAGGATGGCGAAGGCTAATGTGATCATGAGTTTTCGAGATGCCTCACACAGGTATGCGCGAAACGCCTGAAAAAACCCTCATCGAGCAGCGGGACGATCAGAGTCCTACAAATTCTTCTTTGAGGCGGAGCACACGTTCATTCCTGGCTGGATCGTCTCCCGTCTCGATGGTTGTCAAAGGCCCGGGAACAAGTGAGGATAATTGCCGGAAGAGGTCATCGCCATCTTCTTGCGCACGAATCAAGAAATCCTGCACCAGAGACTGAATCAGTTGCAAGTCTGACGCCTCGACGAGGTCGGAGAGAAACTTCGAAACGAAGAGATCGAACTTCCCATCAGATTCCCAAATCATGAGCAGGACTGGAACTGGTGACACCAAAGCGGTCGCCTCATGCGATGGCACGTATCCCAGGAGGCAATATTGAGTGCGGAAATCGGAGAGCATCGTCTTTGCGGTTTTCTCTTTGGACACGTCTTGAATTCAAATCGCCGCTGATGCATTCGACTGCATCACGCATTAAGTGGTCACTGGACAGACGGTGAAGAGCCCGGTTGAAGGCCCTCAGAGCCGAAATTGTTTTCCAGTCATCGGGCAGGTTCGCTACTTTGAGCCATAGTCTATCAGCATCCAAATTTTTGACAACGTCAATCAGGGCGCCCAAGCCATCTACGTTCGTCCAGGGATAGATGCGCCAATCCAAATACCGCGAAGAGGATGGAAGTGGAGAATCCAAGCCTGCGGCGCCGCCAAACATGTGGCCGAAGTCAATAAATGTGGTCGCAAGTTTGCCGCCGTTGGTTCCCGTGAAAAGGGCTTGCCGGTTATCGGCGTGGTCGGCGCAGATGTCAACTATCCAGGCGAGCCAGAAATCCCAACGGTTCTCGATCCTCGGATGGAAGGACTCAGGAAGAACGTCCAGCACGGCGCGGGTGCCTAGGTCAAGAAACTGCGAAGCGAAACAGACTCCAGGATGTGGGCGGGTGGCGCCATTGTCTGATTGGAACCAGGATCCCGGATTTTTGTCCAAAAAATCAGCGGTCACACGGATGGGGGTCCAACGTGGCACTGGAAGTGCGAGGGCTTGGTATAACTCGGACCCTACACTTTCGTTGAAGAGCAGGTTACAGCCCTGTGGGTTCTCCAACGTTTTTACAACATAGAATGACTTATCGCTGGCCTGCACAAGAAGGGGCTGCGAACCTCCGCGAAGTTTTCGAAAGAAATACGTCGCGACAGGGGGATCTGAATGCATGAGGGCAACTCCATCGGTCCAAGAATTCAAGAGAAAACAGGGTGTGCGCGAATTCGAGGAGAATGAAGTCAAAAGGAGCAAGAGGAAGAGGATTGCATAAGGACAGGTACTTCGACCGTGTGAGCCCTCTCCGTAGAGGAAGCGTTCTTGTCCTTTGATTATGTCTTGATGCTAATGCAAGACCCAGCCGTTCAATATGTACTAAAGGGATCATTCTGGGTTCATGGGGCAAATGATCCCGAAACGGGAGTTTGGACGCCCGAAGCAGTGTCCTTGCGTAAACTAAAGTGCTGGCAAAAGGATGCGGTCGCTATGTTGAGAATGTCTCTCACCTGGAGCGAGAGCAATAATATGGAAACAATTCCGGAAACACGAAGCGTCTTCCCGTGAACGGAGATTTCAGGTTTGGACGGTTGAGCTGAGCAGGTCTTCGATCTTGATTGGCAGCTCCCGGACCCGGATGCCGGTGGCGTGATAGACCGCGGCCGTCATGGCCGGGGCGACGCCGGCCAGGCCGATCTCGCCGATGCCCCTTGCGCCGTATTCACCGAGAACCATATCTGGGTAGTCGAGAAAGATGACTTCGATGTTCGGGCTGTCGGCGTGCGTCGGAACGAGGTAATCGGCGTAGTTGTCGTTGATGCAGTGACCGTCGCGTGGGTCGTAGATGGCTTCTTCGAGCATGCCCATGCCGACGCCCATCACCACGGCTCCCAGGATTTGGTTGGTTGCCGTTTTCTTGTTGATGATGCGGCCACCGTCGATAACTGACACCACGCGGCTGACGCGCAGGCGCGCAATGCCGGGATCGTATTCGACCTCGACGAATTGCGCTCCAAAGGAGTGGGCCGAGTAATTCCTGGCCCTCGGATCCGAGGCGAGCGAACCGGAATTGCCTTCTCCATTTGCGGCGGCGACGGATGCGTACTTGAGGAGTTCTTCGTAAGGGACACCGGTTGAAGCGGGCTGCGTCTTGATATGGATATTGCCTTCTGAAAATTTGAGCGAGTCGGGAGTCTTGCCGGCGAACGGCGAGTTTCCCGCCGCGATGGCAGAGCTGATGGCCACCTTCATCGCGTTATCGGTGGCTTCAGCAATGGCTGGCAGGACCGTAGCCGTAGCTGTGGAACCTCCGGAAGTCGGGCCAGGCGTTAACGCCGAGTCGCCGAGGACGACGCGAACGCGGTCGACGGGAATGCCGGTTCGGTCCGAAACTACCTGGGCGAAAATTGTGTATGTCCCGGTGCCGATGTCCTGCGTTCCGCAGGAGACGCGGGCGGTGCCATCATTCAGCAGCGCGACCGATGCCTGACAGGGACCGCGGCCGGCTCCCCAGGACGCAGCGGCCATGCCCCAGCCTACGATGATGTCATTGCCCTTGTTTGGGCCCACCTCGACCTTCCTACGCATGGAGCCGACTGCGGGTTCGCGTCTGGACCAGCCAAATTTCTCTGCGCCAACCTGCAGGCATTCCTTGAGGTGGCGTGAGGAGAACGGCTTGTTCTGACTCTCGTCGGTCAGCGTGTCGTTCTTCAGGCGAAATTCGACCGGGTCCATGTTGAGCGCGATGGCCAGCTCGTCCATCGCCGATTCAATGGCAAACAGTCCCGGCACGGCCCCTGGTCCACGCATGGGCGTAGGTGTCCCGACATTGCGGCGAACCAATGCAGATGTCAGCAGCAGGTTGGGTGTGGAGTAAAGGAACGGAGTTGCCTCGCCGCAATTCTCCTTGATGTCGTCGTTCAGCGAGGTGTGGTTGCGGTAGTCGTGGTGAAGCGAGGTGAGCTTGCCATCGGAGGTAGCGCTCAGCTTCATGTGCTGCTGAGTGCGGGGACGATGGCCAACCGAGGAGAACATCATCTTGCGATCCACCGAGAGCTTGACGGGCCGGTTCAACTGGCGAGAGGCAGCTGCTGCAAGAGACGAGTGCGGCCACGGGAAAAGCTTGCCGCCGAACCCGGAACCGAGGAAACGGGTAATGATGTGAATATTTTCGCGCGGAACGCCAAGCGTCTCTGCCATCACATGCTGGTGGTTCATCACTCCCTGGGAGGTTTCGTAGAGGAGGAAGTTGGGATCGCTCCACACGGCGACGGTCGCGTGCATTTCCATGGGGTTGTGGGTCTCGGCCGGGGTGACGTAGGTCTGGTCCACCTTGATGGTTGCCGCGGCAAAAGCGGCCTCGGCGTAGCCCCGCTTGGACTCGGTATGCAGCGGCAACTCTTCAGTCTGGGGATCGTCGAGCTTGCGGCTGACGTTGACCGGAGTGGGAGCGTACTCAACCTTGACGACGGCGGCGCCGGCCAGCGCCTGCTCGTAGGATTCCGCGATGACCAGCGCGACATACTGGCCCCAGTAGCGGATGATGAGGTCTTCGAGAGGTGGGCGGGCCTCGCTGGTGCGTCCGCCATTGCCGCCCTTGGCCATGCGAAACAGGCCGGGATTTTTGCCGCCATACAGGTTCGCGTGGTGAAGAACGAGCACGACCCCCGGCATTTTCTCGGCCGGCGACGTGTCGATAGAGCGAATGGTTCCGCTGGCAATCGTCGAACAGACGGGAACAGCGTGAACCATGCCGGGAAAATGATAGTCCGCGGCGTACATGGCGACTCCGGAGGTCTTGAGTGGACCGTCGATGCGTGGCAGATCGGCTCCGATGATGGCGGTGGGAGAATATGGAGCTTTTTCGGCTTTGTCCTCTTTCGCGGGAGCGGCGGGGGCTTGGGCGGCTGCGTCGATGACGGCGTCTACAAGTTCAATGGGCATGGGTCGCTGTCCTTTGTACGGCTGCTCGGAAACGGAGAAGCCGGGCCGGGGAGGAAAGTTTCTCCGTTGGGTGTTTTGCGCGAAAGACTTGTTGACGCGAATCGTACGTCTTTCCTATGAGACGGATTCTGGAGTCGCCGGGATGCATGGGGTGTGGCGCCACAGCTGACTCAAGATCAATCCGCCAAGGCGAGAATGTTGGGATTGGAGAGCCCAGCCGGCTGTGTTGAGCACGGTGTTGTGGTCGGGTAGTGCCTGCGGCTCCAGGTGGGTGAGGAGGCGGAAGGTGAGATAGAGGAGCGAGACCAGCGGGGCCGCGACCATACGGCCATAGAGCGAAGGCGGAATGGCGAAGTCGGAGAAGACCCAGGCCGCGCATGCGATTGTGGAAGGTGTAACGCGAATCGCCAGATCGGCAACTTCCGCGGTCGTCAGGCAATCGAGGAAAAAGTGCGTGGCGACCAGGTCGTAGTTGTTCTTTCTATCAGGGGACCAACGGCGGATGTCGGCTCGCTCGGTGCTTAGACGGGAGTGGTTTGGTCCGGCTCGCCGCATGAGAGCACGGAGCATCGCGGGGCTGGCGTCGACGGCGTGGACGCGAATCGACGAGTTCGCGCGGAGCAGCGCGGCGGTGAAGCGGCCGTCTCCGTCGCCCAGAACCAGGGCGCTTTGACAGGAAGCAAGCTGGGGCAGAAATTGTTTGCGGCTCCGTTGCAGGTACGGGCCGAAGGAGAGGTATTCCAGCCAGCGATACGGGCCGGCGAGCGCGTTGAAGTCGGGAGCCGGGCTGTGGTCGGCGATGGGCGTGGCTGGAATTGGCATGCTGGAGCGAAAAACATTCAAAGAAACAAAAGGAAAGGCGTGAGCATTAGGAGATCGGCCGCGGCGCGGAGGGTAGTCGGGTGGAGGCGCCCCCGATAGCGATGGAGAATGGCGATGCCGACGGACCCGGCTGCGGCGGTCGAAAGCAGCGCTGCTGTCCGCGGCTGATGAAGGAAAATTTCCGCCCCAGCCAGGAGCATGGCAGCAGCACCATGCAGGATCGACGGGCCGGCGATGCGAGTCGAGCGGCCAAGAGGAGGGAAATCCGATTCCCACGCCTCGATAGCATGGCAATTGAGCCAGGCAAGCCCAGCGAATACCAGGAAAACCGGCAGGAAGGCAAGACGGTTGGTGGAAAGGCGCGACCAGGCGGGCAGAGCGCAGGCCAGTGTGAAAATGAGCCCCACCAACAGCTCCTTGGGCAAGCCCAGCTTGAGCCGAAGGCGCGGCAGCGGGAAATGCCCCGGTGCATGGACGGAGCTGAAGTATGCCAACGCGGCGACTCCGAGCAGCGTGTTGCGCTGTCGCGCGGCCATCGGCATGTCGTGAAGGACCAGCCCCAGGCCGATCATTGCCGCAGCGACGGCAACGGGAATCATGACGCGGCGATGCTTCCAATGGAAGAGATGGCGGGCTCGCAGGTTTTCTCGTTGGAGTTCTGTCTGCGGACTACGAAACCTGCGGTGCGCGTCCAACAGGCGATCGCCGATGTAAAAAGCCCACGTCGCCAGTCCAAGGACTGCAGGAAGCCACAACGGCAGTCGGACGCCAGCGGCAGAGGCGAACGCCAGGCTCCAGAGAATCGCAACCGTAGGCGCATCCAGGCTGGTCAGATGCCAAAGGCGGAGCAGTTGGACCGGTCGCATCCTTTCCAGATTGGGAGGAGTTGCGCGCAGAGGGATATTCGCATCCACTTGGGCTTGAACCGGAGCGGGGTTCACGGGTCGGGAGATGGGTGGTGCGGCCACTGCTTTATTTTACGACTGCTTGGGTGCGGGGCCGATTGCTTCCACCGCAGCCGGTTGTTGTGGTGTCGACGGATCGATTCAGGAGAGTCGAGGTTTGGTCCTAAGCGAGGGGGAATTTAGAAACGGTGTCCTCGCAGCCCGGTCAATTATCATTCTGTCATCGGATTGGCGATACGTTTCCAGGCGACATTTTGGATTGGTTTGTCGATCTTTGGAGGGGCTTATGAGGGTTTCTTTGGCTGCGTCGAGGTTTATTGTTCTATCGGTGGTTGCGGGCGGGCTGATGGCGGCCAATGGCATGGTGTTGGCTGCGGAGAAAACCGCGAGCCTGAAAACACCGGAGATCAAGTACGAGAAATACACACTGCCCAACGGCCTGGTGGTTTTGACACATGAAGATCACCGTTTGCCGCTGGTGGCTGTCGACCTCTGGTACCACGTGGGTCCGCTGAACGAGAAGCCGGGACGCACCGGTTTTGCCCATCTTTTCGAGCACATGATGTTCGAGGGCTCAGAGCATGTCGGCGAGAAGGCGCACATCAAGTACGTTCAGGGCGCTGGCGCGACCGACGTGAACGGGACCACCGACTTTGATCGCACCAACTACTTCGAAACCATGCCCAGCAACCAGCTCGAAGTTGCCCTCTGGCTGGAAAGCGATCGCATGGGCTTTCTGCTCGAAGGCCTGGACCGCGTGAAGCTGACCAACCAGCGCGACGTGGTGCGCAACGAGCGGCGTCAAGGTGAAGGCCGCCCCTACAGCGTGGCCAATGAAAAAGTCACGCAACTGCTCTTTCCCAAGGGACATCCCTACTACGGTGACGTGATCGGGTCGCATGCCGACATCGAGGCAGCGCGCATCAACGATGTACGCGAGTTCCACCAGCAGTTCTACACACCCAATAATGCCAGCATTGCCATCGCCGGCGATTTTGATCCTGCGCAGTTGAAGGCGCTGCTAACGAAATACTTCGGACCCATCCCGGCCGGCCCCAAGGTTGATCCGGTGACGGCGGTCACGGTTCCCACGCCGCCCATTACCGAGCAGAAGCGCGCCACAGTAACCGACACCGTCAAGCTGGAACAGGTGGACATCGGCTTTCTCACCCCGGCTGCGTACACGCCTGGCGATGCTGATGTTGAATTGCTTACCAATGTGTTGGGACAGTCTTCGGCAAGCCGCTTGTACGACGCGCTGGTGCGCAAGCGGGAGATCGCTCAATCGGCCATGTGCTACGAGGATTCGAAGGAACTGATTTCCACGGTAGAGTGTTCGCTGACCGCCAAGCCGGGAGTCAAGCTGGAAGAACTGGAAGCGGCGTTCTGGGAGGAAGTAGGCAAGCTGCAAAAGGACGGTCCCACGCCGGAAGAAGTGGATGCCGTGCGGACGGCGAACTTGACGGCAAGAATCACTGGGCTGCAGCGTCTGGGCGGATTCGGCGGCGTGGCCGACATGCTGAATGCATACAACCAGTACACCGGCGATCCTGGTTTTTTGAGCAAAGACCTGGCGCGCTATGAAGCGGTCACCGCGGCCAGCATGAAAGAAGCCGCGGTCAAGTATCTCGACAAGGATCATGCCGTCGTGGTGACCTGCGTTCCTGGCAAGAAGATCGTCGATGATGTGCCGCGCAGCCCGGAAGATACAGACAAGGACGCCAAGCTGACGCCGCCTTACACACCGGATTTTGAGACCGCGCAGGACTGGCGCAAGACCGTTCCCAAGCCGGGTCCGGCGCTGACCTTCCACCTGCCGGTGCCTACCACGTTCACGCTGAAAAACGGCATGCAGGTCTATCTCACCCATGATGCGTTCCTTCCAGTGCTGAGCGCGATGGTCGTCACGCGCGCGGGCGGCGAAGCCAACCCGGTGGAGAAGCCGGGACTGGCAGACTTCACCGCTTCGATGCTTTCAGAAGGCACGGCAACCCGCTCGGCGACGCAAATCGCGTCAGAAGCCCAGCGGCTGGGCACGCGGCTGGGTGTCTCGGCCTCGATGGATGGAACTAACGCCGGAGTGACGGTGTTGACGAACCACGAAGACGGGGCGCTCGACCTCCTATCGGACGTGCTGCTGCACCCGGCCTTCAAAGAGGACGACCTGGAGCGCATTCGCAAGCGGCGCATGTTGTTGATTCAGCAGGAAGGCGATTCTGCGGGGGCTATTGCACAGCGCGTCGGCCCCAGGCTGCTGTATGGCGACGAGCCGTATGGCTTCACCTCCTCTGGAACGGTCGACAGCGTGAAGGCAATCACCCGCGACCAGATGCAGGCTTTCTGGTCGGAGCACTATGGGCCGGGGGACTCGGCGCTGGTGCTGGCCGGCGATGTCACCGAAGCCGAAGCCCGCAAACTGGCCGAGAAATACTTCGGCTCATGGTCGGGGTCTGCCAAGGGCGAGGTGAAGCTACCCGCACCGCCAGCCGAGCCTTCGCTGAAAGTCGTTCTCGTGGACAAGCCGGGCTCGCCCCAGACTGCTCTGTACGCCTACGGCCTCGGCGTGCCGGGAACGGTGCCAGACCTGCCCGCGGTGCGGGTGATGAATTACACCCTGGGCGGCAGCTTTGGCAGTCGCATCAACATGAACCTGCGCGAGGTTCACGGCTACACGTATGGCGCGAATTCGCGATATTCGCTGTACCGCGAGGGTGGCCCGTTCATCGCCGGAGGTTTGGTGAAGACCGACGTGACCGCTCCCGCAGCGAAGGAATTGCTGGCGGAGTTGAAGCGCATTCAAACGGAGTTGCCGACGCCGGAAGAGCTGAAAATGGCCAAGGATGCGAGCATCCAGTCGATTCCCGGCCAGTTTCAGACGATGGACGCGACCGCCGCAGCCATGAGCTCGATCTTCCTCTACAAGCGGCCGCTGGATTACTACGCAAAATTACCCGATGCTTACCGCGCAGTTACCGCGGAGGATGTCGCCAAGGCGGCGCAATCCGACGTTCATCCCGATCACCTGATCATCGTGGCTGTGGGAGATAAGGCCAAAATCGAGGCAGGCCTGAAAGAGCTGAATCTGGCCCCGATCGAGTTTGTCGATGTCTCAGGGAAC